>Ga0209517_10006350_pt1 | contig 14645 bp, 17 predicted proteins | sample PeaSoiMetSII2010_FD_187695 | JGI IMG/M metagenome (GOLD analysis project Ga0209517, IMG submission 187695) | Peat soil microbial communities from Weissenstadt, Germany - SII-2010 (SPAdes) (version 2) | ecosystem: Environmental > Terrestrial > Soil > Wetlands > Peat | place: Germany... | reverse complement strand
TGGGCCGTGCCGCCGTAGCAAATGCCCATCGCCAAGACCATGCTGTTGAGTTCGTAACAACCCGCGTTGTGAAGGTTGAGCAGCACCGTGGTCATGCCGAAGCCGAGCAGCCCCAAAGGCGCTGGATTGCCGGTGGTATCTTTGACTTGAGTAAGGTTCGGTTCATTCATGGTTGGTTCCGGGTTGACGGTTTATTCGGGTCGGGTGAGACGATGCCATTTCCGGCTTCACGTGGTCAAGCCACGACTGCTGCGCTTCTTGTCCGAATTTGAAACTCCCGGAGCGCGGCTGTGTGCACAGCGGCCGCAGCACGGCGAAAATGCTGCGGCTGGTCTTCGACCCAGCCGCGCTCCGCCAAATCAGGACGTGGCCCACCGCGTGCTGACAACCGAAAATGTCAGAGCGAAAGCAAAAATTGTTCAATCGAAAAATCACAAAGAAATTTGATTACGGAGAGATTACTTTAGGATGGAGCGCTTTGAATCGGTACATCGAAAAAGGGCCGTCCGTCTTGCCAACTGCAGGCGCGAAAAAACCGCGCGACATGCGATTGGATGCGCTGCGTGGTCTGTTTCTTATCATCATGGCGGGGGTGCACGCGCCCACGCCAGTGTCCCATGCTGTGCAAGACCCGTTGGGCTACAACGGCGCGGCGGAAGGTTTTATTTTCCTGAGCGCCTGCCTGGCCGGCATCGTTTATGGACGGACTTATCAACAGGCGGATTGGAGCGCGATGTCGCGTCGTGCCTGGAGACGGAGCCGGCAAATATACATTGTCCACCTGGCGGTGCTGGTGCCCATCGCGTTGATTGCCTGGGCGCTGGCGGATGTGCTGCCACCGTTGGCCGCCCATTTCAACGATTTTCTCGTTCATCCGCTGGGCAGCCTGGCGCTCATGCCGCTGCTGCTGCATCAACCGCCGCTCTTCGACATCCTGCCGCTTTACGTGATTTTTTTGGCGGTCATGCCGTGGATGCTGGCATTCGCGCGCCGGCGCGGTTGGGGAATCATTCTGGCAATTTCAGCTTTGGGTTGGCTGGCGGCGCAATGCAAGCTCGACGCCCGCCTTATCGGTGATCCTGCCCGGCTGTTGCCGTTGCGGTGGGGCGCGTTCGACCTTTTGGCCTGGCAATTTCTCTGGGTATGCGGGCTGGTGCTGGGCGAAACTTCACTCCGGCGACCCGTCATCAAACCCGAACTTCGCTTCTGGCTGGGCGCCCCGGCGGCGGCGATTGTGTTGGTCGGGCTATTGTCACGTCGCGGGTTCTGGCCCGATGCCTGGTTGCCTCCCGACATTTTTCTCTGGATGGATAAATGGACACTGGGCCCGTTGCGGCTGTTGAATTTCGCGGCGTGGACCGTCCTGCTGCTGGCCTGGAATCCGCACCCGCCCAAATGGTTTCTTTCGCCCGCGGCGTTGTTGGGACGGCATTCCTTGGCCGTGTTCGCCTTCCACCTTCCGCTGGTCATCACCGCCGCCGTCATGGTCCAGATGCTCACGCTGCCGGTTGCGACCCAGACAGCCATCGGCCTGGCGGTGATTGCCCTGCTTTTCGTGTGGGCGGGTTGCCTGGAATACCGCAAATGCCAACAGGCCAAAACCAGCGCCGCGGCCGGCCTGCCAGTCGTCAAATCTTCATCTCCGACAACGCCAGCAACCGCGTGAACTGTCCAGGCGTGACTGGCATGACCGACAAACGCGTCTGCCGGACCAGCGCCATTTCCTTGAGCATTTTGTCGGCCCTTACCGCCGCGAGCGTGACCGGTTTGGAGAGCGATTTTTCCGGTGCAAGATCAACCGCCGACCAATCGCCTTCGTCGGCCGTTGGATCGGGATAAGCTTCCCGCGTGACCCGTGCGAGGCCGACGACGGTTTTTTCCTCGCCGCTGTGATAAAAGAAGGCGCGGTCACCGGTCCGCATGGCCCGAAGATTCTTCCTCGCCGCAAAACTTCGCACTCCCGTCCAGGCTGCGCTGCCGTCCTTCAAAAAGTCGGACCACGAATACATCTCCGGTTCCTGTTTTACAAGCCAGTAGTTCATTTACCATTTACGATTTACGATTTACAATGACGCGGTGAATCTGGCTGAAAACCTTGAAAAAATCCAGCGGCAGATTTGTGGGGCGTGCGAACGCGCCGGACGCAACCCGGCGACCGTAGCATTGCTGGCGGTGACGAAAAATCATCCGCCGGAAACGGTGGCGGCGGCAGCGCAACTGGGACTGAATCTGTTCGGCGAAAACAAGGTGCAGGAGGCCAGGGCGAAAATTCCGCTTTGTCCCGGCCGGTTGCGCTGGCATTTCATCGGCCATTTGCAGTCGAACAAATGCCGCGACGCGGTCGAGCTGTTCGAAATGACTCAAAGCGTGGACAGCCTGCCGCTCGCCCGGGAAATCGCCAGACGCGCCGAAGCGGCGGCGAAGACGATGCCTATTCTGCTGGAAGTAAACGTCGCCGGCGAGGCGGGCAAGTTCGGCTACGCACCGGACAAATTGCTGGCCGAATTGGCGGCCATCAATGCGCTGCCCAAGCTCGAAATCCACGGGTTGATGGCCGTGCCGCCGTGGTCGGCGGAACCGGAGAAATCGCGCCCGCACTTTCGGCGCCTGCGCGAGCTGAAGGCGCGTTGCGAACAAATCCTTGGCGCACCCCTGTCCCACTTGAGCATGGGCATGAGCGGCGATTTCGAGATGGCGATTGAGGAAGGCGCGACGATGATTCGAATTGGGACGGCGTTGTTCGGCCCAAGGCCAAAATTCAACAACCAAGGAACACAGGAACAAAATTCGGAAATTTAGATTTTAATTCGGGCGCGTTTCTTTTAGCTTCGGGTTGTGACCGTTGAAACATTCAAGCGCGAAATCGCCGCCGCCGTCAGGGCGTACGAACGTTATATCGTGTGCCTGGACAAGACGCCGGAGGATTTTGAAATATCGCTGCTCTCACTGATGGACAAGGCCATCAAGGCGTACGAAAGCCGCGGCGCGGGATTGCGTCATGGCATCGCGCTGGACAAACGGATCACGATTATTTTGAGCGAGAGCGGCGAACCGCGGCCGCTGTGCGGGATCTATTTCAATCTCCATTCACCCTACCAGAAAAGCGCGCTGCCCAAGACCGTCAAGCCGCTCGTGGAAAAATCGCCCAAAACCAAGGAATAAAATTGTAGGCGCCGAGGTAACGAGGCTCCATTTAATTGTTTCGCCTCGCGGCTTTGAAAAATGAGCCTCCTCACGTCGGCTCCTGCAGAATTCACTGGTCGCGCACTTCGTCACCCACTTCCGCGTCACCCGTGACGAGATCGGCCACGATGTTGTTGTCGCGTTGGGGGCCGGTTACCTTGATCTCGGCGACTTTCAAGCCGTTGCGATAGAGGAAAAGCGTCTGGTCCAGCTTCGGCATCTGGCCGACGGGAAAACTCAAAACCACAAACCGCCCGGTGGCGTTGTAAGCGGCGACCCGGGCGGTGAGCGAATTATCCGGCGTAACGACCGGCGGCGCCGAACGCGTCGCGGGGGCAGGAGCCGCCGGCGCAGGCGCGGGCGCGGGATGAGGATGCTTCCTCGCCCAGGGAAAAATACTGCACCCGGTCATCAGCATTCCCGCGAGCAACAACAGTGTCAACGGCGTGAACCTCTTCATAGCAATAATAAAACGCTTGAAGGCGTACAGGTCAATGCACGATTCAGCTATGTATTTATGTAGTGTCGAGCCTGTGGCTCGACTCTTTCGGCGCACAGCGCCGACGCTACAACCAAACTGACACGCCGTCCTCAAGACTCAGTGATGACGGTGTCATCGTGTTCATAGGCCGGCGCGCAGCAGCACAGCAACCGGAGCGTTTCCGGCCCGGTGTTCCAAAGCTTGTGCTTGCTGCCCGGCGGAATCGCGATGGCGTCGCCGGCGCGGACGTCGCGGGTTTCGCCGGCGATCCGGATCCGGCCCGTGCCGTGCGTCAGGTAATAAATCTCCTCGGTCCGGACGTGATAATGCTCCTGTGTGCTGGCCCCGACCGGCACGCGCGCTTCAGCCAGGTTCTGATTGCGGATGACCGAATTGCGGCGCGCCAGCAATTCGCGGATTTCCGAGCCGTCCTTGGTGATAAAGGACGGAACTTCGCTGAGATTTTTAATGTCCATAGGTTCTGACGAATTTAATCCTAAAACTGAGGTCAGAACCACGAAATACACAAAATGACACGAAAACGTAAACCGTTTCGAGAACAGCTCCCCTTGAAAATCGGCTCCCGTCAACTGCTGTCTCTTGTGTTTCCTTCGCGTGGTTCGTGTATTTCGTGGTTAGTCAATTCTGTTCTTCAGTCAAAAACTTTCCGGTGTTCCGGACAATTTTGCCCAGTTCGCCTGCCCGAGCACCACGCCGGCGACGATTAAAATCATCGCCACCCAAAAGGTGGAGGTGACCGGCTCATGCAAAAAGTAATGCGCCCACGTCATCGTGCTCAACGGGATGAGATTGTTGAACAACACGACCCGGCTGGTGCGCCAGTGGCCGAGCGCATGGTTCCAGAGCGCGTAGGCAATCACGCTGCCAAACAAAATGCAGAACGCCTGCACGCCGAGGCAGCCGGCATTCAGCACCAGGCCCCGCATGAAAATCTCCACCAATCCGAACGGCATCAGCAAAAGTCCCGACATCCACATCGTATGCGCCGCGACTTCCGCTCCGCTCAAATCCGCGCCGAGAATGCGCACCTGATGGCTGAAATTCGCCCACAGGATGCTCGCGGCCAGTCCGAAGAACTCCCCGAGCAAGTCCAGCCTGGCTGTCCGTAAAGCCGGCCAGAACAATACCACCACACCGGCCAGTGCCAGCAACGCCGCTCCGTAACGCCGCGCGCTCCCCCACGTCCGTTGCGGTCGTTCTTCCCACAACAAAGTCCAGACCGGCGACGCGCCGATGTACAACGCCACATGCGACGCGGCGGTCAGGCGCAAGGCCCAGTTGAAAACGACGATATAAGCGGCAAGGCACAAGCCGCCGCGCAGCCACAATTGCCGGCGCTGCTGCGATGTCAACGGCCGGTATTCACCGAGCCACGAAGTAAACCGCAGCACTGCCAGCAGGAGCAGGCCGGCGCAGAGAAAGCGGATGCCGCCGGTCCAAATCGGCGGCCACACGGCGACCAGCCACTTGGTTCCGGTATTGTTGCCGCCCCACAAAAAAATCACGAGCAACAGGCTCCCAGCTATCAAGGCATTGTTTCTTTGCTGCGACACGCGCGGAGTAAGCCAATGGAAGCGTGTATTGCCAATGAAAATTGCGGAGGCAGGGACGCCGCGCTGCGGCGTCACCGCCCGCGTGCAGCGGGCGGAACAGCGTGGGTTGGCCTCCCTTTGCGCCGCTGCACGCGGCGCGGTCATCGCAGCGCGATGACCCTACCTCCAATCAAATTAAGTCAGCACCACCCGGTTACCCTCCACTGATCGCTCGCGGCGTGAATTTTGTTTGACCGGCGCGGCGTGTGACCTAACTTGCCCACATGAACCATTCACCCGGATTTTTAAACCTGGTCAACGACGCCAAACAGCGGGTCAGCGAAATCAGCGTTGCCGAGGCGCGGGCGCGGCTGGCGGCCAATCCCAAAATCGTCCTGCTGGACGTGCGCGAAGACCACGAATGGCAGGCCGGACACGCCGTCGAGGCCGCGCATCTCGGCAAAGGAATTCTGGAGCGCGACCTGGAGAAAATGTTTCCCGATCTGAAAACGGAAATCATCATGTATTGCGGCGGTGGATTCCGGTCGGCGCTCACGTGTGATGCCGCGCAAAAAATGGGCTTTCGCAATGTCCACTCGCTCATCGGCGGTTACAAAGGCATGATGGCGGCGGGCTGGCCGATGAAAAGCGGAGAATGAAACTGGCGAATCGGGATCGTGGCGGTCGCGGAGCGACCAGTTGATAGTCGCCGTGGTTTTCAAACCACGAAAATTCGTCGTGAATGGATCCCGTCGCGGAGCGACGGCTGAAACGAACCAACGGGTTGAGTTCAAGCGTCGCTCCGCGACGCTGGATTATTGGAACCGCCTTTCCGTGGGATGAATCCCACGGCTACCGTCCTGTCTCGCTCCGCGAGAAAACGCTGGAAGACAAATGTCTGGAATTCCGGTCGGCGCTCACGTGCGATGCGCGCAAAAAATGGGTTATCGCAACGTCCACTCGCTCATTGGCGGCTACAAAGGCATGGTGGCCGCCGGCTGGCCGATGAAAAGCGGAGATTAGTGTGTCGTACATTTTGAGTGACTCATCACACTCAAAGAGAAATGCCCTCGTGACCGCCACTTCTGAGCAAAACATAACCTTCATCATCCTTTAATGTGGCGTCAGGATTGATAGTGACTTCCAAAGTGTATCCTTCACGGCGATCAGTTTTGAAACCAAACTTTGAGAAATCGTATAGACAGGGAGGTCCGGATCCCCGACACCATGTGAACTCGGACAATTTGTGTTGGAAACCAAGGATGACATGCCCCTCTGCATCCTTTAGGGACATCGCCAATGTACCGTTCAGGTTATCTATCAAATTATTCTGATCCTTCGTTGCGTCGTAGTCACCTTCATTGCGCCATCGCCAAACCTGTGGCCCATCAATTGCGAAATAGACTTGGACGAACCAGCCAGTCTTTGGAAGCCCCGTAAAGTGGTAAGTCACTTTAACCGGATGATCTAACTTCAGGTGCGGGAATCGAACTTCATAACCACCCCCGCCTTGCCAGAAACCTCCGTCAGGCATCGCTAGAATTTCACCATCACCTGAATAACTCCAGATCGCTCTTTGCGTGGAACACGACGTCTGGAGGAACAGGAAAACCAGCCCTATGCCTATCGCAAAATACTTCATGGTGCGTACTCCTTTGCCGATGCCGTTTTACCTGCTATTGAGCCGTAATTTGCGGTTTCATTCTATTTCGCCGTCACGGCCGCTGGAGCTTGGGACGAGACATGCCGACGGAAGCAGACCCGGTTCAGCGCATTCGTCACGGAGACGACTTTTTCGTAGGTGCACTCGCCCATGAGGCAGATTTGAATCCAGTTTTTCCGGCGCAAATAGCCGCTGTTGTAACTCAACAGATACCCGGATTCCTGCATCGCTTCGCCGATTTTCACCGAGTTCATTTCCGGCGGCAGCGCAATCGTGACGACGGCCGGTGAAGTCTTCGTACCGTTGCCAATCAAATCGAAACCGGTTTCCGCCAGCCGCGAACGCAACCACGCCGACCATTCGGCCGTTTCCGCAAAGCGTTTTGCCCAGTTCACCCGTTTCACTGCCGCGTGCAACGCGTGGAGCAGGTTCGACGAGAACGTGAATGGCGTGCCGCTTTCCTCCGCGTAATATCCAAGGTCGAGATAGCGCGGCAGCTTGTCCGGTTCGGGCGCGATTTCATGATTGTAGAAAACCATCGAGATGCCCGGGTAGGCGCGCAGGCCCTTGCCGCTGGAACAGGACGCCAGGTAAACACCGCTCAAATCCACCGGCAACGCGCCGATGGCGCTGATGGCATCGAGACACAACTTCACGCCGTGTTTGGCGCACAGGGCTTTCAGCGCGTCCACGTCGGCCAGAAGGCCGGTGGACGTTTCGCAATACGCACACCAGAGCCAGGTGATTGACGATTGACGATTGACGATTGACGATTTTCCAGAATGAGCGGACTTACGGCCACGGCTACGAATTTCAGCGAGTTTTTTCTCCACAGCCTTCAAATCCAGTGGCTGGCCCCAATCGGCTGCGAGCGTGTCGAATTTCAGCTTGAACCGCCGGGCATGGTCCACGAGGCGTTCGCCAAATTCGCCGTTGGTCAAAATCAAGCCGCGGCCCTTGAGCAAGGACAGTTGTCCGGCAACGGCGTCGTTGGCCAACGTGCCGGAACCGACAAACAGTTCGACGTGTTTGCTGCGGACGAGTTCGCAAAGGATTTGGCGGGCGGCCTGAAAATCCTTTTTAAAACTTTCGCCCCGATGCGATTCCGGCGCCTGCTCGAACGCGCGGCGCACTTCGCGCCGCACGGCGACCGGGCCGGGCATGAAATTCACTGCGCTGGGATGAAACGAGCGCGCGGGCGATGAGCGCAGGAATTCACGCGCGGTCACCTCGAACGTTTCCAGCGTGACATACATCGGCTGGAATTGCGCGTCGCCGCTGCCGACGAGCGGGCCGAACGGCACGAAACCGAGGTGCTGATACAATCTTTGCTGCCGCGTGGTGCCGGAAATGATGGCGAGGTCGTAGCCTTTTTCGACGCCGTGCTGCCAGAGCAGCGCCAGAATGCCCTGCAACACCTGGCCGCCACGCGCGCCACGGAATTTTTTCTCGATGGCCAGCAGCCGGATTTCGCAAACCGTCCGGCCCGCCGGCAAAAAGGAGTCGAGATTCGGCAATTTCTGGTCGAGCGAAAACGGCCGGTGGCCGCGCACGGCGAGCATTCCGGCGAGTTTCTGGTTGCTCAGGCAAATCAGGTACGCATTTTCGGCGTGGAATTTGTCCACGAGCCGCTGGGTCGGTGACGCCTGATGTTGTGGGATTTCCTCGACGAAGGTCCGGTAATTAAGCCGGTGAATCTGCTCGAATTCCCAGTCCTCGCTCGCGAATTTGAACACCAACGATTCCTGTGCGCTCATAGTTTTGTATGTTCCGGTTTGGACGCTACCTCGCGCCGGGCCAGCAGCGCGGCCATTTCTTCCGCTAAATTGCGCCGGTGCGCAAACAAAATAATTGCCGCCACGATGGTCATCAGGGTCGCCGTCGAACCGGCGCGATGAAACCAGCCGTCCGCCAGCGGCAGGCAGACATAGGCGAACATGGCCGGGAACAAACTTTTGCGCGTAACGGCAAAGCCGGCCAGAAACACAACGAGAATCGTCAACGCGACCCGATAATCGAACATCAGCAACGCTGCGAATGAGGTGGCCACGCCTTTGCCGCCGCGAAAATGCAATTGCGCCGGCCAGACATGCCCGACGACCACGGCCAGCACGGCCAGCGCCATGATCGGTTGGTTGTGATTGGTGGATTCCGCCGCGAACCAGACGGCCAGCGCGCCCTTGGCCATGTCGCCCATGCCGGTGAGCAGGTAGCCGGATCTGCCCAGAACGCGACCGGTATTGCGCGCGCCGACACTGCCGCTTTCGATGTCACGGAGATCCCGGCCGGTGCGGGCGCGGACGAGGTAGTAACCGGTGGCGAAACAGCCGAGCGCGTAAGCGCCCAGCGCGCAACCGGTTGCCCGGAGCCAGTGTGCGGACTGCAATTGTTCGATCCACATCATGCGGGCGCTCGCTTGTTGATAAACCTGCCGGCAGCTTAATGCAAATCGCACCGGGGTGTGAATCAAAAATTTCAATTGCCGCCCTTTTTTTTCGATGTGCCGCCAAGGCTTCGCTTTGTCTCGACAACCCATGAAACATGCGGCAAATTCCCTTCGCCAGGGCCCATGGAATGTGGACTTACGAACCCCGCCAGGGCCGGAAGGCAGCAACGGTAGTCTGCTCGACATCTGCCGTGGTCACCCTGGCATTCGCATTTACGATTTGCGATTGACGATATACGATGGTCAACGGTATTGCCAAACGCGCGTAAATCGTAAATGGTAAATCGTAAATCGCAATGCCCTACGAAGTCATAGCCCGAAAATACCGGCCCCGGCATTTCGCCGAGGTCATCGGCCAGGACCACGTCACGCAGACGCTCGCCAATGCCATCGAACAAAAACGCATCGCGCACGCCTATCTGTTTTGCGGCCCGCGCGGCACCGGCAAGACCACCATCGCCCGCATCTTCGCCAAATGCCTGAATTGCGAAGGCGGCCCGAAAGTCAATTTTGACGACCAAGACCCGCGCTGCATCGAAATCGCCGAGGGCCGGTCGCTCGACGTGCTGGAAATTGACGGCGCGAGCAACAACGGCGTCGAACAGGTGCGCGAGCTGCGCGAAACCTGCAAATACGCGCCGGCCAATTCCAAGTTCAAGCTCTACATCATTGACGAAGTCCACATGCTCTCGACGGCGGCGTTCAATGCGTTGCTCAAGACGCTGGAAGAGCCGCCGGCGCACGTGAAATTCATGTTTGCGACCACCGACCCGGAAAAGGTTCTGCCGACTATTCTTTCACGCTGCCAGCGGTTCGATTTGCGCCGGATTCCGAACGCGCTCATCACCAAACACCTCGCGCACATTGCAAAAAAGGAAAAGGTGAAGATTGACGAGGCCGCGCTGCACGCCATTGCCCGCGGCGCGGATGGCGCCATGCGCGACGCCGAATCCACCCTCGACCAGCTTATCAGTTTTTGCGGCGAAAAAATCGAGGAGGCGGACGTGTTGACGATGTTCGGCCTCGCCGCCCAAAGCCAGGTGTGGGGCCTGAGCCAGGCCGTGCTTGCCGGTGAAATTCAACAAGCGCTGGCCGGGTTGAATGAACTGGCGCAAAACGGCAAAGACCTCGGCCGGTTGCTTTCGGATCTGCTGAACCATTTCCGCAACCTGCTCATCTTCCAGGTCTCGCGCGGGGACTTGAATCTGCTCGAAGCCTCCGAAACCGAGGTGGCCGCGCTCAAAGAACAAACTCCACTGGCCAACACCGAATCCCTCACGCGCATTCTTGAAGTGCTCGCCGATTCCGAATTGCGCCTGCGCGATGCCGCGTCCAAACGCATCCTGCTCGAAGTGGCCCTGCTCAAGGCCATCGAGGCCCGCCAGGCCATCAGCCTCGATTCGGTTTTGAAGCAATTGAACTCGTTGCGCGGCGGGCAGGGTGGAACAGGCTTCCAGCCTGTTTCTCCAACCGCAAATTCTCCCGTCAACGCCCCCGCGCCCAAACCAGCGCCCAAATCCCACGCGGCCCATCAGGAAGCTGCCGTTGCGCCCGCCCCGCCGGTCGCGGCCGTCCCGGTTTCCGCCGACCTGGCCGGGTTATGGGCAAGACTGGTGGAGACCGTTGGCCGCGTCAGCCCGTTCACGCGCAGTTATCTCGTGGACGCAAATCCGGTTTCGTTTGAAAAAAATATCCTGACCATCGGCTTCGACCCTGAATTCGAGGACCATCTCGGTCTCGTGGACAACGCGCGCAATCATACGTTGCTCCAGACCAAGCTCGCTGAACTTGGCCATGCGAACGCGCAGATCAAATTTATCAAAACCGAAGCTCCCGCGATAGCCGTGAAGCCTGGCGAAGGTGTTGGCGTTCAAGCTTCGGCCCGCCCGGATGACGTGCTCAAGCATGAACACCAACAAACCAAACCGGTTGCGACCGCGGCTTCGGCGGCAAAAGCCAGACCGGCCCCCGTGGCCTTCAACAAGGATGATTTCAAAAACGACCCGTTGATTCAAAAGGCGCTGGAAATTTTCAAAGGCCAGATCGTCGAAGTCCGCGCCTGATTTTCCCTCAACCTTCAACCCTCAACTCTCAACCTCTGACAATGTCCAGCATTGGAAAATTGATGAAACAGGCTGCGCGGATGCAGCAGCAAATGGAACAGGTCCAGGCGCAACTCGCCGCGCGCACCGTCGAGGCCACCAGCGGCGGCGGCGCGGTAAAGATCACGGCCAGGTGCGACGGCACCATCGCGTCCATCAAAATTGACCCGCAGGCGCTGAATCCGTCCGACGCGCAGTTGCTCGAGGACATGATTCTGACCGCGGCGAACCAGGCGCTGGGGCAGGCCAAGGAAATTTACAACGCCGAGATGGGCAAGGTCACGGCCGGATTGAATTTGCCGGGGCTTATGTGAAATAACGAATGACCAAATCCGAATGACTAGAGAATGCCGGATGCCCAAACCCAAAATCCCCGAGGCCGCTGCCGGGAATTCGTTATTATGGCTTAGTGCTTCCTTCGTCATCAGAGCTTAGTCATTCGTCATTCCATGTCTGTTCTTCCCGATTCCATCTCCGCCTTGATTGCCGCCTTGAACAAACTGCCCGGCGTGGGGCCGCGTTCCGCCGAGCGCATTGCCCTGTATCTTGTGCAGGCAGATTCAGCGACGGTGAAACAGCTCGCCGATATGATGGTTCATGCCCGCGAAAAAATTCATTTTTGCACGACCTGCGGCGCGTTGACCGAGAAATCTCCCTGCGCCATTTGCGCGGACGCCCGGCGCGATGCGTCGCTCGTGTGCATGGTCGAGCGCGCGGTGGACATTTTAAGCATTGAAAAATCCGGCACGTATCGCGGCAAGTTTCACGTGTTGGGCGGGAAAATCTCTCCGCTCGACGGCGTGGAACCGGAGGACCTGCGAATTGGCGAGCTGGAAAAGCGCCTGAAGCAGGAGCCTATCAGGGAAATCGTCATTGCGCTGGGCACGGACGTGGAAGGCGACGCCACGAGCCATTACCTCGCCAAGCGGCTGGCCCGCAAAGGACTGAAGATTTCGCGCATCGCCTATGGTTTGCCCGCCGGCAGCGGGCTGGAATTCGCCGACGAACTGACACTGAGCCGCGCGCTGGAAGGACGAAGAGAAATGTCGTGAAAATACACAATGACTTTTGTTGAATTGCTTCCATTTTTTATCGCAGTTGGTGTCGCGGTTGTATCGGGACTCGTGTTGACAAAACAAACTGGCTTCTCCGGCGTAACTGCTGGAATCATTGCGCTGACTTTTGGAATCATTGCTTTCGTGTCATATCGGCCCGCTTTAGGAAAGCTGTGTTCATGGCTGGAGCGTAAAAGAACCAAACAGGAAAAGCAGGAACGAGCAACCCGGATTTACCAGCATTTTGATCCCGCAAACGGTTACCCTGTGGGAAATGATCTCTATTACGAATGCCTTACTTGTGGAAACGTAATTCCGTCAACGTCGAAAAAGAATGTCAGATGTGCGTGTCGAAATGTTGCCATTGATGCTGCTGCTGGTCGTCTGACCGTCCAAAGCAACGAAAAAATCAAACTCTTTTCTCATTCATAATGTTGTGAATTTCGTTGGCAAGCCAAGCTATTGGGAAATGCTATGAACACGGCGGTTGTCTTCGATCTCGGCAAGGTTTTGGTGGATTTCGATTACTCGATTGCCGCCCGCAGAATCGCCGCCCGCAGTTCGATGCCCATCGAGGCGATAGACGGCTTCATCGGAGCTTCTGACATCACCGTCAAATACGAACTCGGCCTGGTTACCCGCCGGGAATTTTTCGAGCGGGCGCGGCAGGCCATCGGATTTGGCGGCACCTTCGAGGAGTTCGGCGAATTTTTCGCGGACATTTTCACGGAGATTCCGCCAATGATCGCCCTGCACGCCGAATTGCGCGCGCGCGGCGTCCCGACCTACATTTTCTCGAACACCAACGACCTGGCCGTCGAACACGTCCGCCGGAACTTCCCATTTTTCAAAAATTTCGACGGCTACATTTATTCCTATGAAATAGGTGCGATGAAGCCCGACGCCAGAATTTACGAAGCGTTGGAAAGACTGGCCGGGCGGCGGGGGGCGGAGATTGTGTATTTAGATGACCGGCCGGAAAACATCGCCGGAGGCGCGGCGCGCGGCTGGCAGGCGATCTTGCACGAGACGCCTGCAAAATCCCGCGCCGCGGTGGAGAAATGTTTATTGTAGTGTCGGCGCTGTGCGCCGATTTAATTGAGCCGCAGGCTCGACGCCGCAGCCAATTAAATTGAGCGTGGCTTGGCCGGCTTGACCGGTTTGAGGCCGACTTCGTGGGCGATGTCGTCGAATTCCTCGTGGCTGACATTTTCAAGCTGTTTGCCACGTGCCTTGAGCTTTTCGTTGATCTTGACGGCTTTTTCAGTCATCACCGCGTGCGTTTCTTCGGTGCCGCCGACGAGCGCAAAATTCGGGCCGGTGGTCAGCCGTTTATTCCCATCGGAATCCAGGCCGACACCCAGCATCAGCGCTTTGCGTTTCTTTTTACCACCGTTGCCCGCCATGAATGCAGGCTAAAGGCGGTTCAACGTCCGGTCAAGTCATGGAGACGTCCACGGCCGGGAAAGCCGGTCGCTCAGCAGTGTGGCTGCGCCAGCTTTAGAATTGCGCTTTTTCATTTTAAAGATTTACTTGCGCACAGGCCATGTTACCACGCATATCCAACGCCATCCGTCCGGCAATCGTTGTCGCATGTCTTTTGGGCCTGTGCGCGCAACTGTCTGGCCGCGCGCAGACGGCGACCAATTTGTGGAGATTCCCCCTGCCCTTCCAGGAATTTTACCGGGAAGCCACCTCGTCCGCGGCCATTGCTCCCGACGGCACAATTTATCAGGCGTCGTTTCAGGGCATCTTGTTCGCCGTTACGCCGCAAGGCGCGGCGAAATGGAAATTCGAGGCGGGCCGGGAAATCAAATCATCACCGGCGATTGCCGACGACGGCACGATTTACTTCGGCTCGCGCGACCGGAAATTTTACGCCGTTTCGCCGGCCGGCAGAATCAGATGGACTTTCGCGACCGGCGCGTGGGTGGATTCCTCGCCGGCCATTGGCGCGGATGGCACGATTTACTTCGGGTCGTGGGACAACAATTTCTATGCGCTGAAGCCGGACGGCGCGCCAAAGTGGGTCTTCGCGACGAGCAACATTGTCGTTTCCTCGCCGGCCATTGGCACCGACGGCACGATTTACTTCGGCTCGCACGACAAAAAGTTTTACGCGCTGAAGCGGGACGGAATGGTCCGCTGGGCATTTTTGACCG
>Ga0209517_10006348_pt1 | contig 14646 bp, 7 predicted proteins | sample PeaSoiMetSII2010_FD_187695 | JGI IMG/M metagenome (GOLD analysis project Ga0209517, IMG submission 187695) | Peat soil microbial communities from Weissenstadt, Germany - SII-2010 (SPAdes) (version 2) | ecosystem: Environmental > Terrestrial > Soil > Wetlands > Peat | place: Germany: Weissenstadt... | reverse complement strand
ACCGCGCTTGCAGCGCATTTACGGCACGGCGTTCTTCAACAAAAAAGACCAGGACGCTTACCTGCAGCGGCTGGAAGAAGCCAAGAAGCGCGATCATCGCAAGCTCGGCCAGGAGCTGGATCTGTTTAGCATCCAGGAGCTCGCCGGGCCCGGCTTGATCTTCTTCCATCCCAAGGGCGGACGCATTCGCAAGATCATAGAGGACTGGATGCGCGATCAGTACCTGGCGCGCGGCTATTCGCTGGTCTACACGCCGCACGTGATGCGGCGCGATCTGTGGAAGATTTCCGGGCACGCCAATTTTTATAGCGACAACATGTTCAAGCCCATGGAGCTGGACGACGCCGAGTATCAGCTCAAGCCCATGAACTGCCCGGGGCACGTTTTGATCTACAAAGACAAAATGCACAGCTATCGGGATCTTCCAGTGCGCCTGGGCGAATTGGGCACCGTGTATCGCTACGAACGGTCGGGCGTGATGCATGGTTTGATGCGCGTGCGCGGATTCACGCAGGACGACGCGCACATTTTCTGTACGCCCGAGCAAATTGAAGACGAGGTGGTGAGCTGTTTGCAGTTCGCGATCGACGCTCTCAGCACTTTCGGCTTCGGCGATTATGAAGCCGAGCTTTCCACCTGGGACGGCGGCGTGAGTGGAAAGTACGACGGGACGCCCGAACAATGGCAGCTCGCAGAAAATGCGCTGAAGCGCGCCACCGAGCGCCTGAACATGAAGGTGAAGGTGATGCCGGACGAAGCGGCGTTCTATGGCCCCAAGATCGACGTGAAATTGGTGGACGCGATCGGGCGGCTGTGGCAGCTCTCGACCGTGCAGTTCGATTTCACGCTGCCCCGGCGCTTCGAGCTTGAGTACGTGGCCGACGACGGCAAAAAACACCAGCCGCTGATGGTGCATCGGGCTTTGTATGGTTCCATCGAGCGCTTCTTCGGCATTTTGATTGAGCATTACGCGGGCGCGTTTCCGGTTTGGCTCGCGCCGGTGCAGGCAGTGGTGCTGCCGATCACGGACCGTCACGTGGACTATGCGCAAACAGTGGTCGATCGTTTGAAGGCCGCTGATTTGCGCGTCGAGCTGGACGATCGCAAGGAAAAGGTGAACCTCAAAATCCGCGATGCGCAGTTGCAGAAGGTCCCCTACATGCTGGTGGTGGGAGATCGGGAAGCGCAAGAGGGCACCGTTTCCGTGCGCAACCGCAAACACGCCGACCAGGGGGCGCAAAAGGTTGACGAATTCCTGGCCGGCATCCAGCGGTTGATCGATACCAAAGCCCGGACGGAATAAGTGCCAACCAGGCGTTCGACAGTGCTCACGCTCGCTTTCTGCCTTCAACCCGGCATGGCGCAATCGGATCTCTGGCAACATGTCGGCGCCCACTCCTCCGCGGCGCGTCAACCCCAACGTGTCACGCTGCCCCCATCTCAACAGAAATCCATTGTCAAGCTCCTGAAGGCTCGCGTGTCGCTCGATGGCTGGTGTGATTCCGCCGCCGATGATGCATGGCTGAACGATCTCAGCTACGAGACAATTCCGGCCTCGCCACGAGTTCGAGTGCTCTTGGTCGAAGCCGGCCGAGGTTGTGCTCGCGGTGGGCAGGGCTCCAACGGAGCGATGTGGCTCATTCGCTTCGATGGCACCCACCCCACCCTTCTTGCTAGCCCTCAGCAACGCTTCAATGGATGGCTCTATTCGGTGGAGCCGACAACTGGCAACGGATATCGAGACATAGTCCTGGGATGGCACATGAGCGCGTTCGAGGCGGGCCTAAGTTATTTTCGATTCGACGGCAAATCTTACCGGAGCATCAGTTCGGCAACCTCCCGTGCCGCAGAAGATGGCACCGAAAGAATTATCCCAGGGCCACGCACACCTGCCCACTAATCCCGCGGCGCTGCGCTTAAGTATTTAGGTGCCCCCTCGGAGCTCGTAAGATACGGGTATACTTATACATAATTATGTTTGGCCGGTAACCTTGCAAGCCCGGTGGACGCCCTTATTTCGAGCCTGTATACAGGCGGCTGGGCCGAACACGACATCTTCAATGAACCAAACCAAGAAAGCCTCGAGGCTTCCTCTGCTACTTCTGACGGTGGCCGCCGTATGTTTGGGCATCGCGGGGTGCAATAACTCCAGTGTCAAGGCCGGTGGAGCCGCTGGCCGGGGCCGCGGGGGCGAAGGCGGGCCCGTCCCCGTCGTGGTTGCGACGGTTTCTCAACGGGACGTACCTATCAACGTGGATGTCATCGGCAATGTGGAAGCGTACTCCACCATCAGCGTAAAGGCGCAGGTAGGCGGCGAACTCACCAAAGTCTCCTTCCATGAAGGCGACTCCGTTAAGAAGGGCGACCTGCTGTTCACCATCGACGGGCGGCCGCTTGAAGCGCAGCTTAGCCAGGCGCAAGCCAATTTAGCGCGCGATACGGCGGCGTTGAGCCAGGCGCAAGCCAACCTGGCGCGCGACATCGCCAACGAGAAGTACGCACAAGACCAGGCCTCACGCTATCGCGGATTGTTCGATCAGGGCGTGGTTTCGCGCGAACAAGCCGACCAGATGCGCTCCAGCGCCGACGCACTTTCACAAACCGTGCTGGCCGATAGGGCCGCCATCGAAAGCGCGCGCGCGCAGATCGTGGCTGACAAGGCGGCAGTGGAGAACGTTCAAGTCCAGTTGAACTACACCACCATTCAGTCGCCGATCAATGGCCGGACCGGCAGCATCGCGGTGAAGCAAGGCAACGTGGTCGCAGCCAACACCACCGAGTTGATGACCATCACCGAGGTGCAGCCGATTTACGTGACCTTCTCGGTTCCAGAAGCGCAACTGGGAGACATCAAGCGATACATGGGGCAAGGCCAACTACCGGTTCACGCCGCTCCCCAGGCCGATTCCAGCACGCAGGAGGTTGGCGTGCTCACCTTCATCGATAATTCCGTGGATGCCACCACTGGAACCATCAAGCTGAAGGGCACGTTTCCAAACGCAGACAACAAACTATGGCCCGGTGAGTTCGTGCGCGTGACGCTGGGCCTGACAACGCGGCCGCATGCCACCGTGGTCCCCAATCAAGCGGTGCAGACCGGCCAGGACGGACAGTTCGTGTACGTGGTGAAGCAGGATAAAACCGTGGAGATGCGCCCGGTGGTTACCGGGACTCGCGTGGATCAGGAATTGGTAATTGACCGCGGCTTGGAGCCCGGCGAAACCGTAGTCACCGAAGGTCAGCTCCGGCTGACGCCCGGCAGCCACGTTCAAATCCAGGACGGACGCGAGGCAGGTCAAGGCCGGCCGCCCGCGAAGACCAGCTAGTGTCGTGAATTCGTTTATTGAAAAACTCGCGCTGTGGGGCGGTCCCCCCGGACCGCGGCCGACGCCCTCGTCGGCTTGGGTTTCTCATTCGATCGAAGAGCCGGACCAGGGGCCGCAGCGAACGCGGGGCCGGCGCGGACGAGGGCGACCGCCCCACTGCGAACGTAGGGAGCCACGGCAGTGAACGTATCGGAAGTCTTCATCCGCCGCCCCATCGCCACCAGTTTGCTGATGGCCGGTATCGCGCTGTTCGGCGTGGTGGCCTATCGCGGCCTGTCGGTGAGCGATCTTCCGACCGTCGACTTTCCCACTATTCAAGTTCAGGCCAGCCTGCCCGGAGCGGACCCGACCACCATGGCTTCCGCGGTTGCAACACCGCTGGAACGGCAATTCACGTCCATCGCCGGGCTGGATACCATGACGTCGACGAGTTCCACGGGCAATACGCAAATCAGCCTGACGTTCGATCTGGATCGCGATATCGATGGCGCCGCGGTGGACGTTCAGACGGCGATTTCCGAGGCCACGCCACTGCTGCCCCCGGGATTGCCCGCACCGCCGTCCTTCAAGAAGAGCAATCCAGCGGAGCAGCCCATCATGTATTTCGCGCTCACCAGCGCGACGCGTCCTCTGTGGGAACTCGACGAATACGCCGAGACCCTGGTGGCTCAGCGGCTGTCGATGGTCTCGGGCGTCGCTCAGGTGCAGGTGTGGGGCAGCGCGAAGTATGCGATTCGAGTACAGGTGGATCCCGACAAGCTGAACGCCAAGCACCTGGGGCTGAATGAAATCGACAGCGCGCTGAACGGCTGGAACGTCAACACGCCCGTCGGTACGCTGTACGGGGCGCACACCGCCTACAACATCCAGGCCAATGGCCAGCTCATGCACGCCGCGGACTATCGGCCGCTAGTGGTGGCCTGGCGGAATGGCGCACCGGTGCGATTGGAAGAAGTCGCCAACGTAATCGACAGCATCGAAAACGACAAGAACGCATCTTGGGCGAATACGTCGACAACAGTGGAACGCGCCGTCCAACTGGGCATTATGCGGCAGGCCGGCAGCAACACCATCAAAATCTGCGACGAGATTAAGCGCGTGCTGCCTTCGCTCCAAGCCCACCTGCCGCCCTCAGTGACTCTCAAGATACGTGGCGACCGCTCCAACAACATTCGTCAAGCGTTCCATGACATCCAATTCACCATGGCGATCACGCTGGGACTGGTGATCGCGGTGATCTTTCTGTTCCTCAGGAACGCCTCGGCCACGTTGATCCCCAGCATGGCGCTGCCCTTCTCCATACTGGGCACTTTCGCGGTGATGTACCTGCTCAACTACAGCCTGGACAACATTTCGATGATGGCGCTGATCTTGTGCATCGGGTTCGTGGTAGATGACGCCATAGTAATGCTCGAGAACATCGTCCGGCACATGGAAAACGGCGAGACGGCGTTCCAAGCCGCGCTGCGAGGATCGCGCGAAATCGGATTCACCATCGTGTCCATGACCGTTTCGCTCGGCGCGGTGTTCATTCCGGTCCTATTCCTGGGAGGAATTCTCGGACGCCTGTTCAAGGAATTCGCCGTTACCATCTGTACCGCGATTTTCATTTCAGGCCTGGTGTCCATCACCCTGACGCCGATGTTGTGCAGCCGGTTTTTGAAGGATCCGCGCCAGCAGAAGAAATCCGGGCTCAACCTGGCCATGGAGCGCTTCTTCAATTTCCTGTTGAACGGCTACAAGCGCAGCCTGCGGGTGGTGCTGAAACACCATTACGTCATGGCGTCGGTCTTCTTCATTTTGATCGGCGCAACCATCTATCTCTTCGGCGCGGTGTCCAAGGGCTTCATCCCGGACGAAGACAACGATTCCATGATGGTCACGCTGGAGGCCGCGCAAGGCACCTCTTACTACAAAATGGTGGACTACGTACAGCGAGTGGCCGCCATCATGCGCCGCGATCCGAATATCGATACGTTCATGTCGCAGGCCGATACCACCAATACGCCCCGCTTTTGGGTGCAGTTGAAGCCGCGCAAAATGCGGCCACTGGGACTCACACAAGTAATCGCCGAACTGCGCCCCCAGTTGTCGCGCTTCCCGGGCGTTCGTGTGTTTCTAGTCGCTCCGCCAAGCCTGCGCATTGGCGGCCACCAGACCAAGTCCGCGTACGATTTCACGCTGCAAGGTCCCGACACGGCCGAACTCTACAAGCAAGCGCAGATCCTGCAAAGCGAAATCGCGAAACTTCCGGGCTTAGTGGACGTAACCACGGACTTGCAGGTGAAGAATCCGCAAGTGAACATGAACATCGACCGCGATCGCGCCGCCGCGCTCGGTCTGGATGCTAATCAGATCGAATCAGCGCTGTACAGCGCTTTTGGCCCGCGCTGGTCGTCCACCATCTACGCACCCACCAATCAATACAAAGTCTTGATGGAGATTCAGCCGAAATACCAGGAGTTCTCCGACTATCTCTCCAAGATCTACTTCAAGGCTTCGAGCGGGCAACTGGTGCCGCTCAACAATTTCGCTTCGCTGCGCGAGGGCGCCAGCGCGCAAAGCATCAATCACTCGGGGCAGTTCCCCTCGGTGACCGTTTCGTTTAATGCCAAGCCGGGTGTAGCGCTGGGCGACGCCGTGAACATGGTGCAAGATACCGCGCGGCGCGTGTTGCCGGCTACCATGACCGCAAGCTTTGAAGGCACGGCGCAAGCGTTCCAAAGCTCGCTCAAGAATTTGACCTTGCTGTTGATCATCGCGGTTCTGGTGGTCTACATCGTGCTCGGTGTTCTGTATGAAAGCTACATTCATCCGCTCACGATTCTTTCGGGACTCCCCTCGGCGGGCGTCGGCGCGCTGCTGACCCTCATGATTTTTCACGTCGATCTCAACATCTACTCCTTCGTAGGATTGATGATGCTGATCGGCATCGTGAAAAAGAACGCGATCATGCAGATCGATTTCGCGCTGGAGGCCGAACGCAAGGAAGGCAAGACGCCGCTCGAAGCGATCTACGAAGGCTGCCTGATCCGCTTCCGGCCCATCATGATGACCACCATGGCGGCGCTGCTGGGCGCGGTTCCGGTGGCGCTGGGATATGGAGCGGGCGGCGAATCCCGCCGTCCTCTGGGTATGGCGGTGGTGGGTGGCCTGCTGTTTTCGCAATTGATCACGCTCTATTTGACGCCGGTGGTGTACACCTACATGGCCGCACTGCTGGATTGGTGGCGCGGCCGTAAACGTCACGCTACTGAGTTCCCGGCCCTCGAACACCCGCACGGATCGCCGGTTGGCGCTGACTAATTGACTCGATGAATTTCTCGGAGACATTCATACGCCGGCCCATCGCCACCAGCTTGATGATGGCGGCCATTGCGCTGTTTGGCCTGGTGGCATACCGCTCGCTTCCGGTCAGCGATCTGCCGAACGTGGACTTTCCCACGCTGCTGGTGACCGCGAGCCTCCCGGGCGCGAGTCCCGAGACCATGGCGTCGGCGGTGGCCACTCCGCTCGAGAATCAGTTCTCAAATATCTCGGGTCTGGATTCCATGACCTCCACCAACTCGCTGGGCTCCACGCAGGTGACGCTCGAATTCGTGCTCAACAAAAGACTGGACGGCGCGGCGGTGGACGTGCAGTCCGCCATCACGCAGGCGGCGCGCCTGCTGCCGCAAGGCATGCCCACGCCGCCGACGTTTACCAAGGTGAATCCGGCCGATCAGCCCATTCTGTATCTCGCCATCACTTCGCAGACCTTGCCGCTCTGGACACTGGATGAATATGCGGAAACCCGCATCGCCCAGCGCATTTCCATGGTCAGCGGCGTTGCGCAAGTGCAGGTGTTGGGCGCGCAGAAGTACGCGGTGCACGCGCAAATGGATCCGCACTTGCTTGCGTCACGCCAGATCGGCATCAACGAAGTTCAGACCGCGCTGTCGGGCTGGAACGTCAACCTGCCTACCGGAAGCATCATCGGTCCGCAGCGGGCGTTCACCTTGCAAGCCACGGGTCAGTTGATGAGCGCCGCGCAGTACCGGCCGTTGATCGTGGCCTATCGCAATGGATCCCCGGTACGGCTGGAGCAGTTGGGCGACGTGATCGACAGCGTGGAGGACGACAAGACCGCTTCCTGGTTCTTCACCAAGCAGGGATCGCAGCGCGCCATCATCCTGGGCGTGCAGCGGCAGCCGGGCACCAACACGATCGCGGTAACCGACGCGGTGAAACATTTACTGCCGACGTTCCGGGCCGAGATTCCCGCGTCCGTGAAAATGGACATCCTGTACGACCGGTCCGACACCATTCGCGAATCGTACAAAGACGTGCAGTTCACCATGCTGTTGACGCTGGGCCTGGTGGTGATGGTGATCTTCCTGTTCCTGCGCAATGTCTCGGCCACCGTGATTCCGGCCCTGGCGCTGCCTTTCTCCATCATCGGAACGTTCGCCCTCATGTACCTGCTGCATTACAGCCTGGACAACCTGTCGATGATGGCTCTGATTCTTTCCGTCGGCTTCGTGGTCGACGACGCCATCGTGATGCTCGAAAACATTTTCCGTCACATGGAAATGGGCGAGAAGCCGCTCTACGCCGCGCTCACGGGTTCGAAAGAAATCGGCTTCACCATCGTTTCGATGACGCTGTCGCTGGCTGCGGTCTTCATCCCGGTTCTGTTCCTGGGCGGAATCCTGGGCCGGCTGTTCCGTGAATTTGCGGTCACCATATGCGTGGCGATCCTGATCTCCGGCATTGTGTCCGTCACGCTGACTCCGATGCTGTGCTCACGTTTCCTGCGATCGCCCGAAGAGCAGAAGCGATCCTGGTTCTATCGCATCACGGAACGTTTCTTTGAAGCCTTGCTGCGCGTGTACGATCGCACGCTGCAAGTCGTCCTGCGGCATCGCGGCCTCACCATGACCGCTTCGCTCTTGGTGTTAGCCGGGACCGTGGTCATGTTCGCGAAGATCCCCAAGGGCTTCATCCCGGACCAGGACACCGATCAGATTTACGCTGTCACGGAGGCCGCGCAAGGCACTTCGTACTACCAAATGGTGGACTATCAGAAGCGCGTAGCCGAGGTGTTCCGCACCAATCCCGATGTCCAAGCCTTGATGTCCACTGTGGGCGGCACGTCCGCGTCAACTTTGGGCGGTCCGAACTACGGCGAGCTGGTGGTGCATCTGAAGCCGCGCTCCGAACGCAAAGAGCTGGTGAACGCCATCATTGCCGACTTGCGGCCCAAGCTTTCCAATTTCCCCGGGATGCGGGTCTATGTACAGAACCCTCCCACCATCCGGATCGGCGGACAAGTAACCAAGAGCTTGTATCAGTTTTCGATGCAGTCGCCCGACAAAGCAGAGCTGTACAAAGGCGCCGCGCAGTTACAGCGGGAAATTGAAAAGATGCCCGAAGTCGAGGATGTCACCACCGACCTGGCGATCCTGGCGCCGCAGGTGAACGTCAACATCGATCGCGATAAAGCCGCAGCCTTGCAAGTGAACGCGGACGCGATTGAAAACGCCTTCTATGACGCCTATGGCCCGCGCTGGGTCTCCACAATCTACGCGGCCATCAACGAATACAAGGTTCTGCTCGAGCTTAAACCGCAATACCAGGCCGATCCACACGCGCTTTCGTTGCTCTACTTTAAGTCGACAAATGGCCCACTGATACCGCTCGACACGCTAGCCAAGCTGCAACAGGATATTGGGCCGCAGACCATCAATCATTACGGGCAGCTCAACGCGGTGACGGTTTCGTTCAACCTGAAGCCGGGCGCGGCGCTGGGCGACGTCGTTGCAAAAGTGCAGCAGCTCGCGAGTCAGACTTTGCCATCCGGAATCACAACGGACTTTCAAGGCGCAGCCAAAGCGTTCCAAAGCTCGCTCGGGAACCTTTGGGTTCTGCTGATCGTGGCGATCCTGGTGGTTTATATCGTGCTCGGAATTCTCTACGAAAGCTACATCCATCCCTTGACGATTCTCTCCGGGCTTCCGTCGGCGGGCTTCGGCGCGCTTCTCACACTGTATTTGTTCCACATGGACTTGAACATCTACGCGTTCGTCGGCTTGATCATGTTGATCGGCATCGTGGAGAAGAACGCGATCATGCAGATCGACTTCGCTCTTGAAGCCGAGCGCAATCAGGGCTTCACGCCGATGAAGGCCATCTACGAAGGCTGCTTGATTCGCTTCCGGCCCATCATGATGACCACCATGGCGGCGTTGCTGGGCGCGGTTCCCATCGCTCTGGGTTATGGCGCGGGCGGCGAAGCTCGGCAACCGCTGGGCCTGGTTGTCGTCGGCGGATTGCTGTTCTCGCAATTGGTGACGCTCTACCTGACACCGGTGTTTTACACCTACATGGCCGCGCTGCTCGAAAGAATCCAGCGCCACAAGCAGCGCGCCAAGGAAGCGCTTCCGGAGCCCACCATCGCGTAACAGAAAACTCCGCTTGCTCACGCGCCACCCGTCCGGTTTTCTTCGAGTCGATGTTCTCCAGTGCAGGACTTCGGGTATTCTCCGGGTGTGCTGCTGGCGCGCGGTTCATTTCGGATGGAAAACGAGCCTGTCCTTCGCATCGACCTTGTCGAACTGCATCGGGAAGCTCTCGCCCACATAGTACGCATCCCATTGGTCCTTGTAATGCCGTGACAGGATTTGTCCGGACTGCCCGATATCGATATTGTTCAACGATCCATCCCAGTTCGCCAGATCCGCGACGAAGCGCATGGAAGGGCCCAGCAACACGGATGTCTGTTTGATGCTGGTCGATGATCCGCTCATCTCCACCGGCCCGATGTTGAAGTACGTCCCCAGCACCGGCAGCCGGCTTCCCACCGGATGCTTGATGGTCAGAAGATTGCCTCTCCCGTAATCCCAGCGCGCTACGTTGCTGCCTTGCGTCCGCCTTCCCTGTTCGATCGCCGCCGCCAGCGCATCCAACAGCGCTTGATTGGTATCGCCAAAAAAGACCCGGCCCTTCGAATCGACAATACTTTGGATTGCGGCGGGCGCCATCATGAATTGATACACGCCCTCGGGTCCGGACCACGCGGCCTTCACCGCCCGCTTTTGCAACTGCTCGTATGCCAGGGTGACCAGCAGCGGCGCGGCTGTCCGCTTCTCCATCTGCCCGTTCCACGATCGCAGCAGCGCCACCGCCTCCCGCAACTCCGGTCTGGACGGCTTGGCGTGATCGTACGCATTCACAATCTCGTGCGCCAAATGGCTGGCAAATGAAGAATAGACGTCCTTCTGCACCGCCAGCATGTCCTGCGGCTTCCAACCGCCGCGCGAGGTGAGCCTGTCGCGAATCTCCGTTGAACGATACGGCGCTCCGAATTCCCCGTTGACGCGGTAAGCATAGTTCTCCGGAAACGGGTTTTGATTCGCCGTCGCGATCCAACCGCGCGGTGGATTGTAGGACGAAGGCAGCTGATCGAACGGAATGTAGCCGTCCCACTCGAATTCTCCCGAACTGCCGTCGGCTGGAAGATCGCCGTTGTAGTTTTTGCGAATGGGGAGCCGGCCGGTCGCTTGATAGCCGATGTTACCGTCCACGTCGGCGTAGACGAAATTCTGGCCGGGACCAGGATAGCGTGCAAGCGCGGCGGTAAATTCACGCCAATTGCTCGCGCGGTCTAGGTCCAGAAACGGATACGCGAACCCATCGGGCTCAGTCGCAGTCCAGCGCAGCGCGAAATAACGGCCGTTCTCGGAGAACGTCACCGGACCGTGCCGCGTCACCCACTGGCGAAATTCCACGGACCGCGCGTTCTTTACCCGAATCCACTCCGATTCCGAACGCGCTTGCTCCACCTGGCCGCGAAATACATAGCGGCCGGTTTGCGGGTCGATTCTCTCGAGGTAAAGATCCTGCACGTCGAAGCCAAGGTTGGCCACGCCCCAAGCGATGCGCGCGTTGTGGCCGATAATCACGCATGGAAGGCCGGGCAGCGAAACTCCCGTGACGTTGAGACCGGGCGCTTTCAGATGCACTTGATACCAGGCGGCGGGCAGCGACCACTCCAGATGCGGATCGTTCGCGAGAATCGGCTTGCCGCTTGCAGTTAGCTTCCCGGAGAGGGCCCAGGCATTCGAGCCGGGCTGAAATTCGGCGCCGGCGCGCGCGGGAAACAGCAGATTCACTTTCGTGGGATCGCCGCTGGATAACATGGTCGCCTTACGCACCTCGTCGCGCCATGTGGTGGTCAAGTTGCGATACATCTGCAGTCCGCACAGGACGCTGTCCGTAATGGACCAGGGGCGCGGATCGTAGCCCAGGAGAGTGAATTCCAGCGGAAGCGCTCCGCGATGCGTTTCGATGAAATAGTTCACCCCGCGAGCGTAGGCCGCCAGCACGGCTCGATCCCCGGCAGCCATCGCGCGCACGTGCTGTTCCGCCACCCGTCGTAAACGGAGGCGCCGGGCTTCCAGGTCTAATTCCAAAGTGGACGGTCCCAGTACTTCGGACAATTCGCCCGAGGCGAGCCGCCGGAGCACATCCATCTGCCACAGGCGATCCTGCGCGGTAACGTAAGCTTGCAGAAAGATCGCGTCCTCCCACCCGGCCGCGGAAATGTGTGGCACTCCCAGCGCGTCGCGCTCCACGGAAGCTTGGGCGGAGATCGGCGCGATGATCTGCCCGGAAGTTTTTGGCAACGGCCGGTACGCAAACCAATACACCACTGCGAGACCGAGCACGAGCAAACCCGCTATGCTCAAGTTGATGAACTTCAGGACTTTTCCCAAGTCCGTTCTGAGGGGAAGCACTGCGACGATTCTAGCGTACCGCCGTTTCAACTCCGTTCGAGCTGAAGTTCTACGCTAAGGGTGGTCAGTTCCTGTACCTCTCGGCGCAAAAGGTCAAGGTGGTTTATTAGCTCGCATATGGCCTACCGCTTTGTGATTCTGGCCTTCGTCCTGCTGCTCAACGCCTTCTTCGCCACGGCCGAAGTAGCATTGGTTTCGGTGCGCAAAAGCCGGTTACGCGCGCTGGCCGAAGAGGGCCAAGTGGGCGCGCAGGCGGCGCTCGCCTTGCTGGCAAACCCGTCGCGTCTGCTTTCCATGACACAGGCCGGGGTGACGCTTGCCAGCCTCGGTCTGGGGTGGGCCGGCGAAAACAGCGTGTACGAATTGCTCGAGTCGGCCTTTCATCCGCTCATGCAGCCACGCTTCGAACCGTTGTGGCACGGCGTGAGCTTCGCCCTTGCCTTCCTGCTCATCAGCTATGCGCACATCGTTTTCGGAGAAGTGGTGCCCAAGAATCTCGCCATCGAGAAAGCCGATCGTCTGGCCATCCTGGTGGCGCCCGCTCTCCTGGTTTTCTCCCGCGTGTCGGCGCCGTTCACATTTTTCGCGGAAGCATCGGCCGCGGCGGTTTCCCGATGGATCGGCTTAAAGGGCGGCCACGGCGGCGGCGGCCATTCGGCCGAGGAATTGAAGTTCATCATCAGCTCCAGCCGCACGGAAGGACATCTGCATCGCTTTGAAGAGGACGCCATCCAGGCTCTCCTCGAGCTGCCCAACTATTATGCCCGGGAAATCATGGTGCCGAGGAACGCCATCGTTTCGGTTTCGGTGGATGCCAGCCTGGACCAGGTGCTGCGCCGCATGCGCGAACACGAATACTCGCGCCTGCCAGTTTACGAGAGCGATCCCGAGCACATCATCGGCTACGTCCACTACAAGGACATGATGCGGATCTGGGAGGAGCGCCGCATCGCCAACGCCAGGAAGCGCGCGCTGCGTCCGTTCCATCTTTCGCGTGTGCTGCGCAAGCCGCTGGTGGTTCCGGAAACCAAGCCGCTGCATGATTTGATCGAGGAATTTCGTACTACCCACATTCATATGGCCATCGTGGTGGACGAGTTCGGCACCATCGTCGGCTTGGTGACGCTTGAAGACGCGCTGGAGCAGATCTTCGGAGAAATCGGCGACGAACACGACGTGAAGCGGCCCCGTCCAGCCGCCGAAGCGCCGCTGATCGAGGTGGACGGCGCCATCACCATCCGCGATCTCGACACCCAATACGGCTTGGACCTGCCCGGTGACGCTGGTTTTGAAACGCTGGCCGGTTTTCTGCTGTTCCAACTCGGCTACATTCCCAAACCCGGTGAAGCGTTGGAATATGGACGGCGAAAATTCACGATCTTGGGGATGGATCACAACCGCATCGCCCGGGTTGGAATCGAGCGGCTGGCCGATCCTCCGGGCGCGGAAGCCGCGGCATCCAAGGCCGGGCAGCCTCACAATATGAAGTAAAATGAAGAGACTTCCGGGGAGAGATAACTCTGAAATTGCACTTGTTCCTTTGCGCGACAGTCCTATGCGCCTGGCCAGGCAATGCCTTTTGTCAGGATGCCGCTCCCGCGCCTCCCTCTTCGCCGGCGGTGGATAATGCGGCCGACGATCACCGCATGTTCGGGGTGCTTCCGAACTACAAAACCATCAACGATCCCGACCAGCCGATCGTCGCCCTAACCACCCGCGAGAAGTTCGGGCTGGTGAAGCACTACTTCGATCCTTTCACTTTCGTGTTCACCAGCATCACCGCCGGCATCGAACAGGAGACCAACGAAAAGGAAGCCTACGGACAAGGCGCCATGGGCTACGCGAAGCGGTATGGCGCGGATTTCGCTGACGGCTTCACCAACGAATTGTTCGTAACCGCGGTCTTCCCTACTCTGCTGCACGAGGACCCGCGCTACTACCGGCTGGGGCACGGCAGGGCGTGGAAACGCACTGCTTATGCGCTCTCCCGTATCCTGATCACGCATAGCGATTCGGGCAGCACGCGTTTCAACGCTTCGGAGTTCCTGGGAAACATCACGTCCGGCGCGCTGTCGATGACCTACTATCCGCACAACGAGCGCAACGTGGGCGGAGTCTTCACGCGAATGAGCGTCGAGATCGGGTACGACTCGCTCTTCAACGTGCTGAAGGAATTTTACCCGGACTTGAAGCGCAAGTTCCGCCACAATCACTAGCCGAAGGTGGTCCGCGGTCCCGGTAATCGGATTCTTTTGCCTGATCGTCCGATCTTATATCGGATACTCGTTTTTCGTCGCGCCGACACCCATGCGTTTGATCCAATCGTTCGAGCGGTCATTCGATCAACGATTCCCGACCGGTGAGGGTTCGGATAACCCCGCCGAGATGTCGCAAGTTCTGAGGCAGGTCGGCAGCTAATCCGCCGATCAGTCGAGATCAACCAATCAGACGCCTATTTGATTCCTAGCATTACGGGTGATCTTCACGCATAATGCTGATCTGACTGGTGTGCTGCATCTTGAAAAGTTTGGGGACCGGAGAAG
>Ga0209517_10006343_pt1 | contig 14650 bp, 10 predicted proteins | sample PeaSoiMetSII2010_FD_187695 | JGI IMG/M metagenome (GOLD analysis project Ga0209517, IMG submission 187695) | Peat soil microbial communities from Weissenstadt, Germany - SII-2010 (SPAdes) (version 2) | ecosystem: Environmental > Terrestrial > Soil > Wetlands > Peat | place: Germany... | reverse complement strand
GCTCGCCGGGCCGCCCCGGCCGGCCGCCTTCACCGCCCGGCGGGCCGCCGCCCGGACCACGTCCCCCCGCACCGCCGGGACCGCCTGGCCCGCGCCCTCCCGGACCACCGGGACCACCGCGGCCGCCGCCCTGGCGCATCTCCTTGAGCTGCTTGGTCTGCTCCTCGGTGAGGATCTTGGCGAGCTTGCCATCGACCTCCTTCTGCAACGCCTCGACCTGCTTCTTCTGGTCAGCCGTCAGGTTCAAGCGCTCCTGGAGGTTCGGCGGCAAGATCTGGCCCGGCTGAGGGGGACCGCCGGGGCCGCCCGAGCCGCCCGGACCACCGGGACCACCGGGACCGAACCCACCGGGGCCGCCGGGGCCGCGCCCACCCGGTCCCCCGGGGCCGCCGCGCCCGCCCTCCTGAGGGGCCTCCGCTTCCTTCTTGGCCGCCAGGGCCATCAGCTCCTCTTTGGTGACCACCCCATCCTTGTTGGTGTCGGCTTCGTCGAACAGCCGCAGCAGCCGCGGATCGGTCACCTCGTCGCGGGTCAGCTTACCGTCCTTGTTCTTATCGAAGGCCATCATCTTGGTGACGATCGGCGAGCTGCTGTAATCCTTCGCCTTGTCCTTGCCGGGGTCGCCGGCCGGTTTATTGTCCGGCTGCTGAGCAGTCACCTGCGACAGCAGGGTCGCGGCGCACACGACCGCCAGCAGGGTTCGCGCGAGTTTCCGCACGGTTCTGTTCTCCTCATCGGGTTGGGGAACGGCGGCCGGAGCACCGGCCGCAGGTTATGCTCTGTTGAAGTCCGCTCTCGCGGGTAGAGATTATCTGCGGCGCCCCTCGCCCCGGTCCGCGGGGGTGGCGCCGACCACGACGTCGAAGCGGGCCGACAGCTCGCCGACCTTCGATTCCTTCACCGGCTTGAAATCGACGAGGACCAGCTCCCGGTCGATCGGGTCGCGCAGCTCGCCCAGGACGCCGTCGGTCTTGTTCTGCGCGTGGCCGGCGACGAAGATCTGCGTGGTGAGCAATTCCCGGCCGCCCTTCTTGACCCGGACGTGGATGTGCGGTGTGCGGCCGGTGTACGGCACCGGCTTGATGGTCCGGAAGTAGTACTCGCCGGTCGAGCTGGTGAGGAAACGGCCGTAGCCCTGGAAGTTCGTGTCGCGCTCGCGGCGGCCGCTGTCGCGGGTGTTGAGGTACACCCCCTTGTTGTCCACCTGCCAGATCTCGATGACCGCGTTCTGGATCGGGCTCCCCGTCGTGTCGAGGATCTTGCCGCTGAGGTGGGTGACCTCGCCGACGGCCGGCGTGATCGAGTCGTTGATGATGAGCAGGTCGTTGTCGGTGTCCAGCGGCAGCTTGTCGGGGTAGAACGGCCCCTCGGTCAGCCGCGGCGTTCGGGACAATTCCTCGGCGAAGGCGCCGCGGACGAAGAACGCCGCCGCCCCCAGGGCCAGGCCCCCGCGCAGCAGGCCGCGCCGGCTCGGGAACGCATCGGTCGGTTTCATGAATCGGTCTCCGGATGAGTGAGTCAAACCCTCCTGTCTGACTGGTCGTATCCGGAGACGGAATACCGCCGCGCCCTGGGGAGATTTTTCCTGGTTTTCGTAAGAGGCGGCGCTCAGATCAGCCCGGGGATCGGCGTGCCCTCGGTCAGCACGGTCCCCACCTTGCCGAGGCCAGGCCGTACGCGGATCTCGCCGAGGTCCAACAGCGTGTGCATGACCGTCGCCAGCAGGTGCTTCGGCGTGTAGCGCTCCGAGGAGGGTTGAGCGGCGAGGCGGTCCGATTGGCCGATGACCTGGCCCATTTTGAGGCCGCCGCCGGCCAAGAGCAGCGTCGTCAGGTTGGCGTAGTGGTCGCGGCCGCCGTCGCGGTTGCGCCGCGGCGTTCGCCCCATCTCGCCGGTGACCACCAGCAGGATCCTGTCCGACAGGCCGCGCTCATAGACGTCTTCGAGGAAGGCGGCCACGGCGTGGTCCACCTGGCTCGTCATCGGCGGCAGGTTGGCCATCTGCTTGGGACTGTTGCCGTTGGCGTGCATGTCCCAGCCGCAGTCGGACACGGTGACGAAGCCGCAGCCCGCCTCGCACAGCCGCCGGGCCAGCAGCATTTGCTTGCCCAGCAAGTTCGACGAGCGCCGCATGTCGTACCACTTCGTCACGTCCTCCCGGCGGAACAGGCTGCCGGTGTCGTACTTCTCCGCCGTTTTCGGGTCTTCCTTGGCGATGTCGAACGCCGAGGCGACGCCGCGCGTGATCACGTCGAATGCCTGCTGCTGGAAGCGGTCCATCCCCTCCATCGCGCCCGTGGTGTCCGTCTGCCGTTTGACGCCGTCGAGCTGGGCCAGGAGCTGGCGGCGGTCCTCCAGGCGCGAGCCCGAGATCTTGAGCTGGAAGTTTTTCTTGAGCTGCTCGCCGCCGCTGGGGTCGAAGGCCGCGCAGGTCGGGCCCAGGGTCCCGGGGGTCGTCAGGGTCGGCAGGGCGCCCGTCTCGAAATTGCCCTGGAGCTTCAGCCCCGGCTCGACCGCCTCGGGCAGGACCAGGACGTTCGTCGGCAGCCCGGTCTGCGGATGCGTGGTGCCGGCCACCCGGGCGTACAGCGCACTCATCGACGCCTTGAGGGGGTTGCCGGCGCCGGTCACGGCCAGGTAACTGTGGTCGCCGTTCATCGAGGCGTAGGAGCGGACCACGGCCAATTTGTCGGTGAGCTTGGCGAGCTTCTTGAAGGTGCCGCCGAAGGTGATGCCGGGCAGCCCGGTCTGCACCTCGCCGGTCATGCTGCGGACGTCCTCCGGGGCCGACATCTTCGGGTCGAAGAACTCGATGTGCGACGGCCCGCCCTGGAGGAAGAGCAGGACAACGGAGCGGTCCGTCACCGGCCGCCCCGCCGACGCCGCCTCGGCCTTCGCCCGCAGGAGGTCGGGGAGGGTCAGCCCGCCGAGCAGCCCGAGGCCGCCGATCTTGAGGAACTCGCGGCGGCAATAGCCCTGGCAGGTGCGGTCGTACGCCCGGTCAAGCAGTGTGAACACGCTTTTGCTCCTGTATTCGCGGACCTCCGTCCAGTAGAAGCGGTTTGCCCGGCGATTGCAAGGAGCATCTCGCAATGCGGGGGATCAGCGGAAGCTGTGCTCCGGCCCGGGGAAGCTGCCGTCGCGCACCTCGCGGCAGTACGTCTCGGCGGCGCGGACGATGGCCGGGCCCAGGTCGGCGTACTGCTTGACGAAGCGCGGCCGCAGGTCGTCGAACAGGCCGAGCATGTCGTGGGCCACGAGGATTTGCCCGTCGCAGCCAACCCCCGCGCCGATGCCGATGGTCGGGATGGTGAGTGCCGCCGTCACCGATTGGGCCAGTTCGGCGGGGACGCACTCCAGCACGACGGCGAAGGCGCCGGCCTGCTGCGTGGCGAGGGCGTCTTCCAGGATGCGCTTCTCGTCGCGCTGCACGCGGAAGCCGCCCAGGCGGCGCACCGACTGCGGCGTCATGCCGACGTGGCCCATCACGGGGACGTCGCAGCGCGTGATGGCCTCGATGGCCGCGGCGCTGCGGACGCCGCCTTCGAGCTTCACCGCGTGGGCGCCGCCCTCCTTGACCAGGCGGCCGGCGCTCTCCAACGCCTGCTGCGGGCTGACCTGGAAACTCATGAACGGCAGGTCGGCGACGAGGAGGCTGCGCCGGACGCCGCGGGCCACCAGGCGCGTGTGATAAATGACCTCGTCAAGGGTGACGGCGAGGGACGTGTCGCTGCCCTGGACGACCATGCCGAGCGAATCGCCGACGAGCAGGCCATCGACCCCGGCGGCGTCGAGCAAGCGGGCCATGGTGTAGTCATAGGCGGTGAGCATCGTCAGGCGGACGCCGCGCGACCGGGCCGACAGGAAGTCCGGCACGGTGACGGGGCGCATTTCCGCGACGGCGCTGCCGTTGGTGTTGCCCGGGGGAGTGACGGCGGTGCTCATGAACACGTCCTTTTGAGGAGAGGGATCGGCTTCCTTGCGGGGGCGACCCTGCCGTCGTCATTATAAGTCAGGGTGCCGGCGCGGGGAGCGCGAGCCCGGCCACCCCCTCCTGAAACTCATGCAGGCACGCAGAGCCGAGGACGCATAAGGAGCCGTGAATGCGAATTGTGCAAGCAGTGATTGCACAATTGGCTCGTACAAGCGCAACTATCTGACAGCAAAGAGGTTGCGGCGTCAGCATCCTCGGCCCCAGGGCCTGGTTCAATTCCGGGGTATTACGGAAGAGGAAGGCGCGGGCAAGCAGATTGCGCGCTTGCGCGCGGGAATGCTTGAACCCTGTTGATCGTGGCAGCCGAATACGTTACAGTAGGTGCGCCTGGCCTTTGGCTCTTTGCACCTGTTACGTCCTGAAGATTGCGGCGAACATGCGTCAGACGTGGCTACGCTTGGTGGTCTGCGTCAGCTTGATGGCGTTCCTCGCCGCCAACACGCCCGCCGGCATAACCCTCGTGCTGCATCTGCTCGCCGGGCAGACCCCAGCGGCTGACGACCCACGTTCACACTGCGACCTGGCGCACTCCCACGAGGAGGAAGTGACGGACGACTCGGAGTCTCTCACCTGCTGCACCTGTGGGGAGGACAAGGCGCGATCCTGCCAGGCCTCGCAGCACCCCGAGGAACGCGATACCCCTTGTGGACCGTCTTGCCCTGCGTGTCCCGGCAGCCCATCCGACCCGAAGTGTCCCTGCCCGGGCGGCTGTGCCCTGTGCAGCGTGGCCAAGGTTCCTTGTGTCGTGCCCAGTGTCTGCGTAACGTGTTCTGCCCCCTGCCTGGGGGCCAACTCGCTCGAACCTCATCCCGTCTACACTTCTCCCTTCACCGGCCGCCTGATCCGCCCTCCTCGCGCCTGACCGCCACTACCGAGCTTGACGTGAGTGGTCCCTGATCCCCGCCCATCGACCGCGCCAGCGTCGGGCTCGTCCATCCCCGAGGCCCCAGTCCGGGGCTACCACGACGCGATCCGTTTAGCCACTGTGCAAAGTGCTAAAAGGCACTTGTTCCCGCGTCAAGCGTGGCGGGACGCCCCGTTCCGCGTCCCGTGGAGGTGCTCCATGAGCCAGTTGTCACACCCCGCGAGCCTGACGGACCACCCCGCCCCTTCCCGGCCAATGGCCCTCGGTTTCCTCCGGCGAGTTCTCCCCAACCTGCTCATCCTGTCTGCGCTGGGCGGTTTGGCGTGGTGGGGACACCACACCCGCTGGACGCTCACTCGGTTGGCCGAGTTGGCCGGCGCACGCCAGCAGAAGGAGAACGACTGGTGCGAGGAACATGGCGTCCCCGAATCGGCCTGTGTCGAGTGCAACCCGGCGCTGCTCCCCCGCGGGAAGGATCACGGCTGGTGCAAGACGCACGGGGTCCACAATTGCCCGCTCGAACACCCCGAGGTGGCGCAGCTCAGGCAGAAGCCGCAGGTCACGCCAGCCGATCTCGAGCGGGCGCGGCGCGCCCTGCAGCTCCTCCCCCGCCCGGAGAACAGCAGCCAGTGCAAGCTCTACCAACGCCGTATCCAGTTCGCCTCGCGAGAAGCCGCTGACAGGGCCGGCATCGACGTGAAGCGCGTCGAGCGGGCGCCGGTGGTGGAAGCGGTGCGGGCCAACGGCGAGGTCGCCTACGACCAGACCCGCGTCGCCCGGCTGTCCGCCCGCCTGCCGGGCAGCGTCTGGTGGGTGCCGAAGGCGGTGGGGGACGCGGTCAAGCGCGGCGAGGTCGTTGCGCTGGTGGACGCTGCCGAGGTCGGCAAGGCCAAGGCGGAGTTCCTCCAGGCCGTCGTCCAGGTGGACCTGAAGCGAACTTCCGCCGCCGCCGCCAGGCAGGCGTGGGACCGAGGCGCCCTGCCGGAAATCGACCTCCGGGTCGCCGAGGCGTCCTTGCGCGAGGCGGAGGTTCGGCTCCGCTCCGCCGAGCAGGCGCTCGTCAACCTGGGCTTGCCGATCCGGGCGGAGGACGTCAAAGGGCTTGGCTCCGAGGAGGGCCGCCGGCGCGTGCAGTTCCTCGGCCTGCCCGACTCCGTCAGGAAGCGGCTCGACGACAAGACGACAGACAACCTTCTGCCCGTGGTGGCGCCGCTCGACGGCGTCGTCGCCGCGCGGGACGTGGTGGCCGGCGAGATGGTGGACACGGCGAAGGTCCTCTTCGTCGTCGCCGACGTCCGTCAGATGTGGCTGACGCTCCACCTGCGCCAGGAGGACATGAAGGCGGTCAAGCTCGGCCAACCCGTGCGCTTCCGGCCGGACGGCAGCGGCGACGAGTCGTCCGGCACCGTGGCCTGGGTCAGCACGACGGTGGACGAAAAGACGCGCACGGTGAAGGTCCGCGCCAACCTGAGCAACGCCGAGGGACAGCTGCGGGCCAACTCCTTCGGCCGGGGACAGGTCGTACTCCGCGAAGAGCCCGAGTCGGTCGTGGTGCCGAGCGAGGCGGTCCACTGGGAGGGCGACTGCTTCGTCGTCTTCGTGCGGGACAGGAACTACCTGGCGGAGGACGCCCCCAAGGTCTTCCACGTCCGGACGGTGCGCGTCGGCGTCCGGGACGCCGAAACGACCGAAATCATCGCCGGTGTGCTGCCGGGCGAGCTGATCGCCACGAAGGGGAGCGGCGCCCTGCTGGCGGAGCTGCGCAAGGACAACCTCGGCGAGGGCTGAAGGTGCCCGAAGTAACGGCCCGGTTCGGGCTGTCGCGCGCGAAGCAAGTGTTTAGCGGCGGCTCGCAGAGCCGCGCTCGTAGTGACCGCATTCATGCGGTCGTTCGGCGGGACCGACCCGATAAATCGGGTCACTACCAGCGCTCGCCGCGCGGCTCTGCGAGCCGCCGCTACACGAACGAGTCCAGATGCAGGAGTTTACATCGTGCTGAACTGGATCATCGACCTCTCGCTACGGCACCGCCTCCTCGTCATCCTGGGGGCGGTCGCCTTCGCCGTCGCGGGCGCCCTCTCGCTCAGGAAGCTCGACGTCGATGCCTTCCCCGACACGACTCCCGTGCAGGTGCAGGTCAACACCGTCGCGCCCTCGCTGGGGCCGGAGGAGGTCGAGCAGCAGATCACCTTCCCCGTCGAGCAGGTCCTCGGCGGGCTGCCGCGCCTGCAAGGGCTCCGCTCGATCTCGAAGTTCGGCCTGTCGCAGGTGGTCGTGACCTTCGAGGACGACACCGACGTCTACTTCGCCCGCCAGGTCGTCAACGAGCGGCTGACCACGGTGGAGCTGCCGGCCAGCATCGAGCGGCCGAAGATGGGGCCGGTCGCGACGGGGCTGGGCGAGGTCTTCCACTACGTCGTCACCAGCGAGGGCGGCGACCTGACGCAGACGCGCACCCTGCACGACTGGGTCATCCGGCCGAAGATGCGGACGGTGAAGGGGGCCGCCGAAATTAACTCCTGGGGCGGCTTCGAGAAGCAGTACCAGGTGCGCATCGACCCGGACAACCTCATCAAGTACGGCCTGACCTTCGACCAGGTGGTGGAGGCGGTCGAGAAGAACAACCGAAACGTCGGCGGCGGCAGCATCCGCCAGAACAGCCAGGCGCTCCTGGTCCACGGGTTGGGGCGGGTGGCCAACGTGGAGCAAATCCGCAACGTCGTCGTGACGGCCAGGGACGGCGTGCCGGTAACTGTCGGCGACGTGGCCGCGGTGCAGGTCGGGCACGAGGTCCGCCGCGGCGCGGTGACGGCGGACGGCAAAGGGGAAGTGGTCCTCGGGCTGGGCTTCATGCTCATGGGCGAGAACAGCCACGAGGTCACCTGGGCCATGAAGGACCGGCTCGAAGAGGTCAAGGCGACGCTCCCGAAGGACGCCAAGGGGCGCCCGACCGTCACGGCGGAGCCCGTCTACGACCGCACGGAGTTGGTCGCGCACGTCATCGACACGGTCCGCAACAACCTGTTCGAGGCCGGGCTGCTGGTCGTGGCGGTGCTGTTCCTGTTCCTGGGCAACCTGCGGGCCGCGGCGATCGTGGCCCTGGCGATCCCGCTGTCGATGTTCTGCGCCTTTTGCGGCATGCTGCGCTTCGGCGTCGCGGCCAGCCTCCTCAGCCTGGGCGCCATCGACTTCGGCATGGTCGTTGACAGCAGCGTCGTCATGGTCGAGAACTGCGTGCGCCACATCGCGCACGGCGACCTGACCCGAAAAAGCAAGCTGGAGATGATCCGCGACGCGGCGGTCGAGGTGCGCAAGCCGACGCTGTTCGGCGAGCTAATCATCATGATCGTCTACCTGCCGATCCTCACCCTGGAGGGCATCGAGGGGAAACTGTTCCGGCCGATGGCGTTGACCGTGTTGTTCGCCCTGGCCGGCTCGATGGTCCTGTCGATGACGCTGATGCCGGTCCTGGCCAGCCTGCTGCTGCCGAGGAAGATCGAGGAACGCGAGCCCCTCCTGATGCGCCTGGCGCGGTGGGCCTACACGCCACTGCTGGACCTGACCATGCGCCACAAATTCGCGGTGGTAAGTCTGACTCTCGCCGCGCTGGCCATCGCCTTCTTACTCATCGCCCCCAATCTCGGGACCGAGTTCGTTCCGCGCCTGTCGGAGGGGGCCATCGTCATCGGCATCACCCGGCCGTCGGGCACCGACCTGGAGGAGTGCCTCCGTGCGAACACCCGGATGGAGCAGGCGCTCCTCGCGGCTTTCCCCAACGAGATCCGTCACGTCTGGAGCCGGGTCGGCACGCCCGAGGTGGCGACCGACCCGATGGGCGTCGAGGACACCGACATGTTCATTAGCCTCGAGCCGCGGGAGCGCTGGAGTGCGAAGAACGAGGACGGCGCGACGGTTCGCACCCAGGCCGAGCTGGTCGCGCTGATGGAGAAGACGGTCCGCAAGTTCCCGGGGCAGAAGGTCGAGTTCACGCAGCCGATCGAGATGCGCATCGACGAGATGATCTCCGGCGTCCGCTCGGACGTGGCGGTGAAACTCTTTGGCGACGACCTCGACGTTCTGAAGGCCAGGGCCGCGGACATCGAGCGCGTGCTCCGCGGCGTTGACGGGAATGCGGACGTCAAGGCGCAGCAGGTGACCGGGCAGCCGGTCCTGCGGGTGAAGATCGACCAGGATCAGGTCGCCCGCTACGGCGTCCCGGCGAAGGCGGTGCTCGACCTGGTGGAGTCGGTGGGCAGCAAGCGGTTGGGCGAGGTGATCGAGGGGCAGCTGCGTTTTCCCCTGGTGGTGCGGCTGCCCGAGGAGCGGAGGGCGAGTCCCGAGGCAATCGGGGCGATGCTCGTCGCCACGGCGTCGGGGGAGCGCATCCCGCTGTCGCGGCTGGCGAAGGTGGAGGTGGTGGAGGGGCCGTCCACCATCAGCCGCGAGTGGGGGCAGCGGCGCATCGTCATCACGGCGAACGTCCGCGGCCGGGACACGGGCAGTTTTGTGGCCGAGGCCCGGCGGAAGGTGGCCGAGCAGGTGCGATTGCCGGAGGGGCGCTATCACGTCGAGTGGGGGGGACAATTCGAGCATTACCAGAGCGCCTGCACGCGCCTGCTGGTCGTCGTGCCGCTGGCGCTGCTGCTCATCTGCGGCCTGCTCTATCTGACCTACCGCAACGTGGTAGACGCGCTGCGGGTGCTGACCGGGGTGCCGCTGGGCTGGGTGGGCGGCATCGTGGCCCTGTGGCTGCGCGGCATGCCGTTCTCGATTTCGGCGGCGATTGGCTTCATCGCCCTGTCCGGGGTCGCGGTGCTGGATGACATGATCCTGGTGTCGTACATCCGTCAGCTGCGCCGCCAGGGGGTGCCGCGCGACGAGGCGGTGCGGCGGGCGGCGGTAACGCGGCTGCGGCCGGTCCTGATGACAACGCTGGTGGCCAGCCTCGGCTTCGTGCCGATGGCCTTCAGCACCGGGATGGGGGCGGAGGTGCAGCGGCCGCTGGCGACGGTCGTCATCGGCGGCGTCCTCAGCGCGATGGTGATGTCGCTGCTGGTCATCCGGGTGCTCTACGTCCTGTTTGACTCGCTGGCCCACGCAGCCCAGTGGGTGCTCATCCGCCGGCTCGGGTTGCGGGCCGAAGGGCTGAGCTGGCTGTTCGGCGGTCACGGACAGGAAGAGGGGGAGGCTGTCGCGGCCGTCTCGCGGGATGGGACGGCGGAAACCGCGACGGCGGTTCGGGAGTTTCACGCGTGAAGGAGAAACTGATGCTGTTGCTTACCTGGCGGCGCGGCGCGCTGTTGTCGCTGGTCGTGGGCGTCGCCCTGGTTTTCGTCGGCTGTGGCCCGGGGGAATCGGGCAAGGCGGTGAAGGCCACCGAGAAAAAGAAGGGCGAGGTTGCCCACAACTACAAGGGCCGCGACTGGTGCCCGGAGCACGGCATGCCGGAGTCCATCTGCGCCCAGTGCAACGCCAAGTTGGCGAAGGCGTACAAGGACAAGGGCGACTGGTGCCCGGAGCACGACGTGCCGAAGTCGCAGTGCTTCAAGTGCGACCCGAAGCTGAAGGAGAAGTTCGCCCAGGAGTACAAGGACAAGTACGGCGAGAACCCGCCACCCACCGAGGACGACGAGAAGGAGAGCAAGGACGGGAAATGACCGGTGGGCGGGCGTGCTGCCGAGCCGCGCGGCCCCCGGCCGGTCCATAGGATAGTCTGAGCCGCTTGCGGCTTCGCAGGTCTGGCGTGCGAAGCCGCAAGCGGCGGGGCGGACAAACATCGTGAGACGACACCGAATCATCCTGGTCGGCGGCGGCGCGCGCTCCGGCAAAAGCGACCTGGCCCTGGCGCTCGCCCGGCGCCTCGGCCGGCGCCGATTGTTCCTGGCGACCGCACAGGCCGGCGACGACGAGATGCGCGACCGCATCCTGCGCCACCGCCGTACCCGCGGCGACGACTTTGCCACCCTCGAAGAACCATTGGCCGTCCCCGAAGTGCTGCGACAGGCCGGTGACGAGGACGTCGTCGTGATCGACTGCCTGACCCTGTGGCTAGCGAACCTCCTCTTCGACGGCCGCGAGCCCGAAGCGGTGCTGCACTGCGTCGAGGAACTCGCGGAAGTCCTGCGGCAGCGGCCGGCGCACGCCGTCATCGTCACCAATGAGGTCGGGCTCGGCCTGGTCCCCGAGACGCCCCTGGGCCGCACCTTCCGCGACGTGGCCGGCCTCGCCCACCAGCGCCTCGCCGCCGCGGCCGACGAGGTTTATTTCGGAGCCCTCGGCATCATGCTTCGCCTCAAGCCGGGGCCGGTCGTGCCGGCGACGGAGATCATGCCATGACCCTGCTCGACCAGACCCGGGCCGCCGTCACGCCGGTCGATCGCGCCGCCGCCGCCCGGGCCCAGGATCGGCTCGACCGCAAGACGAAGCCGCGCGGCAGCCTGGGCCGGTTGGAGGAACTGGCCTGCCGCCTGGCCGCGGTCTACGGCACGGCGGACCCACTGCTGCCGGCCCGGGCCGTCGTGGTCATGGCGGCCGACCACGGCGTCGCCGAGGAGGGAGTGAGCGCCTACCCGCAGGAAGTCACCGCGCAGATGGTCAAGAACTTCCTCACCGGCGGCGCGGCCATCAACGTCCTCGCCCGGCAGCAGGGGGCGCGGGTCGTCGTGGTGGACATGGGTACGAAATGTCCGGTGGCGCTGCCCCAGGTGCGCGACGGCCGCCTCGGGCCGGGGACGGCCAACTTCGTCCTCGGCCCCGCCATGAGCCGGGAAACGGCCGTCCGCGCCCTGGAAATCGGCATCGGCCTGGCCGGCGAGCTGGCCGCCGAGGGGGTCGGGCTGCTCGGCGTCGGCGACATGGGCATCGGCAACACCACGGCCTCCAGCGCCATCACGGCTGTCCTGACGGGGCAGACGGCCGCGCGGGTGACGGGGCGCGGCACGGGCATCGACGAGGGACGGCTGCGGCGCAAGGTGGACGCGGTCGAACGGGCGCTGCGGCTGAACCGGCCCGACCCGGCCGATCCGCTCGACGTGCTGGCGAAGGTCGGCGGCTTCGAGATCGCCAGCCTCGCGGGTGTCATCCTGGGGGCGGCCGCCCACCGGGTGCCGGTCCTCCTCGACGGTTTCATCACGGGGGCCGCGGCGCTGGCGGCCGTCGGCCTCTGCCCCGCGGCCCGCGATTACCTGGTGGCCTCGCACCGCTCCGTCGAGCCGGGGCACGAGGCGGTCCTGGCACACCTGGGACTGCGGCCGCTCTTCGACCTGGACCTGCGCCTCGGGGAGGGGACCGGGGCCGTCCTGGCGATGAACCTGGCGGAGGCGGCCCTGCGCATCCTGCGCGAGATGACCACCTTCGAGGCGGCCGGGGTGACCGACGCGGGGGCGTGATGGACCCGGCCACGGCAACCGCCCTCGGCATCCTGGCCGTCGCTCTGTTGCTCGATCGCTTCGCGGGCGAGTACCCCACGCCGCTGCACCCTGTCGTCTGGATGGGCGCGCTCATCTCCGGCCTGCTGCGCCTGGCGCCCGCGGCGGGCTGGTGGCGGCAGCTCCTGTTCGGGGCGCTGCTGACGGCAGGCACCGTCGCCCTCTGGACGGCCGTCGCCGTGCTGGTCATGCACTTCTCCGCGGCCGTCCCTTTCCTGGACCTGGTGGCTGGCGTGTTTCTGCTCAAAGCGTCGTTCGCCCTGCGCGAACTGGGCGCCGCCGCCGAGCGCGTCCGCCGCCCGGTCGAGGCCGGCGACCTGCCCGCGGCCCGTACCGCCTTGCGCTCCCTGTGCAGCCGCGACCCCAGCCAACTCGACGGCGAGGCGCTGCTGGCGGCCGCCATCCAGTCGCTGGCGGAGAACGTCTCGGACAGTTTCGTCGCCCCCCTCTTCTATTACCTCCTCGCCGGGGTGCCGGGCGCCGTCGCCTACCGGGCGATCAACACGCTGGATGCGATGATCGGTTACCGCGGCAAGTACGAGGCGCTCGGCAAGGTCGCGGCCCGGCTGGACGACCTCGTCAATCTCGTCCCCGCCCGGCTCAGCGCGGGTCTGCTGCTGCTGGCCGGCTTCTTGACCCGGAAGGACGTCGCCGCGGGCTGGCGCGTGCTGCGCCGCGACGGCAGCAGCACGCCGAGCCCCAACGGCGGCCGGCCGATGGCGGTCATGGCCGGCCTGCTCGGCGTCCGCCTGGAGAAGAAGGGCGCCTACGCCCTCGGCGACCCCACGGCCCGACTCACCCCCGCCGCCGTCGCCGACGCCTGGCGCCTGGTCGTGCTGGCCGGCTGGCTCATGGCCGGGCTGTGCGTCGCGGGGATCGTCGGGATTCACCTCTTCACGCAGTGGGCTTTTTGTCGTTGACAACCATCCACCGCACGACGTAGGCTCATCTGTTGACTTCTTCTCCGCCAGGGTGCGGGCCGCGCTCGTTCATCCCCGGCCCCCTGGCGGTTCACCCTCTCCGGAGGTTTCTCGGCATGCGCTCTCATCCATCCCCTCCGCGATCTGGTTTCACGCTGGTCGAGCTGCTGGTGGTGATCGCCATCATCGCGGTGCTCATCGGCCTACTCGTGCCGGCCGTCCAGAAGGTTCGCCAGGCCGCGGCCCGCATCCAGTGCGGCAACAACCTGCACCAGATCCTGATCGCCACCCACAATCTCAGCGACACCACCGAGGGCTACCTGCCGCCCGTGGCCTCGCCCGACGGCTGGACGCCTCTCACCCAGGCGGCGCCGCCCTACAACGGCGGCCCGTGGACCGCCTTCTCCTTCCTGCTCCCCTACGTCGAGCAGGATAACATTTACACGGCCATGACCCGGAGCGCCGCCCCACCAGGGGGGTACTGCGGCGGACAGTACTACCAGGCGGTCAAGACTTTCCTTTGTCCCTCCGACCCGTCCCTGGCCGGCGGCCTGAGCCAGACCACCTACGGCGGGGCCAACGGCTTCGCGGCCAGCTGCTATAGCGCTAACTACCTGGTCTTCGGCGACCCCACCGCCGGCAGCGATTACTACTGCGTCCAGGGGAAGAATCGTCTGCCGGCCTCGATCCCGGACGGCCTGTCGAACACGATCTTCTTCGGCGAGATTTATGCATCGTGTGGCCTGTGGGGCGGCCCCGGCTACGCCGCCGCCTCGCTCTGGGCCGACTCGACGCTGCCGTGGCGGCCCATCATGTGCCACAACACCCTGTTCAAGAACGTCAACCCCGGCTACGCCGCCTGCAACACCTTCCAGGTGCAGCCACAGATCTTCACCACCTGCGATCCCAGCCGTGGCCAGTCGAGCCACACCGGCGGCATGAACGTGGGAATGGGCGACAGCAGCGTGCGCTTCGTCAGCGTGAGCATAAGCCCGGCGACGTGGGCGGCGGCGTGCGACCCGCGTGACGGTGTGGCGCTCGGGGCGGACTGGTAACTTCGTCCGCGGGTCGTTTCAACGGAGCCTCTCATGACGACGCGAGTCGCGACCGCGGCCCTGGCCGGGCTGCTCCTGGCCGCCGGCTGCACGGGCAGCGGCAAGCCCCTGCCGACGACCTACCCCGTCAGCGGCAAGGTGCTCTACGCCGACGGCACGCCGATGACCGGCGGCCTCGTCCAGTTCAAGCCGGAGGGCAACCCCGACGTAACCACCACGGGGGCCATCCAGCAGGACGGGTCGTTCACCCTCAACTCGACGGTGGAGAAGCAACAGGTGGAGGGCGCGATCGAGGGGCCGCACACAGTCACGATACTCCCGCCCCTGGGGGAGGATCAGCGGGCGGCGCGGGGCGGGGCGCCGCTGCCGGTGCAACTGCGCGAAACCAT
>Ga0209517_10006341_pt1 | contig 14652 bp, 15 predicted proteins | sample PeaSoiMetSII2010_FD_187695 | JGI IMG/M metagenome (GOLD analysis project Ga0209517, IMG submission 187695) | Peat soil microbial communities from Weissenstadt, Germany - SII-2010 (SPAdes) (version 2) | ecosystem: Environmental > Terrestrial > Soil > Wetlands > Peat | place: Germany... | reverse complement strand
TATTTCAGCAAGTGAATCAACTCGCGGAGTCCACCGTCATAACTGCCATACGCCACGGCGCGGACAAAGGGGCGCTCGATCCGGCGGCAAACCGGGCAGCGCCGCAGACCCTCGCCATCGTAATCGGCGTACGCGGAGAGCACGCGCTCGCCGCAAACTGAGCAGACCTTGCCGGGGATCGGGCCCATCCCGGCCAGGCAGTCCGGACACACCGGGAGCCGGGAGATGTTCAGCAGGGGCAGGCCGCAGATGCGGCAGTCGGAGGGGAACAAGACGGAAAAGAGACTCTCAGCGGCTCGGCTGGCCCAGGACGGCTGGCGCAAAATTACAGGATGCCGCGCCAATCTTTCACTGGCCGTGCTCGCACTGGCCCTGCTCGCCCGGATTTGGTCCTCACTACTGCTGAAGACGGCCTCCTCAACCGGCCCGCCGGCCTGAATTCCAGTAGCTGGCCGATCTTCCCGCTATCTTGCAGTATAGCGGCGACCGCTGCCGCTAGGCAACGTTGCGATTGGACGTGGCCCCCGGTTTGACGGGCCCAACTTTGGGCGCCTCCGATAGCCGGTCGCGCACTTTGACGAAAATCAGACGATAGTCCCGCCGGAAGCATTCTCCGCAACGCACCGGCTGCAAAAGGAACAGGGGCAGCAGAAAGCGTTCAGTGAAGGTACGGCGGCGAGAGCGGAAGCCTGCTTCACTTCCACAATCGGGGCAACGGTAAGGCGGGATCAAAGTCTCGTCGGGGGAGTCGGTCTTCATGATGCACCTCGGAAAGAACACACTGCGAAGGGGCGGAGGACCTGGTTGGGATTATTTTACACCCTGCCGGGGCCGACTGTGTTTATGACTTCCCGTGTGACTGGCATCGGAGGCATTCCGGGATTCAATCGGATGCAAAGCGGGGGACGTGCTGGACCTCTGCGGAGCTCGACTGCGTTCCCCTGGGGGCGGCTCCAGTGTCCCATTAGTCTCTTGGCCGGGCCCGGGCTCGGCCCTGGAAGCGTTAACTTGAGGCAGGCTCACTGCCGGATGGGGCGTAGCCCTGAAGTAATTCTTGGTCGAGGTCTGACTGGGTTACCACGTGAGCAGGGCCCTGCCCTTCGACATGGCCCTGCATTCGGACGCACGGCTCACTTTCGTGGCCTGGACTAGAAACCGTCATCAACGGTCCAACGACCCGCTGGATTGTCGTTCCGGACCGCAAGTTTCCATTTCTTGGTCGAGCCGTCCCGCAATCGGATTTCGTACGGAACGAAGTAGCCCGGATACAGTCCGGACTTAAATGGTTTGCCGATGGAAACGACTTGAAGGCCGCCGTACAGTTGCTTGACGACGTCATCCACGCGGCTAACTGGCCAGACCTCCAATACAGCATTCCAGTCTTCGTGGGCGAGCGCGTCAAAGAAATACGATGCTGCGTCCCCAGGTCCGGTCAGAGCTGCCGAAGCAGGCTTCAGGGCTGCCGGTTCGACGAACCAGGTGACATCCGACGGCAGTTGCAGGGTGAATAGGCTTGCTGGAAATGCTTCGTTGTAGCGAACATCTGTGATCTCAAGCACGCTCACATCTTTGCCGCCCGCGTTCATGATGACCTGCAGCCCTTCCAGGCGCTTGGTGGCCGCATCGAACTTGTAGATACAGGCGTGGTCCGACTCCACAATAGACTTGTCTTTCGCCCAACTGTTGGCGAAATCCCCGCGCGCCTTCTGGTGGACAGTCAGGGTCAGGACTCCCTCGGATTCCACCAACTTGGTCTCCGTGGCGCCCTTGCGGGCTGCGTCCGATTCAGCCTGTAAGATGGTCTCCGGACTCAGCAGTGGGCGAAGCCATTCCACAAAACCAGTTCTCGGAGTGCCTTTCATTGCTTCGTTTTGGCCGGAAAGGTATAAGAAGGACGATTGACCATCCATCACGACCACGCGTCCGGTCTTCTCGACTCGCCAGCGAGGTGGGTTGCCATATTCGCGCCACAGTTCGAGGGGCACGAAGTCGTACTGTGTCCCGATTAATTCGAAATTGTCGCCCGCCACAGTGCGCATGCGCCCGATCATGTGCACTGTCTGCAGATTCGACATGGCGTCGACGGATTGGGCCAGCAGTTCGAGTCCTGGAGACCCTGAAGCTCCTTTGCCGATTGGCAGCATGGGAAGAATGAGGAGCAGGAGCGCTGCCGCGCATGCCACAGCAGCCCACCTGGGCCAGCTTCTCCAGCGTCGCCGATTTTCCGATTGTGTGTTCTCGCGTTCTGCTTCTGCAACAATGGCTTTCATAGCTCTCTCCTTGAAGTGCTGTGAAGCCACAATTCGCTGCACTGGCCGGATCGCTTCGAACGCGCGTTGCCCCTGCGCGAATCGAAGACGGCATTCCGGACAGTTCTCCAAATGCTCACGCAGGGACTCGTCCCCAGGATGTTTCTCCACGTCAAGAAGATCAGTCATTCGTTCCGTAGCTTCGTGGCAGTTCATCGCGCACCTCCTTTGGGACAAGCAAGCGGCGTAACTTGTCGAGACCGTACCGAAATCGAGACTTGACCGTCGGGACTGGGGAGCCCACGGCATCGGCTATCTCTGCAAACGAGAGATCAGCAAAGGCACGCAGGCGTATGACCTCTGCCTCTTTCGGAGGTATGGACTGGAGTGCGCGTGAGAGGGCTTTCGCTTCCTCGCGCGCCGCGACAGACGAGAACGCGTCCTCGCCAACTGATGCGCTCTCCTCCCCAGCATCTCCAGTTTGCCGCGAACGAGCCCGCAGGAGATCTACGCACCGATTGCCAACCATACGAAACAAGTACGGTCGAACCGCGGTAACGTGTCTTCGTTTAGCTCGGTCACGATAGGCCTCCACATAAACGTCCTGTACTACGTCCTCCGCGTCGTCTCGATTGCCCAAGCGATAGAAGGCGAAGCGAATCAGTTCGTCCTGCGTAGCCTCGATCAGATGGTCGAACTCTCCGATGGTCTGGGGCCAATTCTCGACCTGTAACACCGCTGTAAGCATCCGTGTGAAAAGCAGCTTCCGACACTATAACGTTTGGAATGGCCGGAAAGATTTACGTTGTGCTGCAAAACATGGGGATCTCGAATGTCGGCTTCTGGCCAAAACAGATTTAAGGGCAGTGTCCTAATTTGCCTTTTTTCACCGCAGAGTCACAGAGTCACGGAGAAAACCTCGAACTCGTAAGAACTAGAAGGGGAAGGGTTTGCCAAGCAATTGGGTTTCTCTGTGTCTCTGTGACTCTGTGGTGAAGAATTAGATTAGGACAGTACCGATTTAAGACAGCGCTTATGGGGGCTCCGCGGCCATACGGTATACTGACTCCCGGCGTACAGGACGCCGCCCGTCCGCGGAGAGGACCGAGTCCACCTGAGCGAATTCTTGAACAAGGTTCTCACGAACCTCCTTTTCGCCCGCGCAGCGGACCCCGGGCACGACCACGAAGGAGGTCCGTTATGGCTCGTCAGTTTCACGATCGTCACTTTCCCGTTCGTCCCAACCTCGAACAACTCAGGCACCAGGCCAAGGACCTGCTGCGCGCGGCGCAGCGCGGCGACTCGGCCGCGGTGGTGGAGTTGAGCAAACATCATCCCAAACCTATTGATTCCGCGGCCGCCAAGCTGGCCGACGCGCAGCTGGCGCTCGCCCGCAGCTACGGCCTGGCGAGTTGGCCGCGGCTGGTAACCGCTTGCCGCATGACGGACGCGATCTGGCGCGGGGATGCCGAGACCGTCCGCGGACTGATAAGGAAAGATCCGCGGCTACTGCACGAGGCGGCGCGCGGCCTGGCCGACAGCAACTGGGGTCCACCTATGTCCTACGCGGCCAACGTGGGGCAGGATGCGATCATTCAAATGCTGCGGGAGATGGGCGCAAAGAACGTGCAGCATGCCTTTGACCGCGCCTGCCTGCAGGGCAAGATCGAAACTGCCCGCCGCCTGCACGCCATGGGAGCACGGCCCGTCCCCGGCTGCGTGATGGGGCCATGTGAAACCCTGAACGACGAAGGACTCGCATTCCTGCTGGAACTCGGCGCCGAACTGGCCGACGAGCACGGCGACCGCCTGGCGCCTGGCGCCTTGCTGCTGCAAACTTATTCGCGCTGGCCCGCCGGGAAGCACCGCTGCCTGGAACTTGTGGCCCGGCACGGCATTCCATTGCCCGACACGCCGCCGATGGCTGTGCACCGTGGGCGCATCGACTTGCTGGAACGCCAGTTGCAGCGTGATCCGCAATTGCTGACCCGGCCTTTCCCGCACGAGGAGATCTATCCGCCCGAACTGGGCTGCAGCGCTGACCACTCCTATGCCCTGCATGGCACGCCGCTGGCAGGCACGACGCTGCTGCACCTCTGCGTGGATTTCGACGAAATCGAAATCGCGCGCTGGCTGATCGAACGCGGCGCCGACGTGAACGCGAAAGCTGCGATTGACGCCGAAGGCTTCGGCGGGCACACGCCGCTGTTCGGCTGCGTGGTCTCGCAGGCTTATCTCTGCGGCTGGCAGAAAGACGCTGCCTTTGCCCGCCTGCTGCTCGATCACGGGGCTGACCCCAACGCACGCGCCTCGTTGCGCAAGCAACTGCGCTTTGTTCCGGATGAGAGCGTGCACGAATATCGCGACGTCACTCCGCTCGCCTGGGGCGAGCGCTTCCACGGCCAGCGCTTCCATGAGTGGGTGAGTAAGCCGGCCATGCGGCTGATCGCCGAGCGCGGCGGGCGGGTGTGACGTAGTGCAGCGCCTTACCGTCGAGCTTTGCTCGACCGGACAGCCGGGGGCGGATGTCCCCACACGATGTCTCGGCGCACTTGTCATGCGGCCCTGCCGCGTGCTAACGTGCGCCGTTCCCGTGTTTTGAAGTAGTTCGAGAGGCAAGCCGGATAAACTTGCCTTCTATCCCACGCCCTAAAAGGATTTTGTCTATGAGCAGCACAGCCAGCGATCCTCCTGCCAAGAAGAAGCACACGCCCTATGTACCGGAAACCATGGAAATGAAGGAGTTCACCTTCCGCGCCGTCCTGATCGGCTTGTTCTTGACTGCGTTGCTGGGTTCGGCCAACGCCTATCTCGGCCTGAGGGCCGGCATGACGATCGCGGCGACTTATCCCGCGGCGGTGATCGGCATGGCGCTGCTGCGGCTGCTGAAAGGCTCGCTGCTGGAGGAAAACATCGCCCGAACCGTGGGCTCGATCGGCGAGTCGGTGGCGGCGGGCGCGGTGTTTACGATTCCGGCGTTCGTGATGGCCGAAATCTGGAAAGGCGGACTCACGTACGGTCAGTACTGGAAGGCGGCTGCTCTGATGATGATCGGCGGCACGCTCGGCATTCTTTTCGTCACGTTGTTGCGCCGCGTCATGGTCGAGGACCCGGAACTTCCATACCCCGAATCAGTGGCTGCGTCAGAGATTCACAAGGCGGGTCAGCAGGGAGCCAAAGCAGCCAAGATTCTGTTTGCCAACATGGGCTTCGGCGGACTCATGTACCTGCTGGGTGCGGTCAACTTGTTCAGACCCAGCAACACCTTGCATACGAAAATCAGCGAGTTGGGGAAAAGATTGCTACTCCGCACCAGTGACAACCCCAATGTCACCACGACGGTGACAGGCGGCGCGACCTTCTTCAGCGCTCCCGCCATCAGCCCGGCATACCTCGGCGTCGGATATATCATCGGCCCGCGGTTAGGCGCGCTCAACTTCGCCGGAGGCGTGCTCGCCTGGGGACTGCTGGTTCCGCTTCTGACCTTCACCATTGGCCCATACATCCAGGCCGCTCAACCTGGCGGCAGGCCTCTGGAGTGGGACTTGTTGGCCGGGGCGATCTACTACTCGATCGTGCGTCCCATCGCGGTCGGCGGCATGCTGGTTGGCGCGACCTACACGCTGTTCAAAATGCGCAAGCAGCTCGCCGTCGGCATGGGCCGGGCCATCTCTGATTTGAAGAAGTCTGCGGCTGCGCGTGTCGTCACCGGCCGGACCGAGCGCGATCTCAGCGCCAAGATCGTCTTTGGCGGCGTGGCTTTGGTATTCGTGGCCATGATTCTGCTTTATCACTACTTCCTCAGCGGCGCAGGAAATCTCACAAGCTCCAAAGTTCTATCGGGATCGCTGGTGGCAGCCGCCGTCATGGTCATCATCGGCTTCTTCTTTGCGGCGGTTTCCGGCAACCTGGTGGGAATGATCGGATCGTCGAACAATCCGGTCTCGGGGCTCACGCTTTGTACGCTGGTGATTGCGGCACTGCTCATGGTCGCGCTGGGGGTATCCGGAACCGGCGGCGTGGCGGCGGTGCTGGGAGTCGCAGCCGTGGTCTGCGTGTCCTCAGCTGTTGCGGGTGAGATGCTGCAGGACTTGAAAGTCGGTCACATCCTCGGCGGAACACCCGCGAAAATGGAGGTCGGAGATCTGTTCGGGATCGTGATCGCCTCGCTAGTTCTCTTCTTCCCGCTCCTCTGGCTGGACCGGGTGTATCACTTCGGCACAACCGATCTCCCTGCACCTCAAGCCGGCTTAATGGCGATGCTCGCCAAGGGCATCGTGGGCGGAGACATGGCGTGGCCTCTGGTGATCGTCGGGATCCTGCTGGGCATTGCGATGATTATGATCGAGGTGAAGAGCGTGATGCTGTTCTCAGTGGGTATGTACCTGCCCCTGGAGACGACGTTCGCGATTTTTGTTGGCGGACTGATCCGCTGGGTGACTGACAAGCTGCGCGACCGCCGCGGCTACAACGACGCACAGAAGGCGCGCGTGGACAATGCCGGCATACTTACCGCTTCCGGGTTGATTGCGGGGGAAGCGCTGTGCGGAATCGTCGTCGCCGCTATACTCGCGCGTAGGCTCGCACATGATCCTCACGCCAGCACGAAGCTGTATGAGTTTGCTCTGGGCAAGCATCCCGTGACCAGCCTGATCGCTTTTACGGCGTTGGTGGCGGTCATGATCCTTGTGCCATTGCTGAATCCAGGCAGGCCTGAAGAGCCGGCGCCACCCACGGCAATAATGTAAATTCTCAACCACAGAGGACACAGGGTTGCACAGGGGAGCCTCTGTGTGACTCTGTGACCTCTGTGGTTAGCTCTCTTATGTCCATTTCCGACAACATTGCGGCGGTGCGGGAACGCATTGCCGCCGCCGCGCAGAGGGCCGGGCGAACGCCCAAAGACATCGCTCTGATGGCCGTGACGAAGACTTTCCCGGCACCAGTCATTCGCGAAGCCCATGCCGCCGGGCTTCGTCTGTTCGGGGAGAACCGGGTGCAGGAATTTGCCGCAAAGGCGGGCGCGCTGGCCGACCTGGCCGCCGCCAAGTGGCACATGATCGGACATCTGCAGACCAACAAAGCGTCGAAGGCAGCGGAACTGTTCGGCACGGTGGATTCAGTGGATTCGGTGAGGCTGGCGGAGAAATTGGACGCGGCGGCGCGGGATCTGGGGAAGAAGTTGCCGGTGCTGATCGAAATCAACGTGGGCGGGGAAGCGGCCAAGAGCGGAGTCGCACCGGATTCGCGGGAACTGGACGACATCCTGCTTGCTGCTCCGCGGTTCGAGGGCCTGGAATTTCGCGGGCTGATGACGGTGCCTCCGTTCAGGGATGATCCCGAGAGCGCGCGGCCGTTCTTCCGCAAGCTGCGCGAACTGCGCAACGCAATCGCCGCACGGAAACTTCCGCGTATCGCCATGAACGTGCTTTCCATGGGCATGTCGCATGATTTCGAGGTAGCGATCGAGGAGGGCTCGACCTGCGTGCGCGTGGGGACGGCGATCTTTGGGGAGAGGACAAAGGTTTAACCACGGAGGACGCGGAGGAGGGCAAGCAGATGGAACCTACGGCTGCGAAGCAGTTCCTCATTTCAAGGGTCCTCGAGGGGGCTGAGGTTGAACGGGTCAACCTTTCCGATGTTGAGAAAAAGATGCTCCATTTCACCGAGGTGCACCCTTCACTTCCCGACAGTTACGAGGTTAATACTGAATTCGAACGGAACTACAATAGCGTCGAATACGAGGCAAAGATCGCGGGACTTCTGAAGAAAGCTTGCGAACGGGACTCATCTCTAAATCGGGATCAAGAGTGGAAAGATGCGCTCGCCGCGCTGAAAAATGAGGACCACTGCATTCTGGTCATGATGGGCCAGGCTTTTGGGTCTGGCTCAGTTTCAGCCGGCGGACATCGCGTCCGAGATCTTCTGATTTACATCCTTGTGGGAATCGGTGTCGTTTTGGTCATAGTTCTGGAAACCTTCTGGAAGGCGCGCCACTGACTCAACACATATGATCCCAGTTTACGACGCAGACAGAGGTGCGACGTTCGCTGTCAAGGTTCATCCCCGCGCCAAGAAGAACGCCATCACCGGCGAATTTGGCGATGCGCTGAAAGTTTCTCTGACCACCCCTCCCGTCGAAGGACGGGCCAATGATGCCTGTATCGAATTCTTCGCGAAACTTTTGCGGGTGCCGCGCTCTTCCGTTACCATTGCGTCCGGCCAGAGCAGCCGGAATAAAGTGATTCGCGTGACGGGGATAACGGCCAAACAGGTTCGGGAGAAGTTGGGAGTATAGCCGCCAACAGGGGCAGCGTGTGCGCAGGCGGTTGCGGGCAGGAGTGCCCGCGCCACACAAGCGATTGCAGAAGTCAGATGTGAGAAGTCAGAAGTAAGATTGCAGATTGCGAGGCTGCCTGCGCTGCGGCCACTGCTGGTTTTCATTCTGCATTCTGACTTCTAACTTCTGCATTTTTGTTCAGGAGCCACATTGACCTTCTCTGAACGTTTCCACGAAATTCGCACTGGATTTGAGCGGCCGTTCTGGGTTGCCAACATCAGCGAGCTTTTCGAGCGGCTGTCCTACTACGCGGCGTTTGCCTCCCTGCCCCGATATCTGCATGAGAGCCTGAACTTCGGCGTCGAGCGGGCCACCAGTCTGGCGGGATTGTTCGGCGGATTGGTGTGGTTTCTGGCGATTTTCGGGGGAGCCGTAGCGGACCGCATGGGATTTCGCCGGGCGCTGTCGCTGGCCTACCTGATTCTGAGCATCTCATACTTCCTGCTGGGCTCGATCGGTTCGCCGTGGCTAGCTCCGGTTCGCAATGCCATGCCGTTGGTTGTGCTGGTGACGCTGATTCTGATGCTTCCGGCACTTGGTATCGCGCTCGTGAAACCCTCCGTCGTCGGGACCACGGCCCGCGCCTCGAAGGAGAACGTGCGCTCCATTGGCTACTCCATCTACTACACATTGGTGAATGTTGGCGGGGCCGCGGGGCCCTTCCTGGCCGGATGGGTGCACCAGCATCTCAGCGTGGAGAAAGTTTTCGACATGGCGGCATTGAGCGTGTTTGTCATGTTCTTCGCCGTGTTGCTCCTGTTCAAGGAGCCCCGCCGCTCCGGCGAGGTGCAGACCGAGAGCCTCGGCCAGGTCGCCAAGAACTTTCTGACCGTCACGTCGAACTGGCGGTTCATGCTGTTCCTTGTGATTTTCTCGGGCTACTACATCGCCTTCTGGCAGGAATTCATCATTCTTCCCATCTATATTCACGACTACGTGAACGCAAAGAGCAATACCGAAATGCTGCTCATGTGGGACTCGCTGACAGTCATCGCATTACAGATGGTGGTCAGTCTTCTCACGCAGAAAATGCAGCCATTTCGCGGCATCACGCTCGGTACTCTGATCTCAGGTCTGGCCTGGATCCTGTTGATTTTGCATCCCAGCATAACCATGGCGGTGGCAACGCTGATCGTGGTGGCGATTGGTGAGATCACGCAACAGCCGCGCTATTACGAGTACATTTCGCGGCTGGCGCCGCCGGGGCAGCAGGGGACGTACATGGGTTTTGCATTTCTGCCCATCGGCATCGGCTCGTTCATCGGGGGATGGTTTGGCGGGACGCTCATCCATCACTTCGGCGAGGCACGACACCAGCCGACGCAGATGTGGTGGGTGGTGACCGGGGTGGGCGTCGGGACGGCTGGGCTGCTGTGGATCTATGACCGGTTCGTCAGGGTGGCTAGCTGAACTACTGCCTCTGGCTCGTCGTAGCTTTGGTCGGAATCTGTGCCCCCAACAGGGCGCGCAGTTCTTCAAGCTGCTGGGTGGACATCGCCCTCTTCGGAATGAAAGTAGCCCGATCGGGAGACTTGCCCAGCACGAACAGGCGGGCCGTCTCCCTGTAGCTTTTGTAGGCTCGCCACTGCAACTGTGACTTGCCGGTAGCAAAGGTGGACTCAATTCCTTCGTCGTTGAGAAGAAGCACGACCTCTCCTGCAAGGAAGGACGGCGGCGCATGGCCCGGCGAATCTGAATCGGGGGAAGCACGTATACCAAAACACCGAGCCCCGCCGATACCGCCAACCAGACCCACCCAATCGTAGCAATACCGCGGTAAACCAGGTAAATCCCAACCAGGGACATCAGAGCCAGCAACACCGCAAACAAGGACAAGGCCCAGAGCGGTCTCGACGACGCGCGAAGTATATCCAGCACGTCCTCTTCTGTGAACTTGTATCTCAGCTCCATGCTGCCGGAATTGTAACAAGTAGTTGTGAAACGGCGCACACGAGAATGAAACCCATAGCAGCTAGCTCCGCGAGGTAGGGCTCGTGGGCACAGCTTGACTTCCGGTCCCGGGTTTGGGATGATTCGCCCCCAGTTAGCGAATCGCCAGGAGGCTCTATGCCACATTATCTGCAACAAGTCGCGTATTCCCAGGAAGGGTGGGAAGCATTGGTGGCGGACCCACAAAACCGGATTGAAGCGGTGCGGCCCGCGATCGAGAAATTGGGAGGCAAGATCGAAGCTGCGTGGTTTTCGTTCGGAGACTATGACGTTGTGGTCATCACGGATTTGCCCGACAACGTAAGCGCCGCGGCCATTGCTATGGCATTTGCGGCGGGCGGGGCGTGCAAATCGGTTCAGACCACTCCGCTGATTTCCCCGGATGAAGCGGTGCAGGCTTTGCAAAAGGCGAACGAGTGCGGTTACCGGCCGGCGACGGTCATACGCCGCGCCGCATAAAATGGCCTGACAGAAAGAATCGAGGCGGTCTCGCCAGGCCGTCGAGCTTCGCTCGACCGGACAGCCGGGGGCGGCTGTCCCCACATGAGGCCGCCTTTTCTTGTTATCTTCTCTGGCTAGCTTTTCTTGTTGTCTTCTCTTGTTATCTTCTCCCGTGATCTGCAGAATGATTCGATGACTTTGACCAACCCCAAACCGGCTGACGTCGCGGCGCAGATTCGGCGCGCATTGAAAGACGGCGGTTCGGCCGAGCATGCGGCTGGAGTCCAGTGGTTCTTCAAGGACGAAATCAAATCCCACGGATGGTACACGGACGATTTGCGGCGGGCGGTGCGGCGCTGCCGGAAGGAGATTCTGCGGGAACACGATTTTTCTTTTCTGGTGGAGGTGGCCGACCAGCTTTTCTCTGGCGCAGTGCTGGAAGAGAAAGGCGCGGCCGTGCTCTTGCTGGAGAAGCTGGACGCTCAGTTTGGCGATCGCGAGTTCAAGCTATTTGAGGCTTGGCTGGATCGCATCAGCAGTTGGGCCGATCACGACGGGCTGGTGCATTACCTGATCGCCCCCATGGTCGCGGCACAGCCGGCGCGGACGAAAGACGTGTTTCGCTGGGCGAAGTCGAAGGATCGCTGGCACCGCAGGGCGGCGTGCGTGGCGCTGATTCAAGGAACGAGGCGCAGGATGTTCTTCCCGCAGATCACCAGGCTTTCCGACTCGCTTCTCGCCGATGAAGACGATATGGTGCAGAAGGGTCTGGGCTGGCTGCTGCGCGAGACGGCCAAGTTCGATGCCAAACGCACGGTGCCGTATCTGATGAAGATTCGTGGACGTGCTCCGCGGTTGGTGTTGCGGACGGCGTGCGAGATGCTGCCGGCAGCGGCGAAGAAGCGGGTGCTGGAGCCTCGTTCCACGCGACCTGGCAATCTCTCACGCAGTGGCGCTGGGGACCCTACTGCTTCTTCGCTCCTTTGAGATAGAGTTCGGGATTCGCGTCGAATTGCTGCTTGTGCTCGTCGGACATGAAGTAGTACGTCTTGCCTCTGTACACAGACTTTGGAGCCGTCGCCGGATCCACCCCCATGCCGCATACGGGGCAGACGGGATGCTCCTCCGCTTGCGCGAAGGCACGAGCGTAGACCGCGTTCGAGTCTGGGTTCATCCATCCCTCGCCCTGGTATTCCATGTCGAAGGCGGTTTGGCGCGCGGCCTCACGGCCGAAATAGCGCTCCACCACGCGCAGCGCGAGATCGATGCCAGAGGACAGGCCGCCCGCCGTGGCCAGATTGCCTGCTTCCACGAACCTGGCTCCCCGCTTGACTTGAATATCCGGGAACTGCGTGGCCAGACTGGTATACGAGCTGTGATGGGTGGTCGCGGCTTTGCCCGACAGCAAGCCCGTGCTGGCCAGCGCAAATGCACCAGTGCAAACCGACATGGTTACATCGGCGTTCTTGGCCACCGTGCGAACCCATTCCTTGGTCGCCGGGCTGAGGTCGCTCTGCGCTGGAATCACGAGCACCTTCGGGATCGGAGCATTGGCGATGCTGTAATCGGGGATAATCTTCATCCCACCGCTAGCGTGGATCGGCTTCGTGGTTGGCCCGACGGTGTAGAGCTGAAATGGCATCATGTTCGTGCGATTGGGGATGTGAACATCCTGGAAGACCTCCCAGGGTCCGGCGAAGTCGATCATCACCGCGCCTTCCGAGATTAGAAAGGCAACCGGAATACTGCCTTGCGCCGGAGGCGTGAGAGGATTGGAGATGGCCGCTGCCTTGGCTTCGTCTGCTTTCTTCGTCGGTTCTTTCTTCGGCAACTCGGCCGAGTCTGGAGGGGCAGTAGAATTGCACGCGCTCAACAACAGGCACGCGGCTATCAGGCTGAACGCGGCGGCTGATTTGAAACATCCTCGTTTTTTCATTGGGTTGCTCTCGCTTTCAGAAGATTTCGTCAATTCAACCGCAAGCCCGTGAACCGGCTCCGGTAGTCCGCAGGAGGCACGTGCAGCACGCGAAGAAACGAGCGGCGCAGAGTCGTAATGGACCCAAAACCGCAGTCGTTCGCAATCTTCTCGAGTTTGTCCCGCGATTCCTCTAACCGGCGCCGCACCGCTTCCACCCGCACCCGCTCCACGAAACGCGCCGGCGTCGTCCCTGTATCCTTCAGGAAGGCACGGGCAAAGTTTCGCGGACTCATGCCGGCTTTTGCGGCAAGCTTCTCCACCGGCAGGTCCTGCTCCAGGTGGTCGACGACCCACGAACGGATCTCTTCAATTTGCCTACGGTCAGAAGCCTGCAGCGACAGCGCGGTACTGAACTGCGACTGCCCTCCCGCTCGGCGCAAGTACAGCACCAGTTCGCGCGCAACCCTCAGGGCCAGCGGCGAGCCCAGATCCTGTTCGACCAGCGCCAGGGCGAGGTCCATCCCGGCGGTGACCCCTGCCGTCGTGTAGGTATTTCCGTCGCGTATGTAGATGGGATCGGGATCGATGGTTGTCCGCTGGCATCGCTTCGCCAACTCCGCTGCGAACTTCCAGTGAGTGGTGGCCCGTTTGCCGTCCAGAAGCCCCGCGGCAGCAAGCAGGAAGGCCCCCGTACAAATGGATCCGATGCGCCGCACTCTCTGGGCGGCCTTGCGCAGCCAGGCCAGTAGTTCCTGATCGCGCGCAGCCTGATCGAGACCGGACCCGCCTGCAATCAGCAGCGTATCGATCGGCCCGCGAAGACTGCGGAAAGTTTCCGTTCCAGTCAACACCAACCCGCAGTTTGTCGCCACCGTCTTGCGATGGTCCGTGCTCGCCAGCACCACGTTATAGGGTTGTTCGTTCCCAGGGTGCTCCTGGACAAACAGTTCGGCAGCCCGAACGAAGACCTGAAAGGGGCCTGCCACATCGAGGATTTGCGTGTTGGGAGCGGCAAGAAAGACGATCGTTTTGGACCTGCTCGCCGACGCCATGTCCTTGGTTTTCCTCATGGCGTGATCGTACCGATCACCCGGGATGGCAGCAATGACAAAAACAGGTCATTTTCTGCCATCCTCTCCGAGGATGCTCTATTTCTGAGGCCCCGCTATTGCCCCTCCGGGTAGCACATTTGGCGGGCCTACTGTCATCTGCTGGTTGACAGATTTGCGGCCAAAGTGCAGACTTTCCTCGACTCGCGGGCTCGGACGCGATCCGCGGCTCGCGAGCGTCTCCTTTTATTTCAGTGCAGCCTGGCTGTCTCTTCGCCGAGAGTTCCTTGGTCAGGACACTCGGGGGTCCCACAACCTGAACTGTGAAGTTGCGGAGGATATCCTATGCACCATTTCGTCGCCGTGGCAGCCTCATGGGTCATGCCCACCGTCACTGGCAATCAGGCCACGCAGCTCATCCTGCGCTGGTTCCATTTTCTGGCCGGCATCACCTGGATTGGCCTGCTCTATTTCTTCAACCTGATCAACGTCCCCTTCATGAAACAGGTGGACGCCGCCGTGAAACCCAAGATTTTTCAGAACCTGACCCTGCCTGCCCTGAACTGGTTCCGCTGGAGCGCGCTGGTTACGGTCTTCATCGGTTTCTGGTACTGGGGACAGTTCTACGTTGGGCGGGATGCCGAGCTCGCGGGCAAGAGCGGGCTGAGCACGATCGGTTTCTTCCTCCTGCTCTGGATCGTGGTC
>Ga0209517_10006338_pt1 | contig 14654 bp, 18 predicted proteins | sample PeaSoiMetSII2010_FD_187695 | JGI IMG/M metagenome (GOLD analysis project Ga0209517, IMG submission 187695) | Peat soil microbial communities from Weissenstadt, Germany - SII-2010 (SPAdes) (version 2) | ecosystem: Environmental > Terrestrial > Soil > Wetlands > Peat | place: Germany... | reverse complement strand
TTCCTCTACAGCCTGAAGTGGGGGAAAAAGGCCGCGGACAATCCCTGGAACGCGACGACGCTCGAATGGGCCGTTTCCTCGCCCCCGCCTTTTGACAATTTCGGCGGTAAACACATGCAGGTCTATCGCGGCGCGTACGAGTTTGGCGTCGCGGGGCACGCCGAGGACTTCATCCCGCAGTATGCGGAACCGGAAAAGGTCTCCCAAGCGCACTAGCGCGGCAAATGTCGAGCGGAGCAAAATTTGGCGCCCACGGTAACTGACGATCTCGAACTGATTCTCGCTGGAAACGGCGGCGGCACGGACTTACCCGCCGGCGGCGGCGACGGCGATCGGCCCGGCGGCAGCCGCCGCGTCCCGCAGCGAGCCTACTTCACTCTCGTCCAGTTGTTGCTCGCGGCCATCGTCATGTTTTTCATGGCGCTGACCAGCTCCTACATCGTGCGCAAAGGGCTCGGCACGGACTGGCAGCAGACGCCTCTTCCGCCGATCCTGTGGTTTAACACCGTCATTCTTCTGGGCAGCAGCGTCACGATTCACCTCGCCCGGCGTCGCGAGCGGGCGGCGTTTCGCCCCTGGTGGGCGCTGACGATTGTGCTGGGCCTCACGTTTCTCGGAGGCCAGCTCGTGGCCTGGAAGCAACTCGCCGCCGCCGGTCTTTTTCTGGACACCAACCCGAGCAGCAGCTTTTTCTACCTTCTCACCGCCGCGCACGGACTCCATTTTGCCGGCGGGATTTTCGCATTGTTCTACGTGGCGTTTCGCGATTGGCGGCGCTCGCGCATCACGCAAGCCACGGCCGCCGATCTCGCCGCGATTTACTGGCATTTCATGGACGGGCTGTGGGTGTTCCTGTTCGCACTCCTAACGTTGGGACGGTGATCCGTGCACGAAACGAATATTGAGGCAGCAAGCACGTCGGCTTGGGGAGGCGGGGCCCGGCCGTTCAGCATGGGCTCGAAGAAGCTTGGCATGTGGCTTTTTATCGTGTCGGACACGCTGACCTTCGCGTCCATGCTGCTGGCCTACAGTTACGAGCGCCTGTGCAATCCGGATTGGCCGCGCCCATTTGAATTCAATCCTGCCATCCTCAAAGGGAGCGGCTTGACGGCGATTCTCCTGGCCAGCAGCTTGACCATGGTCTTCGCCGTGGCGGCCGCCGCGCGAAACAATCGCAAAGCGACGGTGCGCTGGATATTGGCCACGATGTTTTTCGGAATCGCCTTCGTGCTGCTGCACATGACGGAGTGGTTCAAGCTGTTCAGCGAGGGCGTCACGCCCTGGAGCAATCCCTGGGGTGTGCCCCTATTCGGCGCCACGTTCTTTGGTATCACCGGTCTCCACATGCTCCACGTCACGATCGGGGTGATTTACCTCGGTATTATCGCGACAGGATTCGGCACCGGTCACTGGTCGGCCGAAGACGTCGAGGTCAGCGGCCTCTACTGGCACTTCGTCGATTTGGTGTGGATGTTCGTCTTCCCGATGATTTATTTGATGTCCGTGAAAATTTAGCCGGAGACCGTAACGCGGCGAGGAGAATAGATGTCGAGCGAAGCGCACACTTCCGAAACGCATCAGGCCGGAAACCCCCGCATGTTCGTCACGGTCTGGGTTGGCTTGCTGTTCCTGACGGCCGTCGAGGTCTTCCTGGCCTATCTTGAGTACATGCGGCTGCATCCCGCTCAGATGCTCGGCCTGCTGGTGGGACTCTCCGTGTTGAAAGCGGGCCTGATCATGTCGTACTTCATGCACTTGAAATTCGAGAAGTTCAGCCTGGTGCTGTGGCTGGTCCCCGCCACAATCTTTTGCATCATGATGATCCTCATCTTCTTCTTCCCGGACAGCAATCGCCTGTTGCAGATGCGCTTGCCGCACTAACGGGAGCGCCCGGGAATGACGTATCATGCTGTGCAGCTGAAAGACATCTTTTGGAGATGGTCGAAATGAAGTTCAACGTCCCTTTGAGCGAAGCGCTTGCCCGTCGTAGCCTTGGCGAAGGCGGGAGGAATCTAGCGGTTCCGCGCAGACTTTACAGATTGAAGATACTGGCACTTTTCGCCGCGATCGCGTTTCTCTTCCTGCCGCTCCGAGCTTCAGCCCAGGGTTGCGCGCTCTGCTACACGACGGTTTCCGCCGCTGGTTCGGCGGCGATCCGCGCTCTTCATTTCGGCATTCTTGCAGTTTTGATTCCGGCCTTGACCTTGTTTGTTTCGATTCTGTTCATGCTCTTCCGCCGGGCGGCGGCCGAGCCTGCCTGAGATTTTCTTTTATTCATTCCTGGGAAATATGAGGGAATTTATTGGCGTACGGCCTCGCTGAGTGTCTCAGCCACGCGCGCGATCTGGTCCTCGGTCAATTCCGCGAACATAGGGAGTGACAGCACCTCGTCTGCTGCTCGCTCTGAGTCAGGCAGTTCTCCGCGCGCCACGCCCAATGCCCGGTACGCCGGTTGCAAATGCAACGGAATCGGGTAGTAGATCATGCTGCCGATTCCACGCGCGGCCAGGTGGCGCTGAATCTTTTCCCGCCGTTGTGCGCCACCCTCGACGCGAATCGTGTAAACGGAATAGACATGTTCGCAGTCCCCGCGTTCGATGGGCACGCGTATCCCGGGCAAATCCCGCAACAACTCTCCGTACTGTTTCGCATGCCGCCGGCGGGCCGTCGTCCACGCCGGGAGATGGCGCAACTTCACACGCAGAATGGCCGCCTGCACTTCGTCGAGACGGCTGTTCCACCCGCGCTCGCGGCTTGAGTAGCGATCCTCTTGACCGTGATTGCGCAGCCGGCGCAACCGCTCCACGTCTTCCTCGGAATTGGTCAGAATCATTCCGCCGTCGCCGTAGGCGCCGAGATTTTTTGTGGGGTAGAAGCTCAAACAGCCAAACGCCCCCATCGCGCCGGTCTTCCGTCCGCGATAGACGGCGCCGATGGATTGGGCGTTGTCCTCGATCACGGGAATTCCTCGACGTTTCCCGATTTCGAGGATCGGATCCATCTCCGCCGCGTGGCCGAAAAGATGAACGGCGATGATGGCTGTGGTCTTCGGCGTAATTCGCGATTCAATCCGCTGCGGATCGATCGCAAAGGTTTCAGGCTCGATGTCCACGAGCACCGGCCGGGCGCCCAAAGCGCTGACGGCGCTCGCCGTCGCGATAAAGGTGAAGGCCGGCAGAACGACGTCATCGCCCGCCGAGACGCCTGCCGCGTAAAGCGCCAGCATCAAGGCATCCGTTCCCGAGGCAACGCCTGCGGCGAACCGCGCGCCCAAAAAATGAGCGAGCTCCTGTTCGAGCGCGGTTCCCTCAGCGCCGAGAATCCAATGCTGCGAATCGAGCAGCGCATCCATCACCGCGCGAATCTCACTCGCGAGCGAAGCGTGCTGCGCCCGCAGATCCAGCATGGGCACGGCGGCGCCGACATGGGGAACGTTGGGTTGGCGGGCTTGAGTGGTCATGTTGAAAAGCTACGTGGAACTCGACGAAATTCCCGCACTCTCAGGTCGTGCCCGGCCGGGTCGGGGCACAGCGATCCGCTTCGCAGCGCGGCGGCGATCCCGGCAAATGATAGCGGTTCTTTGCCACCCAGCGGTAGAACCCGGGTCCCATCCAGCGAATCGGCGGTGCGCCAAGAATCCATCCTAACCACGCCAATCTCGGCATCGCGCGCAAGAGCGCGACCCAGGCCGCGTAACCGCTCAGCCAGTCGCCACTAGGTGTGCGCACGTGCATTTCGCGGTCCAGCGATTCCCGCGAAAAGGGCGCTTGCGCGGCGACCTCAGGCTCATTGTAATCGAGAAATTCGATGCACCGCTTCGTATCGAACGGCTCAACGCGCGAGCGCGTCCACTGGCAAAAGGCGCACGCCCCGTCCAGGAAAACCTCGAATTTTGGTTGGATCGCCATGCGCATCGCGGGAAGCGGCCTGGAAACCATTATATCGCCGCAAGACGAGTCCATCGGCAGCGAATCTGCCGCGCTCGTCTTTCCGCCTACTTAATGGATGCGCCGGCGCAGCCGGAAGCTTCAGCGGCGTTGGCCGGGAGGGTCAGTCGTGTGCGGAATTTGCGGATGCGCCGGCGCGGGGCCCGTGCTCGCCTCGATCTTGGATGGAGCGGGGTTGGGAATTCCAATCCCTTGATTCATGGTCAGGTGCTCTTTGGCGCAGCGCGGACAGTACCCCTTGCCGGTGTCCTCGTCACGCAGGCTGGCGAACTCGTAGCAGCCGTGGATGCAATCACAGTATCCGGTCGTAGAAGCAGTCTTGATCGGCACCAAAGCCATCGGAAACAAATCCTCCGCCGAGGATACTACCCGCGAGTAAAACGATTGGCAAGCTGCCCGCTCGCGGCCGGCACGCAGCAAGTTTTCGCCGGTGTCACAGCGCTTTGATATGCGATAGCCGGTACGGCGTGCCGATGTTCTCCTTCAAGTCGAGCCAAAGGGAATCCGGCAAGGAAAGGAAGACGTCCACAACTTTGGGATCGAACTGCGTCCCCGAGCAGCGCTTGATTTCGGCCCGCGCGTAGGAAATAGAGAGCGCTTTGCGATAAGGGCGGTCGGAAATCATGGCGTCCAGCGCATCCGCGACAGCGAATATGCGCGCCCCCAGCGGAATGTCGTTGTGTTTCAATCCGCGCGGATAGCCGGTTCCGTCATAGTATTCCTGGTGCGAGAGGACGATCTCCGCGGCTTCCCGGAGAAAGGGAATGCGCGTGACCATGTTGTACCCGATCTCGCAATGTTTCCGCATGACCTCTTTTTCATTGGCGTCGAGCGGCCCGGGTTTGCGCAGGATATGGTCCGGGATAGCCATCTTGCCGATGTCGTGAAGAAAGGCCGCGCGGGCGATCACCGGCAACTGTTGCGCGTCCACTTTCATCGCCTTAGCGATCGCAATCGTAAACGCCGTCACGCGCTTGCAATGGCCCTCGGTTTCCGCATCTTTCAAGTCGAGCGCGCCGCCCAGTGCTTCGAGCGTATCGTCGTAGGACTGTTCCAGTTGTTCGAGCGCGCCCTTAAGTTGCCCGGTCCGGTCCTCGACGAGTTTCTCGAGATTCCGTTGATAGTTCCGGTTTTCCGTTACGAGTTGCCGGTGTTGCAGGGCGCGCCGGACGCTCAGGAAAAGCTGGTCCTTCTCGAAGGGTTTCAGGATGTAGTCGTAGGCGCCGCGGCGGATGGCTTCGAGCGCCGTCGCGATATCGTGCATGGCGGTGACGATAATTACCGGCACATCCGGGTCATGCTGCCGGAGCCAGCCCAGCAGACGGATGCCGTCCATCTCCGGCATCACCATGTCGCTCAGCACCAAGTCGGGTGAGTTCTTCTCGAGATAGGTTTGCGCCGCGCGCCCGTTCGTTGCCGTCGAGCAGTCGTACCCCTGGGCGAGGAGCATGGTGGAAACTACTTCGCGGATCGCTTCTTCGTCGTCGACGACCAGTATGTTCTTCTTCGTCACTCTTTTCACCTGCAGCGCTAATTATACGGTACGGCTCGCGGCCACGACCCCGCGCCGAACGATTGGCAGCATTTGGTGCTGATTCAGCCACTGGTCAGGAATGAAACTGCCGGGAAGGATTTCGCTTGCGGTGGCCTAAAGCCCGACACCCACCGGGGACACCGACTTCTCGGCCAGGGCGTTCATGGCCGCCTCGATTCGTGCGGATAGGCTGCCTACCAAGCCGGCCAGGTTCGTGAATGCGGCAACCGGTGCAGGGCCGACCGACAACCGGATCCAAACGAGCCCGTAAAGCATCCGGAACCGCAAGTCAAGCCAGACGCGCGAAAGCTCTTGTTTGTAATCCACTTTGGCGGAAAGGGCGGCGACAATGCGAGCCAGACGGTCCAGCCGGCGAAAATCGTCTCCGAGCCCGGCGAGAAATTCTCGCGCGATTTGGCGGCGTTCCTTACGCACCCTGCGCAGCGTTCTGGCCGGGACGCGGCTCTTCAGGTAGTCCAGATCGGTTGCCAGAAGCGCATTCCGGATATGGGAAATGTACAGCGCGTGGCGCGGCGTCAAATCTTCGAGCGGTAGCTGCTGCGAGGTGTTTCCCTTGCCGCGATGCGTCCGGCCTGAGAGCGCAAGCCAGAACAATAGCGCCAAGAGGGCGATGCCGATTGCCACGAAGAATATCGTTTGACTCATCGCCTATCGAATTCCCTTTAGTAAGCCCCGGGCTCCTGTCAAAGCAAGCGAATTCTCTTCGACCGTCCGAACTGCGTTTGTCTGGGGACCAGTACTACACTCGTCCTGGACAGAGAATCCGTTTGCACATCTAGAGTTCAAGGCCACTCTCAAACAGTCGAACCAAGCCCTTTGGATCGGCCTCTATTGTAACTCAGCATTGTTTCCATACTAGCACACTTTACTTCACAGTACCAGTGTGCGGACTTAAAAAGAAGCGTAGCAGTTCCAAAATGGGTCACGCCTTCAGCACGTTCATCAAGCGGGCGTTTATTGTGCGCAGGCGAGAATTCATGGCGGGAGAAAACTCCCCGTACGTGCCGGCCGGAAGTATCTGAGGCGCCGGCCTCGGCGCCGGCAACGGTTTGCGCAATGCAAGACACCACGCGCCAAGAATGACGACGGTGACCGCCAGTTGGGCTCCCTCCCACCAAGCTGCCGGAGCGACTAGTGACGGAGGATAGCCCCTGAACGTGGGCAAGTGGCTCACGTACCACTGAATCAGGAGTGAATCCGATAGAACGATGGTTATGTAATAGGCGCAGAGCCCAATGGCAATCCGCCGCTCTAGCGCGCCGAATTCCAATTGATAGTGACGCACAACAATCAGGATGGCGACCAATATCACCGCGGAAGCCAGTGCCAGGTCTCGATTGAGTGTCAGGATTAACGACCCGATCGGCCTGGGTTGTCCCAGCGCACCGTAAGTCGCGTGCACCAGCAGAACCGCGAAAAGGCCCACGAGGAGGCGCCACGTCATGGCCCAGATGCCTTTGTAAGCCCTTAGGCCACGGTAGCAGAGCTCAGCAGTAACAAGCCACTCTGCCATCAGGAGCATTCCGACGACCGCCCAGGCGAGGCAGTAATAAGCGTGTGACCAGAATCCAAATTTGCGAAAAACTGCCCAGTCAGCGAGTCCGGCCAGAAACTGGAAAATCACGTACGGCGAGAAATGGGTAGCCGTCGCTGCACGCGGCGCCAAAATATCAGTAAGCACAACAATGCTCCCAGCGCGGTCGAGAGCATCCAGAGGTAGTAGGTGGATAAGCTGAGTCCCATCGCCGGTTGAAACCCAGCATATCATGCTAGCCCCACGGCGCCGGTCGGTGCATGGCTGGGGGACGGCTCAGGTCTTGAGGAAGTCCATCAAGCGCGCATTCAAGGCGCGAAGCCGGTAATTGATCGCCGGAGATAATTCAGCGTAGGTGTCATTCGGGAGCATCTCCGGCAGCGGTCTCGGCGCGGGCAACGGTTTGCGCAACGCGAAACACCATACACCGAGCGCGGCGTCGGCAACCGCCAATTTGAGTCCGTTCCACCAAGCCTCCAGGTGTTCCACGGAGGGGGGATTGGTGAAAGTCGGCCAATGATTCACATACCACTGGATCAGCAAGGAATTGGAAAGAACCGCGATGATGAAGTATGCGCAGAGTCCGATGGTAATCCGGCGTTCCAGCGAGCCGAATCCCAATTGATAGTGCCGCTCAATAATCAGGATTGCGACCAAAATCACGGCGGATGCCAAGGCCAGATCCCGCTGGAGTGTAAGAACCAGCGAACCAATCCGGTTTGATTGTTTTAGCGCGCCGTAAGTGGCGTGCAGCAGGAGAGCCGTGGAAAGGCCCAAGAGAAATCGCCAAATCAAAGCCCAGATTCCTCGATAAGCGCGAAATCCGCGCCAGCACAATTCTGCCGTGACCAGCCACTCGGCAACAATCAAGATTCCGACACTGACCCACCCAACCTCGTACGCGGCATACGACCAAAATCCATATCTACGAAAGACGATCCAGCATGTACCGGCCGTGACAAGGCTACATATCACGTAGACTGTGAAAATGGGTAATCGCTTGCTTGCGCCGCGCCAGAAAAGGAGAACGCACAAGCATGCGTCCAGGCCTAGGGAAAGCATCCAGAGCAAGTACGAGGATACACTGAGCCCCATCGTCGGTTGAAACCCAGCATATCATGCTAGCTCCAGGGCGCCGGCCGGTACATGGTTCGGGGACGGCTCAAGTCTTGAGGAAATCCATCAAGCGCGCATTCAATGTTCGCAGACGATAATTGATCGCCGGAGAGAGCTCTCCGTAAGTTTCAGGCGGAAGCACCTCCGGCACCGGCTTCGGCGCGGGCAGCGGTTTGCGCAACGCGTAGCACCATAAACCAAGAACCATATTCAAGACAATGAATCGAGCTCCGTTCCACAACATCTCCAGGTGTTGCACCGACGATGGGTAGTTAGTTAGGGAAGGCCAGTGCGCCGCATACCATTGGATCAGCAAAGTGTTTGAGAGGAGTACCGCGATCATGTAGACGCAGAGTCCGGTCGCGATCTGCCGCGCAAACCCATCGAATTGAGAGCCGTACCCGCGCTCAATCAACAGGATTACCACAAGAATTGTGGCGGAAGCCATCGCCAGGTCCCGCTGGAGGACCACGAGCATGGTCCCAGCTTTTTGGGGCACTTTCGAAGCGTCGTATGCGGCGTGAAGAAGGAATAACACAAAAAGGAACAACAGCAGCCGCCAAGCCAGCGCCCAAATACCTCGATAGGCTCGAAACCCGCGATAGCACAATTCGACCGTGACCAGCCACTCCGCTAGCATTGCTGCTCCGCTAAGTGCAGTCGATACGTAGTAAAAGCTGTGAGACCAGAAACCCAGTCGGCGAAAGAAAAACCAGCCCGCACATCCAGTGAGCAGCTGGAGCAATATGTAGGCTGAAAATACAGGCAGGCGGTACTGTGCGCGGCGGTGAAGGATTAGCACGCACAACGAAAGTTCGAGAACGCTCGAAACCAACCAAAGCAGATACGAGGATATGCTGAGTCCCATTGTTGGATGAAGCTGAGGATATCACGCTTGTGCGACAGCCCTGATTCGAGCCGGGCCGGGGAAAGCTTAAGTCTTGAGGAAGTCCATCAGGCGTGCGTTCAATGTTCGCAGCCGATAATTGATCGCCGGAGAGAGTTCCCGGTACGTGTCTTGCGGCAGCAGGATGGGCTCTGGCTTCGGCGCGGGCAGCGGTTTGCGCAAAGCGAAGCACCATGCACCGAGAACGACGACCATCACCGTCAATTGGGTCCCATTCCACCAAGCCTCCAGGCTGGCTTGTGAGGCAGCATGACCGTTGAACGCGGGCCAATGCGTCAGATACCACTGGATTAGCAAAGAATTGGAAAGCACGACGGTGATGAAGTAGCCGCAGAATCCAATGGCAATTTGCCGCTCCAGCGGGCCGAATTCCAATTGATAGTGACGCGCAACAATCAGCATAGCGACCAATATCACGGAGGAAGCTAGTGCGAGGTCTCGATTGAGCGTGAGGATTAAGGAACCGACCCGCCTTGATTGTCCCAGCGCACCGTAAGTTGCGTGCACCAGGAGAACCGCGAAAAGGCCGACTAGGAGGCGCCACGCCATTGCCCAGATGCCTCGGTAGGCCCGTAAGCCGCGGTAGCAGAGCTCTGCGGTAACAAGCCACTCTGTAATCAGGAGCGTTCCGGTGATCGACCAAGAAAAGTAGTAATAAGTGTATGACCAAAAGCCAAATTTGCGAGAAACTACCCACCCCACGAGCCCCGTCAGGAACTGGAGAACCACATATATCGAGAAAAATGGCAGCCGTTTCTGAACGCTGCGCCGAAATGTCAGCAGGCACAACGATGCCCCCAGCAAGTTCGAGAGCATCCAAAGGTAGTACGAGGATAAGCTGAGTCCCATGATCCGACGGGACTCAGCTTATCACAATTACTGTACAGTACCTTTTATCCCGGTGAGTCGCCCGACCGTTCTCGGGTCCTTTGCGTCTCAAACAGCCGGGCCCGGTGGAACTGGTGGATTCGGCTCGATGGCGATCGTGCGGCTCGATGAATGGTGGAAATAACTGGCAGCAGGGGCTACAATTCCTCCTACGAGCAAAAGCGCGAACAGAACGGTTGCTAGTTTTTTCATGAGATGACCCTCCTGGCGCGGAACTTTCGCAGACGGCGCGCGAGGCGCTGCATCCGGGTCAAAAGAGTTCGGAAAGCGGAACAGGGCAGAAAATGGAATCTTTAGAGCGGTTTCAGCAAAGCAAGAGGGTAATCGAGGATTTCACGAATCGATCGCTGGCGGCGATCCCCAACGACTTCGCCCGGCTGTTCTACATCAGTTCCCTACGCGACTCACCGGGCAGCGGCTACCGGCACGACGGCCTCGCAACGCTTTATGGGGACGATCCGGTGCAAGCGGCCCTGGCCCAGTGTCATGAGGAGTTGTTCGTCCGGATTCTGGAAACGCCGCTCGAACAGCAGGAATGGGACTTGCGGCTCTCTCTTTCCGGTCTGGAGGGAGGGATCTTTGCTGCCTTGGAGCGCTGGAAGGCGCGGGAAGACTTCGCTGAGTTGCTGCCTCCAAAGTTACCCGGCTATCTTTCGGAATTGTTTGTCTCGAACCTGAGAGCGCTGCTGGAAGTTCTTTCGGATACGGTTCTTACCTGGCGGACAGCCGCATAACCACGCCCACCACCTGCCCTACAATTTCCGCTTCTTGAGGAAACCGTCTTAATTCCGGCCGGCTCGGCGAGAGAGGGTGCGTTTGCAGAAAGAGCTGAGTCCCATCCCGCTGGCACCAGCAACAGCGGTAACCGTCTCGCACGTCTACAAAGTAGATGGGCCTGTCGTACTCGTTGGCCCAGCCACTGTTCCGCACCTGCACCAGCCCCGGATCCAACAACACCAGGCTGCCCGGCCGCAGGAGGGGTTCCATCATGTGATCGTCCAGTCCGACGTAGCCGTAGCGGAATTTGCCCTCCGAATCGAGCAGAGTTGCTTCCAGCTCTCCCCAGCGTTCCACCATGCGAGACAGATATTCGGTCCGGCGCGGGTCGAAGGCTGGGTCGAATCGAATCGGGACGCGTGCGGCGGCGGGGGGCGCGGCAAGGTGGGTGTTGGGAGCCGCGAGGCGCAGGCCGTCGGTAAAGTGGTTCTCGAGCGGCACATCGTAGTGTTTGCAAAGATCGCGGGGGTCGAGATGGTAAATCGCGGCGAGGGCGTAAACCTTGTACAGGCTGGGTGTTACGTCCCGATTCTCGATGTCCGCCAGCCGGCTCAGGTGAATCACAAACTCCGGCTGGCCCCGTTGCGAAGCAAGATCGAAGCTCGCACGCTCCACATCGCGGTAGGTGAGGCCGAGCCGTTCGCGCACCTGTCGAAGGTAAAAACCAGGATTCACTGGATTTCTCCGAGAGCACTGATTGGCGTCGTTGTCATTATAATACCAGATTACGATTCTGTTACGAATCCAGAACAGCAGGGCGTAGCTAAGCCGTCCCACCTCTTGATGCGAGGCTTGGTCGCCTGCGCGCCGCTATATTAGAGTTAGAGGATGATCAGGCTCACAACCGCTGCGGGCAGGAAGCGTCACCGCGTCATTGGGAAACAGGTCTTCGCCGTGCTTCGCCGAAGACTGATGTACTTCGCCTTGTTCGTTCTCGCGATTCCTTCCGCGGCGCAACAAGAAATCTCCCGCACCGCCTCCGCGCCCCGCCCTACGGTGGAATCTCCCACCGGCGATCCATTGCAGGCCGCGGACGACGTGCTGACGACCATGAGCGGCCTGCTCTCGCTGCCCATACTGCATCCCGTCAAGAAAAGCATTCGTTCACGCGATCAGATTCGGGAGTATCTCCTGGCGGCGGAAAAAAAAGACCGCGATGAAGCGAAGGACTACGCGGATGAAAAGACGCTGGAAGAGTTTGGCCTGATCCCGAAGGGATATCCGCTCGAGCAAGCGTTGAACGACATCCTCACGGAACAAATCGTCGGCCTGTACGATCCGGATCAGCAGGAGTTCTTCATTTCCGACCGGGCTGATTCGGCGGAACTGCCCATGGTGATGGCCCATGAGCTGACGCACGCCTTGCAGGATCAGCACTACCACATCGACTCCTGGCGCGATGCCGCCAAGCCGAACGATGACGGCGAGCTGGCGCGCGATTCCGTGCTCGAAGGCGCCGCCACCGCCGCGATGGTGGATTATGTCGAGCGCGATAAGCACAGCGGTGCGCGCGACATCCCTGACATCGACATTTCTTCCCTACTGGGTGACGTCAACACGAACCCCGAGCTTTCCAAGGCGCCGATGATCATCCGCGATGAATTGCTTTTTCCGTACGCTGCGGGCGTGATCTTTACGCAGCACGTTCTCCGCGCCACCTCCGGATGGCAGGATTTTGGCCAGGTATTCGCGAATCCCCCGGCGTCAACCCAGCAGATCATGCATCCGGATTTGTATTTCAAGCACGTTGAACCCGTACCGGTGACCCTGCCGGATTTTTCCACCCTGCTCTCGCCCGAGTGGAAAAAGCTCGACGAGAACGTCATGGGCGAGTTCGGCGTGCAGGAAGTACTGAAGCAGTTCTTGGGCGCCGAACATGCCACCGAAATTGCGCCGGCTTGGGCGGGGGATCGCTACGCCATTTTTGAGAATCAGAAAACGAAGCAGATTCTTCTGGTCTTCCTCCTGGATTTGAACAGCGAGGCTCATGCCACCCGATTCTTTGGCGCGTATAGCGAAGTGCTGGAACTGAAAGACGCCACGCGCACGAATCCCGTTCGCCAGCCGGAGTTCTACTCCTTTGATACGCCGGACGGAGGCGTCTTCCTGCGCTGCGTGGCCAGCGAATGCCTCGACGTCGAGGGCGCGGATCGCGTCGTCTTCGATCGCCTCACGCACGCCATCGGCTGGAGCGCCAATCCGGACGTTCCGCCGCCCGCGGCGCGCCCAGCGGATCCCGCGGGGACTCAAGTTCCTTCAAATTAACAATTCATTTCAAACGCAGATCGGCGGACTTCATGGCGCGTGCGGCTTTGCGTGTAAGGCGGTCTAGGCGGCATTCCAGACGAGATTGAATGCGCCGGGAGTGAGCGAGATCAGGTTGGCTGTCGCGATTCGAGATTAAGGTGGCGTTCAGTTCTTGCATCGCGGCTTTGGTTAGTTCGGCGGCGCGCTGCGGATCGCGGGCTTGGTGCTCGTAGTAGATGGCTAATTGCTCGCAGGCTTCGATTGCGACCCCTGGGGTTTTTGCGTTGCGGGATCGCGATAACTGTTGCCACAGTTCGGTGGCGCGACCGTAGTCGCGTTGCCTTTTGGCCATTTGGGCCAATTCTCTCTGGGCCATGCGCGCGAAGCCCAGGGGAAGTTCGCCCGCGATGGCGCCTTCGCAGGCGGCGCGTGCGCGGGAAATCTCACCGCGGCGGCCCAGCAGGCGCCCGAGTCCGTAGAGATCGATGGCCTGCTCCGGGGAATTCGGCGCCGCCGGTGCAGTGGCGTCTCCGAGTAACGACAGAATGCGCCCAGCCAACATGGCCAGCGCGCGTAAATCCATCGCATTGTGGCGAAACACTCCCGCGAGCGAATCCGGCCGCGCGCCGCGCAAATAATCAAAATACATTTGAGGGATGAGCGAAGAATCAAGATCGTCGCGGCGCGACCACGCGAGCGGCGCGTCCTGCGAGAGAACATGGCGCTCGAGATCGGTGAGCCGCACGGAATTCAGGCGTAGCTTCCACAATTGCCGCGCGGGATGCAGAAAATCGAGATGCGCTGCCAGCGCGGGCGTGCGAATGGCGCGCGTCATGCGGTAGCGGGTCTCGAGCAGCGGCCAATCGAAGCTCTTGCCATTGAACGTGACGAGGACGTTGCGCTCGCCGAGGCGCTCGGCAACCGCGAGCAAAACCGCATGCTCCTCGCTGAAGTCGCGCATGAAGAATTGTTCGACTTGCAGGCCGCCGGCGTCCCACCAGGCCAGACCAATCAGAAAAGCGTAGGTGCCGGTGCCACCGGCGAGCCCGGTGGTTTCCGTGTCAAGAAACAGCCATTGGCTTGGGTCGCTTGCGGCGCGCGCGGCTTTTTCGTTCCCAACTTTTGGCCCATTTTTCCCCGCCACCTTGGAGGGCAGGAGTAGCTCTAGTGCTTTCCCGCGCGGTTCGCACGCCTCGGGCGACGAATGCCATTGGCGCAGAACCAGGTGAGTGCCGTAGCGATTGCGTTCGATTTGCGCCCCGAGCAAATTGGCGAGGGTTGCCGCTTCGGCTGGAAGTTGCGAAGCGTCTTCTTCTTGGCTGTGGGCGCGGCCTCGCGCCGCTGCGGCGGCGGGACGCAGCGCGGCGAGCCGCGCCAATCGATCGTCGAGCGATGAACTCACTGGCGAATCCTCATGCGCCGAGCCTGCTCAGAATCGCGAGCGCCGCCTCTTTGGCGCGTTCGCTGCGCTCTCCCGCCGGGCCCACGCACGACGGGCAGCCATTTTCGCAATCGCAACTCTCGATCAGCGAGCGAGTTCGCGCAAGAACCAGATCGCAAGCGCGGAAGAGCGGCTCGGAGAAGCCGATGCCGCCGGGGTAGGAGTCGTAGAGATACAGATTCGGCTCGAAGAATTCCTTGTCCATCGCGGCGGCTTCTTCGAGAGTGATGGCTTCTTCGGCG
>Ga0209517_10006335_pt1 | contig 14657 bp, 17 predicted proteins | sample PeaSoiMetSII2010_FD_187695 | JGI IMG/M metagenome (GOLD analysis project Ga0209517, IMG submission 187695) | Peat soil microbial communities from Weissenstadt, Germany - SII-2010 (SPAdes) (version 2) | ecosystem: Environmental > Terrestrial > Soil > Wetlands > Peat | place: Germany... | reverse complement strand
CAGATCGAAGCCGCCGGCGCCGCGCCCAACATCCCCCCGATGGTCCATCGTCGCTGGAAACCCTGCTTCAGCCCGGTGCTCCACCGCGCACGCAATCGCATCGAGCGGTTCTTCAACCGGATCAAGCACTTCCGACGGCTCGCCACCCGCTACGAAAAACACGCCGCCAACTTCCTCGCCATGCTCAAACTGGCTGCCGTTCACCTCTGGCTGCGGCATAATGAGTCTGTGGCCTAGAGCGAACGATTTTGCTACCTTGGAACAGGTATCATTTACCATGGGTTTCATTGGAGGAGATTGATCCAGGTGGGCTGGCAACTCTTCGGCGTCGATCAGCTTTCAGAATGGTCGGCGTGGAATGTTGGTTCTTCTATTCAACACTACCCTACCGGGATATATTGGGGTGCAATCTGCCGAACGCCAGGAAAGCAGGTTGGTCAGCCTGCCGTTGTTCACTTTGCCAGGCCACCACCTCCGATGCGATCTATACAGCACATCGCCGCCCGCTTAGCCCGACATAGCGAGTTGCTGCGAGCGCGTGGCAAGCCACCATCTTACCCGCTCGGCTCACTTTCCCCTGGGGTTACCGGGACGGTAATCGGCGTCGGCGGACTTTTACGTGATCAGCCCATGGTACAAATTAAAAGTCGAAAGGTCGCCCCGGTTCGAAATAATTAATTGCCACCTTCTGCGGATGAAAGTGAGTAATCATGATTATATTACCAAAATCTGGATTTTCTCTTTTGGTTTTAGCGGGGGTGCTGGCTGCACATCCCAGCTCAGGTGCGAATCTGTTGGTCGGTCAGAACCAGACCTACAAGATGCCGTCAGAAGCGGCGGCTGTGGCTCAGGATGGTGATCACATCGAAATACAACCAGGTGAATATTTCGACTGTGCGGTGTGGCGTCCAAATAATCTCGTGATCGAAGGTACGGGACCTGGCGTCATCATTACAGATAAAACGTGCATGGGTAAGGGAATTTTCGTCATTTCCGGCAATAATACCACAATTCGGAACCTGACTTTGACACGGGCTCGCGTGCCAGACATGAATGGAGCGGGCATCAGGCTCGATAGCGGCAATCTTGTAGTCGATGGAGTCAAATTCATCAATAATCAAAATGGAATTCTCGGTGGAATTCCCGGTATAACCGTGAATATAATGAATAGTTATTTTGAAAAAAATGGCTATTGTGGAACTGAATTTGGATGTGCGCACGCCATATACATTAATAATGTGGACCTATTGCGCGTTAAAGAGTCAAAGTTTGTTGATACACAGATGGGTCATTCAATAAAATCTCGTGCGTTGAAAACAGAAATCTCAGGCTGTAATATTAGTGATGGGCCAGAGGGCACGTCCAGTTATCTGATCGATATTCCCAACGGTGGGACGCTGATCGTTTCTGATAACATTCTTGAAAAAGGGCCCAAATCGCAAAATCATAATGCGGCAATTGAAATCGGAGCGGAAGGAATTACTCATCAAACACAACAGATCGTGGTAAATAATAATACTTTTAGTAACGATGGTGACTTCGTAACCACGTTTCTCTGGAACGTGACCGCAACGGAAGCCCAGCTAAAGGGCAATAAGCTCTTTGGCAGGGTAACCCCGCTTAAAGGTGACGGCACTGTCGAGTAACGTCCCGGATGGATGTCCCCTCTATGCGCCGAGAAAAGCTGGCGGCAGGCGGCCGAGACGGCGGAGCTAGTGCACTGACGCAGACATAGGATTCACAACTGAGCCTGGGCGTGCGAGTCTGAACGCATGGCTCAGAGCGTCTGCGTGATTATCAGCGCCGAGGAACGCGGGCGCTTGACCGCGATCGTCAGGGATCGAAGCCGGCCGCTCAAGCACGTGCAGCGCGCCCGCATTGTGCTGCACTCGGCCGACCGGCTGCCTGTTCTCGAAGTGGCGCGTCGCGCCAGGGTGAGCCGCCCGGCGGTTTGGCGCTGGCAGCGGCGCTACGCCGAGGAAGGGGTGGATGGGCTCCTGCACGACAGGACCCGGGCTCCGGGCACGGAGCCCGTGCCGCTGACGACCGTCGCCAAAGTGCTGGCGCTGACCTGCGCCGCCGGGAGAGACGACCCACTGGACAGGACGCGCCATGGCCGCTGCCGTGGGCCTCTCGTTGCGGACGATCCAGCGCATTTGGCAGGCGCACCGGCTGCAACCGCATCGACCGCGAACCTTCAAGCGCTCCAACGACCCCGCCTTCGCCGAGAAGGTCGAGGACATCGTCGGCCTCTACATGCACCCGCCGGCCCACGCCGTCGTGCTGTCCATCGACGAGAAGTCCCAGATCCAGGCCCTCGACCGGACCCAGCCGGGCCGCCGCTTAAACCCGGCAAGTGCGGGACCATGACGCACGATTACAAGCGCCACGGCACGACCACCCTGTTCGCCGCCTTCAACGTGCTCGACGGCGTGGTGCTTGGTCGCTGCATGCAGAAGCATACCCATCAAGAGTTCATCCGCTTCCTCAACGCCGTCGAGCGCGCGGTCCCCGCTGGCAAGCTGATCCACGCCATTGTCGACAATTACGCGACCCACAAGCACCCCAAGGTCCAAGCCTGGCTCATCCGCCATCCGCGCTGGACCTTCCACTTCACCCCGACCTCCGGCTCCTGGCTCAACGCCGTCGAGAATTTCTTCTCAGCTCTCACCCGAAAGCGCCTGCGGCGCGGTGTCTTCCGCTCCATCGTCGACCTTCAAGCCGCAATCAACCGCTACCTCGATGAGCACAACGACAATCCAAAGCCCTTCGTGTGGACCAAGCCCGCTTGCGACATCCTCACAAAACTCGCCCGACTGCCTGCACCTTCCGTCTGAGTCGGTGCACTAGGAGGTTCGCGCTGCAGGCAACGGGGCGACGCTCTGGGTCCGTGCACACGCGCCGGGCAGAGAAGGTCAGTGTTCATTGATAAGGGGGGACACGGCTGGCAATAATTGCTGTTTCCACCGCTAGGATTCCCTCGCTACGCTGCGATACTGGCGCCCAGACTCCCGTGCGCTCGCAGTCGCGGCTATAGCGCAACCGGGGCGGCAGTCGGTCGCCAAAAGGATATTCCTGCGTAGCGTGATTGATGTTCCGTGCCTTGGACTAAAAGCCTGCACGAACCACTTATGAGAACGCCGCCGATTATCGGCGGCCTTTCCGGGTGGATGGACGCGTTTTCTTCCTCTCCTACCGATAACCGTAACCGGGTCGATTAGTAATCTCGTGAGTATTAGAAAAGAATTCGTTGATGCAGCAGACAAGTTAGAAGAAGATTATTTTCTATTCCAACGTACTCAGTTTCTTGCTACGCATAAAATCAAAGATGATTTCCGCCGCATGCGCATTACCCTTCTCGTTCCAGCCGATATCATAAGCCCAGAATTCGTCTTCACTCATATGAGGGAATGAAAATATGTATTGTCCTTTCTGTTCATCAGGTGAAAGACATAAATTCATTGCTATATCGTTGTCAAATACACGAAAAGGGTCGACCAAGATGACAGGAAGTCTACCGTTTTGCCCAAGGGCGAACAAATCCTGGATATTCCGCTTATGATTTGACAGTGCCTCTTGAAACCAAGCGCGCTCGGGGTGTTCGAACTTCCAAAAGTTGAAGTGATATGCGGCAAGCGCCTGATAATACCCGCTTATCAGATCTCCGTCTCGCACTGTTGCCATGTGTTGAATGGTGGCTTCCGACGAAGGTAGCCCTGCGACTAAAGTCTGTCGCTGCCATTCCCGTAATTGGAACCACAACGTGCGGTATAGGACGCTCTTGCAGCCTGATCTCCGTGCCGCTTGAGCATTTGCGTCGTGTTGGATTTCGGCCGGGGTGAGCCGTGTTACTTGACCGGTCGCAAGGTCAAGGGATTTGATGACATTTATGGCGTGTCCGTCAGCGACCCCATGCCTGGGGAACTCAAAGTCGTCGACGACATCCTCCGGGCCATACTGGATAAGGATCGCAAGCGGTGCTCGGCCGACAGTGTCTATAATCCGAAGTGCTTTTATGAACTCCCAACGAGTGCCGACCTGCGGGACGGCGCATTTAAGGAGGCGAATGCCGAGCTTGCGTTCCAAAAGGTCAGTCCAGCGTTTGCCCTCTGGAGCGAAGCCGAAGGACCAATCATCTCCTAAGACCAGAATGTAAGGTTCGGTTCCTAGCTTACGATCGTAGCAGCCTAAACTGTTGGTGGTGACCCACTCCGGCGGTCCCTTGAATTCATGGGGGCCGCCAGCATAATTCTTTGCTAGATCAAAGCCTAATTCGTCGTCTGCAACATAATAATTTTGCGGGAGCCCTGTATTACATAAATATTCGAATGATGTCGTTCGAATCATTACTTCACTAAAGCAAACAACTGCAATAGCCCATAAAAATGCTATTGCTGAACGTTTATATATCTTTTTCATAATCGTGCCTCAATTGGATAAATCCTAAATCATACTGAGCAATTTAGCGAAGATAATACCTGCCTAACTTGAGTGCGTCTCCTAGAAAATCGTCTTACCTAAGACGGCTACGGTATCTACAATTTGGCCCCACCGACCGTTCTCCCAAGTACCGACGACCGTTAAGCCTCTGCTGCCCGAGCAACCGGATTAATCTCATATCCTCCTACCAGCAACGTTTGGAAACCCTGGCTGCGGGAACCCACTCCGACACGCCCGTCTGGAAACCAAATGACCGCAAATCCGGGATCATGAGGAGTGACGTCGGCCGCAACCCTAATAAGTAAGTTGAAAGACGAGGCCGATACTGCTATTAGATCTGACCGGCAAAATATTGCGTCATGTTTCCAGTGTCGCCCTCCAACAAGTCTAGCACGCCCTTCGCACTCTTCAACAGCAACTTCGGCTCAAGTATTTCAATACTGCCATAGTGGATTTTGATGGCCCCGGCGTCCCGCAGCGCAGCAATCGTTCGGCAAACATGAGGTAGCGTGAAACCAATATGTTCCGCGAGTTCGCGCTGGCTTAGAGGCAGTCGAACGGGGTCGTTGTCTGCGCCGCGGAACCGCTGCCAAAGGTCAATCAGCGAAAACGCAATCTTTTCTATAGCTGTACCATTTGCCAGCACCGTGAGCCAATTTTCGATCTTTTGGTGTTCTCGACTGGCGTACGAGATGAGCCAGAAGGCAACGTTTGCCTCAATGTTAGCAAGTCGTTGAACCTCTGAATGGGCAGTTGATTGGACAGCGACGTCGGTGATCGCCTCAATAGTGTCTGTTGGCACACCGCCAAAAAGGGATCGCACCCCGAAAATATCGCCTGGCAATAGTATCGACATCAGTTGCGAACGTCCGTCCGCGAGCATGCGGCGCCGCGCCGCCCGTCCGGAAATTACGCGAAACACGTGCGTTGGTTGATTGCCTTCCTCGATAATCACGCTCTTTGCGGCAAAGAGGCGTAAGTTCTTCGCCATAGCGTCGGTCAGAACTGACTCGCCGCTTCGCAGTCTCTCACGTATCGTTGGTACTGAAATTGCAAGCATTAGGCTGTATTCCGAACCATTTCTCCCTCTATCGCAAATCGCCCCCACGGGCGCGTCATAGAAGCGACATACGGTCCAGCATATGCATCAAATGTTCAGAAGCGGTAAACAATAAGATCCACCCAAGCTCGAACCTGAGCCTTCTTCTCCAACTTCGCCTAGTGTTGCCCGCGGTCCTTTAGGCCAAAACCATATAGATCGGGCTGGACTACCTCGCTAAGGGTCAATCAGGGTGGTCCGCGTCGTGCGTCCAATCCAACGGCGAGTGTCGCGAAGGACTGCGGCAAAGCCGAACATGGTAGAGTTCGTATTTCTCATCAGAGGTACCACCGGCGATAAGTTCTATAATCCGCAATTACGTGATAGACCTCGGACCAGAAGGCGCGAAGCAAGGCGCTTCATAGCGAAAAGTGGCTTACGTGCTCCGGGGATCGTCTTGATGGAAGTTACGATATGCAAAGACAATAAATCGGGTTATATGTGAGAAAAAATGCTTTTCAATTCTGGAATATTTATCTTTGGATTTCTACCGTTAAGTTTGGCAACATGCTTCTTTTTGGCAGAAGTAAGCGGCGCACTTGCGGCTCAAATTTGTTGGGAATTATCCCCTTGACACACGTATCTTGACTTAGTATATTCTTGGGCATAGGAGATTGTCCATGCCCGGGCGTAATCCAAGCCAAGTTCAAGCTTTCTCGGTTAGGGAGTTCTTTGAACGGTTCCCGACCGATGATAGCTGCCTAGAGCACCTCATGGCGCTGCGGTATGGGAAGAAGCACCCGTGCTCACGCTGCCTCAACCTCGCGACCTTCCATCGCCTCGCGGATCGGCCCGCATACTCCTGTGCCCATTGTGGCAACCACGTCTACCCCTGCGCTGAAACGATCTTTCAGGATACGCGCACGTCGCTGCAAATGTGGTTCTACGCAATTTATCTATTCGTCACATCGCGGCATGGCGTGTCGGGGAAGGAGCTACAGCGGCAACTCGGCGTGACCTATAAGACCGCATATCGCATTGGCATCCAAATCAGGAAGCTGATGGAGGATGCCGACATTCAAGGACTGCTGACCGGCCACATCGAGATGGATGAGGCTTATGTCGGCGGTCGCCGGTCTGGCGGCAAGCGAGGTCGTGGCGCGGCGGGCAAGTCCATCGTGGTGGGGATGAAAGAGCGCGGTGGCAGGATTGCCGCCCAAGTGGTTCCGGATGTTCGGATGGCGACGCTGCGCGGTGTGGTGCTTGAGAACGTTGAGCCGGGATCGGTCGTCTCGACGGATGAACTTATGAGCTACGGTTTACTAAGCGGCGATGGTTTCATTCATGGCGCGGTTAAACATGGCGCGAAGGAGTGGAGCTACTACGATTACCAGACGGGCGAGACGCACTCAACGAACAGCATCGAAAGCTTCTGGCACCTGTTCAAGTACAGTGTCCGCTCGACGCATATCCATCTTAGCCGCGAGAAGCTGCCGCTTTACCTCGCCGAGTTCTGCTACCGCTCGAACCATCGCCAGTTCGGGAACGGGATGTTCGATTTGCTGCTGGCGCGGATTTGACGATGCGGCCCAACACGGCATCAAATTGGCCCGTAGAGATAGGGTGCAGGTCCATGTGGTCGCGTTCGGCTTGGGCGGCAAACTCGGGCAGCCTCCCTTGCTCGCGGGCTTGCTTGAGTGTTAATCGGTCGCCATCTGCCATAGGTTACTCATATAGAGAGTTGCGGCGGTCACGTCATTACGATGGCTTTTCGAATGACGTGACCTGATCCGCTAGGAGTTTAACATGCCGTCCTTCGGCATTTAGCGTCACCCCCTCTCGGTTGCGACCCTTGGGAGAGCCGAGTGTGGGAGGCGAGGGAGCCAACCTCGCCAGAGAAGGGGCCACAGAGCGTCACCTCTGTGGCCCCTAATTCGTTCCGGTGGGCCGAATCGGAAGGATCGATGCGCCAAACTCCAACCCGGCCCAGCGCCATGTTCTGCTATCTCCAATCTCAACCAAATGCCCTGACTTCTCCAATGCCTCGATTGCCCTACGCAGTGACGTGAAGGGAAGCTCTTTACCCTTCTCTCGCTTAATCCAATGCAAGACCTGCGTAGGACTAGCAGGCTCAGGAGCAAATCCTTGATACGCCTCTGCCACAAACAATTGTGATACATACCGCGGAGTTTTCGGAACGTACTCATTAATGTCGTCCCGAATCCGGCCCCGTGGGGCCGAGGCAATCTCATCTGTTTTTGCAGTTCTCCGCGGCGTAGCTGATGACGATCTTAGAAATTCCTGCATCGCCTGCATCGCAGCAGCGTAGCCTTCGGCGTAGCCCTTTCGCTGCCCATCGGCATAGCCATCGGCGCGTGCCTCGTCTATTGCCTGTTGTACCATTTTAACTGCGTCGCTCGTCATCCTCTGCCTCCGTCGTCACCCGGATGCGGTTAATCGCTACAGTGCCACGATCACCGTCGGATCGCAACGGCACAATGGGCACTTGGGGCGTATTGAGTCCGGCGGGGAGTTATGGTAATGACAAACGGTCGGGCTTTTCAGTCCGACCGTTCTATCAGTCCCCTTGGAGGGGTGGCAGAGTCCGGTTGAATGCGCCCGACTGCGAATCGGGTAAACGGTGCTAATCCACCGTTTCGTGGGTTCAAATCCCACCCCCTCCGCATTTGCCGCGAAGTCGGTGAGGTGTCCTACGATGCTGCTTATATAGCACTGTAGGCCGAATCGCTCAATGGGCGTGCCACGACGGTGATGTCCTAATTCGGACACTGAGGCTTTCAACCTAGGACCCTCTTGATTTCCCGCTTAGCCGCTATAGATGGTAGAGCCAGGCGCTAGCTTAGTTGGTAGAGCGCCCGGTGGCGAGCCGGGAAGGCGGGGGTTCAAATCCCCCGCGCCCGTTCCAACTTCAAGCCGCTTCCTGCATCTCAGCCATCGTCGCGGCATCGACCAACTCGCCGATGCTCCAAATATGATCCGTGACCCCCATCGCCATTGCTGGCGTGATCCGCAGAGCTTCATGGACACGGCAGAGATTGAAGTGCGCCACGTACAAGCTTACCGCGGCGACGTGGTTCGCCAGCTTCTTGGAGAACGCATTGGTGAGACGGGTGAACCGGCGCGACCCCATGCGGACACTTAGGTTGCCACGTTCCACATAGGACGTACTGATCTTGCTCTGCGCTCCCCGTACCCAGCGGCGTTCTACCCCGACCACAACTCCCGGCGAATAGCGTCGCGCCGTGTCGATGGCTGGCTCGCCCTGATATTGCTTGATGATCTGTCCAAAAGTGCAGTCCGTACCAAACGCTCGTTCGACTGCATCGGGATAGGCGGGCCAGCCGTCCGACGAGATTTCAGGCTTGTTCACGATGCGCTGCCGGAGATCGGCGAGAAACGCATTCGTGTTGTAGCCGTCACGCTTGCCGACACGATAAGAGATGATGGCCTTGCGTGTCGCGTCGATCCCGAGGAACACGTACTGATCGCCCAAGTCAGCAGGGTCGGTCTGCTTCACCTGGCGCTGCTTTTTCCCGACGTAGCTCCACAGCTCGTCCAGTTCCAAACGATTAACTTGGACGAACTGCATCATGTCGTTATGGAGCGCGGCGCAGCCGTCGCCGATCCGAACGCCAAGGCGCATGATCGTGTCACGGTGAATGTTGGTCAGCCGTTCGACACTACGGATCGCGCAGCCTTCAGTCAGGGCCGAGATAACGTCGATTTGCTTTTCACGAGAGAGAATGTTCATGGGAGCAATCCATGATTGCGGAATTGCCCCTGAAGCGCAGTAGAACTATATTAGCGTTCACGATCATCGCTTCAGGGGAGCAATCCCTGGGTTGTGGTCGAGGGATCGGCCGTCGTTGGCGCGACGACCGATCCCGGCATTGGTGTCCCCGGCCAGACTCGAACTGGCGACCCCGACCGTGGAATGGAAGTGCTCTATCCAGCTGAGCTACGGGGACACTGGCTAACACTTTGATCTGGCCCGCTCTGTTGCCATTGGCGTGGTAGGGGAGCGGGCCATTTCGCTGCATCAGTGTCCTAATTTACCAAAAATGATATGGGTGGTAAAGCCTAAATTAACCCCCATTTATCAAAAAAGAGATGCCATATGGCAAAATGGGAGGTACGGTGCTTTGCCAACGCGCGGGGAGAGGACCTATTCGACCAGGACTACAGGCGCCAGACGCCCGAGGTGCGCGCCGAATTCCGCGCGACCTTGAACGGGCTATTGGCGCAGCCGGACATCATCGGCTGGTCGCGGGCCAATGGGTTCGACCGACTCAGCGGGAAAAAGTTCCGAGCACTGGGCAAACTCCGTTTCAAGGTACGAAACGTGCAACACCGTCCTTTGGGCTTCTTTGGCCCAGGGCGACAAGCGTACACATTGTTGATCTGGGCGACGGAGCGCGACGGGAAATATGCTCCCCCTGGCATACGCGAAAGGGCGCTGAGGCGAATGGCCGACGTGCAAAGAAATCCGGGACGCGCACATGAGTGTAATTTCTGAACGGTTCGCCGACGAACTCGACGAAAAGGAAATGCGCGGCGCGTATGTGTCTGCGCAAACCCGGACGAAGCTCGCTAATCAGGTGCGGGCGATCCGCAGCCAGCGTGGGTGGTCTCAAGGCGATTTTGCCAAAATCCTTGGCAAGCCGCAGAGCAACGTGTCTCGGCTGGAAAGCCGCGATTATGGCAGTTTTACTCTGTCCACCCTATTTGAATTGGCTTCGGCATTTGACTGCGGCCTTGTTGTCGAGTTTGCGCCGTACCAAGATTTTTTGCTTCGCACGAGCGACCTCAGCCCCGCCGCACTTCAAGTCCCGGAGTTCAGCCGCGCGGCGTTGGAGCCGTTGTGTCATGACCTCGTTGTTACTTCAGCCAATGAATTAATCGATGCGAATTTATTCGCCGGCGCGAACACATTTGCATCGATCGCGACTAATAGTAATGATATTTGGACTGCCTTATACACGGGGAGTAATTCGCGGTCACAATTGGAGGAATACCTCATACTCGCGTATGAGAGTCTGCTCCAGAGCCAAAATAGCCATAAGATTAATGAGAGCAACGACGATCAGGACATGTCAGTGACTGAATATCCTCCGTCACCGCGCCGTAGGCGTCCCCGCCCCATTCAGCCTCAGCCTCTCGGGACGGGAGCATGAAATTTATCTCATCCGCTCAGGCGACCGTTGCTCTTCATGTGTCGGCGGATGATGTGCGGCCAACTCAAGGTATACTGACCCGCGATCTGATCGCGGTGGTAGGCGATCATTATCAGTTTTCAGTGCGGCCCGAACTACCTCCTGGCTTCCCGCCCCAGGCGTTGCCAATTCTTGGGTTTCAATCGGGGGTCTATATAAAGGATGGCAGTCAACACCCAATTATGAGTTTGAATATCACGCCCGCTGGGACATCAATAACGGCATTTGATAGCGAAGCGTGCGATATGATACTTGATGATTATGTAACGCTACTGGATGAAACATTGCATTATCGTACAAAAGATGCACCACAACGACGCTCCTACCAAAGTAACATAGTGGTGGAGTTTGACCCCAGCTTAGAGCAGATAATTTCTGGCTTTTCGGTCATTGAAAAAATTCTAAATCAAGAGATTGATAGAAAGGATTACCCATTCAAAACAAAACGCATTGCGTTCGGTTATGGTGACCCTGTCCAAACTAATATTTTCATGCAAAGACCTCTCGAGGCTATGGATCGAGGTGATTTTCAGATTGAGCGGCGCGCTCAAGAACCCTATGAGCGAAACAGATACTTTTGTACAGCGCCAGTCCGAACCTCAGAGCATGTTAGGCTTCTTGAATCAATCGATCTGGCGCTGCGTAATCGGAGTTAGTTCCCTGGGTTCAAAAGCGGACACTCGTCGGGTCAGTTTAGGACACTGCGCCCCAAATTAGGACAGCACCGCCACGACATACCATTTGTTTACAGTCCAAGCTCTTCGAGCAGTTCTGCTGCGGCTTGTGTTGACAGTTGGGCGCGGCGCTGGCGTACCTTGCCGGGGTCGCGGAGGATGGCGATCGGTTTGCGCTGGCCTGCGTCGTCTACGAAGTACCACGAGTCCCAAGCATTCTCGCTCGCGCCGATTGAAGCACTAAGCTGGTTAAGGCTCATGTAGCCTTTTCCATCCTGTGCGATCCACATGCCGCCGACAGCCTGGGCGTGGTACTCACGGCCCTTATAGATCCGAGTGATTTCGAAGCCGGGGCGGAATTTCACCCCAAACCGATTATCAACGAACCCAATTAGTCCATCAGGCAACGATGGCAGCGATGGCTCAGGAGCAGCGATCCCAAGGAGACGCCGAAGGATCGCGTCCTCATTGTCTTCGCCGGACAACCTTGCGCCCCAGATCGCTGCGTAGACATCGGTAGATACCGGAATCGTTCGCATCGGAAACCCCAGTCATGGAATTTCCATATAGTTATGGAGGTCAGTTATGCTGTCAAGCCCCTCCGCGGGGCAGATGCGTGTCGTCGTCAAGCCACGTGCGTCAAGGGGATAATTCCCAATTTGTTTAATTGTGGTGTCTATTATTTTTTATACATATTGGAATCCGTCGTATTTGCTACTCCTTATTCTTTCTATAACGTTCAACTATGTCACCGCGACGGCAATGGTACGAAATGAGGACAAAAGGCGGCGAAAACATTTGCTTTTTTCTGCTGTTGTTGTGGACCTTTTTTTATTAGGTTATTATAAATATGCAGGTTTTTTTCTTGGGGCGGTTGACACCATTGCCGGAACGGACCTTGCGGTTCCTGCAATTCTTCTTCCGCTGGGGATATCCTTCTACACGTTTCAGCAGCTGACGTTGTTGGCGGACATCAGCAATGAAGGTCGGGCTCAACGTCTCCGCTTCCATCACTTCCTTTTATTTGTGATTTTCTTTCCGCATTTGATTGCCGGGCCGATAGTGCATCACCGGGAAATGATGCCGCAGTTCGAAAAGGCGGATTATCGGCTTAGATGGCCAAATCTGGCTGTCGGGGGAAGCCTATTTGCCATGGGGTTGTTCAAGAAGGCCGTGATGGCTGATGGGATTGCAGCCTACGTTTCGCCGCTCTACGCCGATGCGTCGGCAGGTCACCACCTGTCGCTGGTGTATGCGTGGGCAGCGGCATTTGGCTTCTTACTTCAGATGTACTTTGATTTTTCGGGGTATTCTGAGATGGCCCTTGGCCTAGCGCGGATGGTCGGCATCAAGCTCCCGATTAACTTCAATTCGCCCCTCAAGGCGACCAGCATCACCGACCATTGGTCGCGATGGCATATGACGCTCACGCGTTTTCTGAGGGAATATCTTTATACTCCGCTGACAACGTTGCTAACACGGCGCCGCAAGATCAAGGGAAAAGGAGGGATAGCAGGTTCGAAGGCCACTGCCGGGGCGTTTCTGAGCCTCATTGCGCTTCCGAGTTTGACTACGATGTTTCTTGCCGGGCTCTGGCACGGCGCTGGGTATCAGTTTCTTGTCTGGGGTCTGCTACACGGCCTTTACATTAGTATCAACCAAGGATGGCGCCTCGTCTCTCCTCGCATCTGGCCGAACCGCGAGAGTTATAATCGGATCATGCGGCCGATTGGCTTCATCCTGACACTACTCTGTGTCGTAATGGCAATTCCGTTCTTTCGCGCGGACTCCCTCTCAACGGCATCAAACGTGTTCGGCGGGATGATATTTTTTAACGGGGTGAAGCTGCCGGAGGTTGTTGCAAATCGCCTTCCTGCCCTGGGAACTGTCTTAGTTCAGTTTGGTGTCGTCTTCGAGCAGGCTGATTTGACCAACCTGATCACTATCTGGCTCTGGATAGCTGCCCTGTTGCTGATAGCGGTAATCTCACCGAATGTGATCGAGATCCTCCGGCATTACGAACCTGTCAGTTCCTTGCCAACCACCATCACCGCCGGGCGCGACCTGGGACTGTCTCGATTTCTGACGTTTCGCTTCTCGTGCTCTTGGGCAGTCGCGGTCGGGCTGACGCTCGCGGTGTCGCTAGCTTGCCTACCTCAGCCAACCAGTTTTATTTATTTTAATTTCTGATCGGCATGGACCACGTCTACACTCATCTTCATCCTTCACATTTTCTGTGGATCGTTCTTGCGACGGCACTGGCTCTTCTCATTGCGCTTTCTGCCTTGCCAGACGATCGCTATTTACGGTTCAAGAGTCTCACTGAGCCAGAGGTGGTCAAGGCGGGGTGGATTTACGAACGCATTCACTTCGATCCGACCCCGATCGATGTCGTGTTTATTGGCACGTCGCGAACGGTGGCGGGGATCGACAGCGAAATAGTCGAGCAGACGTGCCGAGATGCTGGCGGTAAATATTGTAATAGCGTGAATTTCGGAATGCTACATTTGGGGCGCAACGTACATTGGTTGCTAGCGCGCGAGGTAATACGGACGCGCATGCCACGATTGCTTGTAGTCGAAGTTCAAGAAACGGAGTTCCGCGCACTACACCCGGCCTTCCCCTTCCTGGCAGATCCGGCGGATATCGTCTCAGCGCCCCTTGTCATCAATACTTCCTTCCTTCCTGACCTTGGGCGACTACCGACGCGCCAAATCTCCCTTTTCGCGGAGAATCTCGCGCGATCGCTGTTCGGCACACAAACGAAGTTTGTGCCGAACCACTATCGGGGCTCGCATTGGGATGACATCGATAAAGACCAGTCGAGCGTGGTTTCGGTTGCGGAACTCGAACGGGAGCGAGCTTATTTGGCATCTGCCGGGATCGCTAAAACGAGGTTGCCTGCCCCCCTACAGCGATTAGAATATAGAGCAAATCTTCTCTATCTGCAGCAGCTGTTGAACCTCGCCCGCGAGAGAAGTATCGAAATTCGTTTTCTATATATTCCGGCTTTTCACAACACAGCGACGCCCATTTTTTCCAATTTTTATAACAAATTTGCACCGAGCTGGAGGATGCCTGAAGAAATCGTCAACCGGCACGAGCTGTGGCGGGACGTTGATCATCTTAATTACGCTGGGGCCAACGCGCTATGACGTGACCCCCATTTCTCATCCAGCGATAACGAGAGTCCGGGGTTGATCTGAACCTTCTGTGTCGTGGGTGGCAAGAGGCCGGGGCGCGGAGCCCCAGCGAAGCGCAGCGTCCCGG
>Ga0209517_10006329_pt1 | contig 14667 bp, 13 predicted proteins | sample PeaSoiMetSII2010_FD_187695 | JGI IMG/M metagenome (GOLD analysis project Ga0209517, IMG submission 187695) | Peat soil microbial communities from Weissenstadt, Germany - SII-2010 (SPAdes) (version 2) | ecosystem: Environmental > Terrestrial > Soil > Wetlands > Peat | place: Germany... | reverse complement strand
TCTTCAACATCGTGCCGAGAACCGGTTTCGAACGCAGCAATGAAGCCGAGCTGTTTGCGACCTTTGGCACCTTTCACCAGACCAACGATCAGGTCAACTTCGGCAGCCACACCGAGAAGTTTGCCTATTTCGGCAGCTTCAATGCCAATCGGAGCGACTATGGCCTGGAGACTCCCGGTCCCGATGTGTTGCACGATCGCGTGTGGGGATTAGGAGGCATGGGGACGCTTATTTACAATCGGGACGCCAACAACCAATTCCGTTTCGTGACGTCATTGCGGCGGGACGACTATCAAATCCCCAATGACCCGGACGCTCAAGACGCTGGCATCCGTGATGTGGAACGCGAGCGCGATGCGCTCGGCAGTTTCTCCTGGGCGCATACGTTCCGGCCCGGCATGCTCCTCACGGTTTCGCCCTTCTACCACTACAATCGCGCCAATTACGACGGCGATCCGAACGACACGCCGATCAGTACCACGCAGCACCGAGGGTCGCAATACGCGGGCGCGCAAATCGTTTTCAACACGGTCACCAAGCGTCACAACGCGAGCATCGGCTTGTATGGTTTCGGGCAGCATGACGACGAATCCGTCAACTTGATCGCCAACGATGGCTCGGGACTTTCGCTTGCCCAGCAGAAGATCACGACCGGGCATCTGGAAACGGTATTCCTGGAGGACCAATACAAAGCGCTGGATTGGCTTACGCTCACTGCGGGGGTGCGCCTTACGCACTTCAACGGCGCCATCGCGGAGAATGCGGCGAGCCCGCGACTGGGCGGAGCGATTCGCATCCCGCACTTGAACTGGGTCCTTCGAGGCTTCTGGGGTGAGTACTATCAGGCGCCGCCGCTTTCGACCGTAAGTGGTCCTCTGCTCGACTTTGCCGTGTCGCAAGGGCTCGACTTCATCCCTCTGCGGGGCGAGCGCGATCAGGAACATCAGTTCGGGCTCACGATTCCCCTGCGCGGCTGGGCATTCGACGTGAACAACTACCATCAGCGCGCGCAGAATTACTTCGATCACAACGCGATTGGCAATTCCAACATATTTTTCCCTCTGACCATCGACGGCGCCAGGCTGTACGGATGGGAGGTTACCGTTCGTTCCCCGCAGATTGCGCGGCGCGGCGAAGTGTACCTTAGCTATGCCTATGCTCACGCCGAGGGGTCCGGCGCTATCAGCGGCGGGTTAACGGACTTTTCGCCGCCGGGAAGCGGCTACTTTCTGCTGGATCACGACCAAACGCACACGCTCCACACTGGTTTCAACTTTCGCCTGCCATGGCGAACCACAGCCGGCGGGAACGTGTACTACGGCTCCGGATTCACGGACGGGTCCAGCGATATCCCGGCGCATTTGCCACAGCACACGACGTTCGATCTTTCCCTCAGCAAAGCGATCGCCGAGAACCTCACGGTCTCCGTCACGGCGCTGAATCTGGCGAACCGGCGGTTCTTACTCGATAACAGTGAGACGTTTGGCGGGACCCACTACGCGGACCCAAGGCAGATTTATGTTCAGGTGAGATACCGATTCCACTACTGATTCGCGACTCCGGTTAGGGCCCAGTACAGGATCACGGCGCCCATAAAGAGAAATGCTGCGATCGCGATGTTGGCGACTTTCGACTTCTTGCGCGGACCCAGGTGCCCTCCACAGGCTCCGCAGTACGGCTCGTCGGCTTGGACGAGGCTATGGCAGTCCTCGCATTGCAGGCTGGCTTCCGCCTCCCTGGCTTCCAAGAGCTGTGTTCGTGTCATGGCCCATAGTAGGACGCGCCCGAGGGTCGGCCTATGGACATCCGGATTCATTTGGATTGGAACCAGTGCAGCGGTGGCCTAAATCGCTGGTACTAGGACGAATGGGAACTTATGGAAGCTTCGCTGCCTCCGCCTCGATCTCCTTGCGAATAATCAGCACGGGCTGAACCGTCTCGTGCGAATCCTCCATGAGTTTGACCACCGTAGCCTTGCCATCGAATCGAACGTGGAATTCGGAGATATTGCCCATGCCCGGTTCGATTTTCTCCCACGCTGCGATGCGGTACTCGCCGGGCCGGAGGTTTCCGAAGCGAAAATGGCCCATGGCGTCGGTAGCGGTCGATCTGGCTTGATCGAGCGTGCCGAAGGGTGGCAACCCAGCTATCCAGATGGTGACGGTCACGCCGGGAAGCGGCTGCCCGTTGGCATCCTGCACAATGCCGGTTACTTCAGCAGCGTGAGGAGAGAGCACCATTTCCAGCGCTCCTCCGCCCGAGGTGGTGTCCAGCAAGCTGGTGGTGATGTCCTGGTTGCCAAAGCGGATCGATTTGACGTAGGTTCCGTCCGGCACACCTAGGCCCATCCGGTATGTGCCATATCCAATAGTGCGAAAAAGCATGCCGTCCTCTTTGGTCTGGGCCATGGCATTATCGTTCGTTCCGTCGGTAGCGGTGAGCGTGAAGCGCAGCGAGCTTCTGATTTTCTGCGACTGCTGTGGGTCCGCGTCGTCGATTCGAATCGAAACCGGGATTTCGAGAGCCGGAGCCAAGGTCAGTATCGCGTCATCTATATCGCGATCCGTAATGGTGAACGCCTGGTGTCCTTGACGCTCTCGCGTGGGGCCCGACTCAGCTTGCAGGGTGTAGGCGCCCGGCAAAAGTCCATTAATGGCGAAACTTCCGTCCATAGTGCTGATCCGACGCGCAGTGCCCGCCCCATCGCTCAAGTCGGGATTGCGCAAGGTAACCGTGGCCGTGGATACAGATGCGCCCGCCGCGTTAACCACCTTTCCATAGATGTGGAACACTCGGGCCTTCCGCAAGCGGATATCAATGCCGCGGAGTTCGGCTCCCGGCGCTACTTCGATGGGGCTCGCGGCCGATGGTTCCACTGCAGCCGGGTAATAGGTAGTCACGTACCGCTCATCGCCTTCGTTGTTTTCTCCGACCTCGCGTTGATTCGTCTGCGTCAGGCTAGGAGGGCTGGCGGCTGCCAGATAGTAACGTCCCGCCGCCAGATTGCCGATGGAAAAATTCCCGTCCGCTCCCGCCGGAACCGGGTTGGAGACTCGTTGCCGCGTCCCGTTCGTGCGGTTCATGCGGTATACAGTGACCGTGGCGCCCGGAAACGGTTCGCCATCCGCATCGGTGATCCTGCCCGAGATGAACGATTGAGCGGTCATCTTCACTTCGATGTTTTTTCGGTCGCCCGGTGCCATGGGGATAACGACTGTGCCGTCCGGATTGGCGAAGAAGAATTCCAGATAGCCCGTGCGTTGGGCGAAGAGCCGGTATGTATTTGGCTCGACGTTTTCGAAAACGAAGTCGCCGGCGGTGTTAGAAGTCGTACTGTAGGCCGGCGGAAGCGCACCTGCCGGAGTGCGGTTATTGCCCACCAGTGCCACCGTGGCGTTGTTGAGAGGCTTTCCAGCCTGGTTGACGACGCGCCCCTCTACGCGAGCTTTTGGAGACGCCGCCTGAGCGAAACAGGATCCGCAACATGTGAGCGATAGGAGCCAAATTCGCCACATATTTCCTCGCTTCGCTTCCTTATATCATGAACCACCCTCGCTTGACAGCCGCTAGGGCATGATACATGCTACAAACATGCGAGTTCTGGCCCTTTTCCCTATTCTGGTCGCGCTGGTGCTTCCGGTGTTGGCCCACCACTCCTTCGAAGCTGAGTACGACTTCAACAAGACCCTGACAGTCACCGGCACCGTGACCAAGATGGAGTGGATGAATCCGCACGCGCATTTCTACGTCGATGTGAAGGACGCAAGCGGCAAAGTGACCAACTGGAATTTCGAGCTGGGCGCGATTCCCGTTCTGCTCAAGCAGGGCTGGAGGAAAGATTCCCTCAAGGTGGGCGATCAGATAACCGTGGAAGGCTACCTGCCCAAGGACGGCACGAAATCCATGGCCAACGCGCGACGAGTCACGCTGCCGGACGGACGCAGGGTCTTCGGCGGATCCTCGGCCGACGTAGCGGACAAATAAGAAAGTGAAGAAGACCCATATCGCGTGGGCCGTCAGCCTCATGGCCGCGACCCTGCTGCTGGCTCTGGCGCGCACTCCGGCTACCGCGCAAGACCAGGTCAAGATCACCGGAAAGATCATCACCCCGCCGGGCGCGGTGGCACCCAAGGGGGCTCCTCCCGCTGGACCCAAAGGACCCGTGCCGCGCATGCCTGATGGCAAGCCCGATTTTTCGGGAATCTGGAACGGCCAGCGTGCGCTGCCCAATCAGGAACCGCCGATCATGTTGCCCTGGGCGGAGAAGCTCACCGCGGAGCGCACCAACAACTACTCGGCGGATGACCCCGAGGCGCGTTGCCTTCCGGGCGGTGTGCCGCGCGCGGCGCCGTATCATTATCAACTCGTTCAGACTCCGAAACTCCTGCTGATGCTGTTCGAGGGCAACATCCACAGCTTCCGGCAGATGTTTCTGGACCGGCGCGAGCATCTCAAGATTACGGAACCGCTGTGGTACGGCGATTCCATCGGGTCATGGGATGGAGACACACTGGTGGTGGATACCGTCGGGTTCAATGACAAGTTCTGGTTCGACATGGCCGGCCATCCCCACACCACGCAGCTTCACGTGATCGAGCGCTACCATCGCCGCGATTTCGGAAACCTCGATATCGGAATCACCATTGAGGATCCGGGCACGTACAGCAAGCCGTGGACGATCCAGCGGGTTTCGACTCTCGAGACCGGGATCGAGATGAGCGAGTACGTCTGCAACGAGAACAATTCGGACGTGCTGCACTTGGTTGGAAAGTGAGTAGAGCCAAGTAATGCGTTCGATTCTGTTGCTGGCGTGCGCGACGGGTGCACTTCTTGCTCAGGGCGCTCCAGATTTGTCGGGCGTATGGGTCGTGCGCGGATCCACCGATCTGCCCGGTGAGCTGCCGTACCGTCCCGAGGCGCTCCAGCTATGGCAGGAGCGTAAGGCGAACCTGAAGAAGGACGATCCCGCGGCTTATTGCTTGCCCAACGGCGTCGTGAGGATGACCTCGCTGCCGTACAAGATTGTTCAGACGCCGCAAGTGGTGGTTCTGCTCTCCGAGGGCAACACCCACAGTTTTCGGCGATTTTTCCTGGACGGCCGCGCCCACAACCTCGACCTGGAGCCCAATAGCTGGACCGGCGATTCCACTGCAAAATGGGAAGGGAATACTCTGGTGGTCGACACCATCGGTTTCAACGACCGGACCTGGCTGGATGACACCGGCAAGCCGCACAGCGACCAGATGCACGTGATCGAACGCTACCGGCGTCCGGATGCGGGCCGCCTGGAGATTCAGTACACGATTGAGGACCCTAAATTCCTGACTAAACCGTATACCTTCACCCGCACGCTGGTACCGGCGAATCGCGAAATCCAGGAGCGATTCTGCACCGAGCAGAACCGCTTGGTCGGCAAGTAGTACTTTCCGGGAAGTCTTTGCCGCTTTTCGGCGTCTAAATACAAAATGTCTTTGCTCGGCGATATTCGGTTAGGTCTTCGGAACCTGGTCAAGAACCCCGGATTTACTGCGGTTGCCGTAACGATGCTGGCCGTCGGCATAGGAGTCAACGCAACGGTTTTCACGGTGACGAATGCCGTGCTGTTCAAGGGATTCGCGCTGGTCCAGGGTAACGATCGCCTCCGTTACATCTCCTATAAGAACTCCAACTGTTGCGTCTCTTATCCCGATTTTCTGGACTGGAGGGCTCAGTCGAAATCGTTCGAAGGCATGGCGATTGTCCACGGCGTGGGTATTGCCCTTACCGATTCGAGCGGCTTCCCGGAGAATCTAAGCGGTAACGAGAACAGCGCCGACGTCTTCCGGCTGGTGGGCGCGAGACCGATCATGGGGCGGGATTTTACCTATGCGGATGAGATGCCGGGCGCGGCTCCCGTCGCGATCCTGAACTATGGCTTCTGGGAACGGCGCTACGGCAAGGATCCGGCAATCATTGGCCGCACGGTGCGGATGAATGGCGCGCTCACGACCTATATAGGAGTGATGCCTCAAGGCTTCTCCTTCCCGCAAACGGTGGATGTTTGGGTTCCACTGGTCCAGACGCCTAAGGTCATGAGCCGGGAAAACCGCGATACGTGGGTGGTGGTCGCCCGCCTGGCCAAGGGCGTAACCGCCGATACCGCCCAAGCGGAGATGGACATCATCGGAAAGCGGCTTGCAGCGGAGTACCCGATGACCAATCGGGAGCTGTTTCCCGATATCCAGACCTTCACCCAATTCTTCATCGGCCCGAACGGAGCCATGATCTACGGATCCATGTGGGGCGCTGTGGGTTTTGTGCTCTTGATTGCGTGCGCCAATCTGGCGAACCTCCTGCTTGCCCGCGCCATCGGCCGGTCGCGCGAGATCTCTATCCGCATCGCACTGGGCGCCGGGCGGTGGCGAATCATCCGGCAACTCCTCATCGAAAGCGTGATGCTATCGGGCTTGGGTGGCTTTCTTGGCTGGTGGATCGCCAAGTGGGGAGTACGCAGCTACGCGCTCGCGATGGCCAGCAAGTCCTCCTGGCTGGTCATCGATTATTCCATGGACCAGCGCGTCCTCGCGTATCTCACCGCGATTTCGATAGGCACCGGATTACTGTTCGGGCTGGCACCGGCGCTCCGGCTTTCGAAGCTCGACGTCAACGCGTCATTAAAGGATGGCGGCAGAGGAGCCACGGGCGGCGGTCACGGAAAGCATCTATCCGCCCTGCTCGTAACGGTAGAAATGGCGCTGGCCGTTGTGCTGCTGGCGGGAGCTGGTGTCATGATCCGCAGCTACTTGAAGATCCACACCGCGGATATGGGCATCAACACGGCCAATGTGCTCGGCGGAACCCTGAATCTCCCTTCCGAGAAGTATCCGCGCGACGAGGATAAGATTTCCTTCTTCGACCGTCTCCTAACACGTCTGCAAGCGATGCCCGGCGTGGAAACGGTGGCAACCGCCGACACGCTCCCCACCTGGGGCTCGTCGAAACTTTCCTATCAGCTTGCGGGCAACGCTCCAGAAGACCGCAGCCGTAAACTTTCCATGCTGAGAATCAGCCCGGGATACTTCCGGACTCTGAAGGCTCCGATGCTCTCCGGCCGCGAGTTCAACGATGCCGATGTACCTTCGGCAGTTCCGGTGGCGATAGTGAACCAACTGTTCGCGAACAAGTACTGGCCGGGAGAAAATGCCCTGGGCAAACGTTTCCGCTTCTTCGATGGAGATACACCGGAACCGTGGCGCACGGTTGTGGGCGTCGCCTCGAATATCATTCAGAATGACCAAGCCCGGCAAACTTTCGATCCGGTGGTCTATTTGCCATACCGGCAAAGACCGGGAGGAGGCGCATGGATCTTCGTGCGAACAAGCGTCCCTCCGGCTGGGCTGACAAATGCGTTTCGGCAGGCAGTCCAGGCAGTCGATCCGGCTCAGCCTCTGTATGGTCCTATGGCGATAAGCGAACGCATGGAAAGGTTTTGGGACAGCCGGTTTTATGGAAGCCTGTTCCTGATTTTCGCCGCGATCGCGCTGCTGCTGGCTTCCATCGGATTGTACACCGTGATCGCGCATTCGGTGAGCCAGCGTACCCAGGAGATTGGCGTCCGGATGGCGATCGGCGGAACGCCGCGCGATATTCTCAAACTCGTGATCGTGCAGGGAATGCTTCCGTTGGCAATCGGTCTGACCATCGGACTGGCGGCGTCGCTAGCGGTCAATCAGGTTCTGAAATCCATGCTGGTCCAGATCGCACCCTACGACCCCGTCACACTTGCCGTTGCATCCGCCGTGTTGATTTTCGCGGCTATGCTCGGGTGCCTGGTTCCCGCGCGCCGCGCGATGCGCGTTGATCCCGTGGTCGCTTTGAGAAACGAATAGCCTGTCGGCGGATTACCGGCCCGGCAGAAGACTATCTGGCTTGGCGCTGAATACGTCCATCAGCGTGCTGACGACGTAGCCGAGCGCCAGACCCGCGGCCGCGGAGAAAGCCATGCCCACCACCGGCGTGAGCCCCAAGGCGTCACCGACCGTTCCCGAAAGGGCGAACCCGAGAAGTCCTCCCGAAATGCAACACACCAGGCGCTTACGCATTTGTTTCTCCTTGATAACAGCATGGGAGAAAAGTGTCCGGAAAGCACTAGGTAGAGGACCCCGGTTGCTCAAAAAGCTGCCCTAAGAGGTCCCCTGGTTTCTCTCCAGTACCGACCGATTTGAGGGACTAGGACGAACGACCTTACCTGCCTACCAGATGGTCACTGAATGAAGCCTTGGCTAGCCAGTTCATCGCGGGCGCGCGTCACGATCGCATCACGAATCTTGCCCTTGAAGACTAAGAAGGCTCCGCTGACGACGACTCCTGGCAAAAGGTCGAGTCCTTTCGTGACTCGTTCGAGCCGGTCGACCGCCATGTCGCCCAGAGCCTTCAGGTCGTCCTCTGTGATCGGGTTCCTGGCGACGGTAATTTCGGGGCGCAAAGCCGGTACCACGGGGATGAGCGGAAAAAGCCGAACCGGGGGCGTGGTCTCCGAGGGGAACCCGTACTGAGCGTCAAGCCGCGCTTTGGTGGCAGGCGATAGCGAGTACTGCTGCATGATCGCATTGTCCCAGGGCAGCCCGAAATAGCTGGTCAGAAACCGCTGGCAGTTGCGGCGGCCGAGTTGGTAATCGTGCTCGCGAAAGAGCTGCGAAATGAAACCGCCGAACGCGCCTACTAACGCGCCCGCCAGGGGCTCCTTGCCGGCCAGTTCAGGCGTGGGTGCAATCACCCATCGGCTTGCGACGGTCGGGTCGCTGGTGAGCTTTAGATTCTCGCCCTGCATGCGGCTCTGGGCCACCAGTACTTGCACGAACTGCGCCAGCAACGACGGAAGGTCATCCACCGGAAGTGGCGGAACCCCCGGATTTGTCGGACTGGAGAGCGGTGCGATATTCACCAGCGCGCGGTCGGCGAGCCGCGGATCGCGCAGGTTGTGTCCCGACGATTGGGGCGGCGCGAGTGCCGCAAGCGCGAGTCGCGCGCACTCAAACGGACTATTATTTGTGGCGCCGCCATCCACGTTCAATGTCTGCACGACATCTGGATCCGCCGCGCTCCACTGGGGCGGCATTTCCTGATTGTCCTCACACTGGCACAAGCCGAACCCGTCACATTGGGGGTTATCGTTCGTAATGCGCCACAAACGATGGTTGTACTCGCCCGCCGTTCTCGAAAGTACTTGCGGCGCAAGGACGATCGGAAACGCGCCGGTCGCTACTGCAGTCTGCGCGAGGGCACTCCACGGTGCGCTGCCCCACAAAGCCCCGCCCTTCGCATCCAGGCGCACCGCCGCCGAACCCGTCGCGAGATTGCTCCAGAGGACGCAAAAGTCTTGACGATCTCCATAGTAAAGAGTGCGCGCCGCATCGGCGGCGGTCTGTGGTTCGACCGCGTAGGGCACGCCGCCCAGGTTCGTCAGCGTCAGTGTGACCTGCATGCCGTCGCGTACCCACGGCCGCATCGCCGCCAATGGATTGGCCACCGTCAGCGCATTCGCAGCGATGGCCCGAATCGGTGTCGAGTCCAGCAGCGACACGGGCTTTCCCGCCGACTCGTCCAGGTCGGCATGACCCAGCAAAGGCTGCAAATCGATTCCGGTGACCCAGGCCCGAAACAGGTTATTCAACGGGCTGCCGGGCGCGGGCGATTGGTCGTGAATATGGTCGAACGGCTGACTCAACGCCGCTGCGGGGAGCGCGGCCGTGATCCCGCCACCGGACGCGCCGGTCATCGCGGCAAGCTGGACCTCGTGCGGAGGAATCGTCCATTGGTCGTATTGGGTGCCGAACTGTTGCTGTTGTCGTGCCCGCTCCGCGTACCATGCATCCATGGCTTCGATCAGAAAATCCATCACGCCGGCGGTATACGCTCCCGCGGACACCGTGCCGGCCATATTCAGTCCCAAATAAAACGGTCTCGGATTCACTGGTGCCTCCCGTCCTAACTTTAAGATGGGCGACGAGTCTCGTGCATCGGGGCTATCTAGTGTCCTGTTCATTTTATTGGAGAATGTTCTTTGTGAGAATCGATTGTTGTGAGGATTGACAAGTGGCTGTGGGCCGCCCGGTTCTTCAAAACGCGTACGCTCGCCGCACGCGCGTGTGAACTCGGCCGGATCGAATCCAACGGACAACCAGTCAAGCCCGCGCGCGAAGTCCGCGTCGGCGATTTGTTGCAAGTGAAGAACGACAGTGGCGATTTCCAGGTGGAGATCGTGCTCCTCAATGAGACGCGCGGCCCGGCATCCGTGGCGCAGACGCTCTATCGGGAGACAGAAGCGAGCCAGGAGTTGCGGCGAAAGCTGGCGGAAGAGCGCAAGGCCATGCCGTATTTCGAACCGCGGCGGGAAGGCAAACCATCCAAACGCAATCGCCGTGAGCTCGACCGGCTTCGAGGCAGAAGGTGAACCGGCAGGAAACGCTCGTCCGGAGCGGATGGCGCCGGTTCACTTGTGCTGCGCGGGCGTAGTTTGGGTTCCGTTGTCACTCGGCGTCCCTTGCAGAAAATCGTCGAAATTGACGCCGGCGGGCGGAGTTGGCGCCGCGGCGGCTCGACTTGTCGTGAAGCCAATCAAACGGCCCATACAGATGATGCCGATCCACATCGCGAGTGACAGGGCCGCCACAGCTCTTGCCGCGCGAGGCGCTGACGGAGCCTGGTCCCAGCGATGAATCGTTCGGCCGGCGGTCAGCTCAAAGAAGAGCATGTTGATGCCACTGAGCGCCAGCAGCAGCATCTTCGTGCGGAAGAAAAGATTGTGATAGTACACCGCAGCGTTGGTAGTGAACATCAGGGATCCGGTCAAGACCGTCAAAACAAACGCGGCCCACGTCCACTTCAGGATGTCGGACGCCATCCGCTGGAACGACCGGTGGGTCGAAGCAAGGCCCAACAAGCGGAGGTCGATGATCGCAATGGTGCCGAAAACCAGGGCCAGGCCAATGACGTGAGTCGATTCGATCATGGGAAACAGATAGACCGAATCGCGAATTCTAGTGGCCAGCCCGGACGCTTCGAGAGACTTTAGAAGCGCGTCAATATCCATTGGCATCAGGCCTTCGTTGCCGGCGACCAGGGACCCCAGATGTGGTCATAGGCGATCAGGCGGCCCAGGATAATGATGCACACCCAAATCAGAAACGTCAGAATCGCCAGCCCTTGAATGGATCTGCGCTTGATGAGGGTTTCTTCCCAGCGTTGTTCGTGTTTCCGCAGCGAAACTTGGAACGCGGCGGCGAATACCGTGCTGACGGCCACGAGAAACATTTTCAACCAGAACGAGAACGTCACGAGTTCACGGACGGGTTCGCCAATAACCATCAGGACTCCCGTCGCCAGCATCAGATACAATCCGCCGGTCAACCAGGGACCGAACCGGCTGGTGGTTTGCCGCAGTGTCTGGTCCATTCCCGCCCATCCCAGAATGCGGAGATAAATCATGAATACGGATCCCAGGACCACTGCGATGCCAATGATGTGAATGGACTGAATAGTTGGGATCACCCAACCGTTATGATTTTGGATGAAGACGCTGGGCGATGTAGTCGACAGCCACTCGGCAAATTGCTTCACCATCTACGTGCCGTGTCTTGTTGCACTCCTAGAACGTGTCACGTGCCTAGAACGTGGTCCCGCCAAGAAGCTCGCTGCCTTTTACCGTGTCGCAGGTCTTGCCGGGCTCGGGCGGTGTCTTCCAGGGACATTTGGCGATAGCACCGATCCGGGATCCAAAGTTGCTGCCGTCGCGCAGAGGATTCAGTTTGACGCTGAATATGGTGCCCACCTTGAACGAATCCGCGGTGATACCCTGCGCCGCCACGGCTGCGGCACCCGCCATCTCGACGCCCCAATCGACGTTCTTCCCATCTTTGTCCTTAACGAGTTTGCCATCGGGCCCGACCACATAGAAGTGGATTTCGGCATGGTTGGCCTGCGCGACGAACTGGTAGGCCACGCCCGTTAAAACAGTGGTTTTGGTTTGATCGTACATGGCGAACGAGTGGTGTGCCGCGGCCGGCGTTACGTAAAGTCCGACGGATATAAGTGCGGCGAGTCCGGCAATCATCCACGCTCTGGTTATTTGGTTCTTCATGATTTCCTTCCTGCGTTACCTGAAAAGATCGAGTATGTCTTGGGGCAAAGTATCCTGTGGCCTGTCCCAGCCGACTTCGAAATAGTTTTCCCAGTCCTGAGCCCACGGCCGGCCATAGTAATCGATATAGCGAGGATCAGCCTTGGTCAGTTGCGTTGGCCTGCCATCCGTATTCCGAAGATTGCTCAGACACTCGATATACGTGTATCGCTGCGTCGGATTGTCGGGAGTTGCGCGTCTCGCATAACGATAAGTGGCACGCAGCGGCTGGACGAACGCTTCGGGATCGTAAAATACGGTCTCATGATCGAGTCCCGTGAACTTACCGCTCGCATCGTACACCGGCTTGAAGGTTTCTACCGTCTCCATCTTGCCGCTAAATTCGAACATCGAGTGCGACAGCGTCCAGGCTTGCACATTCGCGGTCCAGGTAATCAGACTGGTTCCATCCCAGAATCCAACCGTCTCGCCGTACCACTGCGGGACCTTCTGAACGTGTTCTTTCCCGATTAAGACCTGACGCAGGAAATTGGCCGCGATGCCCGACAGGAACTGGACCTGCCAGGGGGTCACGGTGAGCTGGAAATTTCCGCCTTGCGAGGCTTGCGCCCACCAGCGCATGAATCCTTCCGGATAACAAAAGGACGCTTCCCACTGCGGCGCATTATCCACGGCTTCGTGATAGTTCATCTGCACCATGCGCTTTTGATATTCCGGAGTGAGCAAGGACAGGATGGTGGGGACTTGGTTGACGGTCCCCCAAATCCATTCGGCCCCATGATCGGCTTGTTGATCCCGCGAATAATACCCGTCCCAGTCCGGGGTCGTCGCCTTCGTATACACGGTGGGGCCGCCCTTGGCCTTGGCTGCCGTCATCAAGGCTTCGTAATGTTCCTTGGCAGTCTTATAGGCGTACGGGCTCACGATCTTTTCTCGCGGGTAATCGATGCTGCAGTCGCTCCATGAAGCCGATAGCGGTGGCTTGTCGCCGATACGGCGCGAGGTCCAGATGTCGGTTAGCTGGCGGGGCGTGTTGCACCGGAAGTAGCGCTGATCCGACCAAAGCTTCTGATCCTTATAGAAGTTTTTCGACGCGAACAAATCCAGCGGCAGCGCTTGCATTCCAGCCGGTGGCCCGGCGAATGTTGGCGTCCCCCCTCGTCCGAAGCCGGCGCCGCCGAAGCCGCCTCCGCCCTGCTTGCCTTGCCCCTGTCCCCGTCCGGCGGGAGGCGCAGCGGGCTGCTGAGCAAACACGCTGGAGATGAACGCGATCAGCACCGCAACGGCGAACAGAACGAATACCCTGGATCGCATCTGTGTCACTTCCTCAGCCGCTTAGAACCAACCTCAAGTGTATGGGAGACCCTCAAAAATCATACACTGGCCAACCCATGCCGGCAAGGGTCTGCACTTACAAGACCCACGACGGCAAAGACCCACTAAGCGCTTGACCTTGACTGACCACCGTGATAACATCCCTCGCACGTTGACAATTTGAGTCAGAAGTTGAGGCTTGGTCTGGCTTGACGGAGAATGGCCACGGACTTCCCGTGACCATGGGGCGGCAGTTGCTGTAAAACCGGACTGGTTGAATTCGACTAAAGGGGTGTGACATGAGATCCGCAAAGCTAGCGATAGCTCTTCTTTTTTTATTGACCTTCGCCCATGCCGCGTTTGGGCAGACCGGCGGCACCATTACTGGTGTGATTTCGGACCCGGCGGGAGCCGTGGTTGCGAACGCTCCGGTCGAAGCTAGAAACACGGCAACCGGCGTCGTCGAGTCGGCCGCGACCAGCGCCACGGGCAATTACGTTCTCAGTGATCTTCCCGCCGGCACATATGACATAAACATGTCCGTCCCCGGATTCAAAAAGTACGTCCGGACGGGGATCATTGTCCAGCAACTGCAAACCACACGCGTCGACATTGCACTCGAAATAGGCGCCTCCACGGAGTCCGTGACGGTTAGCGACGTCGCGTCGCTGCTGAAAACCGAGACCGGAGATGTAAGCCACAACGTGACTACCGAACAACAGGACGTTCTTCCGATGGGCCAGATCGGCACCATCCGCGTTTCCACCGAGGTGGTACTAACGATTCCCGGCGTGAACGGTGGCCTCACCTCGATTAGTATCAATGGCTCGCCGTCCGGCAGCGAACGGATCCGGATCGACGGCTTGGATGCAACCTACACCTTGGGCAACGTCTACTACTCGTTCGGAGCGCCTAGCGTGGATTCGATCTCGGAGGTCGCGGTACAAACCAGTAACTATGCGGCCGAATTCGGTCAATCGACCGGCGCCGTTTTGAGCTACACCATGAGATCGGGCACCAACCAATTCCATGGATCTGCCTACGATTACTGGGAGAACGAAGACTTCAACTCCGCCGGCGCGTACTCCCACACCCGCCCCAAAACTCGAATAAACGACTTCGGCGGCACCGCCGGCGGACCCGTCTGGATCCCCAAGGTCTACAAGGGCAAGGATAAGACCTTTTTCTTCTTCAGCTACGAGTCCCGTCCCACCACCACCTCCAACTCCAGCACT
>Ga0209517_10006326_pt1 | contig 14670 bp, 10 predicted proteins | sample PeaSoiMetSII2010_FD_187695 | JGI IMG/M metagenome (GOLD analysis project Ga0209517, IMG submission 187695) | Peat soil microbial communities from Weissenstadt, Germany - SII-2010 (SPAdes) (version 2) | ecosystem: Environmental > Terrestrial > Soil > Wetlands > Peat | place: Germany... | reverse complement strand
CATTCGTGCCCCGGGCGGAAGGCGTTGCTGTCTTTCCCCCCAGCAGCGCCACTTTCAGCGATCCCGCCACCGCGCGCGCAATCTCCTCCTGCACCGCAAAAATATCGTTCATTTCCCGGTCATAGGTCTCCGACCACAGGTGGAACCCGTCCCCGACCTTGATGAGTTGCGCTGTTATCCGCACCCGGCTGCCCTGCTTGCGCACGCTGCCTTCCAGGATGGCGCCCACGTTCAGCTTCTCGCCCACCGTGCGCAGGTCCTCGTTCTTCCCCTTGAACTGGAAGGAAGAGGTCCGGGCCGCCACCCGCAGCCCCTGAATCTTGGCCAGGTCGTTGAGCAGTTCCTCGGCCAAGCCATCGGAAAAGTACTCCTGGTTCTTCTCCGAACTCATGTCCACAAAGGGCAGCACCGCGATCGAAGGCGTGCCACCTGCTGAACCTCTCCCTGCTCGCCTCAGCCAGAAGGCAGCAGCCACCGCCAGCACCGCCACCAGCACTCCCACCGCGACCACGATCCTCCGACGCCCGCGGGCGGTCGCTGATGTCGCCGTTTTCGGCGCCGTCTGTAGCTTATGCGGCGCCTCACGGTGGCCGATCTCATCGCTGTACAAGTTATAGATGTGGAGCATGACCCCGTGCTTGACTTCCGCCTCACCCAGGTCGTGCAGCATGTTCCTCCAGAAGCCGACCTGGCCGAGAACGTCGGCCACGCTTTTCGAGACCAGGATGTGGCCGGCATCGCCGCAGTCCATCACGCGCTGGGCCATGTTGATTCCGCCGCCGGCTACATTTCGGTTGGCATTGATGTCGGCCACGCGGTACACCGGGCCGGAGTGGATGCCCATGCGAACCTTGATATCCGCCTGCTCTTGCAGCGCCCGGCTCAACTGCACGGCGCAGTGCGCTGGGGCTTCGGCGTCGTTGAAGAACACCAGGGCCATGCCATCCCCGGTGGGAAGAGAGATGAGCTGGTCCGAATCATGAGCCCGGACGAACTCATCGGTATTGCGCACCGCTTCCTGAAGCGCGCGCAGGGTCTGCTCCTGCTTGTCCATGGGCATGACCGAGTACGAGACCACATCCACGAACAGCACGTGGGCGATCTGTAGCCGGCCGGCGAAGGATGGACTCGCCATAAATTCCTGGTTGAAACACGCGAATTATCGCACAGGAGCCAGCCAGCAATTTCTCAGGTGGCACGCTGTTCCGCATGTCGAACCAGCATTCCGAGATGTTGAGCAACTGTGAAACCGCGCGCAACCCGGTTTCCCAATAAGGCAGCGTCTCCCAGCCCTGTACTTCGGTAATTTGGCCGCATCCACACACCCAGCTACCATGCCAGCAGCATGTCATCCATTCCAACTGTTGACGATGTGCCCTCTGCCGCCGACCGCCGCTGGCAGCGTTTCCACTTCGACGTTCCCATCCGCTTGGTGTTCGAGAACGGCAACTACACCCGCATCGCCGAAGGCCGCGGGACCGAGTTGAACGAGGGCGGCCTGGGGCTGTACGCCGGCATCGAGTTGGATGTTGGCGACCAGGTGGAAGTGGAGCTGACAGTGCCTTTCTACTGTCTTTCCCTGAGGTTGCAGGGGGTGGTCCGCAACCGGCCCGGCAACGGGTACTATTACGGCATCCAGTTCGTGGATACCGACGCGACCCAGAAGGGCGAGATCGCGCTCTTCGCCAAGATGCTGGAAAGCGCCGCCGGCCAGCTCGATTCCTAGCGCTTCGGTTGCTGCGTAAGATACTGTAGTGAGTATGGCAACCCGCTCCTGCCGCAGCCTTCTCCTGGCCGTGCTGCTGCTGGCGACAGCGTCCTCCGCCGCTTCCAAGCCCACTACCCTGTTTGACCCCAGCAACGTGCCCACGGTGGTCGATACCGGCCCCGATGCCGGGGCGGAAGTGGGCGTGAAGTTCAAGTCCGACGTCAACGGCGCCATCAGCGCCATCCGCTTCTACAAGGCCAGCGCCAATACCGGCCCCCACGTGGCCCGGCTGTGGACGATCTCAGGGACCTTGCTGGCCTCCGCCACTTCCAGCAACGAGACCTCGTTCGGATGGCAGCAGGTGGAGTTCTCCGCCCCGGTTATCATCAACGCCGGCGAAGTGTACGTGGCCAGTTATCACGCCAATGCCGGCCACTACAGCTTCAGCGCGCAGTACTTCGCCCAGTCCGGAGTCGATAGGCCGCCGCTGCACGCGCCCGCCAACAAGGACGCCGGCGGAAACGGCGTGTACGCCTACGGTTCCACCAGCGTGTTTCCCGGCGGCAGCAACAACAGCGCAAATTATTGGGTGGACGTGGTCTTCACTCCCAAGGATCTGGCGATGGTGGCCATCACCGTGAAGCCGGCGAGCGCCAGCATGCTGGCAGGCGCCAGCAGCAGCTTCACCGCCACCGGCAAGTACAGCGACGGCAGCACCCAGGACCTCGCCGGGCTGGCGGTGTGGGAGTCGAATAACCCGGGCATCGCCACGGTCAGCAGCTTCGGGCAGGCGATGGGAGTCTCCGGAGGGGAAACCACCATCACCGCGCGCTTGAAGTCCACCGTCGGCAGCGCCACGCTGGCGGTGCGGGCGGGGCCCAGCGAAGCTCCCGTACCCTTGCTGGTGGTGACCAGCGGAACCAACCTGTTCACGGCGTACCTGCCGGAGATCCTGCGCGCCGAAGGTTTGAACGAGTTCGACGTGCTCGACATTTCGCAGGTTACAAGCACGGTCTTGTCCAGCTATGACCTGGTCCTGCTCGGAGACATGGCTTTGACGTCGTTCCAGGTGGCGATGATCAGCGACTGGGTCAAGGCCAGCGGCAACCTCATCGCCATGCATCCCGACAGACAGTTAGCGGGATTGCTGGGTGTCGCCGACGCCGGCGGCACGCTCTCCGAGGCCTATCTCCAGATCAACACCAGCACGGGTCCAGGTGTAGGCCTGGTCGCCGACCCCATCCAATATCACGGCCTTGCCGATCGCTACCTGCTGAAGGGCGCTACCAGTTTCGCGACCCTGTACTCGTCCGCGAGCACCGCGACTACTCACCCAGCGGTCACGCTGAACACCGTCGGCCGCGGACAGGCGGCAGCCTTCGCCTACGATCTGGGCCGGTCGGTGGTGTATACGCGCCAGGGCAATCCTGCATGGAGCGGCCAGACGCGCGATCGCAGCACTCCCATCCGCTCCTACGAGCTGTTTTTCGGGCAGTCGCGCACCGATCCCCAGCCCGACTGGGTGGACTTCGCCAACATCGCCATTCCCCAGGCCGACGAGCAGCAGCGCCTGCTGGCCAACCTGATCCTGCAGATGATCGCCGTCAAGAAACCCCTGCCCCGCTTCTGGTACCTGCCGCGCGGTTTCAAGGCGGTGGTGGTGATGACTGGTGATGATCACGGAACCATGTACGCGAGCGGGAACGGCGCCACCGCGAATCGCTTCAGCGACTATCTGCTGTCAAGCCCGCCGGGCTGCAAGGTGGAGAACTGGGAATGCGTGCGCGCTTCCGCCTACCTGTTTCCGCCCGCGGTGGCCGCCAATCCCCTCCTCCCGGACCAGGCCGTGGATGCGGTTTCCCGTGGCTTCGAGATCGCCGTCCACGTGGACAGCGTTCCGGATTGCTCCGACTGGACCCCCGCCTCCCTGGACGCCTTCTACACCGGGCAGTTGAGCTCGTTTGCTTCGCGCTATGCCGGCGTTCCCGCGGTGCAGACCGGCCGCATGCACTGCGTTTCCTGGAGCGACTACGATACCCATCCGCAGGTCGAACTCAAGCACGGCATCCGGCTGGATGAGAACTACTACTTCTACCCCAAGACGTGGATCAACGACCGGCCCGGACTGTTCACCGGCTCCGGGATGCCGCAGCGCTTTGCCACCCGCAACGGCGCCGTCCTCGACGTGTACCAGGCCCCCACCCAGATGACGGATGAGTCCGGTCAGAGCTATCCGCTCACCATCAACGCCCTGCTGGATAACGCCCTGGGACCGCTGGGTTATTACGGCGTGTTCACCGCCAACATGCACACCGACACCGCCGATTCCACGACGGCGCACAGCATCGTGGCCTCGGCGCTCAACCGCGGCGTGCCCGTTGTCTCCGCGCTGCAAATCCTGCAATGGCTGGATGGCCGCAATGGATCGTTCTTCTCCGCCGTGAACTGGAAAGACGGCACTCTGACCTTCAAGGTCTTCGCGGCGCCGGGGGCAAACGGGCTGGCGGTGCTGCTGCCGGCCAACGGACCTTCCGGCCGGCTGGCGGGGATTTCCCGGAATGACAGCCCCGTCCCTTACACCACGCTGGTGGTCAAGGGAATCGAGTATGTAGTCTTTGCCGCCGGCTCCGGCGGAAGCTTCCAAGCCTCGTACCGCGCCGCGCCGCGCAACTAGCGCAGCGCATCTTCCAGCGCGCTGCCCCGGTCCGTCTTCTCATCGCGGTACTTGATGATCACCGGAGCGTAGATGGAGAGTCCCCACTCGCGAGCTTTGCCGCGGTCGAGGGCGCGCGTGCCCGGCACGACCACGGCGTTTTCGGGCACGATCAACGGACGCTCTCCCTCGGCGCGATAAATTTCTCCTCGTACCAGGTCGTAGAGCGGCGTGGAGCGGGTAAGGACGGTCCCGGCGCCCAGCACGGCGCGCGCCCGCACCTGGGTTCCCTCGTACACCCCGCAGTTGCCGCCGACCAGCACATCGTCTTCGATGATCACAGGCGAGGCGTTGACCGGCTCGAGCACTCCGCCAATCTGCGCCGCCGCGCTCAGGTGGACGCGTTTGCCGACCTGCGCGCACGATCCCACCAGCGCGTGCGAGTCCACCATGGTGCCTTCATCCACGTACGCCCCGGCATTGATGTACATGGGCGGCATGCACACCACAGACGGCGCCACATAGGCGCCGGAGCGCACCGAAGACCCGCCGGGCACAATGCGAACCTTCTCGGCCGCGGTGAAGCGCCGCACCGGATAAGTGTCCTTGTCGACGAAGGAGAGCGCCTCGCCGGTCTCCGCCAGTTCTCCCAGCCGGAAGCCCAGCAGGATGCCCTTCTTCACCCAGGCATTCACCTGCCATTCGCCGCTCACCTTTTCCGCGGCGCGGATCCGCCCCGCCGTCAGCGCGTCACGGAATTCGGCGAACCCCCGCCGCGCCGCGTCCGACCTGGCCTCGCCCTTCAGCTCGTACAGCCGTTCGATCTCCTCGCGCATCGCTGCTCCAGGCACTCAACCAATGTATCGCTCTTATTTCCTGCAATGGGAACCGTGCCGGTAAGGGCCCAGGTTGCCGGCCGCTGCAGCCGCTTTAGTGGGCCGGCCTGCATGGCTGGGCAGTATAACCGGTCTGATGGCCTATCCCCACATGAGCATTGGTACACCGAGCACTGCGCATTCCTTCGTGCCGATTCAAGTTTGGCCGAAGACATCCCTGTAGGTTAATGCCGGGAGGTGATCCGTGATGCGACAAAAGCTGTCTCTAAGATTCATGCTGCCTACGGTCATCATTGTACTTTTGGTGATGTCGCTGTTCGGGTGGTTGATTGGTCGCACTTTCGAGTCGGAGGTGCGAAGCAGGGCTAACCAAGAGGCTGAAGATCAAGTCGAACGTGTATTGGACGGTTTGCAGACCGTGGACGATCTCAGTTCACAGGCAGTTCGGTCGGCAATGAAGGTCTTGGCCAGGGAAGGACAGCAACTGGGCGCTCCCGATATCCGGGGTTCGGCGACAATTAACGGCATAGTAGTCCCAGACTTACGATTGGGAGGGGCCTCGCAGGTGGGCAATTTCGTTCTGGTTGACCGCGTCAAAGAGCTTACGGGATGCACGGCTACACTCTTCGTGAGACGCGACGCCAGCTTCGTTCGGGTGTCTACGAACGTGTTAAAAGCAGATGGCTCGCGTGCAATAGGGACCAACCTTGATCCGTCGGGGCGCGCATTTGCAGCCATTGGGGCGGGAGGGTCTTTTTATGGCGTGGTCGATATTTTGGGAACGCCGTACATGACGGGATATGAGCCCATGCGAGACAAGTCCGGTGCCCCCATAGGTATCTGGTATGTGGGTGTTCCTCTGGCGGTGGTGGCGGACTTGGGCACGCGCATTAGCGGTACCAAGATTCTTGATAGCGGTTACATAGCGCTCTTGCAGCCAAACGGAAAGGTACTCTTCAAACCGGAGAGAGTGCGAGCGGAGGAGATCCAGAGTCGAGCAGAACATGCGGATGCGGCCCATTGGACGGTGCTTTCCAAGCCTTTCGAAAAATGGGGATACACGCTTCTGGCGGCCTATCCGGAGACGGACATTGCGGGCAAGCTCCGCCGTGTGCAAGGGCTGGTTGCCTTTTGCGCGCTCCTCATATCTATCCCCGTTCTACTAGCTGAGTATCTTCTGATCGCGCGCCTCGTCATAAGACCGATCCGCCAACTGATGACTCGGATGAAAAGCGCTGACCTTAACACATCTCTGGCAGAGGACAGACCAGACGAAATAGGGGTTCTCGCGCAACACTTCGACACATTCGTGAGCAACATTCGTGAGACTCTGCTGGAGGCGTCGCGCACTTCTGCGCAGGTCGCGACAGCCAGTGAGGAAATCTCGGTCTCTTCGCGCGACCAGGCGAAGGGGGCGGAATTACAGAAGGATCAGACCACCCAGGTGGCTACGGCCATGCAAGAGATGGCTGCCACCGTGCATGAGGTCTCGGAGAATTCCAATCGGGCAGCGGCGGCTTCCCAAAAGGCCGCCGAGATGGCGCGCGAGGGCGGCAAGGTGGTCGAAGAAACCCTCTCCCGGATGCGCACCATCGCCAATTCGGTCGGGGACACAGCGCGCAAGGTCCAGGAACTGGGGAAGCGGTCGGACGAAATTGGCCGGATCAGCGGCGTCATCGAGGACATTGCCGACCAGACCAACCTGCTGGCGCTGAACGCGGCCATCGAAGCCGCGCGCGCCGGCGAGCAGGGCCGCGGCTTCGCGGTGGTGGCCGATGAAGTCCGCAAGCTGGCCGAACGTACCGGCGCCGCCACCAAGGAAATCTCGGCGATGATTTGCGGTATCCAGTCGGAAACCAAGACCGCGGTCGCGGCCATGGAGGCAGGCTCCAGGGAAGTGGAATCAGGCGTAGAGTCCACTCGCCGGGCCGGCGATTCGCTGCAGCAGATCATCCAGATGTCGGACAAAGTTGGGGAGATGGTGACACAGATTGCTACCGCCGCCACCCAACAGGCTGCCGCCACCCAGGAGATCGACAACAACGTTGACCAGATTGCTCGGATTGCCGCTTCGACTGAATCTGGGGCCCAGCAGACCGCGGGGGCGCTGCAGGATCTCGCGGCGTTGGCGCTGAACCTGCGCCAGTTGGTAGGCCAATTCCGACTTTCGGACGGTACTGAGGGGACCGGCCGCTCGCGTGGCTCCCAGGTGGATCGAGCCGTCGGCAGCAGTGTGGACTTCTCCCGCGTCAAGATGGCACACCGCAGTTGGCGGCTCAAGCTGCGCTCCTTCCTCGACGGTCGCGAGAACATCGACCACAAGGGACTGGCATCGCATCGCGACTGTGAATTGGGCAAGTGGATCTACGCCAGTGGCATGACCGCGTATGGCCATCTCCAGGAGATGCAGGAACTGGAAACCATGCACAAGGACATGCACGCCCTGGTCAAGCACGTGGTAGAGCTGAAGCACGCCGGGAAAGCCAGCGAAGCCGAGCAGGAGTTCTCCCGGGTGTGCGAGGCAGCCGACAGAGTGGTTGGTCTGATCACCCGGGTGGAGGCTCAAGTTATGGCGGGCTCTCACGCCGCTGGCGCCGGCAACCGCGACGCTTTCAATGTCCGCACCCTAACGACGGAGGGGCACTTCGCCGGAAAGAACTGAGCCCTCGGTTGTCCCCAGGCGTGCTTTCGGCCGATTCACGACTGGCCGAAGGCTTGCCCACAAATAATCCTCGGAGGTGCTGCGTGCTGGCCATGAATCTAAAAGGGAAGTTCCGGGTGATGGTCGGCATCGCTGCCGCCGGGCTCCTGGCTCTGGCGGGCTGCTGGCTCAGCAGCCTGCGCTCGGAGCTGCTGGCCCAGCGCATGGAGAAGACAAAGAATCTGGTGGAGGTCCCCTATTCCGTCGTCGTCGAGCAGCACCGGCTGGAGGTGGAAGGGAAGATCACCCGCGAGGAGGCCCAAAGGCGTGCCCTCGAAGCCATTCGCCCCATGCGCTACGAGGGCACCAATTATTTCTTTGTCAATGACATGCACCAGGTCATGCTGGCACATCCGAAACCGGGCTGGACTAACAAGGACCTCACCGACCTCAAAGACCCTACGGGGAAGGCCATCATCGTGGAGTTCGTAAATGTGGTACGTACCTCGCATGAGGGCTTTGTGTTTTATGAGTGGCCCAAGCCCGGCAGCGATAAGCCGGTGAAAAAGCTGACCTTTGTCAAAGGCTTTGAGCCCTGGGGATGGGTGGTCGGAACCGGGCTCTACATCGAAGACATTGACGCCGCCTGGCGCAAGGATGGCAAGCTGGCCGCTTTCCTCGCGCTGAGCTGTCTGGTGGTGTTGCTGATCGTCTCCATCCGCGTCTACCGCTCCATCTTCGTCCGCTTTCAGGAGATGATCGGGTGCATCAAGGACGTGGCCGAGGGCGAGCGCGATCTGACCAAGCGCATCGCCATCACTTGCAACGACGAGGTCGCGGAGCTGGCCGCGTGGTTCAACAGGTTTATAGAGAAAATCCAGGAAATCTTGTCGCAGGTGTCCAGCAATAGTCAGGGTCTTGCGACCGCCAGCGAGCAAATCTCAGCCTCCTCGCGCGACCAGGCGCGCGGAGCGGAAATGCAGCAGGATCAGACCAATCAGGTGGCCACAGCCATGCAAGAGATGGCGACGACCGTGCACGAGGTCTCGGAGAACTCCAACAAGGGTGCGGCAGCTTCGCAAAAGGCCGCCGAGACCGCGCGCGAGGGCGGCAAGATCGTCGACGAAACCCTCTCCAGAATGCGCGCCATTGCCAGTTCGGTCGGGGAAACGGCCAAAAAGGTCCGTGAGCTGGGGAAGCGGTCGGACGAGATTGGCCGGATCACCGGCGTCATCGAGGACATCGCCGACCAGACCAACCTGCTGGCGTTGAACGCGGCCATCGAAGCCGCGCGCGCCGGCGAGCAAGGCCGCGGCTTCGCGGTGGTGGCCGACGAAGTGCGCAAGCTGGCCGAACGCACCGGCAAGGCCACCAAGGAAATCGCGGAGATGATCCGTAGTATCCAGTCGGAAACCAAGACTGCGGTCGCCGCCATGGAGGCAGGTTCCAAGGAAGTGGAACTGGGTGTAGAGTCAACCAGCCGGGCCGGCAGTTCGCTGCATGACATCATCCGCACCTCCGAACAGGTCGGGGACATGGTCACGCAGATCGCTACCGCGGCTACTCAACAGTCTGCGGCCACGGAACAGATCAACAGCAACATCGACCAGAGCGCCAGGATTGCCTCATCGACCGTGACTGGGGCCCAGCAGACCGCGGCGGCGCTGCAAGACCTAGCGGGGGTGGCGCTGAATCTGCAGCAGTTGGTCGGGCAATTTCGACTTTCCGCAGACGGGACTGCCGGCCATGGCCGCTCCCGCGACCACGCCTCCCAACTGGGTCAGGCGGTCAGCGACAGCCTGGACTTCGGTCGCGTCAAGATGGCGCACCGCAGTTGGCGGCTCAAGCTGCGCTCCTTCCTGGACGGTCGCGAGAACATTGACCCCGCCGGGCTGGCATCGCATCGAGGGTGTGAATTGGGCAAGTGGATCTACGCCAGTGGCATGACCGCGTATGGCCATCTCCAGGAGATGGCGGACCTGGAGAAGAAGCACAAGGACATGCACGCCCGGGTCAAGCAGGTTGTGGAGCTGAAGCACGCCGGGAAAGCCAGCGAAGCGGAGCAAGAGTTTTTCCGGGTGTGTGAGGCAGGCGAAGAAGTAATCGCTCTAATCACCAGAGTGGAAGCTCAGGTCATCGGGTTCCGCGCTCATGCGGTGGAGGGCGTGAAACCACGCGCCGGTGCCCAAGCCGTCTTGAACTAGCCCGCTACCAGCGTCCGCACCATCAGCCCGGCTTCGTTGGCGATCTTCTCCAGCTTGGCCCGGTTCTCTTTCTTCATGGGGCAGAGCGGCAGGCGATAGACTTCCTCGATCCGTCCCATCATGGCCAGCACCGCCTTCACCGGGATTGGGTTGGACTCGATGAAGTTGGCCTGCATCAGCGCCAGGAACTTGCGGTGGATGCGGCGGGCCGTGTCCCACTGGTTGGCCAGCGCCGCGCGGGTCAGTTCCGCCATCTCGTGCGGGATCTCGTTCCCGGCCACCGAAATGATTCCCACTCCGCCCAGGGCGATGATGGGCAGCGTCACTGCATCGTCGCCGGAAAAGACGAGGAATCTTTCCGGGACCGCGTTGCAGACGTCGGCGATCTGCCCGATGTTGCCGCTGGCTTCCTTCACCGCGATGATGTTCGGGATCTGCGCCAGCCGCGCCAGCGTGGCGGGCTCGAGGTTCGCGCCCGTGCGTCCGGGCACGTTGTAGAGGATAAGCGGCTTCTCCACCGCTTCGGCGATGGCTTTGAAGTGCTGGTACTGCCCTTCCTGCGTGGGCTTGTTGTAGTACGGGCTGGCGGTGAGGATGGCGTCCACACCGCGGCGCGCGGCCACCGTCTGCGCCTTCTCCACCGCATCGCGCGTGGAGTTCGACGTGGCGCCGGCCACGATGGGTACACGTCCACCGGCGACTTCGATGGTGATGTCGATCACCCTCAGCCATTCTTCGCGTGAGAGCGTGGGGGTCTCGCCGGTGGTGCCGCAGGGCACCAGGAAGTCGATGCCCGATTCCACCTGCCAGGCAACCAGCGACCCCAGCGCCGGTTCATCGATGGCGCCGTCTTTACGGAACGGGGTGACGAGAGCAGTGCCGCATCCGCGCAGTTTCATAATCGGAGAATCATACTGCACTGGGCGGCTGAGGCCGTGAAAAAATGCGGGTGGCCGCCGAAGCGCAAGGCTGTCAACGAATTGCGAGCAGAACCGCAATATACTGGCGCACTTTGCTGACCAACCCAGGCTCAGCCTTGGAGTGGAATTTCGCTTTGCGGCCAGCCCAATCCATACTTTTTAACTGATCGACGAGAACCGCACCCTCTACCTGGCCGACGGTAACGGGCAGTGCGAATGGGTAGGGCTTGCGCTTGCTCGTCAACGGACACACTATGGCCAGGCCGCTGGCCCGGTTGTAGCGCTGATCGGTAAGCACCAAGGCAGGCCGCCGCTTGGCCTGTTCGCGGCCGATCTGCGGATCGAAATCCATCATCACGATGTCCCCAGCTTCCGGAACGTAGGGCGTTACCATTCAACAACTTCCTTCCCCACTTCCGCGCCGGTCGGGATCTCGGCATAGCGGTTCTCCGGAGTGATCTGGGAAATTAGTTGCGCCAGGGTAGGTATCTTGCTTGCCCGGCGCAGTTCGACGTGCCCTTCGGCGGCGGCTTCGATCTCCAGCGAATCGCCTTCCTTCAGCCGGGCTTTCTCCGCTACCGGCTTGGGAATGCGAACGGCAAGGCTGTTGCCCCACTTGACCATCTGGGCCTTCATGAAGGGACTCCTTCCATGTGATACACAGTATACTCAAATGTATCTACACTGTATACACAGGGGGGAGCTTCCGGCCGCAGACGCCGATCGCGCTGCGTTCTTTCGGAGGGGCGCGGCTTCACGGGGTCCCCGGAACGCCTGGTTCTGGCGTTCTGGGGCGGAAGCCGCGCCGTAACAGCCACAAAATAGAACTGTCGTCCTGAGGAAGCGCGACGGAGGCGTAGCCGACGGAGCGCGACGAAGGATCTTGGTATTGCTCGCCACCGTCGAGGTCCGAGATTGGAGTTCAAGCTGCCAGTCCGATTCATTCCGCGAAGCAGCCGAGACAAACCAACGTCAACTACCCCACCCTAACGTCGAACAGCACGACGTTAGGATGGGGCACCCTCGGGATTCCTGCTGGAATGCAGGACTTGGCTCACTCGGCGCGTTCGGGCTGGCCACCGCCCAGCAGCAAAAATAAGATTGTCATCCTGAGGAAGCGCGACGGAGGCGTAGCCGAGGGAGCGCGACTAAGGATCTTGGTATTGCTCGCCACCGTCGAAGTCCGAGATTGGAGTTCAAGCCAAGCGCGTTACCAAGAGCGCGCTTGCGACGAAAACGCATTTTGCTGATCACCCAGAATGAAGTACGCTGAGAGGCGTCATGGTCGACATTGGCTTGAGCGTTTTGGACCGCTTGATTCAGCTGCTCACCGTCCGCGAACGCAATCGCGAGAAGTATTTTCAACAGTTTATCGACCCTCTTTACAAAGATGCTGAGGGGATCGTGAACGACTATGTGGGACTCTTTGGCGAGCTGATAGAACTCCTCACAAATGCAGATTCGACGGAAGAAGTTGTTGCGTGGATCGAGCAGCGAAGGTTGAAGATGCTCCCTCTGCGCATCAAGGTACGGGCGCTGCTCGAAAACAACGCGGTAGACTCTGAGAAGGTCCCGGAGGCATACAGATTGTTCGTGCAGGGTCTATGGGGCGTTATGAAAGGAGGTATATCTCTTGTCGAGGAGGGCCACACGCCGATGAGGGAGTACGGCTGGGGCGATCACACCGTTTTGGACCTACTCAAAAGTTTCTCCCAAAGGTCTCCCGCCAGCCATTATCGGGAGCGGTACATCAGGAGCGCGCGGCGCCAGCTTTTGGCGATAGAAGCCGCTTGGAAGGACGCAACAAAGGGTTACGCAGTTCTGAAGCGCAAGAGTCTTCGACCTGCCTAAGACGCCCACGAAACTACAGGAACGCTCTCGCACTTTGTCGTGTAGTTGGTGCCTTGGAGTGGCTCCGGCGGGCCACCCGTCCCACTCTTCTTACTACCGAATCAAACTTATTGAACTCTTCACTTGTCTTTGTCATGGCTTTGGTAGTTCATGAGCTAGTTTATCCATGAAGCCGCGCACGGCTCCAATGATGTCTCCAGCCATCTTGGGGCTGAAGTCTGTGTCAAGCCACTCCAGTTTATTTTCGACGTGGCTTATCTTGTGCCGCCACTCATTTTTCATTGAGAAGGCAAAAGGCATCACACTATCGAGAACAGAGGAATACTTCTGCTCTACGGGCGATCTTTGCTTGTACGGCTTCTCGGAGATTCTTTCAAGTCTATCTGACGATCCCCATCCAGGTTTATCGCCAGCAACGCTTAAGAGTTTTGCCAAAGCGACAACGCCGTACTCCGCGACAAGTAGAACATGGAAAAGCGATGCCGCGTACCTTCCAAACGCGTAGCATTTCGATGACTCCTCGATGTCGACGCGCGTTTTTGGAAATCGGCTGATTACTTTCTCCCAGTCCCTACCTGGAGACCTATACAGCTCAAGTTCTTTGAGCGACAACTGAAAAAGAGGTTCCTCCTTCAGATAATCCTCGAACCTTCGTCGCAACTCTCGTAGATCGTCCCGGACAGTGCCGCATTGTAAGAGCACCTTCTTGGCTTTCATGTCTTCGGTTATCCGCCCACACTGCTGCGACGTGCTCTTGAATTGATGCGTGAGGCACAGAACTCCGAATGTTCCAATTTCAGAAAATAGCTGGACCGCATACTCCGGCTTCATTTGCGTATCGCGGTTTTGACTTTCTCCCAAAGTTTTCTCCCATGCGACCAGTTTATTCATCGCCTGAACAAAGAAGAATGCGTAAAGTTCCATCATGTCGAGGAGGGACACCGCCCTATTTGACCCATCCTCACCCTGCCCTGCGGATGAGTCAAGTAAATGATTGCCCCACCATAGGAGGGAGGTATCCGATCCCCATGGTCAAAAGTGGAACGACCCCAGGGCGGTCGCCCCGACAAGATAAGGGAGGAGCTGGAGACTCGAGCCAGCTCCGCTAGACGCCGGACGCGACGCCGGCGACCGGAGGGGGGAGCGCCGCGACTGCCTTTTCGCTGAGGATGATGGGGAGGCGGACCTCGAAGGTGGCTCCGCCCTCCTCGCGGTTGTGGCCGACGATCTTGCCGTGGTGCTCCTGGACGATGCCATAGGCGGCGCTGAGTCCCAACCCTGTGCCTCCGACGCCCTTGGTGGTGTAGAAGGGGTCGAACACGCGCTCGGGCTCCTTCAATCCCACGCCGGTGTCGGAGAACTCTATGATCACTTCGCTTTCCTCGGCGCGGGTCACGACGCGCAGCACGCCGCTGCCCTGCGGCTCCATGGCATCCACGGCGTTGCGCGAGAGGTGCAGGAAGACCTGCAGGAGCTGGTTCTTGTCCGCCGAGACGGTAGGCAGGCGCAGCCCCAGGTCGAGTTCCACCCGGATCTGCCGCCGCTGCATGCGGGTCTCGCTGAGCTTGATGACGGTGTGCAGCAGGGCGTTCACGTCCACCGCGGTTTTCTGCCCGGGGGTTTGCCGCGCGAAGTCCAGCAGGTTGGAGACGAGATCCTTGGTGCGCTGCGCCTGCCGCCGGATTTTCTCCACGAAGTCCTGCTGGGAGGGCGTCAGGTTCTTTTCCAGGGCCAGCATCTCGGAGAATCCCAGGATGGCGGTGAGCGGATTGTTGATCTCGTGCGCCGCTCCCGCCACCAGTTGTCCCAGCGAGATCAGCTTTTCCGACTGCACCAGTTGCTTCTGCAGGCGCTTGT
>Ga0209517_10006325_pt1 | contig 14672 bp, 16 predicted proteins | sample PeaSoiMetSII2010_FD_187695 | JGI IMG/M metagenome (GOLD analysis project Ga0209517, IMG submission 187695) | Peat soil microbial communities from Weissenstadt, Germany - SII-2010 (SPAdes) (version 2) | ecosystem: Environmental > Terrestrial > Soil > Wetlands > Peat | place: Germany... | reverse complement strand
TGTAGTCTCCTCCCCAGATGTGGCTGTTATCACTTGCGTTCACCAGTTCGGTGCTCACGAACAGATTGTCGCCTTGCTGCATCAAGCGTCCAGTAAGCACCGCTTTGACCTTCAGTTCCCGACCCACCGATTCAGGGTCCATCTCCCGGCCCTTGTAATGAAAAACAGAACTCCGCGACATGACTTTGAGATGTGGAATCTGCGAAAGGCTGTCGATGAGACTATCGGTAATGCCATCGCTGAGAAATTGTGCGTTTTGATCACTGCTGTTCGTGACCAGCGGCAAGACGGCGATGGAATCGATGTCGCTGACTTTGCTCGTGTTTGAAGAGGAATACACTATCGCCGCTACCACCAGCACAGCGATGATCCCGGCGGCGATTCCGCTGATAGCTGCTTTTCTACGCCACCACGGATTGACTTGCTGAGGCGCAGTCATTGCTCTGTGACCGGATTCCGTATCTCGCTTCAGCCGTTTCAGATCGGCTCGTAGCTCGGCGGCAGACTGGCAGCGAATGTCGCGATCTTTCTCCAGCGCCTTGTTGATGACTTGCTCCAGTCCAGCTGGAACATCAGGATTCAGCCGGACGGTTGGGGCTGGCGCTCGATTGAGAATCGATTCGAAGATCACACCGCTGGTGTCGCCCCGGAACGGTAGCGTGCCCGTACACATCTCGTACAGCACCGCACCGAAAGAAAACAGGTCGCTCGGTGGCTTAGTTGGGGACGGACAAGGAAACTTTTACGGGACAACTTCCGGCGGTGGTTCGTCGTGTTGCGGCACCGTGTTTGAAATTACGCCCTGAGGATTCTTGGCGGGCTTGCTGAACTCTTCTTTTGACCCCGAAGCGACCTTGGACGCCAACGCAAAGAGCAGCCGCCGAGAATAATAGTTGATGTAACATCCCCTTTACACTCATTGACCCGGTTGAGCTTGACACCCCTTTTCTTCGTGCTACTTCATCTCGAACAGCGCAGCCATCGTTTCCACCCCGTCCCACAGATTTTGCAAGCGCAGGTTCTCATTGGCGGCATGCTGATTGTCGTCGTAGTTGGCGATGGGTACCGTGATAGTGCGCGTCTGCGCGGCGCGTTCCATCGCTCCCAGAGGCACGCTCCCTCCCATGGTGGGCAGCAGCACCACATGTTCGCGCGCGCTCTTCACTGCTTCGATAACCTCCCGCGCAATGGGCAGATCCATCGGTGTGCGCACGGCGTTGTAGCTCGCCTCATCGCGCAGAACCATCGCAACCTGCGGATGCTCCAGGAGGATTTGCTGCGTGGGTTCGCGGTCCACGATGAAGTAGCCGCGGTACCGAATGTAGTCTACGACGCGCTGCTGCTGCGCCCGCCAGTCGATCCCGACCACCAGGCGCAGGTCCAAATCGGCGGTCGCGGTGGGCGGAATGACATTGGCAGCGCTGGCTCCGGTTTGGCCCGAGGAGAGGCCGTTGATGTTCAGCGAAGGCTGGTTGATCAGCTCAAGCAGATGCGCGCCTGCGCCGTCGACGTGCCCCAGCCAAAAGGCATTCATCAGCATCCGGTCGTTCACCGGCGCACGGGCCAGCGCTTCTTTCTCGGCCGCTGAGAGCGGCTCAATTCCGTCGTAGAAATGCGGCACCAGAACGCGGCCGTCTTCATCTTTCATCCCGGCAAGCAACTGCGCCAGCATCATCGCCGGGTTCGGCGCCCAGTTTCCATAGTGCCCGCTGTGCAACCCGTGGTGCGGCCCATAAACGGTGATCGCCAAGTGCGCATCACCTCGCGCTCCAAAGACCACCGTCTGTTGGCCACTCTGATCGACGGGCCCGTCACACACCAGCCAAACATCGCCGTGAACCAGGTCGCGGTTGGCATTGAGGATCTGCTCCAGATGGGGTGAGCCCGCCTCCTCCTCACCTTCCCACACGAAGCGAAGATTCGCCCGCAACGGGATCCCGGCCGCCTTTAACGCATCGAGCGCCGTAAACTGCGCGAAGATAGCCGCCTTATCGTCCCCGGCCGATCGGGCGTAGATGCGCTGCTCGCCGTTTACATCCCGCACTATCGGCGTGAAGGGCGAGCCGCCATCCCATTCCGACGGAGTGACCGGCTGACCGTCGTAGTGCGCATAGAAGACAATCGTATGTTGGGCACCCGGCACATCGATCTGCCCGAACACCACCGAAGGCGCGCCGGGGAGAGAGAGCAGCCGGGAATCGATACCGCGTTTCCGGAGCTTTGCGAGAAGCAGCTCGGCATTGCGCTTCAGGTTCGCCGGATCGGCAGCAACGTTCGGGATCGACAGCAATTCGCTGAACTGCTGCACGAGTTCCGCCCGATGTGCCGCGGTGTACTCGCGGGCAGCCTCTGGCGGCGTCTGCGCCGCGATCGCGGTTGCCAGACAAAGGAGAAACGCAGCGAGGTAAGGAAGTCTAAGCCTCGGATCCATAGGCTCACTATACAAGTCGCTCTTGCTGAAATGGTATTCGGCAACGCCCAGATGGGCGCATACAATAGCGCTGCAGACGGGCAACTGGTTGAGGCAGGCATGTCCGACACATGGAAACGATGGGAAGGTCAGATCGTCAATGGAGAATATCCATTGCAACGCTACCTCGGCGGCTCGGATCACAGTGCTGTGTTCCTGACCGAGCATGGTGAGGGCCAGGCCCAAGAGGCCGCGATTAAACTCATTCTCGCCGATCCGAACACAGCAGAGGGCCAGCTTTTTCGATGGAGGCTGGCGACAAAGTTACCCGACCCTGGCCTGATCCGCATCTTCGACATGGGGCGTTCGAAACTCGATGACACCGAACTGCTCTATCTTGTGATGGAGCATGCGGATGAGGACCTGTCGCAGATTATTCCTCAGCGCTCGCTCACTTCGGAAGAAGCGCAGGGGATGCTCAGACCGGTACTGGACGCACTGGACTACGTTCATCGCAAGGGTTTCGTACACGGAAACATAAAGCCCTCCAACGTCATGGCAGTGGCGGATCGCGTGAAAATTTCGAGCGATGACCTGTGCGCGCTCCACGAGACTGCTGGGCTTGAGCGCAGAATATCCATCTATGCTCCGCCGGAAGCCGCTCGTGAACCGGTTTCGCCGGCGGCAGATGTCTGGTCGCTGGGCATGACGCTAGTCGAGGCGCTGACCCAGCGGCTGCCTATTCTGGACGCAGCACGACCGGGAGCTGTAGCCCTGCCCGATGGAATGACGGAGCCATTCTCTGACATCGCGCGCCACTGCTTGCAAGTCGACCCTCAGCAGCGATGGACGATCGCTGACATCGGGGCGCGGCTGAAACCTGCTCCAGTAGTAAGTCGGGCAACGGCAACCTTTGCGCCAGTGACGCCGAGCATAAGAAAATCGTCTGCCCAGTGGGTGTACTTGATGGCGGTTGCCGCGGCAGGTCTGGTTGCGCTGGTCTGGTTCGGCTCGAAGACGAAGACATCGAATCCGCCGGATCGACCGGCCCAGGTGGAGCCGCACCAAGGGGCACCAGCAGGTTCTCCCCAGCCATCGTCGGCGAAGCTGAGTCCCGTGACGCCGGGAGAAACGCAGCCTGCGCAAGAACCTCAGGAACCAAGAACCTCGACTGTCGCTGCTCCGTCGGTTGCGACTGAGCCCACCGCGACCACGCCCAGGCCCGAAGCGGCTTCCACTCACACTGCTACCGGAGCCATGGTGCCGGGCGTCGTTCACACCGTTATGCCTGCCGTGTCCCAGAGAGCGCGCAAGACCATTCAAGGCAGAGTGAAAGTACGGGTACGAGTCCAGGTGGACGCCTCCGGCAACGTGGTGTCCGCGTCTCTGGATTCCCCCGGACCGAGCAAGTATTTTGCGCGCCTGGCACTGGAAGCCGCCCAGGGCTGGAAATTCACTCCGGCCCAAGCCCATGGGCAGATCGTGGCGAGTGGATGGATTCTACGCTTCACGTTCAAGCGAACCGATACGGAAGTCGTGCCTAGGCATACCAACCCTTGAGGTAAGGTGCGGAGCTGCGCTCCTGGGGATTGCTTCATTGCCCCGCGTGCATTTCCACAGCCCGTTGGGGCTACTGATCGCGTACTATACACGTGACAACTCTCTGAGTTGTTTGGGCTGCGTGACTGACTGGCAACAGGAAACTCGCGGCCTATCTCTTTTGGTCCCACGTAAACAGATCGGCCCTGGCTGTTCTGGGCAGATTGAACGATGGGAGTTCCTACACGAAACCGAGGCGTACCTTGTCAGCCTCGGCTCGTAAGCGGATCAGCCTCGCGCAGAAGGCGCGATGGGCAAAGCGAGCCTCGAATCACCACGCTGGAGTGAAAGCAAAACGAACTATGTCAGCAGGCGCTCGCAGGAAAATCGCAGCGGCTCAGAGAGCACGGTGGGCTGCTTGGAGAACAAAGCAGAAGTAGGCTGCTAGCAGGCCGTGTCTAAAATCATTTCACGGCTGATCTCGTGCTCACCAGGGTCGGATGTTTTCCGGGACACTGTTCCGATCGCCGGAGGACTTGCTACTTTTTATCTACTCGCACACCCAGGTCGAGATCGGGGGCGACACTACCTTTTAAATACTTGGCAAGAAATTCCTCGACCAAGGATCGGGTATAGGTGCTCGTAATCAAGGCCCGTTCAAATGCACTGTCGTCCGGTTTCAGATCGCGCGTGAACCTGCTCGAAACGAGGTGGGCGTCGGTAAAGCTCATGTGGTCGGCCCCGGTCACCACCACGTAGTAGGTGTTTGATTCGCTGCCGACATACTCACGAGCTCGGCTTTCACCCGAAGCGTGCTCTTCGGTTGCAAGAAACAGAAACGGCTTGTGCACTGGAATGGGCCGAACATCCGCGTTCATGCCGGGATAAGTGGAGCCGTCCAGGTTGACACCGGCCAGAATGCGAGGCTCCTCCTGCGTGGCCAGTGCTGCGGTCGTTCCACCCATCGAGTGGCCCACGATTCCAATCTTCGACAGATCCAGCTGGCCATGCCAGAAATGATCATGCGAATTCATTTCCTGAAGCTGGTCGAGAACGAATCGCACATCCACCACCAAAACCTCGTTCGCGAACTTACCGATGGCCACCCCTTGGGTTCGTCGATCGGCTTCAGCGGGCCAGTAGGGCGTGAATTTTAGTTCATGCCCGTCCGGGAACACCGAAATCAATGAGTCAGGGGGATGATTGGTGGCGACCACGATGAAGCCGCTACTCACCAGCCCCTCAGCCAGAACTGTGTAGATGGCCGGCACGACACTTGAGCCGTGTTCCAGAAGGACAACTGGGAAAGGGCCGCCGATAGCAATGGGTGCCAAGAGTCTTGCGTGCGTGCGCACGAGGCCTTGGAAACCCGGTTGCAGTTTCCACTCTTCGGCCAGCGCATTCGCAGTCTTCTTGTCCATGTAGGGTGCAAATGCGGATGTACCCTCCACTGCCGGATACCACATCGTGACTAGCAGATCCCGGCTACGGTGCGGGTCTCTCAACACAATCGTTCTAGTACCCACAGGGTGGCAGCCATTGGGTTGAGGAAGATCGAATGCTGCCTGTCCTGCATTGGAGGCCTGAGAGGACAAAGTGAGTAGAGCCAGCACGAAGATGGAAAATACAAAAAATGCAGCTTTGCCGATCACTGCTTCTTACCCCCCAACGGCGACGATGGAGACCCTTCACTAAGACGCACAAGAGCCAAGTTCGTGAGCACCACCCGCCCCGTGACCCCCGTACCCCAACCTGCAGGGATCCATCCCGATTACCATCATGGCATTCCTTCACATCCATGAGCCACTAATTACTTTGCGCCGAAAATGATTCAGGATACTGTGTGGGCATGGCGATGGGAACGCGCAAACAGCGGCAGCGGCAAGAAGAGCTTTGGTACCGCCGAGATCTAGCGGAAGCTCCGGGCCATCCTTTCTATAGGCGGCTGAACGAGGTGCTGGACGAGGCAGGCTTCGACAAGTTCTGCGAAGCACGCTGCCGGAAGTTCTACCACGAGAAGCTGGGCCGCCCGTCTCTGGCTCCGGGGATGTACTTCCGGGTGATGCTGATCGGTTTCTTTGAAGGGATGGAGAGCGAACGAGGCATCGCGTGGCGGCTGGCGGATTCGTTGTGTTTGCGGCAGTTTTTGCAGATCGGGCTGGATGAGCGGACGCCGGATCATGTGACCATCTCGCGTACCCGCCGGCTGATGGCCGAGGCCACGCATGAGGAAGTGTTTGGCTGGGTGCTGCGGCAAGTAGCGCGAGCGGGATTGCTGAAAGGCAAGACGATCGGGATCGACGCCACCACGTTGGAGGCCAACGCCGCGATGAAATCGATTGTGCGGCGCGACACCGAGGAGAGCTACACCGAGTACCTAAAGCGCTTAGCGGAGGCCGCCGGGCTGGAAGCCACGGATGAAGCCGCCCTGCGGCGCATGGATCGGCGACGCAAGAAGAAGGGTTCGAATGAGGAATGGGTGAACCCGCATGATCCGGGGGCCGAGATCACGCGCCTGAAAGACGGCCGCACGGCGTTGGCCTACAAGGCTGAGCATGCCGTTGACATGGAGACGGGCGCGATTGTGGCCGTGACCACACACGGTGGGGCGGCGGGCGACACCACATCGATAGGCGAGACTCTGCCGGCGGCAGGAGAAGCGGTTGCCGAACAGATCGCAGAGCCGACAGCGGATGGCAAGTTCAAGGTGAACGCAAAGGGTGTGGAGGAGTTGGTGACCGACAAGGGGTACCATTCGGGACATGTGCTGGTCTCGGCACAGCAATCGGAGGTGCGGTCCTACATCGCGGAACCGGATCGCGGACGGAGGAAGTGGGCAGGCAAACGTGCAGAGCAGGCGGCCGTCTATGCTAACCGGCAACGGATCGGTGGCCGTCGCGGCAAGCAGTTGCTGAGGCGGCGGGGCGAACTGGTCGAGCGCACGTTCGCGCATGCTTACGAGACGGGTGCGCTGCGGCGATTATACGTGCGCGGAAAGCAGAATGTGCAGAAGAGGCTGTTGCTACAAGCGGCTGCATGCAATCTGGCGCTGCTGCTCAGAAAAATTATGGGAGCGGGCACGCCACGAGCACTCGACGATCTGGTAGTACATCTATTTTTCGTTCTTTTGCAGCTTATCTCGGCTATCAACGCGATCCCCCGCGACTTCACGCTCGCTGTCGGCTGGCATGTCGCGCTGGATACCGCATCGCGGTCGATGTGGTCGGAAACTCGATGCGGGAAATCGGCGATTTAGACACGGGCTGCTAGGCACCTAAATAGGGTAACTATTTACTTGACTGACCTTTGTTTTTGTGCGATATTAACTGCATGAAAGACCCACAGACACTCCAAGAAGCGATTGTACACTTTGCCGACTTCGAGAATTGCCGCACGTTTGTCATTGATCTCCGCTGGCCCGACGGCAAAGTCCGCTGCCCGCAATGTCAGTCCGACAAGGTTACCTACCTTGAGAATGCTCACCTGTATAAGTGTTACGGCGATCACCCGCGCCCAAAGTTTTCACTCAAGGTCGGCACGATCATGGAAGATTCCGCGCTCGGAGTCGACAAGTGGCTCACCGCAATGTGGCTGATCGTGAACTGCAAAAACGGAATCAGTTCTTCCGAAATTGCGCGTGATCTGGGCATCACTCAAAAGTCCGCGTGGCACATGGCGCATCGTATTCGCTTCGCACTGCACCACGGCTCATTTGAGAAACTGTCTGGCCACGTAGAAGCGGACGAAACATTCATTGGTGGCAAAGCACGAAATATGCACGTGTCACAGCGCCGTCGCCGGATCACGGGAACTGGCACCAAGGATAAAACAGCGGTTATGGGAATCCTTGAGCGTGGCGGAAAAGTCCGGACTTCCGTTCTGCCGAATCGCAAGCGCCATGCGATTCAATCCGAAGTCCGGAAACACGTTGAAGCGGGATCGGCTCTCTACACCGATGCGCTGCTTTCTTACAATGGCCTTGAAGGTGATTATACTCACCAGGTTGTAGATCACGCGGTTCAATATGTGGATGGACAGGTTCACACGAACGGCCTTGAAAACTTTTGGTCGCTCCTGAAGCGCGGAATCTCAGGAACCTATGTCTCGGTTGAACCGTTCCATCTATTCCGCTATCTCGACGAACAAGCCTATCGCTTCAACAACCGCAAGGATATGGGCGATTTCGACCGCTTCAGACTGGCCGCTTCGCAGATCGTTGGGAAGCGCCTGACTTGGAACGAAGTCACGGGAAGGTGTGGCAGGGACCCGTCAATTAACTAAACAAGAAACAATCAGACAGGGACGCGGGAAGCGTAAGTAAATTACTTCCCGTGTTTCTTTGGTTTTTGCTTCTTGAATGGATCGGGAGGCAATGCGCTCTTGGGAACTGAAAGAATTGTTCTCACCGCGTTGCGAAATCGCTTGAGTGCGTCCGGGCCTTCGTTCATCTCCGCTGTTCGTTGCTTCATAAAATTCAGTTTACAACAAGGGATGGAGGAACCGTGACAGGACAGTTCAAACTGATCCACCGCATTAGAGAGGGCAGGTTCACGATTGGGGTGTTTTCAGACGGGGAGAAGACGGTGAGGAGTTTTACTTTGCCGCGCACCGCCTGTGTCGAAATCAGATCACATCTTCCCAGTTCAAGCCCGGTGCCTGTTCCGTCCGAACCAATACGATCTTCCGACCCGGATATTCGTGAAACACCCCACAGCAGCCACACGGGACTGTGACAGTTTCGGGGCGGTCGATTAGATATGGTATGCGGTATGGCACTTGGGTCGGATCGTAAATCCCGGCATATTTTAGCAGAACGTCGGCGGGGCAATTTGGCGTGTCGCAGTGGACCGCCCAATACTGGTGCTCCTCCACCTTTTCCATGACGCCGCGAATTATGCGCCCCTTGCTGCACAGGAGGTTAACCGTGACAACGCAGCCATGCTCACCTGATTTCTTGCTCGAACATCCCGACCACCTTAACGACAACGTTGTGCAACTCCACCAAGGCTTGGGTAACAGGCTCAATTTCCCGCCGACCAAAGTCCTTGAACGATACCTGCGGAACGAGCTGGCCGTAGGTCTTAAATTTACTTGCGAGTTCGGCGGGCGTAACTTCGGGATGTGCGCGCTTGTAACTCTCGACGATTGGCTGGGCGGAAGCAGGCAGCACCAGACTCCCCGTGGCAAAATGCACGACGAGTTCTCTGTGCTTATCGAAAATGTCCATGTGGTGGATGATCGAAAGGGGCGAATCGATGTAGTCGGGGGAGTTGTACGGCTGAAGCCGCTTAATCAAATCGCGCACTCTGGGGTTTGTGATTCCCTTTATTTTTCCTTCGTATCTGGCAATCTGCTTTTCGTTGATCGGTTCATGATCGAGAATCGGGAACTCGATAGCGGTCGATTTTCTAGACTCCGGCGTGGAGAACTGCCAGATCAGATGATCGAGACAGGATCGCAAGTGGTGGACGATCTCCCCAGCGAGCACGCTGAACCGGAGTGGAATCTTAAGCTGCACATGGTACTCGATAGCCTCAAGGTACAGCTTGTCCTTTGGATCGGGCAGGACGGGGTACTTGCATTCCTTGAAAAACCGGGAGATTTCAACATCCAGATTACGGATGTTCTCGTTGGACCGTTTTAGCTTTTCTTTTATCCCGTCGAATTCGGGCATGATCCGATGCTAAGGCGGGGCATTAGGTCAGTCAAGTAAATAGTTACCCTAAATAGAGATTCTAGACATCCAGCTTCGCAATGAGATCCTGCACTTGACTCCGCCACTGAAGGTCTTCGCTGATATCCCCGCGTTGGCCGGCTATCCACGAAAGGACCTGACTGACTCCGAACAGACTGCGTACCGGCGCATCCACGCCAGGGACCTGGCTGATCCTATTGGTCTTGATCTGGCTTGGTCTCCGGTTTCTCATGTCCCCGACCGGCTTGACGTCCCACCCATCGGTTGTGATTCCTAGCACTCTTACTGCCGCTTTCATGCCCCAGAGTGCACACACCTCCTCATCAATCCAAGGAACTAGAACGCTCTTTTCTACCCCGACTGACATCCAGCGCTCAAATTTTGCTTTGTCGCTCCAGGTGGACTCGATGGCCTCTCCAATCTGCCTGGCGAGCTCCTCGACTTCTAGTTGCTGTCTGTGCTGTTGCTGGAGCTGCATTAAGGCAGCGCCGATGATCAGACCGTTCGTACAAACAAACCGAAGCCATCCAGCAATCGCCATGAGGCGACAACTTCCGTCGACGGAGTTGAAGACTTCGATGCGGAATCGCATCTCATCACTATTTCCGACTGTGCCTACTGTGAAATGCTCTTCCGGTGGGAAGATGATAGAGAAGTGCGCACGCTCTCCGTGGATCGTCCATTCCGCGAACACTTGGACCTTTTCAAGATCCAATTTGCGATTAGCGATCGATTGTTGAATGGTCCTCAATATGTGATGGTGATCCACGAGCCGATAGTTTTTCGACACGACGCCTACCGGGATAGCCTTCTCACTCTGGTGGATTGGCATCTGATAGACCATGTCGAGATAAGAGTTGACGCCTAACTCGTCGCCATTCAGCGAAGGCATAGCGAACGGCTGACGACCGAAGTGTGGCAGCGCGTTCAGAACATCACCAAAGGCGCCCTTCATTTGCGTCTGAACCGGGAGGCCAAGCCAGTGTCGCTGGCTTCGGCCTGATGCAGTCCCGATTTCCGACGATGGCTGTGTCTGGGTCATCAGAAAAATGTGTCCCGAACTGTCTCTTAATCCCTTAACACAAGAAAGAGTAACCAAACATCCAGCTAATCTGCTCGTGGTGTTTCTGCTCGTGGAACTTTACAAACTCGGAGGTGCCAGATCAAGCAAAATTCTTTGCTCGGCTCGGGGGCAAAATCCGCAAGCTGCGGAAATCCCAAGGTTTCAGCCAGGAAGACATGATTTCGTTCGGCTTCTCCGCGAGACACTGGCAGCAGATTGAAGCCGGGAGGCCCATCACCGTGACCACCCTGCTCAGGATCTGCGAAGTCTTCCATGTATCGATTGCTCGTCTGCTGCTAGGCCTCGACAAGGGCATCTACTAACGCGGCAGGGCGGACCTCGCATCCCTGCCCATAGGGCGCTTGTTTCGCCATCAAAGCCTGAAATCCTCCGCTATCCGATTTTGGACAGGTGCGCAACTGCCCTTTGCGCTGTGCCCTTGCTGATACCTGTCTCAGCCTTGATCTCCGCCCAGGAGCGTCCCTGTGCCCGCATGTCCCCAATTCTCACGGCGTTCACAACAATGCGAGGCCGACCAAGCCGCCTGCCTTTGGCACGGGCGTTCCGTAGTCCGGCACGGACACGCTCCTGGATCAGTGCACGCTCGCATTCAGCCATGGCGCCGATGATCTGAAACATCAGCCGGCCCGAAGGAGTGCTCAAATCCAGGTTGTCCCGCAGGCTGATGAAGGCCACGCCCAATGCCGCGAGTTCGGCCAGCGCATTGACCAGGTGTTTCAGCGACCTGCCAAAGCGGTCGATCTTCCAGACGAGGATTGCGTCAAACCGCCTGCGGCAAGCATCTGACATCAGCCGATTCAGCGCCGGACGTGACTCCTTGCAGCCTGACACTCCTTGGTCTGTGAATTCCTCAACGATTTGCCAGCCGCGGCGCCCTGCATACTCCCGTAGTTCAGAGAGCTGCATTTCTGGATCTTGATTGTTGAGGGTGCTGACTCGGGCGTAGAGGGCCACCCGAGCAATCGGAGGAGTGGATTCTTGAGCAAAACTGGTGTTACGTTGCTGTTTAGCCATTGTTGCCTCCTGTTTAGGCGACTTCGGTTAGCGCTGTGTCGGTGCTCCAACACCGACACGGCGCGCTTCTGATGCTCAACTGTATGCTCAGCGGTGAGCATTAGTCAAACAAGGATCGCATTGTTGCCGAGCGCTGAGCAGTTGGTGTAGAAAGATCGCCATGGGCAACAAGAACCGTGCAGCTGTTCAACTCGGCAGGCGTGGCGGAAAAGCCACAGCTAGGAACCGTACCGCGGAACAAAGAACCCAGCAAGCCCGAAAGGCGGCTCTAGCCCGATGGGCAAAGCGGACCGGTTAAATGATAAAGAGAGACCATCGAGCTATGGCGAATGCCCATTCTTCTGGAACCTGAAAAAGGAAGCTGAGGAGCACCCCAACCAGAACGCAATTCGAGGCCTGGAAGGACCAAGTGTCACCTAAGAGTGAACGCCGCTCGTCAATAAAATGGGAGGAACTTCCCCATCCTCGATGGGGGCTAGAGATCTCTAGGCGTTGCAGCTTTCGCGCACAGAAAACGGCCCACTTGGATGCACGGGGACTGCTACTCAGGGGGCAGTTGCGCCTGGATAGATCGATTCATCACGAGTTCATGTCCCATGAGGCAGGTGAAATAATATCTGAACTCAGAGCATGCAGAGACGTTTACCGAGAGGGCTTGATTGATGTTAACAAGACGTTATCCACCAAGACTCCGCGCGAGACTTTGTGCTACTACGCTGTTGAATATGCAGTCGTTCCACGAGCTGCCTCTTTGATCAGATCCACTTTAAGACGCTACTTCGAGTTTTCGGACATCCCTTTCGATGCAGTGCAGCTGCTGTTTGACACCAGCGCTGGAAGCATTCTGTTTCCCATGAGCGAGCCCATGGCAACTGACGCGGGACGGCCGGCAGTTTCCGGTACCAGACCGCGCGTCACCACAGTGGAGCCAGCAAGGGATTGGCCAGAACTTCTTCAGAGAATGATTTCCCGATGCGTCGTTTAAGGGATTTATTGACGAGTCATCATTTTTGTGCGGCGAACCATTTCACATTGCACGGGTTGTGCATCGTTCAAGCTCTCAGTACGAGCCAGGCCTGATCCCGCAACTTCTTGAGCTGTATCGTACCCAAGAATGGTGGATCTCCCATGCGGGGTTTCTATGGGATTCGATTGTCGAAGAAATAAAGCGGCAACATGGTGAAGTTGAAATTGAAATCTTTGGACGCCAGCTAGAAGTGCTCGAGCGTACCAATGTGGAGAAGGTTATCGACCTGTACTCAGAGTTAAGAGCCCCAGATGGGTCAATATCTGACGAAGACCTGCTCAAAGTCGCGTCTCTTGCGGACCAGCTAAAACTTCGGCCAGCAGAACTGATGGGGAAGGTTGGTACTGATTGCCTTCAATTGATCAACAGAAAGCGCCGTAATAGGCGACAGACAATCGCAACCATTTTAGACGTCGTCAGCGACAATGGCGGTTCAAACTTTCCGAACTGGACAAGCATATGCAACATGATATAGATATTGCTCGCCCGTCCGTGCGCCAATGAAAGGAATATCCATATGGCGCAACGGTATCAACAGGGGCATCTCAGGAGGGCCAAACGCAAGCGCGGTCCTGACGTGTGGGAATTTCTCTGGCGAGAGCCTGGCCCGGACGGCAGGCGCAGACAGCGGACGCTCACAGTTGGACACGTAAGCGAGTTTCGCACTGAGTGGGACGCCCTGAACCATATCCAGACCATGCGAGCGAACATCAACCGCGAAGTTGCACCCACGGCGCTGATGACGTTGGGGGATCTGGTCAATCATTACCGCCAGACGGAACTTCTGGCGGAAAACAAAACCGTCAAGACCAGAACGACGTATCTGGTCTATCTACGGAAGTGGATACTTCCCGCATGGGAACGCAAGTACCTGCACAACATCAAACCTATTGCGGTTGAGCAGTGGCTTCGTTCTCTCGATCAACTCAGCAGCGGGAGCAAGTCCAAAATCAGGAACATCATGTCGGGGGTATTTAGTCACGCGATTCGGTATGAGATGGCAGACAGAAACCCCATTACCGCGGTGCGACAGTCTAGTAAGCGCGAGGTGGTTCCGGTGATCCTCGAGGTTGAGGAATTGCATCGGCTATTCGAAGAACTGGCGCTGCGTGAGCGAGCCATGATTATCTGTGATGCCCTGACCGGCATGCGGCGAAGCGAACTGATGGGCCTGCAGTGGCAGGATCTGGACTTCATCGGACTACGGATCAACATCGTGCGTTCGGTAGTTGACCAGGCGATCGGCAAGTGCAAGACAGAAGCGTCACGCAAACCTGTTGTCATCGATGAGCACATTGCACAAGTCCTCATCGCGTGGCGACAGGAGAGCACCCATACGGCACCAACCGATTGGGTGTGGGCTTCGACGCAGATGGCGGGAAAGCAGCCGTTGTGGCTGTCGACCATCATGCGGTACTACATCCAGCCGGCAGCACGTCGCGCCGGCATCAACAAGAAAATCGGCTGGCACACTTTCCGGCACACGTTCTCGACGTTGATCAAGTCGCTGGGCGTGGATGCGAAGGTAGTGCAGGAACTCCTGCGACATGCCTCCTTCGGGACAACGATGGACGGGTACACGCAGGCGCTGGAAGAACCGAAACGCCAAGCGCAGGAGCGATTGGCAAACCTGATTATGCGCCCCGGTAAGGTAGGTCACGCATGATCGTTGTGGAGTGTTGTGGGAAAATTGGCCCGGACGCTGCTAACACATTGAATTGTTGGCGTCCCCGACGGGATTTGAACCCGTGTTACCGCCGTGAAAGGGCGATGTCCTAGGCCGGGCTAGACGACGGGGACGACGCGAAGGCGGGAGCCTGTAGCCAAGCAGATTCGATCGTAGCAGTGCCTCTCTGCACTGTCAAAAGCGGCGGCGCGCTTCGGCCAGAAATCTTCCTCGAAT
>Ga0209517_10006324_pt1 | contig 14672 bp, 20 predicted proteins | sample PeaSoiMetSII2010_FD_187695 | JGI IMG/M metagenome (GOLD analysis project Ga0209517, IMG submission 187695) | Peat soil microbial communities from Weissenstadt, Germany - SII-2010 (SPAdes) (version 2) | ecosystem: Environmental > Terrestrial > Soil > Wetlands > Peat | place: Germany... | reverse complement strand
CCCGCCTCAATCCGGTTTGGCCTAGCTCTGGTTCCTGTTGCCGAGTAGGCCCGGGGAATTTCGCCCCGAGCCTCTCACAGATCCGTGCTTGACCGTCTCCGGTCACACGGCTCGTGCCACCCGTGGAAGGCTGGCGCCTTCCGCCGAGATCATCGGGTTCCTCCTGTTGCCAGTTGACCCATGTCGATCCCGACTCGGTGACCCGCCCCCTTCGCTCCACGAGAATTACCCCGTCTCATCGCTACTACGGAGCAGTCCGCCCCTGCTCGGCGCATCGGTACTGTCGGCCTCGCGGGGCTTCCGCTTGGGCCTTCTCCCTTAGCATCACCGACCAGGTTCTCAAGTTCCGTACGAAAGCCCGGATGAGAGTCACGCCTCCTATACACCGGACATCGCATGGCCAGTAAGTAGGTCCCTTCCATGCTGCTCCCGGAACAAGCGGGACATTCCGGTTTTGATGTCGTCCGAGTTCGATTTCGATGCGTGGCCAGAGGTTCGTTTGCACTCGTCTCTCTCATCCCTACATGACGTGATCATCGTCACGCCTTTTAACCATAATGTTCACCACCGCAGTTTTTGGCTGAAGCAGCTTATGGCAGTTTGAAGCCTCCCCCTACAGGGCGACTCCGAAGGACCCTCCTTCATCTTTCGTACAGCAGGACGATTTCTCGTCTTCTTGACACAACCCGCTCATCGAACCGGACAGGCAGATTTCCCGCATCCGGCTCTCGGAAAAGACGCACGCCCATGAGGCGTGTAACGCCGCCTGCAACTTCTGAACACAACCTGGGGTGGCTAGACTCATCGTCAATCCCCATGTCCTTCGTTGCTTCTTGCGTTGGTCTTTAACTGAGGTCCCTTCCCTCCACCGGAGTTACCCAGCTTCGTCGGTAGTACGGACCTCTCCGCCACCCCATACGGCCCGGCCTGGCTCTCGCGAGTTGCCAGTTGATCCCGACCGCGATCACCGCTGGGGCTTCCCGTGTTGCTTCTGATCCCCTATGTCTGCATGCCGTCGCCACTACCCCGGAAGGATCGATGGAACTGATTCGCTCGTACGGTTCCATCCACGTCGGCCTTCCCCAGATTACAGATGGGTCGGCTCCTGCATTATCAGTTTCGAGGCCTGCTCAGCGTTCACTCGTGTTACAACCTGCAGACTCGCCGAGTCGCCTTATGCGACCCTCTCCACCGGAGGCTTCAGCGGCTTCGTTGCCTCCACCGCTGCTCCGATTGCTACCGGGCGGAGCGATCCAGTTCCCGGGCGGGTCTTTCCTCCCGCTGTGGACCAGCGCCTTTTCACGGCGCACCGCAATCGCTTGATCGCCTCATCCGCGCGGCGACAAGCGTCGGTCTCGACGCCCTCACGGCCACCCCATAAAACAAAAATCTTCCCGCCAAGTTCTGCTCCAATGTCGATGGCCCGCATTGTTTTCTGAAGGGCATAAGGCACGCACCTCGGGATCGTTGGCAGTGAAAGCTCCGTCACGGAATACCGGGTGGAAGAAGAGCGAGACGGGCGCCATTGGAACAACAATCCCGTTGGCTTCGCAGGGCCTTCTTGAACAAGCGGGCGATGCCGTCGCGTTCGGCGGCGGTTGCATCGATTGGAACCAGATCGTTGTCGTGCAAGTTGACGCCCCAGGCCCCCACTTCCGCCAGCATGGAGACAATGTCAATTGGCGAAATCTGCGGTCGCACAGCATCGCCAAACGCATCGCGTCCCCGGTTGCCGACCGTCCAGAGCCCGAAAGAGAACTTGTGTTCCGCACGGGGCTGGTAGTCGTTAGTATTTGTCATAACGTATTCTCCATGACGCAGCAGTTATCAATTTAGGATGGACTTCATCGCAGGATATATGCGGCGATACACCGAATACGCCTTTTCCATAACAAGCGAGTCTTCGGAATGCGGACTCATGTTCCCGGCAACGCGCACTACGGCGTCGCAGGCAGCGTCAACCGACGGCCACGCTTTTGCGCCGACTCCCGCCAGGATTGCGGCTCCGTAGGCGGCACCTTCTTCCGCCTCGACCGTCTCAACTCGTTGTCCATAGATGTCCGCTTGAATTTGTCGCCAAAGCGCTGATCTGGCACCACCACCGCCCAGGCGAATCGTCTTCACTGGGACTTCGATTTCTTGAAAAATCGTGAAAGTATCGCGCAAGCTGAAAGCGACTCCTTCCAAGATCGCCCGAATTACATGAGCCCGCGTATGAGACGCCGTCAAGCCAACCAGAATCCCGCGTGCCGTTGGGTCGAGATAAGGAGTGCGTTCGCCCATCAGGTAGGGAGCCCACAGCAGACCATCGCATCCGGGAGGAGCCTTCGCCGCCTCGGTGGTGAGGCTCTCATAGGACTCAAGCTGATCGTCCGCGCCCACGCCAAACCGATCCCGGAACCAACGAAGCGAAAGCCCTGCAGCTTGGGTCACGCCCATCACCAGCCAACACCCGGGAACAGCATGGCAAAACGTATGCAGGCGTCCTCCAAGGTCAAGCGCTGGACGATCCGTTGCGGCAAGAACTACTCCCGAAGTTCCGATGGTGGCGCTCACTGTTCCTGGTGAAACCACACCTATGCCAATCGAGCCCGCCGCCTGATCTCCTGCACCGGCCACGACTGGCGTTCCGCTTTGCAGGCCAGTAGCGGCAGCGCCGGCGGCCGAGATTCGTCCACAGATGTCCGGCGACTCGTACAGGGCGGGCAGAAGCGACTCGTCCATTTGAACCAGCCCTAACATCTCCTTCGACCAGCGGCGGCGGGCAACGTCGAGCAGTAGAGTGCCCGAGGCGTCAGCCACGTCGGTTGCGCGTTCGCCCGTCAACTCAAATCGCACATAGTCTTTGGGCAGCATGAGCGAGCGAACCCTGCTCCAGTTCGCGGGTTCGTTCTCCCGGACCCACAAACATTTGGTCAGTGTGAAGTTGGCGAGTGCGGGATTGCACGTGAGTTTGATTAAACGTTCGGTACCGATTTGGGCGGTCAAGTCCCGGCTCTGCTTCTCGGTCCTGACATCACACCAGATCAGTGCAGGTCGTACGACGCGCGCTTGCTCGTCCAGCAGGACCGCCCCGTGCATTTGTCCAGACAAACCGACGCACACAATCTGATCACCGCGCAGATGGCCTTGTGCCAGCGCCTTGTGCACAGCCACACCGCACGCACGCCACCAGTCACAAGGATCCTGCTCCGCCCAGCCGATTCGCGGTGATGCAAAGGCTCGGTGCTCCTCCGTGGCAGAGGCAATGACACGTCCTCCCTCATCGATGACGAGAGCGCGCGCACCTCCAGTACCTACGTCGATTCCCAGAAAATACATTCCACAGGTCGCTTTTGCTTGCCGTCGCCGATCAGCAGCCTTCGTCGCGGAGCGATTATAGTTTAACCGTGTACGTTAACGAAATGATATATTATCATGTGTCTGTCATTCTGCAACCCGCGATTCCGGGTAAAGCTCTTCTTGTTCTTCTCTGCATTTTGCAATGTTCGCTTAGCGCCTATACCACCGGTCAGGGGCGGTCCATGTTTGGAATTAGGATTTGTCAATTTCAAGATGTGTTGTTGCCTACGCGCGGGGCCTGACACGCTGGGATGCGATCAGCAGCGGATGCATGACGCGCTGTCACAAAAACGCGGGGTTCGCGCAGAGAGAAGAGGAACCATGCTTTCAAACAAGGCCAACCGCTGGTTTGCAATTTTCGCGGCTCTGATTATGCTCACAGCAACCAATGCCGTTTCGCTTCGACCAGCAAAGCCTTCACCAGGCGGCCGCCCCCACCTTGACCCTGCGCCCAAGGTCCCACTGTGATCGAACGAATCTCGGCCAGGTGTGTGCCATAAAGATGTAGCGCTCCGCACCCAATGATGCGGCCTTCAGTTTCCAGAACGACAAAGTCTCTTACGTTCTCGCGAATCTCCGCCAGCGTGCGTGGCAGCAAAGTGCCGTCGCCTGAATAGGCGGGAATCAGATCATGGATGTGCTTCGCATCGGGCAAAATGGCTTTACGCGTGCGCATGGGCCTCCTCGCGCAGGGACTCGATTTTCTTTCTGGCCGCCCCAAGCTCCTGCCGCACTCTGCCTGGCGCGGTGCCGCCAACAACATCATGGATTGCCAACACCGAAGCCGGCTTCAAGTAGTCATGAAAATCCTGATTGAATACAGGATTCAGAGCACGCAACTCATCCAGTGTTAGACCCTGAAGCTCGCAATGTTTTTCCAGGCACAGCTTCACTGCCTTGCCGATCTCCTCGTGCGCGAGTCGCGAAGCGACACCACGATTGACCAAGTAAGTCGCTGCCGTCCAGGCATTCATGAATCCCGACTGCGCTGCCTCGTTCAGTGCGCTGGTGGGCAAACTCCACCGCTTTCATCCATCCCGCGACCAGCGGCAACAACCCAAGCGCCGCATCCGTGGCATCGAACAGCGGCTCCTGCGTTTCCTGCAAGTCTTTGTTGTAAGCCAGAGGCAAGCCTCTCAACGCAACCATCAGTGCCGTTGCACTTCCGATGACGCGGCCGGTCTTGCCCCGCACCAGTTTCAGAAGATCCGGATTCTTCTTTTGAGGCATGGCGCTGCTGCCCGTGGAATAAGCCTCAGGCAACTGCACAAAGCCGAATTCCTGCGAAGAGAAAATAGTCATTTTTTCTGCCCCCGCTCAAGTGCAGACCCAGGAGCGAAAGCGTGTTGACGAACTCAAGAACGAAATCGCGGTCGCTGGTGGCGTCGATACTGTTCGCGATCGGCGGATGCTGGACGAGCGCGGCTTCGACGAGTTTGTGGAGCGCCAATGTGGGCGCTTCTATGCGCAGCGGATGGGACGGCCGAGTCTGGCGCCGGGGCGGTATTTCCGCCTGCTGCTGATCGGGTATTTCGAGGGCATCGACAGCGAGCGCGGGATTGCGTGGCGAGCGGCGGATTCGCTGGCTTTGCGCAGTTTTCTAGGCGTGGGACTGAACCAGATGCCGCCTTGCGGCGGGTGAACAAACGACTTCTGCCACGGGCTGTCTAGCTACTTTCCGTCGCAAAAATGAGGTGTGAGGGGAGCGTGAACAGCGCGGTGGGGCTCAAGGGTTGGGGTCAGAACGTTCACTTTGCGCGGTTGTATTCAACAAAGCAATAAAACATTTTCGGAACATATTGTTTTGGGCAGGAATTGCCCTTACCATGACGCGCATGATCAAACTACGTCATCAACAACCGTCGCTGTGGAACCCAGGTTTGGCCGAGGATATCGAGGACTTGTGGGAGCCGTGGATGCGGCTGGTGGACAAGCTGTTGGAAGACGAGCAACTGCTGGACACGGTGTATGAAGCCCAAGCGGAACGCCATCCGCAGAGCCGCAGCCGCGGCCGCATGCAAACGCCCGCGGAAGTGTTGTTGCGCCTGCTGTTGTTGAAGCACATCCGGAACTGGAGCTATGACGTGCTGGAGCGAGAGGTACGGGCCAATCTGGTGTATCGCGCCTTTACTCGGATCGGGGATGAGAAAGTGCCGGACGCCAAGACGCTGGCACGGCTGGGACAGTTAGTTGGGCCGAAGGTGATTGAGCAGTTACACGAGCGAGTGGTGGAGTTGGCGCAGGAGCACGGGGTGACGCGGGGACGAAAGCTACGGGTGGATACGACGGTGGTGGAAACCAACATTCATTATCCGACCGACAGCAGCTTGTTGGGGGACGGCACGCGGGTGCTGACGTGTACCATGAAGAAGATCGAGCGTAAGTCGGGAGGCCTGAAACGCAAGGTGCGGGATCGGATGCGCAGCGTACGCAAGCGAGTCCTGGCGATTGCCTTATCGACCCGGCTGCTGGGCCCGCCAGGAGAAGAGCGGAGAAAGCGGCAGTATCGGGAACTGCTGAGCCTGACGCGGAAGATTGTGAATCAGGCGCAAAGAGTGTTGCAAGAAGTGCAAGAGGCGCCGCGCCGCCGTCGCGCTCTGCTGGAAGGTCTGGCGCAATCGCTGCAGACCATGGTGGGCCGAGTTCGGCAAGTGGTGAAACAGGCCAAGGTTCGCATCTTCGCAGGAGTTACGAAGTCGCCGGGAAAGATCGTGAGCGTATTCGAGCCGCACACGGAAATCATTCGCAAGGGCAAGGCGAGCAAGCCCACCGAGTTTGGCAAGATGGTCAAGATCCAGGAAGCGGGAAACCAAATCGTGACTCACTTCGAGGTGTTTGCGGAGCGTCCTCCCGATTCAACTCTGTTGCTGCCCTCGATCCAGGTGCACCAACAGAGATTGGGACGAGTGCCGCGCGCGGTGGCTGCCGATGGGGGATTTTATTCGCGTGCGAACGAGAAAGCGGCGCAAGCCCTGGGGGTGCAGAGGGTGTCGGTGCCCAACAAGAATACGAAGAGTGGCGAACGGAAACTGCTGCAGCGTCAGCGCTGGTTTCGGAGCGGTCAAAAGTGGAGAACTGGCTCGGAGGGCCGGATCAGCGTGCTCAAACGAAGACACGGGTTGCGCCGCTGCCTCTATCCTGGCCTGGACGGCATGCGGCGCTGGGTCGGGCTGGGCGTGATTGCGGACAACGTCATCCAGATGGGACGCTATCTGGTGGTGCGACAGAGTACCTAAGCCGGGCCAGCCCGCTCCGCTCTCTTAGGGAGTTGGATGCGGGCAAATCACCACGAAAGACCAAAGGCTTTGAGCGTTATGTCACCGGGCCGATGTCAGAAATCGCATTTTTGCGACGGAAAGTAGCTAGCCCGTGGTGCAAGTCTGGATTCCTGAGGAGAAAAGATTGTGTGATCCACGGAGTGATCCGTAGAATGGCGCATGGCGATGGGTCGACGAGAGCAACAGCGACGACAAGAACAGCTTTGGATCGTGCACACGGAGTTGCCGCGGACAGCGTTTGGTCAAATCCTGAGCGCCGCCCCGCCAAGGATTATCCAATTCGGGCTGCGACTTTCATTCTGATGGTACCTAGCCGTGGCAAGCTGCACGTCCTCGTGCAGCTTGTTCACGGAAGGACAACCCTTGAATCGCCGCCAAGCCGCCTCACGATGCTGAATACCGCGAGAACCATCCACGCTTGCAAACTGGGATTGCCAGCTTCGGCGTAAACTGCACTTGGCACAAGGAGCAGCACATGTCGGTGCCTAGTCTCTCCTGATACGCAGTCGATCGTCCCCCGCATCATGGAGGAGGGCATTTGAGGCTCAACATCTTCGACTATTGCATTCTGTTCGCGTATTTCATCGTCGTCATCGCTGTCGGCACATTTGTAAAGCGCCGGATTCGGACAAGGCAGGACTTCCTTACATCCAGGCATTCGGTGCCTTTTTGGGCTACCAGTATGGCTTTCATAGCGGCCAACATGGGAGCGCAAGAGTTAATCGGCATGTGCGCTTCCTCCGCCAAGTACGGCCTCATGACCGTCCACTTCTATTGGGGTGGCGCCATCCCGGCAATGGTCTTCGTTGGACTTTTCATGATCCGTTTTACTACGGTAGCCGCGCACGCAGCGTGCCGGAGTATCTGCGGCTGCGGTTCGACGAGAAGACCCGCACGCTAAACGCTCTAAGGTTTTGCTGTAATATTTCTTCTCCTTTTTGGTCATAAAACAGTTACCGACTCAGAGAAAACAGTTTAGCTCAGTGCGCTTCGACCGACCTGAAGGCGTGTCCTGAAGATCGTGCACCGCCAAGTGGGTTTGCTCCTTGCGGCCAACCTTCAGGGCTGGGGGAGAGCAAAAGCAAAAAGCGCGGATCCTGCCGGGATGACCACGTACTGCTTGCCGTCCAGTTCAAAAGTTATGGCGGTCGAGTAGATAGCCGCGCCCAGCTGCACGTGCCAGAGGTGACGGCCCGTCTTCGCGTCGAGGACGATGAAATTCCCATCGGAATCGCCGGCAAAGACTACGCCGCCGGAGGTGGAGAGGGCGCCTCCGTTGGGACTGCTGAAATACGGGAAGGACCATTTCTCCGTTCCGGTAAGAACGTCGATAGCCTTGAGTGCGCCAGTCGGTCGCTCGACGGGATCAGGAACGTAGACGCTTCCCAGGAAATCGTGCCCTGCACGATAGGGCTGCGGCGAACTGGTGAAGACATCGCACTCGGTTGAGGTGGCCACATAGAGCAGTTTGGTCTCCGGGTTGTACGATGGAGAGAACCAGTTGGTTAGCCCGAGGGCGCCGGGACAAACCCGAGTTCCGGTCGGGTTCGGCTGGAGGCTGGTGTTCACGATGGGCTTGCCGTCCGGGCCGATGTCTTTGGCCCAAGTCACGTTGCCGAATGTCTTGGCGAAAAGAAATTTCCCGTCGGTGCGGTCGAGCACGTAGAAAAATCCGTTGCGATTGGCCTGGAGAAGAAGTTTGCGCGGGTGGCCTTCCCAGTCGGCGTCGACCAGGACGGGAATCTGGGTGGCGTCGTAGTCGTACAGATCGTGCGGCGTGAACTGGAAGTACCATTTCAGTTTTCCGGTATCGGCGTCGAGGGCCAGCATGCAGCTGCTGTAGAGATTGTCTCCGCCTCGTTCGCCGCCGTAGTTGCTCGGGGAAGGGTTTCCGGTAGGCCAGTAGACGAGGTTCAGATCTGGATCGTAGGTGCCGGTGATCCACGCGGGGGCGCCTCCTGTTTTCCATGAGTTACCCGCCCAGGTTTCGTGTCCGGGCTGGCCGGGACCGGGGACGGTTTCGAACCGCCATAAGCGACGGCCAGTTGCGGCGTCATAAGCGTCGATGAAACCTCGAATGCCGTATTCGCCTCCCGAAATGCCAACGATCACTTCGTTCTTCACTGCCAGCGGCGCCACTGTGAAGGCGTAGGCCTTGTGATAGTCCGCGGAGGTCACATCCCAAAGCAGATTTCCGGTCTTCGTGTCCAAGGCGATGACGTGGGCGTCGAGAGTGGCCATGAACAAGCGATCTCCGAGAACGGCGAAGCCGCGATTTACCATGCCGCAGCAGGGCTGAAGTTTCTCCGGCAAATTTCTTTGATACCGCCAGATGGCTCGTCCGGTGCGGGTATCAAGGGCGAAAGCGCGGTCATTCTGACCGGTTCCGTAGAGCACGCCATCCACGACGATGGGCGTGGTTTCAAACTGGCCGAGATCGGCTACTTGAAAAGCCCATTGCATGGCCAGACGAGAAGCATTGCTGGTATTGATCTGATTCAGGGTGCTGTAGCGCCAGCCGGAATAGCGGCCTGAATAGGTGAGCCAGTTCTGGGGTTCGCGAGCTGCGCCGAGCAAGCGCTCGTAGGTCACCTGGGAATGGGAGTTTGCACTGGCCACTAGCAGCAGCGCCAGCAAGAGAGTTTTCTTCATCGACCTTCCTTGGGTCCAATTTCTTCAATCCCCCGCAAAGTCTCGAGATAGGCAATCAGATCCTGAAGCTGCGACGCCCTCAGCGTGTCCTCCGGATAAGGCGGCATAAGGGACTTGCGCTCGTGAATCACTTCTTTCACGTCCTTCTTGAGGAAAAATTGCAGGCTCTGATCGGTCGCAAGTAATTGGATGGAGAAAGTGTCTTCATTCCGGGCAACGCCGGTGATCCTCTCGCCGCCTGCCGTGACCACGGTCACCGTGTCGTAAACCAACGGGAGACCGTAATGGTTGTTCGGATCCAGCATGCCGCTGCTGAGTTCCTTATCGGGCCGGCGAATGGAATCGATGAGATAAGAAACCGACCGCGACGCGCCCACGCGCGACAAGTCAGGGCCCACCAGGCCTCCGCTTCCCTTGACCATGTGGCAATCGGAGCAACCCGCGTTCTCGGAAAAGATCTTCTTCCCGTTGACTGGATCGCCGGAGACGATCGGGCGATTTGGCGGCGCGAGGGAACGCAGGTAGGCGATGATGGCCCAGATTTCCGAGTCCTCAAACCCGTTGGCGGGCATCTCTGTGCCGGACACGCCTTGGGTGATAGTGCGAAAGATGGCGGAGTCTGTCGATCCGTGGGTCCAGCGTCCGGAGGTGAGATCTGGTCCGCGGCCGCCGCCACGTGCGCTCAAGCCGTGGCACGGGGAACAGTTGGCGCGAAACAGGGAGGCGCCTTCCTTAATTGCAGCTGCCTTACCCTTAGCGGAATTAGAGGTGGGTTTTCCAGTTGCGGTCGCAAGAGTGGCCTGGATGAGCAAACCCGCAAGGAGGGCTGCCGAGAGCAGCGCTGCGAGGCCAGCGGGCAGGTCCGGCGTTTTTTGCAAGGCGATACTCCTTTGATAGCCTTTTCCTACGGACATCACACTTCCGAGCGCGCCTGCTGCACCATCTCTACCAGAACCTTTCTGGTTTCTGCCGGGCTGCTCACTTCTCGCAAGAATGCAATGCGAGCGCCCTTTATCCGGAATCTCCTTTTTGGTTCAAAAACGGCACTGATCATACACCCATCCCGCTGTTCGCCGACAGTGTAAAACAATTTTCCTACGGACCTTCCCCAACGGTCGGAGAACCGAACCCGCACCGCCGAAATTGCCCGATATTCCGCCACTTTTGCAACACCTCTCCTTTCCCCAACCCGTTGTCCCCGGATTTCGGTGCTGACTTGGCCACCAGCTCTCTTCCGGTCGGCATCCGGAGCAGAACGATCCGACCCAGCATCGCCCCGAACCGTCGCCGGTTCAGATGTCCTTCCGCCAGCAATAACCAGTAGTAACGCGCATGTTTCACCAGCCGTCCTCCGGTCTTCACCAGCCGTTGCTGCAAACTTGTGAGCGACCAGTTCTTGATCCGTCGGGGCAGCGCCAGCCGCCGCCACAAATTGCCCAGACTGTAGGCCGCAGGCTCAGCGCGAGCCGCACTTGGGTCGAGCGGAACCGATGGCAAGAGAGCCGCGTCATCTTCACCGCCTGCTTACCTTCCTTGATCCACTGCTCCATGGAATTCCACCTTCGCCACTACTCGTCGTGCGGTCTTCCAACTCGCGGCTTGGTAGAGAAAGTCCTTGTACCACACGATGGGTTTGTGACTGGGCCGCCCCACCGGGCGCGTCAGCAGTTCCTCGATGTCCCGCTCCAGACCGGCGTTGGCCGGAAGCCCAATCGCATATTTCACTCCCCGTTCTTCCAGCGCTTCGTAGATCTCCGGTTTCGCAAACACGGCATCCGGCTGGGAACAGCTTCATCGTGTTAATGATCGACTGCTGCAACATTTGATCCACCAGCCCAAGCACCGCTCCCGCGTGATCTTCGATCTCGACAGTACTGTCGTCACCGTCTTCGGGCGCCAGGATGGCGCTCAGGTCGGCTACAACCCCCGCTACCGCGGCAAGCGCTCTTATAACCCACTCTTATGCTTCGAAGCGAACTCTTCCTATTTGTGGGATACCGAACTGCGTCCTGGCAATGCCGGCACATGGGACAGCAGCGTCGAATTGCTGGACACTTGCTTCGCCAACGACCGCCCAATATCCGAGAGATTCGGGTCAAGCAAGACTGGCCGTGGCAGAGGCGCCGGCTGCCATCGCCCCGACGCGAAACCCCTCTGGGACCTTCAACTCCGACCTTGCGCGCGCAGTCAACCCCCCTATGCCGTGCACCCCGTAGCCTTTCACCGCTCCCTGCAGCGCTGGAGGGCGGGATGAGAGTAATTGACCGATAGGGTTCAGCGGGGACACGCATCCCAGTAGCTCCGGTGTCAGCGAAAGGCAGAGTGCGGAAGCTGCGCGCTCTTTTTCCTGTTTTGAAATTGCGCTCCGTTTCTGGAAATACTCACCTTCGTGCGGGTGGAGTTTCGGTCGCACTTGAGCAGTTTCTAACTAGAATCGGGCTGTGATCAAGGCCTACCTATGAGGATTCTGATTGCGGAAGATGATGCAGCTCTGGCCGGTTTTGTGCGCCAGGGCCTGCAAGGGGAGCACTACGCGGTGGATGTGGTCGAGGATGGGGAGCAGGCGCGGGCGATGGGGAGCGAGTTCGACTACGACCTAGTGATCCTGGATCTGAACCTGCCCAAGCTGGATGGGGTGAGCGTGTTGCGCCATCTGCGGCTGAAGCGGCCGAGTCTGCCGGTGCTCGTGCTCACACAGAGAATCCGCGTGGAAGACCGGGTGCAGTGCCTCGACACCGGAGCCGATGACTATCTTGCCAAGCCATTCTCTTTCAGCGAACTATCCGCCCGCATCCGGGCGTTGCTGCGGCGCAGCCACGTGCCGTCGGAGTCTGTGCTGGTGGTGGAAGATCTCCAGCTGGATCGAGTGGAACACCGTGCAGAACGGGCCGGGCGCCGGATCGAGCTTACCTCCAAGGAGTTTTCGCTCCTGGAATACCCTGATGCGGAATGCCGGACGGCAGGTCTCCCGGGACATGATCATCGAACACGTGTGGAATCTGACGTTCGATACGACGACGAACGTCGTGGACGTCTACATCATGCGCTATTGGTACAAAGGCGGCAAGGTCACTGAGACAATGGACTTGCTGGAGGCGCGGCACTAAGCATGACCAACGTCGATTACAGCATGACCATGCAGATCGCAAAGGCTAAGAAGGCTGCATGGAGCCACGGCCGCAAGAGCACAGCCTCCATGAACGGCAGAAAATGCAACTGACCGTTCGCCATCAATCAAGAGCGGGCAGACGATACACGCGGTGACCAGACAGGCGACAACGCCTTGCTTGGTTGTGCGCTTCCAGAGCACGCCGGCGAAAAAGATTCCCGCCATTGGCATCATCAGATAGGACTGCACCGTCTGCAGGTATGTGAACAGGTTGCCGAATTGTCGGGTTCCAGAAACTACGCTGGAGTTAGTTCGCAGTGCTTAAGATTACGGGAAATTTTCCACACTGCAAGAAAATTATTGAAAACTTTTTGTAAAACTGGTACAAAATAGCCTTTTCAGAGACATATGGCTACAGTGTTCTCCTTGGGTGCGGCGAAGGCGAAGCCGCTTTTCTATTTGTCTTTGTTGCTCATGCTGGCAGGGAAGGCCATTGCAAATGAACGAACCACGTCTACTTCAGGACATCAAAAACCAAGGGCAGTCTCTTTCGCGCGTGCTGGCATACCAATTCGCTGAAGGACATCCAGTATTGTTAGAAGCCTCCGCACTGCTTCGTGATGCGCGAAAAATTATCATCACGGGGATGGGTGCCTCGCTCTACGCGTCCTTGCCGCTGCAGTACCAACTCGCAGCAATGGGGCTGAACTGCCTAGTTGTTGACAGCGCCGAGCTGTTGCATTATCAACAGCGGCTCTGTGCCGATGCAGTGGTAATTCTGGTCTCACGCTCTGGCGAGTCAGTCGAATTGACCAAGCTTCTTCCGCAGGTAAAGAAAATTGCTAGTCGGACAATCACCGTAACAAACGAACCTAGAAGCAGGCTGGCCACCGGCGCGGACCTTGTGCTGATCATTGGCAGCTTCGAGGACGAGAGGATGGCAATCCAAAGCTACACGGGTACTCTCCTGACTCTCACGCTGCTGGCAAGTGTTGTTGCCGGCGACCTTGACCAAGTTCGCGAGGAGATGAGGCACGTGCTTGCGACGATTTCAACCTTGGTGAATGGTGATCTCGAAGGGCCCCGGTTCTGGGATGGTTTTCTTGAACCTGCATGGCCCATTTACTTACTTGGTCGTGGACCGTCTTACGCATCCGCATTGGAAGGAGGGTTACTGTTTAATGAAACGGCGAAGCACCCAGCAATCGGAGTGACGTGCGGGAACTTTCGACATGGCTCAGTCGAACTTGTAGATTCCAATTTCCGCGGGCTCATCTTCGCGCCGCATGGTAAGACACGCAAACTCAATCTTGCGCTCGCCGAAAGTCTGGAACGTTTCGGCGGCAAGATTCTTGTCATCGGTCCTCGAGATGAGGAACATGGCACGTTGCAATTCATTGACGTGCCGACTTCCGATAAACTTGCACCTTTGGCAGAAATCATTCCTGTGCAGTTCGGGGCTTTGTACCTGGCCAAGTTGAAAGGGCTTCCTATCGGGACACTTCGTTACATCGCTCAAATTACTCGCGATGAGGTAGCTTTTTAGCTCAATTTGTTACGGGCTAGCGGCCGCGTCAAGCCATTTAAAGATGTAACCTTGGGTTCAATCGTCGAGACATTGGAAATGTAACCGGAGACCCGCCGTTTTGCCGGTCGCGTTGTGCTTTGTCCTTCGCCTGTGCACCGCGGCTCGCCGCTGTTACTTTCGGACTGAGCCGCCGATTCGCCAGGTCGTAAATGCGGTGTAGTTTCTGATCAATCACCTTGCCCAGTTGAAACGGATCCAAAGACTGGCGAAGTCGTTTTAGTTCTGCCACCTGCTCCTTCTTGGCCTGCGCACTAGCCAGTACCCGCTCCAACGGCGTCTGCGCTGCGTCATAGACGCGTCGCACTTTCGATCCCACGCGAACTTTTTTCACCAGCTTCACCGAGGGTAGATACAGGTTCAGCCACAAGCGCAGCTCGTGACGGTAGAGATCGTTGATGGCTTGCACCCCAACCTGCGAATCGTAGCGTTCCCACCCCAGAAGCTTGCGAACATGGGTCCAGTTCTTCTGCTCCACGTGCGCATTGTCGTCTTTCTTGTAGGGTCGTCCACGCGTGAGTTGGATCTGCTTTTGCTTACACCATCTCTTCAGATGCCAGTTGATGAACTCCGATCCGTTGTCCGAGTCCACACCCAGCAGGGGGAAAGGCAACACCCCCTCAATCTCATCCAGGGCTTGCTGCACTCCGACTTCACTCTTCCCCAGCAGAGCGCGCGTCTCCGTCCAGCCCGTGTGGATGTCAGT
>Ga0209517_10006323_pt1 | contig 14674 bp, 10 predicted proteins | sample PeaSoiMetSII2010_FD_187695 | JGI IMG/M metagenome (GOLD analysis project Ga0209517, IMG submission 187695) | Peat soil microbial communities from Weissenstadt, Germany - SII-2010 (SPAdes) (version 2) | ecosystem: Environmental > Terrestrial > Soil > Wetlands > Peat | place: Germany... | reverse complement strand
CCCGACACGAAATAAGTCATCAGGCGGGGAAACGGGACTTTGGCCGCAACCAGCGTTTCGTACATAGTTTGCCTGCTGCCGGCGACCAACAATTTGTTTGCCCCGGAGATGGCGAAGAACAGCCCGAGCGAAACGCGTACCAGCAGAATGGCATATGGTTCCAAATCACTGCTACCCAGCAACGCAAACTGGACCAACCGTTTCCAATCCATCACTTGTCCCTCCAATTCTCGCGCCTCGAGATTATGTGTCCATCCGTTCCACCCATTGAGCGCGCGATGCGGGAGCCACGAGTGGATCCGCAAAGTACTGTGTTTCCCGCGCAACCTTGTCGTCCCTGAACTCCATGATGCTCACGGTGTAGGACGGCTTGCCGTCATATGTCAGGATGAATTCGGTGATCCAAAGATCACCGCCGCCAATAATTCGTCGGACAGCAAACCGCTTTTTGCTCGGCTGACTAGCGCGTTGGCTCTGTATGTTGCGTCGACCGCGGGTTCGCTCGCCTGACTGCGGGTATTCCAGCACCGCGTCCTCGTGATAGATGCGGTGCTCCGTTTCAAAATCGTTGGCATCGGACGCCGCCCAATGCTGATCCAGTGCCGCACGGATCTCTTGATCTCGCACCCCAGAATCGTTCATCTTGAGCCTTCAATTTGACAAGAAGCTGTACGACTCGTCAAGTCGCGCTGAGACATTCCAGGACGCCGCCGCGCAGCCCTCCGCCTCGCCAACTACCGACACTCCACCGGACCACACACCGATTCCGGCAACCAGCGTTCCTCACTGAACGCGCTGCGCCATGGCTTAACGGCCGCCTCCGCCGTCCTCCTCGAACTCCACAAACACAAAGGAGTTCCCTGGGAGCCCGCCGATCATGGCTTCGTTTTTTCAAGAACGCAAAGGGGGCGTCGCGCACCAACAGGCCGATAAGAACTCGCCGGCGCCGCACTCCGTTTTGCGCGAGTTCCTTCAAAACATCATGTGGAGCGCTTCGCCCAACGCCAGATGCGTCTCAACGAGTCGCGCTACATCGAATATGTGCGATTCCACATGCAGCCGCCCGCTCGCGCAGCCAGCGCCTCCTGAGCGCCGCCACTATTTCGGGCTTTCACGTGTCAAACTGTTAGCCGGAAATGAAACGCAGAGGCATATTGATAGCATTTCTGCTCGCCGGCACCTTGCAGGCCGACGTATACCTGCTCGATACAACAAAACCAAAGGACGCCGGCCCGTTCTATCGAATTCACCGTCGGATTAAATGGCAACTTAAGTGGGGCTTTATCGACGCGCAAGGACATACATTGATACCGCCTCAGTTCTCCGACGAGGGCTACTTCTTTAGCGGATTGGCGCGAGTTGTGGTGGGGGGCCTTTCGGGCTTCATAAGTGAGTCCGGTCGAATTGCGATTCCTGCACGCTATCAAGATGCGGGCGACTTCCGGGAAGATCTGGCGCCTGTCCGCGTAGGTAAGAAATGGGGGTACATCGATCAAAAAGGGCAAGTTCAGATCGCCCCAGCCTTTCAGGGAGCTGCGTCATTTCGGGAGGGGCTAGCCCGCGTTGAAGTATGGGAAAAACTTCGTTGTGCAAACGGATCAATTTACACAAAAACGAACGCGCCCGATTACGTTTATTACATCCAATCCGATATCCGACATGGCATGAACAACACCTGTTACCCACTAGATTCGAAAGTCGGATACATCGACAAATCCGGGCGCCTTCTCACACCCCTTCGGTACCACGAAGCTCGTGACTTTTTCGAAGGACTCGCAGCCGTCCGAATGAGTCCGACCGGAAAGTATGGCTTTATCGACCGGAAGGGCGCAATTGTCATCGATTTCCAGTTCGATGAGGTCGGCGACTTCTCCGAGGGCGTTGCCGGGGCGCGGGTGGGCCGCAGCACGGTAAATGGCATCCGCAATCCCGGAAGCTGCGGTTACATCGACCGCGCTGGGAAATTTATCATCCAGGCGCAGTTCGCCGAAGCGGGCAACTTCTCCGAAGGACTCGCCCCAGTATCCTTTTGGGACCGCACTGGACGAGGCTTTATCGACCGATCCGGTAAGCTCGTCATTCCAGCCCGTTACCGTTGGGTTGAACCGTTTTCCGAGGGATTGGCGCAGGCTTGCATCGATGTGACCACAACCTCATCGTTCTGCTTTTATGTCGACCGTTCCGGCAAGACAATCCTCAGTTCGCTTCAGGCACTCGGGCCATTTTCAGGTGGTCTAGCGATTGCACGGGAAAGAGACGAGCGGGATGGCCGAACGGTGTACATTGACAAAGCCGGTCGCGTGATCGCGCCAACCGAGGTTGAGGCTACTCGACCCCCCGGACCACTTAGACCCCACTGAGGGCTGATGGCGGCTTGCGCGTACTTCAAGCGGTTGACGGTACCGGTGCGGGCCAAGTAATGCACGTCCGGACTCCGCCCTCGCCACCAGATCCTGCCGAGTGACGCCCTCAAGCCAAACCTAACGGAATCATCCGTTTCTGCCGATTATAAGGACGTCAGGGAATTCGGCTCATGCCCCAACCTCCGTCCAACCGCGACTGCTCGCTCGATCCTCGGGATTGGGCTGCGTTTCGCGCCCAAGGACACCGGATGTTGGACGACATGCTGGACTATCTGGAGCATATTCGCGACCGCCCGGTTTGGCAGCCGATGCCTGGCGAGGTGCGCGCCAAATTTCGCGGTGAACTGCCGGTTGCGCCGTCCGAATTGAGCGCGGTGCATGCCGAGTTCATGCGCGACATCCTGCCTTATTCCATTGGCAACACGCACCCCGGTTTCATGGGCTGGGTGCACGGCGGTGGAAACGCGGCGGGGATGTTGGCCGAAATGCTGGCGGCGGGGCTGAACGCGAACCTGGGCGGCCGGGATCACTCGGCCCTAGAAGTGGAACGCCAGATCGTGCAATGGATGCGCGAGCTGTTCGGATTTCCGGAGACTGCTTCGGGATTGTTCGTCACCGGAACCTCCATGGCCAATCTCATCGCGGTGCTGGTGGCGCGCGATGCGGCTCTGGGCTTCGATGTTCGGCGCGCGGGAGTGGGTGCGAGCAAAAAACGCCTGACCGCTTATACATCGATCATGGCGCACGGCTCCCTACGCAAAGCGTTTGACTGCTCGGGGCTCGGCGGCGATGCCCTGCGGCTGGTTCCCGTGGACCATCGCCACCAGATGAATCTGGCCGCGCTGAAACGCATGATCGAGTCGGACCGGCGCGGCGGCGAAACGCCGTTTCTGGTGGCGGGTACCGCGGGCACGGTGGATATCGGCGCCATCGACGATCTGGACGGCCTGGCCGCTGTGGCGCAAGAAGAGCGGCTGTGGATGCACGTGGATGGGGCCTATGGTGCTCTCGGGATTCTGGCCCCGGAAATCGCGCCGCGTCTCGCCGGAATCCAAGCGGCCGATTCGCTGGCCTTCGATTTTCACAAGTGGGGGCAGGTGCCCTACGATGCCGGGTTTGTGCTGGTCCGGGACGGTGATCTGCACCGCAAGGCGTTTACAGCGCCGGCTGCGTACCTGGAGCGTGAGACTCGCGGCTTAGCCGGCGGTTCGGCGTGGCCGTGCGACTTCGGTCCGGACCAATCGCGCGGATTCCGTGCGCTGAAAACCTGGTTTACGCTGAAGGTCCATGGCTTGCACGCGCTGGGCGAAAGCATCGCGCGTACCTGCGAGCTTGCGCGCCATCTGGAGCAACGCGTCACCGATTCCGCCGAGCTTGAGCTGCTGGCGCCGGTGCAACTCAACATCGTTTGTTTCCGTTATCGCTGCGCGGATGCCGACCGGATCAACGCGCGCATCGTGGCCGACCTGCAGGAATCGGGCGTGGCCGCGCCGTCGACCACCAGGATCAACGGCGACCTGGCGATACGCGCGGCAATCACCAATCATCGAACGAATTTTTCTGATATTGACGCCCTGGTGGACGCGACGCTTCAGTTGGGACGCGCGATGACGCAGGTGGCGGTTGAAGACCCGGATTTGGAGGTAGTGCAACGTGACTAGCTGGACGCCCGCATTACAGCGGAAGAAGGTGCTGACTGAAGTGGAGGCGCGGCTGGAGCATGAGCCCGAGAGCCTGGATCTGCGCTTCAATCGCGCCTGTTTGCTGGCCGAAATGGGGGAAAACGAAAAGGCCAAGCAAGCTTATCTCGAACTGCTCGCGCAGTCGCCCGCGCATGTGGGCGCGCTCAACAATTTGGGCACGTTGCTTTACATGACGGGCTACCGGACGGCGGCGCGTAGCGCTTATACGGAAGCCATAGCCCAGCATCCAACTCATCCCATGGCCCGCGTGAACCTGGGCAATCTTTTTCTGGAAGCGGGCGACCTGGCCGCGGCCCAAGAGCAATACCAAGCCGCCCTTGCATTGGACTCGCAGTTCGTGGAGGCGCACCAAGGATTAGGGAATCTGCTGGCTGAATTGGGCCATGAAGAAGCGGCGGCGCGGCATCAGCGACTCGGACTTCGCGACTTTCGGGCCACCGAGCTGCCCTATCGCGGCGAAACACAGCCGGTGCAGGTCTTGCTCCTGGTTTCCGGACGCCGGGGTGACGTGCCGATCCGCCACTTGCTGGACGACAAAGTGTTCCGCACGTTTGTGGTGTTGCCGAACGTGTATGATCCCGATGTTCCTTTGCCACCGCACGATATCGTGATCAACGCCATTGGCGACGCGGATTCGTGCGCGCTGGCGCTGGATCGCGCGGTGAAGCTGATGGAGCGCACATTCGCGCCGGTAATCAATTCCCCGGTCGCGGTGCGGGGCACCGGCCGGGCCGAAAACTCGCGCCGGCTGGGAGCCATTCCCGGGGTTGTAGCGCCGGTGATCGCGAATCTACCCCGCGGCGTGCTCAGTTCCACGGGCGCATTGGCGGCGCTGGAGCAGAGAGGCTTGCGCTTCCCGTTGCTGCTACGCTCGCCCGGGTTTCACAATGGGCAGCATTTCCATCGCGTGGAGGATGCGAACGGACTAGGTGAGGCCCTCAACCATATTCCGGGCGAGGAGTTGACCGCCATCCAATGGCTGGACGCGCGTGGCGCAGACGGGAAGTATCGAAAGTACCGCGTCATGATGATCGGCGGCTGGTTGTATCCGCTGCACCTGGCCATTTCGAGTCACTGGAAGATTCACTACGTGACGGCGCAGATGACGGAAGACGCCGGGCATCGCGCGGAGGAAGAGAAGTTCCTGCGGGATATGCCGGGAGTGCTAGGCGCGCGGGCCATGGCCGCGCTTGCCGACATCCAGGACGCCCTGGGTCTGGACTACGCCGGCATCGACTTCGGCCTGAGCCCGAGCGGCGACATCCTGCTGTTTGAAGCCAACGCCACCATGACTGTGGTGCCACCCGGCCAGGAGCGGCAGTGGGACTACCGGCGCGCCGCGGTGCAGCGCGTCGAAGAAGCCGTGCGAACAATGCTGATCGGCAAAGCGCAAGCTGCGGCGGAAAATCTGGAGAAAACCCAGTCCCTGTAAGCCTACGTTATACTGGCAGCCGAGCATGGAGGCCAGGAAATGTTCAATCGTTTGCTTCCGTTTCTATTCGTCGCCGCTGCGTTCGCGCAGCAGCCTGCCCAACAGCTAACTCCCGCGCAGGTGCGTTTGGGAGAGCGTCCCCCGTTGCCGCGCGCCCCGCTTTTCCTTCGTGAAGAATGGAAGACCGCTGCCGGCGCTGGCGAGCATGCCGTCACGCAGGAGCAAGTCGGCAATCCGAACCTCGAGTTGAAGCTCTACGGCACTTCGGCGAAAGAGATTCAAGTGCTCGGCAGCGCCAGTGACCCAAACAATCCGCCGCACGTTTGGAGCGGGCTCTGCACCGCGCCCTGCGCCGTCGCGTTGCGCGATAAAAGCAACTACGTCGATCTGACCGGCCTCGCGAAAATTCGCTGGCTGACCAAGGTCTCTGGATTTCATCAGGTCCATCCGATCGTCAAACTGGCGGACGGAACCTGGCTGGTGGGCGATCATGCCGACGGTTCCACCGTCGACTGGCACGACAGCGACTTTTCGATCGCCGAAGTGCGCTGGCTCAAATTGGACATCGACAAGGTGCTCACCAAGGGCAACTGGGTGGAACATCCCGATCTGAGCAAGGTGGACGAGATCGGGTTCACCGATCTGCTGCCGGGCAGCGGGCATGGGCCAGGTGGATGGTCCGATGTGGCGTGGGTCGAAGTGTACGGCAAGCCGGTGAAGCGCGAAGCTGGAACGAACTAGGGTCTGCGGCGAGTTCTAAAGAGCGCCGAGCAGCGACTTCTGCTTGCCCAGCCGCTCGCCGCGATCGCGCGCGAAGCGCTCGATTCCCTTGAAAATCGATTCCTTGTCCAGGTGCGCCTCGGCGATCACGTCTGGCTCCAGGCCGCCGGTGAGCCACTGATTATCCCAATCCGACGTCAGCGAATAAGCATCAGTCAAAGGGCCAGCATCGCGCAGCGGCCACACGCGGCGCGTGCCGGTCGATACAACCATCAGATCGTAGCGGGCTTCGGGCGGCAGCACGGAGTTGCGATACGCCTCCGGCTGGCGGTCGAACAGTTCTTCGCTGATGGCCGCGATCACTTTGACGTTCACTCCGGCTTGCTCCAAGCGGGGCAGAACGCTCACCAGATTCACCGTGGAACTGGAGCCCTGCGTCACGATGTAGCCGTGCTTCGGTTGACCCGGCGCGAAATCGCGAATCACGTAAAAGCCTTTCGCGGCGGCCTTGAGATCGGTATCGGCGAACTTGGCGCGATCGGCGACCGGAAAATCGGGACGCGCCACCTCGATACTGATGATGCCCACCTTGGGATTGCGCGCGGCGATTTCGGCCGCGGCGAAGTAGCCCGGCGACACGTCGTTGTAGTCCCAGAAATTCAAATGAATGGTCTGGCCGCGCGGGAAAAGCTTCCACACCTGCGTCGCGAAGATGCCGAAGTGCGTGCGGCCGTCGGCGGCGGTCTCCGGGCCTGAGTGTCCAGCGAGAATGTGCAGCACGCCCATGCGGAATTTGCTGTCCTGATTCTGCTGGCTCCACACGCGCGCCGGCGTGTACATGAGCGGAGTGAATGCGCCGTAAGTACCGCTCAGAGCCCAAACGCCCGAGAACTTTTCCGGATCGACGCTGGCGCTTTGGCTGATCAGGCCAATCGCCGTGGACACATTGCCGGCTTCCTGAATGGCCGCCTTCATGCGGGTGCCGAGCGGATTGGTCTCCGGATCATAGTGGCCCCACAGGCTGCCGTGCTCGACGTTGATGGACTCCGACAAATCGGCGGCTAGCGTGATGAAGCGGCTCTCGGTGACGTAGTTCATCCATTTGATGATTTCCGAAATGCCGCGGCGCGTACCGGCGATCTCGCCGGGTTTGCGGAACAGCGCGATTGACACATCCTTTTGAAAGCCCGAGATGCCGTTCTTCACGGTCACCTTCTGCGGTTCCACCGGCAGATTGGCGACGCGCAGACGGTCGTCTTGGAACGGATCGGTCTTTGCATTGATGTGAAGCTTAAAGTCGTCCTTTACCGTGTCGCCGATTGCAATCAGGCGGCCGGTCAGCCAATCGCCCAAGCCGTTGCGTTCCAGCACGGACATGGCGACGTCGATATTGGTTTTGAACTGGATCAGTCGCTCGCGCTGATCGGCGACGGCTCCATCGCGGATGCCGGCGAACTCCACGCCATAGTGATCTTCAAATGTTTTGGCCAGCGCGATGAAATATTCCGAGTTCATCTTCATGGCGTATGGATGGCTCGGGTAACCAATGATCTGCTCATGGTGGCCGGCAATCTTTCCGTGGCGCGCGTAGGGCCAATAGCCCTTGACGGTCTTGCCGATGACGATCATGGGACGGCGGTCCTGGGGATCCCACGTCTCCATGGTTTTGAGCGCCGCGACAACCTGGTCGTAGTCGTTACCGTCTTCGAGCGTGAAGACGTTCCAGCCGTAAGAGGTCCATTGATCGACCAGGTTGTAGTGGTCGTACTTGGAAGCGATGACGCCGCCCAGCAGCGAGTCGTCGATGCCGGCATTGTTGTCGGAGAACATCACGCGCAGGCGTTTGCCAACTTGCAATGCCAGAGCTTGTGTCTTCAGCTCCTGGGCGTGCCCTTCGGTCATGGCGAATTCGCCTTCGAACGCGATGACTTTCGGCCCGGTCAGGGCAGCCCCGGCCATGTCCCAGAAGGCGGCTTTGCCGGCCGCGGTGGCGATGCCGATGCCGGACGGCCCGCCGTTTACGTCGTTGGTCAGGTCGGTACTTTCGGCGTGACCGGCCAGCGCGCGGATGCCGCGTCCCTTGGCTTCGGCAAAAAGCGGATGATCGGCCAGCCCATTTTCCTGCAGGATGGTAGCCATGGCGCCCGCGCCCCGGCGGAAGCCCAGCGCGTCGATTCCCAACATTGCCACGTGCGGATCCACGTAGTAGCGCTTGTCGCCCGTGGCTTTGTACTTACGAGCCAGAGCCTCGCCCATGATCATCCAAAGCGCATAACAGGTGGGAATGCAGTGCCCGCCCGCCAGCATGAACTTGTCGCCATAGGGATGTTTGGGACGCCGGTAGTCATAGCGCAAGCCGCCGAAGTCGGGGCCGGCAAGATGGACCGCGACGTTGTAGGGCGTGTAGGCCAGGGGACCACCGAAGTGTCCGGTCTGGGCGTAGTTGCCGAGCAACACCAGAGTCATCGAGGTCATGAACCCGACGTCTTCCAAACGCTCGCGGTCGTAGGCCAGGGTCAACGGTTCAACGGGTGATAGTAGAGTTTGTGCACTCACAGCCAAGGTCCAATCCCTCCGGGTGTGCGCTCAAAGCGCGAAACTCTAATATGCCAGATTCTTGGACCGAGGGAGGTGGGAGGTGGGTTGTGGGAACGGAATGTCACTGGCACCGATCAGGTACACTAGAGACATCAGAGACTTGCAATTCCTGTTCAATTGGAGTCAGATTGGCCTTTAAAATCTCGATTGTGATCCCGTCTTACAACGGCGGGGCGCAATTGGACGAGTGTTTGAACGCCATTGCGCGTCTGGCTACACCTCCCGCCGAAGTCATCGTGGTCGACGATGGGTCCAACGACGGCTCAATTCAGAAGGCTGCGGCGCGCGGGCTACGAATTCTGTCTACATCGGGCCGCCAGGGTCCGGCTGTGGCGCGCAACATTGGAGCGCAGGCCGCCACGGGCGATGTGGTCTTTTTCCTGGATGCCGATGTTTCGGTGCATCCCGACGCGATGGAGCGAGTGGCCGCGGCTTTCGCCGATCCCGCGATCGATGCGGTGATCGGGTCCTATGACGACGATCCGTCCTCGCGGGATTTCCTGTCACAGTACAAGAACCTGATGCATTGTTTTGTGCATCAGAACGCTCGCAGCGACGCTTCCACGTTTTGGAGCGGGTGTGGCGCGGTCCGTCGCGATGTGTTTCTGGCGATGAGCGGGTTCGACGCCAGCTACAAGCGGCCGGCCATCGAAGACATCGAGTTGGGATACCGTCTGCGCGGAGCGGGCCGCCGCATTCTGCTGGATCGCGAGCTTCGCGTGAAGCACCTGAAAAAGTGGACGTTCTGGGGATTGCTGAAGACCGACGTTCTGGATCGCGGCATCCCGTGGACTGAGTTGATTCTGCGCGATCAGCGAATGCCTAACGATCTCAACCTGCAAATCAGCCAGCGTGTGAGCATCGGTCTGGTATATCTGATGCTGGCGTACGCGGCCTTTCACGCGCTTCGATTTGGCGGATACGCGTTGCTCCCGTTATTCACGATTTTGTTTATACTGCTCAGCAGCTTTTGGTCGGATGGAGCGCGGCAGCGTTCGCTTGGCGTGTGCGCGGCCATGGTCCTGGGCGCGGCGGCCATCGTGTTGGGTGCCTGGCGCATTCACATGCGCGGCTTAATTCCCCTGGTGGTGGCGATCGTGCCGCTGCTGTTCCTGAGGCATCGCTATGACAAACAGGGGCGCTGGGGCTCCTTGAACGCCTGGTTCCATGGCTTGTACATTGCCGTCGTGATCGTGGTTTCGATGCTCTACCTCAAGGATCGGTACTTCATCGCAGCCGTGATCCTGGGCGTTCTCGTCCTGGCAACTTTGAACAATGGCTTCTATCTGTTCCTGTCCGAAAAGCGCGGCAGGCTGTTCGCACTGGCGGCGTTTCCGTTTCACTTGCTGTATCACTTCTATAACGGAGTGTCGTTTGTAATGGGCAGCTTGCTTTGGTCGGTCCGCGCCATCCAGGCGCGAACGGGCGAAGGGCCGCCGCCTAAGTCCAACGTGTCATCGAACAGCGGCGACACACGCGGCGCTGCCGCAGGCTAGTGCTTTTCGGGCTGCAACCCATCCACCACGAAATCATGGTCCTGATACAAACGGGTCAGGCGGAGATCTTGACGCGCGGCAGACTCCAACTCCGCTAAGTTTGCGTGCCTGGGCAGAATAAGATAACGGTCGCTGGGGTGCAGCGCCCTGAAAACGTTCCCGGGCTGATAACTTCGCTCGTTGAAATAAACCACTCGAAAATTGGCCGGGTTGGGTGCGTAAGCGGCGGCCCAATCGCCAACGCTGAGGATTGAATCGGATGATGTCGCGTGCTGACTCAGGAATTCGACGGCGCCATAAGGGGGCAGGGTTCGCCGAAGGAAAGTGGCGGCATTAATCTGCTTCAGGAACAGAGGAATCTGAGCAGGCGCCATTTCGATGAGGACCACAACGGGGAGGGCGAATACCAGCGCCACGCCCATGGCCGTGATCGCGAGGGGCCGGGGAAAGAGCACGAGCCTGGCTGCGCCGAGAACCGTCAGCAGCAGCACCGGTGCCACGGCATATCGAAGGATAGAAAATTCCAGAGTCCAGAGCGGATAGTAGAGGATCACAAAGAGCCACACCACAGCTTCCGTCCGCCATGTTGAGCCTCTGGCGCGGCGGATCAACCATAGCGGGGCCAGCAACAGAAGCACGATCCCGACGGGATTTTGCGTGGGTGACTGGAAGTTAAGATTTGTCTTGCCCCGAAAATGCGTGAGATAGGGAGTTTCGAGGGCTCGCAGGTAACGAGGGAGCTTGGATTGGCTTTGTCTGCCTTGCACCAACTCACGGGTCGCCGGGGAAAACGGGTTTCCAGTCGCCCGGTAAGCGCGCGCTTGCCAAAGCAAGCCAAATACGAGGATCAGGGCGGCCAGGGAACAAATCCGGGCAAACCTTTTTGGCTGACGCCAGAGGGTGTATACGCATGCGATCGCCCAGGGAATGGCTCCAAAGACGGCAACATGCTTGATGTCGAAACTCATCGCCATGAAAAAGGCGCTCAGCAGCATCCAGCGAAACACGAGCGTCTCGCGCCATCGAAAATAGCAGAGCAGCGCGGCAAGCTGATAGGCAGCCAGCAGTAAATCATTCTTGGTGACGCTTCCGGTCCAATGCACGAATGGGATGGAGACGCCTAGAACCACGCCGGCCACGGTCCAAGAACGGGAAATGCCACAGTGGCGCGCGATTCGATAGAGCAGCAGAATGGAGAGGCAGAAAAACGCCGGGTTGACGAACTGGGCGGCAATTTGTCCAGCCAGCGCGTAGGCTCCTGCCGCCAGAACTTCAAAACCTTGCGGATAGTAGCCGTAGGGAATCGTGGGCGGGACAGTCAGGGCGTGAGCCGCGAGGAAGACGCGCATCAGGGGAAGGTGAAACTGAATGGTGTCACCGTTCCAGGCGGGCGTCAGGATAGTGGCGGCGGTGATGAGCGCCAATACGATGGCGGTAAATACCGCGATGCTGACATGCGGCGCCGTGATGTCTTCGTCGGCAAGCCATCCTGAGCGTATGCCTCGAAGCTCCGCGGCCAGCTCGCCAAAGTATTTCCAGAAGAGCGGCAGAGGCGCTGTAAACATCAGCACAAAAACCCACGGATAAAATGCATGGCTCATGCCGAGCACAAAGAGCAGCACGGAAAAGATGCCGAAGCCGGCTAGCGTGTTGAGGGCAAGATCGGCTTGAATGCCAAGCTGTTTCGTGGCAAGCTTTCCGGTCGCGAACGCGGCGGCCAGCATCCACAGCATCATGGCTACGCCACCGGGCGAGTAGATGGCGCACAGAACTAGCAAGGCAAGGGGAAGGACGATCGGCTCCCAGCGCCAAAAGGCTCGGCGTCTAATGAAGTGATAACCAGCGGCGGAGGCGACACCCACGCCGAGCGCCGACAGCATGAGCAGATAAAGCGCGGGATCGACTTGGCGGAAGATTGCCAGGTTCTTAAGAAACGGCCGAAAGGCCAGCGCCACAACGGCGCAGATCCACGCGGCCCAGGCGACGATTATCCAGCGATGAGTTACCGCATTCGAAATGGCCAGCGGGCCGGTTCCGGACATAAACCGCAAGCCTAACACAGCGGCCGGATCAGATATCATGAACGCCTAGGAGCTTTTATGCGACCAGCCTATTACTCAATTGCGGCGCTGCTTGCCCTGGCACATGTGTCGCTGGCGGCGACCCAGGAGCCGGTACGTGTCGACGCGGGATTGGTTTCAGGGATTGCGGGATCGAATGCCGATGTGCGCGTGTTCCGTGGCATTCCTTATGCCGCTGCTCCTACGGGAAAGCTTCGCTGGCGCGCTCCGCAACCATTCGCGCACTGGGACGGCGTTCGCATGGCCGATCAGTTCGGGGCCATGTGCATGCAGCCCGCATTTCGCGGCGCGGCACCCAATCCGAATCCTCCGAAAATGAGCGAGGACTGTCTCTTCTTGAACGTCTGGACGGCGGCGAAGACGGCGGGAGACAAGCGGCCGGTGATGGTCTGGATTCATCCGGGTGGCTATACCACGGGCTCCGGATCGACGCCGGGAGTGGATGGAGAGGCGCTGGCGAAGAAGGGCGTGGTGCTGGTCACCATCAACTATCGCCTGGGAGCTTTCGGATTTTTCTCGCATCCGGAGCTGACCAAGGAATCGGACCGGCGCGGTTCGGGCAACTACGCGCTCATGGATCAGGCGGCGGCGCTCCAGTGGGTGCACGCCAACATCGCTGGATTCGGCGGCGATCCTCGTCGAGTGACGGTGTTCGGCGATTCAGCCGGGTCGTCGAGCATCGCCAACCTGATGGGATCACCGCAAGTGAAAGGATTGTTCCAACGCGCCATTGGTGAGAGCGGCGCTTGGATGGGCCTGTCGATCGGCAGGACGCGCACGCTGGCCGAAGCCGAACAAGACGGATTGAAGATGGCGGGCGCCATGAACGCGCAGACCCTGGAGGAATTGCGCGCGAAACCAGCTGGGGATTTGTTGAAGGCGGGGCGCGCGGGTGGCCCGGTGATTGACGGCTGGTTTATTCCCGAGGACGTGGGCGCGGCGTTCGCTCAAGGCAACCAGAACGATGTGCCGCTGCTGGACGGCTCCAACCAAGACGAAGGCACGTTTTTCCTGCAGCCGACCACCGCCGAAAAATTCATCGAACGCGCGCGCGGGCGTTTCGGCGATCAGGCGGATGCGTTTCTGAAGCTGTATCCGGCGGGCTCCGACGAAGAAGCGAATGCTTCGCAACTGGCCGCATTTCGTGATGAACTGGCGTTCGTGATGCGAATTTGGACTCGGGCGCAAACCAAGACCGGCCGTTCCAAGGCGTACCTTTATTACTTCACGCATCAGCCTCCGCCACCTGCGGGCGCTGGTCCTCGCGGCGGTCTTGGCTCCGGTGCAACGCACGGCGCGGAGGCCCAGTACGTTTTCCAAAATCTGCTTCCGCCGCGCGCCTGGACGGATCTCGATCATCAAGTCTCTGACATGCTGTCGTCCTACTGGGTGAACTTCGCGGCCAATGGCGATCCGAATGGAAAGGGCTTGGCGAAGTGGCCGGCTTATGACGATCAGAAGAGCGCCGCGCCGATGGTATTGGGCGATCAGGCTCAAGTTGGACCAGCGCCTAATCCGGCTCAGCTCGCGTTCTTCGAATCGGCTTACGAAAAGCAGCGGGGGCCCCGGCCCTGAGCTACCATGGGCGTGGAGATTGCGCATGACCCGATTTGCACCGTTACTCCTCGCAGGATTCGCCGCGCTTGCACTGACGAGCACGGCCTCAGCGCAGCGTCACACCAGTCCCCCGGCCAGCGCGTCCGCCGTCATTGGCGGGAATCACATCGTCATCGAGTATTACGCCCCGTCGATGTACGGGCGCAAGATCATGGGAAGTCTAGTGCCGTACGGCGAAGTCTGGTGTACCGGCGCCAATTGGGCGACAAAGATTACCACCGAAACGGCGCTCGACATCAACGGCCTCAAGGTTCCGAAGGGCAGTTACAGCATCTGGACGCTGCCGAACGAGAAGCAGTGGCTGCTCATCATCAACAAGCAAACCGGACAATTCCATTTGGACTACAGCGATGCTCAGGATTTCGGGCGAGTAAAAATGAATCTGAAGCCGCTGAGCTCGCCGGTGGAGACCTTCAAGATCGAACTGGCTTCGACGGGCGCCAATGCCGGAACACTATCCCTGAACTGGGAGAACACGTCCGCTTGGGTGCCCATCACGGTGCTGCATTGAGCAATTCGCCCGGGCTGTTGCCGGCCTGCTAGCTGTTGTTGGGAACGTAGGCGCTTTGCGTCAGGTTGTCGGCCATTACCTGCTTGCCATAGACCCGGAGCATGCGCCGCGCGATCACAAGATCTTTGTCGAATTGTTCTCTCTCGGCCGAGA
>Ga0209517_10006322_pt1 | contig 14676 bp, 16 predicted proteins | sample PeaSoiMetSII2010_FD_187695 | JGI IMG/M metagenome (GOLD analysis project Ga0209517, IMG submission 187695) | Peat soil microbial communities from Weissenstadt, Germany - SII-2010 (SPAdes) (version 2) | ecosystem: Environmental > Terrestrial > Soil > Wetlands > Peat | place: Germany... | reverse complement strand
TCAAACGCCGACTTCAAGCCGATAATGGGGTCCACGATGGCGACCGCAACCGCCTGCCGGTTACATGGGGCGTTACGCGCGCTGCGCAGCACTTCTGGGGTGCCTTCGCCGTCAAAATCCACGATGATCGCCTCAAACCGCCGGCGGGTCAGCTGGCGCAGGGCGGCGTCCGCGTCACTGCACAGTTCGACTCCGATCTCAAGGTCGCCGAGCGTGCGGCGCAGCACGCGAACGATCTTTTCGTCGGAACATAAAACCAACGAATTCAAGTTCATGGCTGGGACCATCTCCAGGAAACGCGCGCCCACCCTTCCCTCGGGCACTTTGTGTTTCCCACAGTTATTTCGGCAAGCGAGGATAGAGGATAACGCCAGCCGAGACTCCCCCTTGCACTTTATGTCTGTTCGGCGTCAACGATCAACGGTGTCCCGCTCTAAGTCATTACCGACGTAACAGATGGTCTGCTCGCGAGCAAATCGCCCGCAAGAAGGACCAGTCGGGGACGTTCCCAGAACGGAAGGCACGAATCAGGCGACCGAAAGGTCGCAAACCACTGGTTAAGTGATTTAGTTGCAACGACTTCAATGGAATTCGCTCAGGCTTTGTTGGCGAAATTCTCGTTGACTTTCAGATAAAGATGACTGTAAGATACTGAGTCTCCGATTAACCTGGAAGGCTGTGGATGAACATGGGACGTGCCGGTTTGTCCGCAGCGCGGTTGGTTTCTTCACTGCATCCTCGCGACCACGTGGAGAATCATACAGTTAGCGGGGTTAGGAAGTAATAGTTCAGTTCATCTCTTAGCAGCAGAAAGGCATCTTACATGGCGAAGCGACGCGGAAATCCCAACTGGGGCAAGCCTGAACCGATCGGGCCGATCACCCCTACCATCACCGAATTCGAGCAGGTTGTGCGTGAATACAAGCTCTCCCCGGATCAGTACCTGAGGTCGACTCGTTTGCGGGAATGGGCACGCCGCAACAAGAATTCGAAGTATATCCCCGAGCCTCTTCTTGAGGCCTGGGGTTTCGAGATTGAGTCCACTCTGTAAGATGCAGATGTGAGACGGGTTTTGGGGCCGCTCTGCCGTCGTGACGAGCGGCCCTTTCTCTTTGAGCTCATGTGGGGACAGCCGCCCTCGGCTGTCCGGCCGGGCAGGGCTCCGGCAGTTGCTCTGTGGTTCGGGGGGCATGGGTGTTAGGTCCTAGGTGTTAGGTTTTGAAGAAACAATTCGGTTTGCGTACAGGAATCGGGGACAAGAGTTTACGATACAACTTGACGGCGGCGTCCCAAGACCCATGACCTTAAGACCCGAGACCCATGCTGAACGTCCTGCAGATCCCGATCTCTGAGCTGTTTGCGCTGCTGGCCGCGGTTGGCTTTGCCGCGGGCCTCAATCTCTACGCCACCGTAGCCGTCCTGGGGCTGCTGGCGCGCTTCGGACACCTGCCTCTGCCGCCGGGGCTGCAACTGCTCCAGAGTTGGCCCATTATTGCCGCCAGCATAGCCCTGTTCGCGGTCGAATTCTTCGCCGACAAGATTCCTGCCTTCGACCTGATCTGGAATGCGTTGCATACGTTTGTGCGGGTTCCGGTAGCGGGGCTCTTGGCCTATCAGGCGACGAACCAACTTTCTCCCGGGCAGCAGTTGCTGGCCACGTTACTTGGTGCTGCAGTCGCTTTCGCAGCTCATGGCGGGAAAACCGCCGTGCGGGCTGCCGTGACGCCCTCGCCCGAGCCCTTATCGAATATCACGCTCAGCCTCGGCGAGGACGCACTCGCCATCGGGCTGACCTGGCTGGCGACGCGGCATCCGTATGTGGCGGGGACGCTGGCCACAATCTTCGTGGTGATCATCGTGCTGTTGATGCACTGGGTGATCCGCGCCCTGCGGGCGCTGTTTCGCGGAGCAGAGCGGGAACTCGCTGGGTAGCTTGGCTGGGCTGACTCGATCCATTTACCCCAGCAGCGGGTTCACCACACGCACGGGTCCGTAAGCCTGCTTCGCCGCCAGGTCCTCGGAGTAAAGAACCGCCGCGCCGGATTGCTCGGCCGCTTGCAGAATAAGAGCATCCCAAAAAGAGGTCTTGTATCGCACTTCGATCTCCAGAGCCTGGATCACCGCTTCGGGAGTGTTGACCACGATCTCCCAACTCAGATAGTCGCGGATCAGCCCGCGGATTTCGTCCACTGAAACAGGATTTGCCACCTTGCGCCGCAGGTTAACGCAAAGCTCCTGCAAGACCTGCGTACTGAGTACGCCCTGCCCGCTCCTCCACAAGCGCTCGATCAACTGGCGCGCGCGCTCGTGTTTGAGGCCGGCCGAGCGGTCATGCGCGTAAATCAGAATGTTGGTGTCGACAAAGTATTTCTCGGCCATGATTTACGCTTGACCTTCGCAAAATCGAGCCCCGCGGCGGCGGTAGGTGAAAGCCCTCCACAGCAGCGCCGGATGAGCGACGAAGAAGTCCATTGAGTCCCGAAGGAACGGCATCCTTCTCACACGCTCACCGTTCATGAATTTCATCGCGCGAGCGAGGAGGCGTCCATCGCAGATCCATTCCGTCCTGCAGCCGTGCCAGGGCTCGCTTGCGGGCGCGATTGTAAGTTTTGCGCTCGCGCACGATCTGCTCCAGACGTGCCGCCAGCATCGCGCTGATCGAGGTGTCCTCCTCCGCCGCAAGCACCCGAACTTCGCGCAGCAGATCGGCATCCAACTTGAGTGTAATATTAGTTTTCATTAGTAGCACGTAATTATGTGCAGCACAATTATACGTGCTACTTCCCAGCGATGTCAACAGCAGACCCATAGGGTTGTGTGTCTTCCCTCCCCCTGCGACTCCGTGCCCTCTGTGGTTAAGACCTTCCCAGCAAGCGCAACTCGAACGGCAACCGCCTCTGCTAGAATCTCCTGATTGTGAGTCCCCAGCCGCCATTCATCGATGTTCCCGACGCAATTGAGGAAATCTGCGCCGGCCGCATGATCGTGGTCGTGGACGACGAAGACCGCGAGAACGAGGGCGATCTCACCCTCGCCGCCGAAAAAATCACTCCCGCATCCATCAACTTCATGGCCAAGCACGGCCGCGGGCTGATTTGCCTCGCTCTGACCGAAGAACGCCTCGACCACCTGCGCATCGGTCCCATGACCGCGGAAAACACCTCGCAATACGGCACGGCGTTCTGTGAAGCGGTGGATGCGCGCCAGGGCGTAACCACCGGCATTTCCGCTTACGACCGTGCCCGTACCATTCAGGTGGCAATCGATCCGGCGACCAAGCCGTCTGATCTGGCGCGCCCGGGACACGTCTTTCCTCTGCGTGCCCGCAAGGGTGGAGTGCTGGTGCGCGCGGGCCAGACCGAGGCTTCCGTCGATCTGGCACGGCTCGCGGGAATGGTTCCGGCGGGCGTCATCTGCGAAATCATGAAGGACGACGGCAGCATGGCCCGCGTCCCAGACCTGATCGAATTCTGCGGCGAGCACGGGCTCAAGATGCTGACCGTGGCCGAGCTTATCCGCTACCGCATGGCGCATGAGCGTTACGTGCATCGTGTGGGCGAGGCTCTGGTGGATACGCGATTCGGAGAATTCCGCCTGATCGCCTATGAAAGCGAAGTGGACGGCGGAGAATCGCACGTCGCGCTGATCCGTGGCGACATCGAGCACAGCGAAATTCCGGTGCTGGTGCGCATGCATGCCCACTGCCTGATGGGCGATGTCTTCGGCGCCACCGGTTGCGAATGCCACGCGACGTTGGAGGGGTCTCTGCGCCGCATTTCGCAGGAGGGGTTGGGCGCGCTGATTTACCTGCACCAGACTTCCCAGGGGTTTTCTGTGGAAAAAGTTGGCGAGCGCAACGCTCTCACTTTCCATCGCGGCCGGAGCCTTCCTTCCTTGTACGACAACGAAAAGCAGGTTCAGCGGGAAATCGGCATTGGAGCGCAGATTCTGTCTGATCTGGATTTGCGCCGCATCCGGCTGCTCACCAACCGCCCGAAGAAAGTGGCTGCGCTCGAAGGATTCGGAATCGAGATTGTGGAGCAGGTTCCCGTGGAGCTGAAGGAAGTGAGGAAGAGCTGAGAATTGGTGGTGTGGCGCGGGCACTCTTGCCCGCGAAATGCCGGAACCATGAGAAGCACGGTATTCCACCCGTGCTTCAAACCCGTTGGCTTTGGTTTGCTGGCAGGTGCAGAGCCGAGATTGATAATGCCCCTGGGTTGAGAGTTCGCGGGCAGGAGTGCCCGCGCCACATGGTCTGTTAGAACGGTTTGCGCGCCACCACTTCGCTGTCGCGGATGAAGAACTGCGCCGAGCAGTGCTCGGAGCCGCAAATGACGGGCAGGAGCCCGTTGATCTGTTTGCGCGTGATCAGGCCCAGCATCCCGCACGAGGGGCAGGAGAGCACGGCCCAGTAGGGATCTTCTTTCTCGCCGATTTCGCCGGCGTTTTCCAGCACAAAGACGGTACCCGGCTGCATCTGCTCCGGAATCCACTCATTCAGGATGTCCAGTTCGCCGACCATGTCTTCCCCCTGAGCCTCGTGGGTGTTGCGATCCGAAACGCTTGCCTATAAGGCCTTTGTAGCACGCTGCCGGTAATCGGGCGACGTTACTGAGGTACTTACTTTCCCGGAGATGATCCCAGCCTGCATCTGCTGCACCGCGCTCGCTTCTTGCGACGTGAAGCGCTCTTGCATGACCCTCGAATCTGCTTGAAACAAACCGCAAGCCAAATGTTTCAAACATTTTAGGCACGAGTGGCTGTGGATCGAACAGAGAATTGGAGGGGGAGGAGTGACTAACAGAGTTCCTGCTGACGGGCTGCCAACCCGCCGCCGACAAAATGGACGACCTCCAGCCTATCGCCCTCAGCGAGGTGAGTCGAGACCCAGCGGTCGCGGGGCACGATGTCGCGATTCAATTCCACCGCCACGCGGTCGCCCTTCATGCCCAGGATTTCCACCAAGGACGCGAGAGTAAACGGGGCAGGAGAACTGGCAAAATCCCGCTCCTCTCCATTGATTTGGAGTTTCATGTGATTTGCAGTTTCATTTGACTTGAGGTTCCATGGTGAGGCTTTCGTGAGCCAGCAGAAGGATTGTAGCGCCCTGGCGCCTATTCCGCGCGGCGCAGAACGAACTTCCGGGTCGCCGTGCGTCCCTCGAAGTTGGCCTGCACCAGCAGCGACGCGTCCGGCAGGGCGGCTTCTTCGACTTCGATCTTGATCTCGGCCGAACCGCCGGAGTCGGCTACGGCTTGGGTGTAGAACGGAGCCGCGCCGGGACGGGCAAAGCGAAAGACCAGGCGCGCTCCGGGAGCGGCCGCTCCTCCTTCGGTCACGCGCAACTGCATGGTCAAGGCGCGGTCAGCATGCACCGACCCGGCATTGAGCCATTCGACTTCCAGTTCCTTGACGGGGGCCAGGACTTCCGGCTCGGGACGATCCAGCACGGAATCGAGCTTCCCTTCCCGAATCGCATCCAGCACCAGACGGTGCTGCTCGCGCAGGCGTTGTTCTTTCTGTGCGTCTCCAAGCGGCGCTTCATCGGCTTTGCCGGCATAAGAAGTCGCCTTCTTGCCGATGCAGCGTCCGCGCACAAACACCTGCGTCTGCAGCAGGCGCTCGCCTTCGCGAGCCTCGCTCTGCACGTGGTAGATGGTGTCGGAGTGCTTCACGTCGGTATTGAAGCCAAAGATCATAGGGATTGTGTAATTTGGTAATTGTGTAATTGGATAATTGAAAATCCGTGGATCAGGGACATCAACGCTCCTTCGCGGTCGCTTTTCAATTACTCAATTACCAAATTACTCAATTACAAGATTCACTTTTCCGCTCGCTTGACACTGTTAAGCGCAAGCCCCTAATCTAGAATGTTTAAGCATCGCTTGGCGCGAATTATATATAGCTTGTCCTATGCCCGACAATTACTTCGCTCGCTACCTCCCGTTTTTGATTCATATTCTTATGGCGGGCGGGATTGCGGCTGCCATGGCCCTGCTCTCCTGGCTGATCGGGCAACGGAAGCCCACCCGCGCCAAACTCTCACCTTATGAATGCGGCATGACCCCGGTGGGCGACTCCCGGGAGCGCTTTTCGGTGAAGTTCTACCTGGTGGCCATGCTGTTCATTTTGTTCGACGTAGAGGCAGTTTTCATCTATCCCTGGGCGGTGATTTTGCGCCGACTGAAGGCGGCTGGCGAGGGTATGTTTGGGCTGTGGGAGATGCTGGTGTACATCGCGATTTTCCTGGTCGGCTTCTTCTATGTCTGGAAAAAGGGCGTCCTGGACTGGGGTGAGGCCTCGATCCGGCGGGAGAAGCCCTGATGCCACTTACTCCCCCGATTACCGATCTCGAGCAACTGAAGAACCACCCGGCGGTGGCGCGCCTGCTCGCCTGGAACGCTGCTGCAGTCGAGGGCGTGAAGTTCGACCGCGACGAGATGACGATCTACGTGGAACGGGGCAGCGTTCGCGAAGCCTGCGTGCGGTTAAAGGATGATCCTGCCTGCCCCTTCAACTTCCTTTCCGACGTCACCTGCGTGGATTGGTACCCCTCCGAACCAAGGTTTGAGGTCGTTTACCATCTGCTCTCGATTCCGAAGAAAGAGCGCGTTCGGTTGAAAGTCCGCCTCGACAGCGCCGGTCCGGCGGTCGAGTCCGTAACCTCGGTCTGGCCGGGCGCCAACTATTTCGAGCGCGAAGTTTTCGATCTATTCGGCATTCGTTTCACCGGGCATCCCTGCCTCCGCCGCATCCTGATGCCGGAAGACTGGGAAGGTCACCCTCTGCGTAAAGATTATCCCGTGGAGGGTTACCGCTAAAGGTTAGCGAAATCAAAGATGGCGCACCTGACGTCCACGCCCGTTGTCGAACCCGGCCAGGATCGCACCATGATCCTGAACATGGGGCCGCAGCATCCGTCCACTCACGGCGTGCTGCGCGTGATTCTGGAAATTGACGGCGAAAATGTGGTGCGCCTGATGCCCGACATCGGCTTCCTGCACACCGGCATTGAGAAGACCTGCGAAGCCAAGTTCTATCAGCAAGTCGTGCCGCTGACTGATCGCATCGACTATCTGTGCCCCCTGACCAACAACCTCTGCTACGTGCTGGCCGTGGAAAAACTGCTGGGGCTGGAGATTCCTCCGAAGGCGCAGTGGCTGCGCGTGCTGCTGAACGAACTGACGCGCATCAACTCGCACCTGGTGTGGCTGGGCACGCACGCCATGGACATCGGAGCGCTGACGGTGTTCCTGTATTGTTTCCGCGAGCGCGAAGAGATTCTGCGGATGTTCGAGATGGTCAGCGGACAGCGCATGATGACCTCGTATTTTCGGGTCGGCGGAATCGCGCTGGAGCCGCCGCTCGGATTTTTCGATCGTGTCCGCGATTTTGCGGGCTATTTCCCGGAGAAAGTGGATGAGTACGAGAACCTGCTGACTGGGAATCCCATTTGGATGATGCGCACCAAGGGCGTCGCCCGCATGACCGCCGAAGATGCGATTGCCCTGGGCGCGACCGGTCCGACCCTGCGCGGCAGTGGAGTCGATATCGACCTGCGCCGCGACATGCCGTATTCCGGTTATGAGAATTTCAAGTTCAAAGTTCCGGTTTCGCAGGAAGGCGACGTTTTTGCCCGATATATCTGCCGCGTGCAGGAATTGCGCGAATCGGTCCAGATCATCCGGCAGGCGCTCGATGGGATGCCGGAAGGGCCGATCAAGGCTGACGCTCCCCATGTGGTTCTGCCCGATCGCGAGAAGATGAAGACGCAGATGGAGTCGCTCATTTATCACTTTAAGATAATCACCGAGGGATTCGCGGTGCCGGCCGGCGAGGTCTATCAGGCGGTCGAATCGCCGCGCGGCGAGATGGGCTACTACATCGTGAGCGACGGCACTGCCAAGCCGTATCGCGTGCACATGCGCGCTGCGTGTTTCGCCAATCTGCAGACTTTGGCCAAAATGTGCGAGGGACGGTTGCTGGCCGATGTAGTGGCCGCGATCGGCAGCATTGACATCGTGCTGGGGGAAATTGACCGGTGAGGAATTGAGTAATTGAGCCATCGGGTCATTGGGTGATTTGAAGGCGGTGGCTGTGAGCAGTCAGCCAGAGCAGCTGCGGGATCGAACAAAGGCATTTGCGTTGCGGGTGATTCGGCTTTACCGATCGCTGCCTTACAAGACGGACGCGCAGGTGTTGGGCAAGCAGCTTTTGAGGTGTGGCACTTCTGTCGCCGCAAACTATCGGGCCGCATGCCGAGCCAGATCGAAGGCAGAATTTGTGGCGAAGATCGGAGTGGTGCTTGAGGAAGCTGATGAAACAGTTCTGTGGCTAGAACTGATGACGGAGTCTGGAATTGTGCCGTTGGCGAAGACGGAGGAATTCCTTAGAGAAGCGAATGAACTGACGGCGATTTTTGCGGCCTCGCAACGTACCGCAAGGCATGCAGCATGAGTTTTCAATGGCAAAATCGCCCGATCACTCAATCACTCAATTTCCTATGAAGTTTTCAGACGAGTTCGAGCGACGGTTTGCGGAGATGGTCCCTCATTATCCGACCAAAAGATCCGCCCTTGTCCCGACGCTGCTCTACGCGCAGGATGAAGTGGGCTTTCTCTCGGATGAAGTTATCGCGGAAATCGCCTCGCGCCTCGACCTGACCGAACTCGAAGTGCGCAACGTGATCAGCTATTACTCTATGCTGACGAGCAAGCCGCGCGGCAGGTTCAACGTGCAGGTCTGCACCAATATCAGTTGCATGGTGCGCGGCGGCGAGGAGATTCTTCATCATTGCGCGAAGAAGCTGGGCATCGGTCATAAACAGACCACGCCCGACGCCTTGTTTACGCTGGAAGAAGTCGAATGCATCGGCGCCTGCAGCTGGGCTCCGGCCGCGCAGGTCAATTACGATTTTCACGAGAACCTGACGCCTGAAAAGATGGATCAGATTCTCGACGAGTACAAGAAAAAGGGAACGCAATAAGAATTTCCGATTGCCGATTTTTGATTGACGATTTGAGACCGTAGCAGTCGGAAATCGACAATCGGCAATCGACATTCCCCATGGCTGACTTGGTCTCCCATCCCGACGAGGTAAAGGTCGTCTCCCGGCGCTTTGGCCTGGGTGCGACCAACCTTGACCGCTACCTCGAACTGGACGGCTACAAGGCTGCGCAGAAGGCGCTGGCGATGGAACCGGACGCCATCATTAATGAGGTCAAGAACTCGGCCTTGCGCGGCCGCGGGGGCGCAGGATTCTCCGCCGGGATGAAGTGGTCGTTTGTGCCCAAGCAATCGCCCAAGCCCAAGTACGTATTATGCAACGGCGACGAGAGCGAGCCGGGCACATGCAAAGACCGCCTGATTTTCGAGCACGATCCGCATTCGGTGATCGAAGGCGTGATGATCGCGGGATTGGCCGTGGGCGCGCGTAGCGGCTACATTTACATCCGCGGCGAGTATCGATATCTGTCGGTCATCATGCAGAAGGCAATCCGCGACGCCTATGCCAAAGGATTTCTCGGCAAGAATATCTTCGGCAGTGGCCGCGATTTCGACGTTTATTGGCACGGCGGCGCCGGTGCCTACGAAGTGGGCGAAGAATCGGCGTTGATGGAATCGCTCGAAGGCAAGCGCGGCGTTCCCCGCATCCGGCCGCCGTTTCCGGCCGTGGTCGGTCTGTGGGGCGGGCCAACAGTGATTAACAATGCCGAGACCCTGGCCAACGTACCGCACATCATTCTTGGCGGCGCGGAATGGTACGCCAAGCTGGGCACGCCCAAGAACGGCGGCACGCGCCTGTTTTGCCTGAGCGGCAACATTGCCAGGCCGGGCGTCTACGAATTGCCCATGGGCTATAGCTTAAAGAAAATGCTTTATGAAGTCGGCGGCGGCATACCCAACGGACGCAAGTTGAAGGCGGTCGTGCCCGGCGGATCGTCATGCCCGTGTCTCACCGCCAACGAAATCGACGTCGCCATGGATTTCGATTCGGTCGCGAAGGCCGGCTCCATGCTCGGGTCGGGCGGTGTGGTCGTAATTGACGATGCTCAGTGTATCGTGAAGTTCGCCTTGCGCACTATGAAGTTCTATCAGCATGAAAGCTGCGGCTGGTGCATCCCGTGCCGTGAAGGCACCGATTGGCTGAAGAAAACGCTGATTCGGTTTCATGCCGGCGGAGGATTGAAGAAAGACATCGACAACATGCAGTACCTGGCCGAGAACATGCTCGGGCGGACGTTCTGCCCGCTGGGCGATGCGGCCGCGATGCCGACGATCGCGTTTGTGAAAAAGTTCAGAAAGGAATTTGAAGATCACCTGGAAGGCAAGCCGTGCCCGTTTGAAGAAGCGGGTGCCGTCCGGGAATCAGTAATGGCGGATTGAAAGCCTGGAGGGAGCGCTGCTACGCATTCGCAATCGATGCTCGGCGTGCTGAGTCACCTAGGCTGGGCAGTCCTCGGCCTCATAACGGTTTGGCACGGGCTGACGGGGACAAGGTATCGTTCGTTGCTGATGCGACTGAGGGGAAAGCCCGGCGTGCCGATGCAACTTGGGCACCGCCTTTTGTTCCTCTCGGTTGGGATGTTTCTTGCCGTGATGTCAGTGCTGGTGGCATCGGGCCTCGTCCAGTAGGAGTAGATGGGTCTGACTTTTTATGGCTGATGTGAATCTTACAGTCGACGGCAAGAAATTTACCGCTCCCGCGGGCACGCTCCTCATTGAGGCCTGCAAGAGCGTCGGCATCGAAGTGCCGTCTTTCTGCTACTACCCGAATCTTTCCCTGCAGGGCGCCTGCCGCATGTGTCTGGTGAAGATCGAGAAGATGCCCAAGCTGCAGACGGCGTGCACCACGGTAGTGAGCGAAGGCATGGTCGTCTCGACTGACAGTGACGAGGTCAAGCAGGCGCGCAAGTCGATGCTCGAAATGCTGCTCGGCAACCATCCTCTGGATTGCCCGGTTTGCGACGCCGGCGGCGAGTGCGAGTTGCAGGACATGACCTTCACTTACGGCGCTGCAGAATCGAAATTCATGGAGGCGAAGAACCACAAGGACGAGCAGCAGTGGTCTCCTGTGGTTTTCTTCGACCGGCCGCGCTGCATTCTCTGCTACCGCTGCGTGCGCGTCTGCGGCGAGGGCATGGACGTCTGGGCTCTCGGCGTGCAGAACCGCGGCGTAAGTTCGCTCATCGCCCCCAATAAGGAAGATCACTTGGAGTGCGAAGAGTGCGGCATGTGCATTGACATTTGCCCGGTGGGCGCGCTCACCTCCGGGGCCTATCGTTACAAAACGCGGCCGTGGGAGATGAAGCACGTCGGCACCGTCTGCACGCATTGCGGTGACGGCTGCAAAACCACGCTGGGCGTGCGCCGCTCCGAGACCGGCATGGAGATCGTCCGCGGCGACAACCGCGACAAGAGCGGCATCAACGGCGATTTTCTCTGCATCAAAGGCCGCTACGCCTTCGATTTCGCCAATCACGAAGAACGCCTGACGCAGCCGCTCATCCGCAAGAACGGCAAGCTGACGCCCTCTACATGGGAAGAAGCCTTCGAGTTGGTAGGAAAGAAATTTGCCGAAGTTCGTGATCAAGAAGGCGGCGAAGCAATCGGCGTCATCGGCTCAACCCGCACCACAAACGAAGAAGCGTACCTGCTCTCGAAATTCGCGCGCCTGGTGTTGAAGACAAACAACGTTGACCATCACCGCACGGCCGACTTCCCTGCCCTGGCCGCGGTGCTATGTGGCAAATCCGAAGCGACTGCCACCATGGCAGATCCCTACAATGCTCCGGCAATCCTACTGATCGGCAACGATCCCACCCAGCAGCATCCGCTACTGGCCTGGCAGATTCGCAACAACGTGCGCCTCCACCGCGCCAGGTTCTACGTGATTAACTCGCAACCCATCAAGCTGCGTCGGCAGGCGACTAGTTTCATGCAAATCCCGGCAGGAACGGAAAGCAAAGTTGCCAGCTTCCTGGCGGGCGACGATAGCACCCTGGACGTCCTAACCGCCCGTGTGGACGCAAGCGACTCTCCCGGGCAGGACGGGCGGGAGCGCCCGTCCCCACACAACCAGTGGATCGCGCTCCGCGACAAGTTGCGGTCGGAACAGAATCTGCTGATCATTTTCGGTTCAGAGATCCGGGGCGGTGGCGTGGCCAGTCTGGTTTCCTTCGGTTCCGCCATTGCCGGCGCCAAGTTCATCTGTCTTGCCGACTACGCCAACTCACGCGGCGCGGCGGATATGGGTCTCTATCCCGACCTGTTGCCTGGCTACCATCCGACAGGAGCCAGCAGCGAGATTCAGAAGGAATGGACCAATCCCTCAGCCCCTGGGCTCGACATCTCCGGCATGACCGAAGCTGCCAGGAGCGGAAAGCTGAAAGCCCTGCACGTGGTTGGCTCGAATCCGATCGGCCGCCTGAATATCGACCCGTTCGCGTTTTCGAAGAGCTTCGTGGTTGTGCAGGACATGTTCCTGACTGAGACTGCGGTGGTCGCCGATGTGGTGCTTCCCGCGGCCAATCTCTATGAGAAGTCGGGCACCGTCACCAATACCTGCGGCGATGTGCAACTGGTCAAGAAGGCCGGCGAAGTGTCGGGCACAAAGACCGATTTCGAAATGATCGTCCGCATCGCCGACGCCATGGGCTTTGAGGTCCGCAGGCTTGTGCCATTCCGGGGCGGAACGCACGCCGACATGGGCCAGTCTCGCGGAGTTCAGTCGGGCGAGGCCGACCGGCACGCGGTTTGGCTGGAAATGCAAGGGCTGGAACCAAAGCTAAGCCCCTTCGATCCTACGGCTATTCTCGACGAAATCCAGCGGCTGGTTCCGGGCTATCACGTCTCGCGCATGAACCTGCTGGCGGGCAACAGCGAGCACACAACACTCGCAAACTCCGGACCGGGCGCGGCCCACAAGCCGGAAACGATTATCCTTGCCAATGAAACTTTATTCAGCTCGGGCACGCTGGGACGTTATTCCCGGACTCTGCAATCGGTCATCGAGAGTCACGAAGTAAAGCCTGCCGAAGTCGCGGCGGACTGATTTAACAAATTGATTTAACAAGACGAGTATCAGAAGGACTGGAGAGGAACGAACGATTTGCCGATCTGGCTCTACATTCTGGCGTCGGTGGTCAAGTCCGCGGTGGCTCTGGTCGTATTGCTTACCGCAGTCGCCTACACCGTCTGGCTTGAGCGCAAAGTCGTGGGGCATATTCAGAATCGCTGGGGACCCACGCGGGTCGGCCCATTCGGCCTGCTGCAGCCGCTGGCCGACGGCCTCAAACTTCTGGTCAAAGAAGATCTGACGCCGCCGCATGTCTACAAGCCTCTCTATATTGCGGCGCCACTGATTGCCATCATCTTCGCGTTGACGTCGATCTCGGTCATCCCCTTCGGAAACCCGATCATGATCGGCGGCTACAGCATCCCGCTGCAGATCACGACCGACGTGAATACCGGGCTGCTGTTGATTCTCGGCGTGACTTCGATCGGCGTGTATGGCGTCGCGCTGGCGGGGTGGTCGTCGAACAACAAATACTCCCTGCTCGGCGGTCTGCGCGCCAGCGCCCAGATGGTGAGCTACGAGATTTCGCTTGGTCTTTCGCTGGTGGGTGTGCTCATCATGGCGGGCAGTTTCAGCCTGCACGATATCGTCGACGCACAAGCCGGGCACTTCTGGGGATTCATCCCCCGCTGGAACATTTTTACCGGCCAGATCATCGGCTTCTTCTGTTATCTGACCGCGGCGTATGCGGAGACGAACCGAATCCCGTTCGATCTGCCGGAGGCTGAAACCGAGCTGGTGGCCGGCTATCACACCGAATACAGCGCCATGAAGTTTGCCATGTTTTTCATGGCCGAATACGCCAACATGATTACGGTCGGATGCCTGGCCACGCTGATGTTTTTCGGGGGATGGCGCGGACCGGTTTTCGGCCCGACCATCCTCAAGGCGGTGCTGCCGCTTTTCTGGTTTGCAGCGAAGGTGTTCGTGTTTCTCTTTGTTTATATCTGGGTGCGCGGCACGCTGCCGCGATTCCGTTACGACCAGTTGATGGCGTTTGGTTGGAAGTTTCTGCTGCCGCTGTCGCTGGTAAACGTGATCGCCACGGCAATCGCGGTGACTTGGTGAGAAAAAGCAGTGGTTAGTGACTAGTGGTCAGTTTTTCGGTGCCCGGTTTTGACTGAGCACTGACCACTAGAAACTTAAGAACTGATTTCATGAGCGTCCACTTAGTCTTGTTTCTGGCCTTCGGAGCCGTTGCTCTGGCTGGCGCAATCAACCTGCTGGCGCAGACGCATCCCATCAACAGCGCGCTTTCGTTGATCGCGGTGATGGCGGCGCTGGCGGGGGAATACCTGCTGCTGGGCGCAGAGTTCGTTGCCGCGTTGCAGGTCATCGTCTATGCCGGCGCCGTTATGGTCCTGTTCGTCTTCGTAATCATGCTGCTTAACGCTGGCGTGGAAGAGCGCAGCAAGGGGAGCCGGGTGGCAATTCTGTTCGGCGTCCCGGGGACACTGTTGGGAGGTGTGCTGATCGCCTGGGTTCTTCTGCGGCATTCGGGAACGGGGGATGTGCCCGCGGGAGCGCTGCCGGGGGCTCCCGCGACCATCGGCCCGCTGCTCTTTCACGAATTCCTGCTGCCGTTTGAAATCACTAGA
>Ga0209517_10006320_pt1 | contig 14681 bp, 12 predicted proteins | sample PeaSoiMetSII2010_FD_187695 | JGI IMG/M metagenome (GOLD analysis project Ga0209517, IMG submission 187695) | Peat soil microbial communities from Weissenstadt, Germany - SII-2010 (SPAdes) (version 2) | ecosystem: Environmental > Terrestrial > Soil > Wetlands > Peat | place: Germany... | reverse complement strand
CGCAACGATTAGAAGCGAGCCTAGGTTGGAATGCGCAAACCAACCACGAGAGCGAGATGGCGCTCTTCCACGAGTGCATGCCGTGGTGTGCGTACATAGTGCTTGACTTCGCCGACATTGTTAGAGAGGCGATTTTTCGCCAGTTAGGCGAGCGTCCGACTCCTGCGCCGCTTCGTACCAAGAGTTCAAAAGCCCCGCCCTGTCGCACAAAGCACGACCAGGGCGGAGCAGGTTGGTTGCTTAGCTCCTACCGAACTACTTCACCCGAACCGCCATTCCTGTGGCGTTATTTTCGTTGTTGATCAAGGACATGCCTTGCACGGCGATGACCTGTCCGACCGCGAGCGGGGTTGGCTGCACAAGGATGGCAAAGCTCGAACTGGTTTTGGCGCCGGTTGGCGTTATCTGCATGACACCGCTGCCATTGCTTTGTGTGGTGTAGGTGCCGGTCAGGGTGTCAGTCTTGGTGGATACCACGCCGGACGCGGCCGACTGGTAGACCTGGTCCCAGTTGCAGTTGGGCGGCTGCACGGTGGCGGTGCAGGTGCTCGAACTCGGCGCAATGTCGGTGTTAGTCTTCACCGCTTGGAAGGTGAGCACTCTGCCACTTACCGTGTAGTCCACCAATGCGCCGACCACGTAGCGTGTGGTGCTGCTCCATACGGTGCCGGAGGGTACTTTGTAGGGGCAGACGCCTACTGGGTTGGCTTTCTTGGCGCACTGATATTCCTGGGGGTCGAAGGTGTTTGTGAAACTGCTCCCCGAGACGATGTTTCCTTTTCCGTCTGCAACCAGGGTGCCAGTGGTCAGATCCTCTGCCGTAGGGTTGAAGTAGCAGGAATAACCGAAGGGAAGCTTGGATCCGCTCGGGCAAAATCCGACCTGCTGGCCGAACATGTTGAACTGAACGGTATAGCCGTCGGCCGAGCCGAGTTGAAAAGTGTAGGTGCCGGAAACCGAGGCATTCGTGACCTGCGCATGCAGGCCTGAGGCGGCCGCAAAGCAAAAGAAAAGGATCGCGGCTGCCAGCTGGCGCGATCCGGACATCCGAGTGTGTAAAGGAATCATCATTCTCCTCCCAGAGAATCTGCGGGAGTATATCCTGAAGAGCAAACGGGCACAATGGGCCGCTGGTGGCGGCTTTTGGGGGTTAGATCGCCGGACGGGTGGCCCACCTTTGAGATATATACGCGCCATTCCAACTGAGGGTTCATAACAAAAGTCATGGCAGAAGCAGAAAGAGTGGGAGTCGAACCGCACGTAGCACTCTTAAGTGAATGATGCCTCTGTGCAAGTTCCACCAGGCAGTTCATTGACACGAAGAGAGCTCTTTCGCTGGGGAGGCTGGATAGTTTACGTACCCAGGCCATATCACAAGTTTGCGCCGTCTGTTCGCCCCTCCGCCGAGTTTTTGGGGGATTTTGAGCGTAATCGCGATTTATCACCAGTCTGCGGCCAATCCGGCCAATCCTAAATCTGGTGACGGCAATCACTGACGAGCCCTGCGCCACAGTGCTAGCCTGAGCAACTGCTATCGAGGTAGTATCGGGCCCTTGCCTTGAAAGTCTGTGCAAGGAGAAAGAAATCATGCGCTGCCCTCGCCTTCTTCCGAGTTCTCTCTACCTGTCCACAATTCTCGTCAGCGTGTTAGTACTGGTTGTGCTGTCTCTGGCAGCTTACCCTGCGACCAACATCAGCGGCACTTGGAATGCTAAGGTGGATCTGGGCGACTATAGTGGCTCACCTACTTTCGTCCTCAAGCAGGACGGTGAAAAGCTGACGGGCACCTATTCCGGCAAACTGGGTGATGCTGATCTCACTGGGACGGTGAAAGGCGACAAGGTCACCTTTGACTTTGACGCCCAGGGAAACAAGGTCCACTACGAAGGCAAGGTGAACGCTGACGGCACAGCGATGGAAGGCACCTGCGACTACGGCAGCGAGTTCAGCGGCACCTTTACTGCCAAGAAAGCTGACAAGAAAGCGGAGAAATAGCGCAGCCAAAGGACTTTGAACCGCTGAGTCCCGATTGACAGGCCGTCGGGCGGCTTTTCTTTTGCATTCTCTCAATGGGGTTGCGCCCTAACGTCTGTTATCAGGCCGTCTCACTCATTTGACCCCGGTGATCTCCAGCTCTTTCTTGCATCGACAAGTGGCGTTTTCGCGAGTTCTTTGCCGCAAGCCATTGCCGTTCCTATCTCTTTCTCTCTTGACGACCGGCGTGGTTCGCGCGCGGCACGCAAGCCCATCGTCGTCATGTATTATGTGCGTGCGGCGAGTGCGTCGTGCCAGTATCCTGCTTGGTACCGCCAACGTTTTGCTCAAGGAGATCACGCCATGCTTACCCGTATCACGATCACACTAGTCCTGGCCACCTTGCTGGCTGCTGTATTCATATTTCCCCACACTCACGTCCGGGCTCAGGGCTTCGGTCCCGAGGAACGCTTCGTCTGTGGCGTCAACGAGCGCGATGAGATCTTCTGCACGTCCTACCGCGGCATGGAAAACGGCCGCTGGGAAAGGATTCCGGGTGCCCTAAGGCAAGTCGTCATACGCCAGGGTCATCTCTGGGGCGTCAATCGCAATGGAGATATGTTCTACTCTGACGATTTCAGGGCTGGAGACACCCATTGGATCCGCCTGGAAGGCCGGGCTAAGGAGATCGCGGAAGGCCACGGAGTCCTCTGCCACGTCAATGACAAAGATCAGGTCTACTGCGCCGACGAAGGCATCGACACTCCGCATCCTCGCTGGCATCGCGCCCCGGACGGCGCCAATCTCAAGTTTATTTCCGTAAACTGAAGCGCGGCCTCACCAAGGAGCCCCCAACGGCTTTTTGCGATTGCCGTTCCAAGCGAATCAGGACAGAAACTCAGCCGCCCGCCTGGGCGGCTTTTTCTTTCATCACGCCGACGGGTTGCACGCAACTTCTGTTATCAGGCGTTACACAACTGAACGCGAGGAAAACCGTTTTGACCCGTGGTTGATGAGTGCTATGGCGATGTTTCGCCAACAATGACCAGCTAACAGCCGTGACCCGCATCACTGACATCCGCTCGCCTCGCGCGGAAAATGCGTGCGAAAGGATTCCCTCGCCTCCGCGAAGAGTGGTTTCCCGCCAGTTGAGACGCACACTCCTGACGTGGGATGCTTTCGAGAACACACACCAGCACTAGTTCCACTTCCTCCGAGCAGACTTGGGACGTACGTGCTACGAAGTTTTTCGCGAGTGTGCTGTGACGCCAATGATGGAGTTTGCCGGATAGAGGAATCTGCTGGCGACATCAGGAACTTTCCTGGATATTCACTTGCGCATCGGTGTGAGGCCGGGAAAGGAGGAGGAACATGGCGAAACTTGGTTTATTGAGAAAGGCGGGCATCATCTTGGTGGTTTGTACGGCGGCGGCGATTGCTGCGCCCGCACAGACCTTTACCACGCTGCATAGCTTCGACTACACGGACGGGTTGACCCCCAGTGGACTGATTGAAGCTACTGACGGGAACTTCTACGGTACAACCACTTATGGCGGGGCTTATACCTGGGGCACGGTCTTCAAAATCACCCCAGGGGGCACGCTGACCACGCTTTACAACTTTTGCGCCCAAACGGGTTGCCCTGACGGCCTATGGCCGAACGCGCTAATGCAGGCCACCGACGGCAACTTTTACGGGACAACCCTTGACACCGGTGGCTATGACGCCGGCACGGTCTTTCAAATCAGGCCCGATGGAACGCTGACCACGCTTTACAGCTTTTGCGCTCAAACGAACTGTACCGACGGCGGCTACCCGCACGCCGGCCTGATGCAAGCCACCGACGGAAACTTCTACGGGACAACCGGGGGCTATGTCTCCCCTAACTGCCAAGGTTTCCGAGGTGGCTGTGGCACGGTCTTCAAAATTACTCCCGGGGGCGCGCTGACAACACTGCACAACTTCAACAATACTGACGGCGCCTACCCGGTCGCCGGACTGATTCAAGCTACGGACGGAAACTTCTACGGGACAACTTTTTATGGCGGGGCCTCCACTAACTGCCCAGCTGGCTGTGGCACGGTCTTCAAAATCACTCCCGAGGGCGCGCTGACAACGCTGCACAACTTCAACTTCAACAATACTGACGGTGCCTTCCCGGTGGCCGGACTCGTTCAAGCGACGGACGGAAACTTCTACGGGACAACCGTCGGGGGCGGGGCCAACTTCGCTGGCACGCTCTTCAAGATCACTGCAGCGGGAACTCTGACCACGCTTCACAGTTTTTGCTCCCAAACGAAGTGCTTCGACGGCAGCGGTCCGGGCAGTCTGATGCAAGCCATCGACGGGAACTTCTACGGGACAAACCAAGGGGGCGGGGCCGCCTCTGCTAGCTGCCCAGCTGGCTGTGGCACGATCTTCGAAATCGCTCCGACGGGCGCGCTGGCCACGCTGCATAGCTTTGACGGCATTGACGGAAGCTTCGGCGGTGGTTTCCCAGGTAGCCTGATGCAAGCTACCGACGGAAGCTTCTACGGAACAACTTCTGGGGTCGAGGCCGCCAACGCTAGCTGCCCAGCTGGCTGTGGCACGATCTTCCGCCTAACCGTGGCCCCTGCAGTCACGCTCCGGCCCACATCCCTGAGCTTCGGCAATCAGGCCCTGGACGAGACCAGCGCAGCCCACACGGTGACGTTGAAGAACAGCGGCACGGCCCTGCTGAACGTTAGCCGCGTTGCCATCGATGATGGCAGCTTCGCGATCTCTGCCAACACGTGCGTAGGCGTGCTGGCCATGGGCAAGACATGCACGGTGAGTGTTACCTTCACACCTAAGTCGTTGGGCAAGCTAACTGGGACGCTCAGCTTTACCGACAATGCCTCCAGTAGCCCACAGGTTGTGCTACTGTCGGGTACCTGTGTCTATCCGACCTCGACGACTTTGAGTTCCAGCCTGAACCCGTCAACGTATGGCCAGACAATAGTCTTCACCGCGATAGTGACCACAAGCGGCCCGATACCGCCGACGGGAACAGTGAGCTTTACGTGGGGCTACGACATCGGCACAGTCACGCTCAACGCCATTGGTGTGGCCACGCTGACTAGGTCAAACCTCAACGCCGATCCGTATCCGCTGAGGGCGGTCTATAAGGGCGACGCCAATAACTTTGGCAGCGCGTCGCCTGTGCTGAACCAAACGGTGTTGCAGACAACGAGTGAAGCCACAATCACGTCGTCAATGAATCCGTCCACCGTCGGACAGGCAGTGACTTTCACGGCGAAGATCACCTCGCCGACGGTCATACCGAGCGGTCCTGTAACGTTCAAAGCCGGAACGACGGTATTAGGGACGGCTCAGCTCAGCAGTGGCAAAGCGAAATTCACGACCTCGACTTTGCCCCCTGGCTCGACTGTAGTCAAAGTGATCTACAACGGAGACTCAAATATCAAGGAGAGTTCAGCGTCTGTAACGCAAACAGTGCAGCCGTAGATTCAAGGCACGGCAGCAAAGAACTGCTGTGCCTGAATCAATCCATCGTGGCAACCGCATATCGACTTTAGGCTCCTACCGAGCTCCTCCGTCCCATAACTGTCGTAACCAGGCGATAGCACTCACTGACAACCTTCTTCGGCCTTAGACTGATCAATTCGAGTGCGGAATCAAATCGCAGCCGAGATGGTCACTTCCAAGCAGCACCTGCCCTGAAAATGCAATCGGCGACCGCCTTCTATTCGTAACGCAGAGCCGTCATCGGATCGACCTTGACTGCCCTGCGCGCGGGCCCGGAGCAGGCAATCGCCGCGACCACGCTCAACAGAACCGTCATCGCCAGCAAGACCAGCGGATCGCGGGAACTGCCCTCTGCCCAGCGCGCCAGAACTTTATTGAGCGCCAGCGTCAGCACAATACCCACTGCAATTCCACTGCCCACGCTCGCCACCGTGGATGCGAATACGATCCGCAGCACGTGCATCCGCTGTGCGCCCAGCGCCATACGAATGCCGAACTCGTTCGTCCGCTGCGCGACCGAATAGGAGACAACGCTGTAGAGCCCCACTGCGGCCAGAGCCAGCGCCAGCAGCGCGAATGCGCCGAACAACCACGCCACCAGTTGTTCCTGCTGGTATTCCTGCTGGCCCGTGATCCAGTGGTCGAGATCTTCGACACTCCCGCTGATTTGCTGGTCCGGATCGATGGAGTTTACCTGCAGTCCCACGGCATGCAGCAGCGACATCGGCTTCACTTCCGACCGCACCAGGATTTGCGTCCACACCCGCATCGACAGCGTGTAGGGCACGAAGGCTTCTGGCAGGATCGGATTTCTCAACCCGTCATCGCGCTTGTCGGCCATGATGCCCACAATCTGCAGCCAGGTGTCGGCGCCCGACGCGGCCGTGGTGTAGGGCGCCTCGTCCTTCACATCCGGGACTCTCAGAGAGTGCTGTAACGCATCGCCATCCGGAAAGTAAAGCCGCGCCATCGTCTCATTGATCACGGCTACGTGGGCGGCATTGTGGTTCTCCGTTTCATCCCAAATCCTTCCCTGCTTCAGCGGAATTCGCAGGATCGGAAAATATCCCGGGCTTACGAAGTTGACGCGGATCTTCTGCCCGTCGCGCTGCGGCCTGCCGAGGATCTCAACGCCAGTCTGCCATCCGTTGGAGGGGGGAGTCGCGTTGCTCGAAATCGCCGCCATGGTCACGCCGGGAACTGCAGCCGCCTTGTTCCGCAGCTGCTCGAAGTACGCCTTGCGCGTCTCCCAGGTCGGGTATGCGCCGTCATGCACCGGAATTCCCACCGACATCACATTGTGCGGGTCATAGCCGAGTGGCGTGTGGATGAGGCGCAGAAATCCCTCCATCGCCGCGCCCGCTCCGGCCAACATCACCAGCGTCAGCGAGACCTGCGCGGCGGTAAGAACGCCGTGTGTCGTACGCCCGTGCACCACGCCGGCGATCTTGCGCGTGCTGGACTGCATCACCTGGCTAACCTCTGGCCGCGAAAGCTGCAGCGCCGGCCACAGGCCAAACAGAATCCCGGTGAACAATGCGACCGCCACGCTGAAAACCAGCACCGGCAAGTTAATCTGGATCGACGCCTCATGGGGGAAGGAATATTTCGGCAGCAGCTCTACAATGAGCGCCAGTGCCCGGTACGCCAGCAGCACGCCCAGCGCTGCCCCGGTCAGCGAAAGCAGCAACGACTCGGTCAGCAGTTGGCGGATGATGCGGCCCCGGCTCGCCCCAATCGCCGTACGCACCGCAAATTCATGCTGACGCGATGTACCCCGCGCCAGCAACAAGATCGACACGTTTCCGCACCCGATGGCCAGCAGTAGTGCCACCGCGCTGAACAGCAGATACAGCGTCCCACCTAAATCGTGAACAAACTGCTCATTCAACCCCTCCACGCGGAGCCGGAAATGATCCGAGGGAAAATGTTTGGGTGTTTCCTTGGCGAACTGCTCGATCAAGGGCTGCAGGGCAGCGTTGGCCGCCTCGTGGGTGACGCCCGGTTTCAACCGAATGCCGACGTAAAAGGCCTTGGTGGGGTCCGCCGTCACTTTTTGCGGGAGGTAGACATCGCCGTCACCCCAGGTGAAGCGCGGGGCAGCCACGCCCACGATGGTGTAATTCTTGCGCACCAGTTGCAGGTTCTGGCCCAACACGCCTGGATCCCCGTTGAAATGACGCTGCCAGAATTTGTAGCCCAGCACCGCGACCGGTTGTGGCTCCTGACCATAGATCGCGTCGGAAGGAATCAATCCCCGCCCCAGGATGGGCGGAACGCCCAGGAAAGAAAAGCCATTGGAGCTCAGGTAGACGCCTTGCACATCTTCGGGCAGGTCTCGCCCGGTGACGGTAAGGTTCCAGTCATCTTCCATGAACGCGTCCTCGACCACCGGCGCCATCCGAATCTGCTGCCACTGCGCGCCCGTCAGCCCGAACCCTCGCGGCTGCTGCGAATCGTCGAGCAACCGCATGTGGATCATGCGGTCCGACGCAGCGTAGGGATAGGGATTCATCAGGATGGCGTAGACCACGCTGAAAACCGCGGTGGTCGCGCCGATGCCCAGCGCCAGCGACAGGACTGCGGTCACGGTGAATCCGGGACTCTTGAACAGTTGGCGAAGGCTGAAGCGGAAGTCCTGCAGCAAGGTCTGCATAGTTGTCCCTCAGACGGATGGACGAGAAGGCGGCACTTCAGTCACCAATCGTGGTCCACTCAAGTCGTTCTATTTTCAGGGAGCAACAATGTGTGTGGACGGTTTGTTCTGTCCGATTTCGCCGGGAGGTGTCCATGATCGGACAGGAACGAAGTCTTCTTAAGTATAGCGGCGGCCGGGTGCCCCATTTCTCGCGTTCTTTGCGAGAAAGCCTGCCCCTTCGACAAGCTCAGGGCAATCTCTGAGCGAAGGTCGAAGGGTGGGGAATTTGATTTTCCACTAGTACAGACCCGGCTGTCCCTCCGGCCGCGTCTTCCACCGCCGGTGTACCCACAACCACTGGTCGGGATACTTCCGCACGTAGTCCTCAATCACCGTGGTGAACATCTGCGTGTTGGCGGCGATATCGGCCTCCAGTTCGCCAGTGCGAATCAATTCCAGCGCCGGATCAAAACGCAGGCGGTACTTGCCCAACGCCGCATCCCAAATCGTGAACGTCGGAACAACCGCCGCGTCGGTGCGCAGAGCAATGCGGGCCAGTCCGCTCGCCGTGCAAGCGGGAATGCCAAGAAAATCCACGAAGATTCCCTGCGGCGGCGTCATATTCGTATCCATCAATATGCCCACGACCTCGCCAGCCTTCATCGCCGCCAGCAGCCCGCGCACGAAATTATCCTTGTCGACGGTCTTGTTCCCGTGCATCGTGCGGTAGCGTCGAATCATGCGGTCCAGGTAAACATTGTCCATGGGACGCATGACGACGTGCATCCAGTGCCCGTACATGGAATGGGTGAAGGCGGAAAGCTCCCACCCGCCGAAATGCGCCGTCAGGAATAAGACTCCCTTTTTGCGCGCATACGCCCGCTCGTAGTTCTCCAGCCCGTCATACACCACTACCTGGGTGACGTTCTCGAGCGTGTAGCGGGGAAACTGGCACAGTTCCGCCAGTTGTCGTCCCAGCGAAGTGAACTCCCCGCGCAGAATGCGCCCCCGCTCCGCCTTGCTCTTTTCGGGAAACGCCATCGCGAGGTTGCGCATCCCCACCTGGCGCAAACGGAAGTGCAGCAGATAGACGACCTGGGAGAGAGCAATGGCGAAGGCGCGCGAGAGGGGCCGCGGCAAAATACCCAGGATCTTAATGAACGGCCAGGCCGCCGCGTATTCGAGTTTCCGCCGCATCAGGGAAGCGTGACCGTATCACTCACCAAATTTGCTTGTCAATCTCCCGAGTGCGTGTGCAAACATGTGGGGACAGCCGCCAAGCTTGCCCTGAGCGAAGTCGAAGGGGCTGTCCAGTCGAGCAAAGCTGGACAGTTCGCTGCCAGACTACTTCGCCGCCTCCTGCGCCCACTTCGCCAGCGTGGTCAGGAAAGCATTTGCGGCCGGCGGTGGATCCACTTCCCCCATCAACGCCGCCTTCGAGGTCATCATGTGCCCGTAGAACTCGCGGGTGCTGTCCTTGTCCTGCTTGATGACCGCTCCGTTCAGGCTCACGCCGGCAAACACTCCGCGGGCGCGTGAGTATGTGAGGACCTGGGCCCGCATCTTCCAATCGGTATTGCCTTCGGCGTGGCGCCCCACCGGGCCAGCGGCCACCGAGGCATCCGCTCCCAACTCGAACTTGCTCGACAGCAAATGCTGCATGCCATCGTTGTTCATGATCAGCATCACCAGGTCCACCGCCTGTCCGCCGATCTGAAATCCGACGCTGCCTCCCTCCAGCGCGAAAAACGCTGGCGTGCTCCAGCCCTTGGGCGTGCGGCAACTGGCCAGCCCGCGCCCGTACTTCGCGCCCACGATGAACCCGCCCTTCAGCATCGACGGAACCACGGCCACGCACTCCGCTTTGCTGAGGATTTCCTGGGGCATGCCGGAGTCCGGCGCCGATTGGATCTCGTTCAATACGTCCGCTGCCGCCTGCACCCGATCGGCAGCCTTCGATTCCTTCGGCTGCTCATCCGCGGCAAGGGCAAAGCTGCAAAGCGTCACTACCAGGGTCAACAGAACTAGGGTCAACATAACAAGTTTTTTCATGCGTCCTCACCACTCCAAGATTGACTGGGATCCCGTAACCAAATTGTAAATGAAGTCTGGGCTCAGGAAATGGCAGGCTGGGGTTTCAGCAGTGGCCCAATTTAAAGGCTTCACCACGAAGGACACGAAGTCACACGAAGGAAACGCCTGCAAATGAAGTCCTTCGTGAACCTTCGTGTCCCTCGTGGTTCACGTTTTTTCTTATTCGAAAGAAAGATGGATGGAAGAAGGGATGGAGACAAAAAAATGCGGGGCTGAAAGTAGTGACCCTAATCGCCACTCTCAACCCCGTCTCCCAGGTTCTGTGGTAGGTGAGGCGAGTATGGCGCACACACTCAAGCCCCACAAGATTACGAAGGTAAGTGCCCCGATGTAACCGCCGGGTTGGTCAACATCCCCCGCAAACCACGGCCGTCGGTCTGGCGTTCTCAGCTACTAGCTAGGAGCTAGAAGCTGCCCTACTTCGCCGTCACCAGCGAATGCGTAATGGCATGCACCGACAGCGCGATGCGGTTCTGCACGCCCACCTTGCGCATCAATTTCGCCACGTGCGCTTTTACCGTGCGCTCCTCGATCCCGAGCTGACCGCCAATCTCTTTGTTAGAGCGGCCGGCTACCAGCATCTCCAGCACTTCTTTTTCGCGGTCGGTGAACGTCACCCGGCCCGCCGGGAAAATCCGCCCCGGAGCCGACGACACCCGCTCGATGAACATGGAGAGCACTCGGCGCGGCGCCCAGACTGATCCCTGGTTCACAATGCGGATCGCCTGCGCGAATTCCGCCGGTGTGGCAGCCTCGTCCACGTAGCCCTTGGCCCCGGACGCAATCGCTTTCAGAATGGTTTCCTCGTCAATTCCCGAACCGGTCACGATGATCCGCAAATCCGGCCGCGTGGCCTTCAGGCTGGCCATCACGTCAAACAGGTTCTGTCCGTTCCGGTTGCCGAGCAGGATGAGATCAATGCCTTGCAGCATGCTGATCTCGGGGAGTGCCGCGGAGATGAGTTCGAACTCGGGCTCAGAGTCGAACAATGCGCGGAACCCAACAAAGCGCAATGGGTCGCTTTCCACCACTGCGATTTTGATTACTGGTTTTCTGGCGACGGCTGCTTTCATAGTTTTCCCTGTAGGGTTTGAATTCTTGTATCCAGCATAGTGATAATTCATCGCGATGCAAAGAGAAGGTGACCGAAGGGAAATTACGGGAGTAACATGGAAAAATAAGCTTGAACTTAACATTGGCAACCGAAGTCAGGCCGCGCGGGTTGACGTTTCCAAACGCATCACCGCAGGTAACCTCATCACCGGGAGAGCCGTTCTCATGATCATTCGCGCGAAACGACCGACGCACCTGTTCGCCATCATCACTGCTTCCTTGCTTGCGGCGTGCGCGCTGTGGGCACAAGACGCTCCGCCCGCTGCCACTCCTCCCGACCAGAGTGCGCCCGTGTATAAGCCGAAGTCACCCAACATTCCCGCGCGCTCCGACTCCGAAGACCTCGCGATCCGCTACATGCTCGTCGTCATCCGCGCCCAGCGCCAGTTCAACAAGCAATACGATCATTTCGCCACCACGCTCGCAGAACTCGTGCACTCCGGATCCTTCACCAAGCGTATGGTCAACCCCGACCGCGGAGACTACACGGCAGGCTTCAAAGGCACGAAGGACAGCTACGTCCTCACCATGACCCCGAAGAATCTGGACGCCCAGCACCGTTCGTTTTACGCCGAAGACGACGGCAAGATCCACGCCGACGAGTCCAAGCCCGCCGATGAAAATTCTCCGCCCCTGAAGTAAGAAGAAGTTCATGTAGGGACGGCCGCCCCGGCTGTCCGCCGCGCGCAGCGCGGCGTGTGGGGCGGACACTCTTGTCCGCCGCCTTTGACTTTGACTTTGCAACGAATTTACGGACGCTGATTGCCGGCTACGGTAGGCTGCAGCAAACGCAGTCCGCTCGACGGACACACATCGGGAAATTCAGCGTACGAAAAAGTCTTCCCCCCGACGGGCTGAAACTGCTGCAGCCAGTCAACCACCTTGGCGACTGGAACAGGGAACGGACTCTCGCCGTCGGCATTCAACCACTGCAAGCGCCACACGTCGCGCTCGAGCCACTGCCGCGCTCCATCCGCGTGATCCCGCGTCGAGCCCGGAATCTCCGCCGCAAAACTCTCCGCGTCCTGACGTATCAGCCCACTATGCTCCCCTGACACAGCTCGGAATTCGGGCGATGCCAGCAACTTCGTCAACTGCTGCAACCGCTCCTTCGGCATTTTCCCGCGCAGCCGCGTCGTCTGTCCGTCGTCCATGGATCGGACAATCCGATAGCCTCCATCCCGCGCGACCGCAACACAAACGTGCTGGACTCCCTCGCCGTGCACCACCGCCGACCTTTCGTAAGAAAGCCGCGCCAGCAAGGCGGAGTCGTAGTGATCGGTCTGTTGCGCCGACAGTCCAAACGAGATCAGAAGAAGCGAAACTGTCAGAAGAGTCTTTGAGTGAGAGGGCACGCGGTGACCTCCTGCGTAGGATTCCGTCATTCTAGTATGAGGATGGTCTGAGGATAAAGGGTTGGATATCGGGTGCCCCACCCTTGTCGCGTTCTTCGCGACAGGGTGGGGGTTTTGACTTTGAGGGCGGAATGTTGACTCTTGGGAACCGAAATTCTGATCTTGACTGTGCTGATGCCGGTTACGGTTGCTCTTCGCTATCCGGGATCACGTTGACCCGCACGCTCTTCCGCTCCCCTTCGTTCACATGCATCCCGCTTCCCTGCCCCTCGCAGTTTTTCAAGAATTCGGGATTGTAATAAGCCTCGCCCTCTACGCTCTCCCACGCGAACAGAGTGTATTCCCCAGGCACAACGCCATGCAGCGTGAATCGTCCACTCTGATCGCTGACGGTCTTGCGGTAGCGCTCGACGCGCGCCCGCAGCCGCATCTCCGGCACGGCGACAACGACGGCGTTCGCGACCGGCTGGCCCTTCGAGTCAACCACAACTCCATCGACAACCCCGCCGTTCGCGCTCGCCACCAGGTCGAGCACCACCGCGCCGCCATTCACGCTGATTCCCGCATCCCCCACGTCGCGCCCACCCGCTAGTGCTGTCTTCAAGTACCAGTCCGCATTGCCGCCGCTGGGCAGATATGGCGTCAAGCCCTCGCCGGCGAACTGCACGGAGTAGCTCCCCGGCGGAACGCTCTTCCACTCAAACGTCCCGTCAGCCGCCACATGCGCGAGGTGCGAGAATCCGTCTCCCATCGTGAACCCACTCCACGTCTCATCGTCACCGTCGGCGGAGCGCAACATAAGAAAAATCTGGCTAGGATCGAACCGGCCGCCGCTCTTGCTCTCCAGGCGCAGCCGGCCGTGAATCCATCCCCCCGGCTGCGGCGACAGCCGCAGGCCTTCGACGCTGTTCGAAACCACCTGCAGCGCTTGCCGCGCCATCATCGGCACCGGCGCGTTCTCCACCGTGGCCAGAATCGTGTACGCTCCCGGCGCAACGTCGTGAATCACAAAGCTCCCGTCCGCGTGCATCTCCGCGCCATTCAGCACCAGGTTGAAATCCCGCGACTGCAGCATGATCACCGCCGAAGACCGAGGCGGCAGATTCACCACCGAGCCGCGAATGCTCAGACTCGGACTCAGCGTCAGCGAAAAGTCCACCGGAAACTCATCACCCGCATGCAACTGCACCGGCGAGGCCTGGCTGCGATCGGCCGTGCCCGGATAATACGTCGTTTGGTAAGACGTCTGATAGGAAGTTGTCGCGGGCTTGTCAGGCGCCGCAGTGTTGCGCGCATCCCCCCCAGCCACGCCTGCCCCTTCGATCAAACTCTTGAAATCCGGCGGCGGACTCACCGACAGGTAATAATTCCCCGCCGGCAGTCCTGCCACTCGATATTCGCCCAGGTCGTTGGTGCGCTCCGCGCCCACCTGCTCCCACCGGCTGTGCCCGGAAACGAAGGTCTGCCGCAGTACCGCGACCTGCGAATTGGGCAAAGGATCTCCATCTTCGTCGGTCACCCGTCCCCGCACCACTGCGGCAGCCTGCAACCGTATTCGCAGATCCTTCAGTTCTTGCCCAGCCGTTAGCGTCAGAACGCGTCCGTCGGTACGGGCGTGGTGCTTCTCGACTTCCAGCAATCCCGTGCGCTCGGCGAAGAGATGGTAGCGGCCTGGCACAATCCCTTCGATATGAAACCCGCCATCCGGACCGCTGACCGCCGTGTAGTCTCCGCCCTCTGCCTGGTTCTCGGCAATCAGTTCGATCAGCGCCTTCTTCACCGGCTCGCTGCCCGGCTCCTTGGTAACGATGCCCTCAATCACCGCCCGGCCCGCAGGTTTCGCCGCAGCATTGCCCGCGACCTGGGCCACGGCGTGCGCGCCCAGCAGCACGCTCAGCAGACAGAGAGAGCCTAGCTTCGTGGAACGTGGATTCGTGGGACTCAGCTTCATGGAACTGGAAAAGCGGCAGATTCCTTACCGGCCGTGAGGGTCAGCC
>Ga0209517_10006319_pt1 | contig 14684 bp, 15 predicted proteins | sample PeaSoiMetSII2010_FD_187695 | JGI IMG/M metagenome (GOLD analysis project Ga0209517, IMG submission 187695) | Peat soil microbial communities from Weissenstadt, Germany - SII-2010 (SPAdes) (version 2) | ecosystem: Environmental > Terrestrial > Soil > Wetlands > Peat | place: Germany... | reverse complement strand
GCAACACCGCCGGCAGCGGGCGAGGCCCTTGGTACCTGGCGCGGGCTAACGCCTTATCTGTTGGGCTTTCCAATGCATACTTCAGGTCACTCGGACTTCCGACGCTGATCGAGGGGTGCTAGCGTAATCAACTCGAACCGCCGTGTCCGGACCCGTACGCACGGTGGCGTGGGAGGGGCCGAGCCGTGAGGCATCCCCCCTATCCCGATTCAAACGGGGTTCGAGGAAATAGCTCCTTGGTAGTCGCCTACTGTTTACCAATAACTGCTGGGAACAGCCCATGTATCCGGTAGAGATCTGCGAGTTAGTTGGGGATTCGTCGCCGGCAGGCACGGGCGTTAGGCGGCAATAATGCTCCGGATTTGCCTCCGCCGGGCTGTCATACGCAACTTCCGAAGGGGTTCTGTATCGGCTTCGCCCATTCATCCCTCGACCCGGCATAGCCGGAACCAAACCGCGAAGTTGATCGATTTCAAAATACTGTCGTCAGCCGCACAAACACAGGCCCTGATAATCGCAGCCCCAGATGTCCTGCCGCAAGAAATGACGGGACGCTACGACAAAAGTCCTGATCACGACGGCGCTTCCCGAGACTCGGAAGGTGTGAGAAAATCGCTTGTAGGGGCTGTAGTGCCGCTCTCCGAGCGTCGATGTTCTTGAGAATACACAGGGGGCGGTCAGAGACCGCCGTTGGAATTCGTTTTTCTCACACCTTCACAGCCGTGGGATAAGGGAGCGGAGCCAGTAGAGCGCCCCAGAAGGGGGAAGGATTGGCTCATACCTGCCACCGATTGAACCCATACGGAGATTCTAAGCGCAGCAATTACCTTCGGTGTCCAGCAGAAGGTGTGGGACATTCCGACGATGCGACCAAGTGGTGCTCCTACGCGCGAAACGAATTCGCCGCACGCGACACTATCTTACTAGTGGCGAAAATGTGGAGGGAAGAATTGAAGCTTGATTAAGTGGAACGATTTAAGTCGTGATTCTAAAGGAGCTTCGAACCATGCGTTCACTGGCTGCATTCGCGCACGCCCTGCTGACCCTTGGCTGTTTGTTATTTCCAGCACGGCCAACTGGGGCGGCGATCAACGCCTACGGGCTGGGCGCGAGCTACGACTCCACACAAAGCAACGTCATCTTTCGTGTCTACTCCGCACGCGCCTCGCAGATCGAGGTTGATCTCTACGCGTCCCCGATGGGTTCAGCAGAGGTGCTGCGCCTTATCCTTGAGCCTGACAGCAACACCAACATCTTCTCCGGTTCCCTATTGGTTGCGGCGCTGCAGGCAGCCGGCATCACCGGGCCGGTATATTACGGCTATCGGGCCTGGGGGCCGAACTGGCCTTTTTCGAGCAGTTGGACCAAGGGTTCCAGTGCCGGCTTTATTTCGGACGTGGACGCCCAAGGCAACCGCTTCAACCCCAACAAGCTGCTGATCGACCCCTATGCCCGCGAGATCAGCCATGACCCGGTGAATGCCACTTGGACGGACGGCACGGTGTACGCCTCGGGGGCTTCCCACCGCAACATCGACACGGGGAATATGGCGTCAAAGAGCATCTTATGGTCGCCGGCGGCCCAGAGCATCGGCGCCAAGCCCACCGGCGCGCAGAAAGACGACGTGATCTATGAGGTGAACGTGCGCGGCCTGACCGAGAACGACAGCAGCGTACCCGCAGCCTTGCGGGGCACGTACGCCGGCGCTGCCCTCAAGGCGCCCTACCTTGCGAGCTTGGGCGTCACGGTCGTAGAGTTTCTGCCCGTGCAGGAAACGCAGAACGACGCCAACGACAACACACCGAACTCCACCGTGGGGCAGAACTACTGGGGATATTCAACCTTGAACTATTTCGCGCCTGATCGCCGCTACTCCTCAAACAAGGCTGCGGGCGGGCCCACCAGTGAGTTCCAGGCCATGGTAAAGGCCTTTCATGACTTGGGCCTGAAGGTTTACATCGACGTAGTGTACAACCATACGGCGGAGGGCGGAGCGTGGAACGCAAACGAACCGTCCACCTACACGATCCTCTCCTGGCGCGGACTCGACAATCCCACTTATTACGAACTGACGTCCGACATGCAGTACTCGTACGACAACACGGGCGTAGGCGGCAACTACAACACCTATAACCAGGTCGCGCAAAATCTCATCGTCGATTCGCTGGCCTACTGGCGCGACACCATGGGCGTGGATGGCTTCCGCTTCGACCTCGCTTCGGTGCTGGGCAACACCTGCACGGCGGGCTGCTTCAATTTCAGCAGCGCCGACAGCAACACCGCGCTCAATCGCATCCTGCGCGAGTTACCTCAGCGTCCCGCTGCCGGGGGCAGCGGCATTGACCTTTTCGCTGAGCCCTGGGCCATTGGTGGCAATTCCTACCAGTTGGGCGGTTTCCCCGCTGGCTGGTCAGAGTGGAACGGCAGCTATCGCGACACGCTGCGCCAGGCGCAGAACGACCTGGGCGTGGCGACCATTACCACCGGCCAATTGGCAACGCGCTTCGCTGGCTCGTCTGACCTTTTTGGCAGTCGTTCGCCGTGGAACTCGATCAACTTCATGGACGTGCACGACGGCTTCACGCTCAAGGACCTCTATAGCTGCAACGGCCCCAATAATAACCAGCCTTGGCCGTACGGGCCGTCCGACGGAGGCAACGCGACGAACTACGGTTGGGACCAAGGCGGCGACAGTGCGGATCAGCGGGCTGCCGCACGCCTCGGCTTTGCCTTTCTCATGTTGAGCGCCGGCACACCCTTAGTGGCCGGCGGGGACGAATACCTCCGCAGCCTCCAATGCAACAACAATCCTTACGACGTGGACTCGATTGCGAACTGGCTCAACTACACCTGGAACCCTGATCAATCCAACTTCAACGCCTTTGTGAAAGGCATGATCGCCTTTCGGAAGGCGCACGCGGCTCTGCGCCCACTAAACTTCTATTCGGGTGCGCAGTTGGCATGGTGGACGCCGGCGGGCACAACGCCGGACGAGGGTTACTGGTCGAGCGGCAGCAATCACGCGATCACCTACCAGTTAACCGGCATCGTCCTCGGTCACAGTTCTTCGTCCATCTACGTTGCTTACAATGGTTGGAGCGCCAGCGTGAACTTCACGCTGCCATCGCCTGGCAATGGCGTGAACTGGTATCGGGTCACCGATACCTGCGGCTGGGCGGAAGGCCCCAACCAGGTACGCATCCCCGGGTCAGAGGACGCCATTGGCGGACAGGGTGTTGTGTACGGCCTCTGCGGCCGCGGGCTGGTGTTGTTGATTGCCAAATAGCGCACGGACCCCGATCTTGCAGGGGCAGGGCTTGCCTTGGTCCAGGGTCGGCGAAGCGCCACGTGAGGTGTAGGAGTCTCGGTTTCTGACTCGGAACTTAATCTCGGCCCCCTCGCGTATCGCGCACCGATTCCAGTCCAGCCACATGGCCGTCTATTATTATTTGAGCGCCGACGATCCCCGCGCCACTCAGCAAAGGGTTCTTGCCTTCACCCACAACGATACCTTCAAGCCGCTGCCGGACTACCAAGTGATGGTGAGCCACTTCCATACGCGATTTACACCTATGCTAGCGGATGCGGGCACGATCGACTTGCAGGCGGGCACTATACGTTCGTCTTTCCCAAGCCCGTTTATTGGAGCTACGTACGCGAACCCGGGCAGCCTTTCACGGAGATGGATCCAAAGTACGGGAAGGTATACCACGTCGGGACAGCGAGGGACGAATTGCAATTGCTCCAGGACGAACAGGGATTGATGTGGCAGACGCACCCGCGGACGAAGGGCTCGACAGGCTACCCCGATGTCGTCCGGGACTCAGAACATTTCAGAAGCGACCGGTTTCTGGGGGCATCCTACCAGTCGCTGCCCGTCGATCAATCTGAGCCCAGGATTTGCGAAAAGCGGTGCTTAGGGGTGCTGGACGATATGAACAATTGGGCCGGTCCGAAGTATATGATCGCCGAGGGAGACACCTATGCGAAAAATGTTGAGGATGAGACCTACCCGCAACTAGTAGTGAACTACGTCAAGCTTGCACATTTGCCGGCGTTCGACGAGGACTGGAGCCCGATTCTCCGCGCCATGCGAGCCGGTGATTTCTATGTGAGCACCGGGGAAGTCCTCCTCAGGAATTACGCCATCGAAGGCGCCGGAGAAAAAAGGGCGTTTACCAGTGAAGTTGAATGGACGTTTCCCCTGGAGTTTGTAGAGTTGGTTTGGGGGAACGGCTCAACCGTGGACAGGAAGATCCTTTCCGCAACCGCTCTAGCCCCCTTGGGGAGCCATCGTTTTACCATCCCGTTTGAAATCACCGGGAAGAAGTGGGTACGATTTGCAGCCTGGGATTCAGCCGGCAACGGAGCGCTTACCCAGCCTGTCCACCTCAGGTAGACTGGCAAATTTTGTAGCCAGCGGGCAACCGTCTTTCGAGGAGCACGCACCTATGCGGCAAGGTCGTTACCCAAAAGGCTCGGGCGCTCCTCTCGCTTATCGCTGGCGGCTTACTGGAACAGCCCAAATATCCAACAAAGGTTCGCCTTGCGGAGGAATCTTCAATAGCTGCTCACGATCAGCAAGCAGAGACGGTTGCCACTTTTGGTCTTCGGCATGTCGAGATCGCCAGAGAGATCTTTGAAGAAGAAACAAGTAAGTCTTGGCCATCAGTTGACATTCCGGCAGGACACTCGGGCCATATGACCTCCACTTGCCGCAGCCAGCGAAGAAGCTTCCGGCGAAAGAATCGGTCGGCGGAATAGGCTGATGCACCCAGTTGTTGAGCAAGGCCGTTCGGGCCGAAGAGAGGGAAGCGGGCTTGAGTTCCGTTCAAGGCCCAGCTTCTCCATACCAGCCAGATATAGAAGTCCAAGGTTCCCGGCGCATGAGCAAAACGGGAGATAGCTTCCCGCTCCACCGGCATCCTGTGCTGGTCGATCTCTTGGTGAAACGCCTCGCTGAGAGTAATTATGTTTTCGTGTATTACGGGACTCACATCCGGTGCAGTTGAATTTGGATTGAACCAGAGTCGCATGCGATCGAAGAAGTGAAAACGGGAGAAGTCAACGACTCTGGCGCCGTTTGGCCTCTCATCTGTTCCGAAAAAGATGGTGGCCGCGAAGATCCGCTGAAAGCCTCCTACGAGGCGGCGATAGTGAGGGTCATCCTTGGGCCGGTGAAAGAAATCGAGCATCTGAGCTGCAGAGGCAAAGTGGATTGTTCGGTTCTTTTGTTGTAGGGCGAGGGTGGCGACCCAGATGGGGATCAATCGGTCCTGGCCGAAGGGCAAGCCGAAGTCCGGATGAGCGGTGACGTGCAAGAAGAACCTGCCACTGTGACGGGCGTGGACCAAGCGTGACTTGGGCGGTCGGCGGAGAGGTAGTCCACACAACACGAAGGGGCGGGTGTGAAAGGCAAGCTGCTGTTGATGATCCTCGCGTTGCTGACGGACAAGATGGATTGTATCCAGTTGTCGAAGTCGCCGGTTCGAGATGCTGATGAGAGGTGCATTGAGACGCAGGCAGTCAGATACCGACGAAAAACCGTTGGTCGCCGTTTCTGGGGGTTTGGGGCGAGGTGCATAATGGGGTGCATGTTGGTGCCCGAACTGGAGGCTTGGGTCCGAATGAGAACCACTGTATCCGACTGAAAAGTCGTGGGTCCGAACAGGGTGAACGGTGGTACGAGTGTTTCCTAAACCGTGGGTCGGGGGTTCGAATCCCTCCAGGCCTACCATGTTTTCAAGGACTTAGCGCACCCCCGGTTCTCTTCGGCTACTATTTCCGGCTACTTTAAGCGACAGCAGCCTGACGACGATATTCAGCTTCCGCGGTTTTGAGCTTCTGCCATACCGCCTCTGAGGCCGCTTTCTGAGCCTGATCCCCTGCGTACGAATAGATGATGTTTACCCGGTCCTGCGTGTGTCCCAGCCGATCCATGCGGGTCTTCACATCCACGCCTTCGTTGAGCATGAGCGAATTGTTCAGGTGCCGTAGGGCGTGCCAGTGAAGCTCTGGAATGCCAAGTTTGCAAGCGAGAGGTTTTATGTATTTTGACATCACCAGTCCCCTGTCCATGGGCCTGCCTCGTTTCCCCGGGAGCACCCAGGCGTCGGGCTGCGCATCCGGATAGTTCTTTTCTTTGTACCCCTGCAGTACCTCCATTTGTTCGTCGGTCAGCACGACCTTCCGATAACCCTTTCTGGTCTTGGGCCCGGTGCTTATCTCTTCCCAGACGGATTCTCGGATCAAGATGGTATTGTGTTCCCAGACGATCGACTCCCAGCGCAGTCCACGCAGTTCTCCACTCCGGTTCCCCAACCAGACCGCCAACTGCTAGGCCATCTTATGACGGGGGTCTTTCAACCTGTCTAGGATGGCAATCACCTGTTCAGTTGTTGGCATGACATAGGGCTCTTCGGGCCCCTCGGCCGGCAGTATGACGAAGCGAGCGGGGTTGTACGTCAAACCATGCCCGAGCCGGATGGCTGATGAAAACACACTCGACAGATCGGTTCAGTACTTTGCTACAGATCTTCTGCTGAGTTTGAGGCTGTCGAGGCATTTCTGGATTTCCGCAGTTCCTATGCCGTCGAGCAGTCGTGCGCCAAGCCGCGGGATCCACACGTTTTTCATCACCCATTTGCTGTCACGCACCGTGCTGGGTCTCTCGTCCTGCAGTTCGTGCTTTGTTTCTTTGTTCGCTTCGTCGTAAAAGTGCTCACGCCAGAAACCCTCTAAGGTGCGGGCGTTCCCGGCGACTTCACGATGAGCGTTGAGTTTCCTCATCCATTCGCGTTTAAGCTTTTGCGCTTCGCTCTTTGTGAGGTCTTTAACCCGTCCCAGAGTGTGCGAAGGACGGTGATCTCCTTCTGTCCATTGAACACACCAGCTTCCGTCTTTAATGCGGAGGCTGCCTTGCCGATCTCGGCGTCGAGTCATTCTCAGTCCTCCTCGAATCGCCGAGTCCAACTTAGGAACTGTACCGCTTTCCTGCGGTGCCAGAAACTCGTCAACAATCCGACCGTCAAACCGAATGTCAGTTGGCGTGAGACGCTGACACGGAATGTACCGACGGTGCGTTGGGTCGAGTCTGCGGTAAATGAAACTCTTGCTACATTTGAGGCGTGCCGCTAGCTCGCCAACCGTGAGCAGTTCGTTCTCTTGCAAAGTTCATAGGTCCTCCTGATGAGCTGGCGCCTCTGCCCTTGCGCCGTAGCCGCTCCCCGCAGTGTTGCCGGCCGGCAGAATGCTGAGATGCAGGGTTCGGTGCTATGTAATGTCCCAATGAACGGGGTCGTGTCGTAGGCTCCGGAAACAGCGAGAGCATGACAGGCAGGGCAGGGAGGGGGTCGACCGCTCCCTGCCGTTGAGCAGCTGTGCCACATTCTACAGCGAGAGTTGGGGCTTCGGCCTTGGGCCGTTGCCTGGTTGATCCTTGGGTCCTCAGACGGGCTCGCCTCTATTCAATTATCCGGCCATCGCGATCGGGGTCAGTAAGCTCGGATCATACGTGACCGAACTCGGCGGCGGGGGGGGACGCCTAATGTTCCAGGCGCCCACGCTCACCCATCTCTGCAAATCAACTCTTGGAATCCTCGCCTTCTTCGCGGGGGCCGGGATCGACGTGCGACGCCTCTGATGCGTCACCCTCAGGTGCCGGCGCAGTATCGAAGTCCACCGCTTGGCGGTAATAATCCTCACGTTTATCGAAATACAATCGGCAGGGATCAGGAGAGGTCTTTCCTCCGCTGTCGGCAAGCCGGTGGAGGGCCATGATCGTATGGCCCAAAGTGCGCGTTCCGATCCACTGACGGAAGATATCTTCCTCACCCCTGGTCAGGGTGTTCTCGAAGCGCATGACGTATTGATTGACAACCTTGGCGGCCAAGTCGAACCAGTCGAGAGGTTTACCTTTGCTGATCGCATTCGGCAGCTCTGGCCCCGGCTCTTCGGCCGGGGGAATGGAAGATTCCTTGGCGAGCTTGAGGTAGTGATTGCGGGCGTTCACGAACCTCCTGCATGCATCCTCTGTGCCCTTGGATCTTTCCGTACGAGCGAAGATGCGAACGGCCTGGAGCGTCAAGTCCGTCGGCTTACCGGCCAGCCATCGGCGAAGAGTCTAAAGCTCAGGCTTACCCTTCACTTTCCAGAGAAACTCCTCGGGGTAGGAGTGGAAATCTTTCATCACCCGGTCGGCGGCAGCACACCACTTGGCGAGGTCATCATCGGACACCGAAGACCCAGAACCGACTAATAAAGATAGATCTACCGTACCGGTATTCTGTCCGGGATTCCCGGACGCTAGGTCGCCGAGTTTTCCGGTCTCCAGCCACCTCTTGAAGGCAGGGTCCAAGGGTGTCGCCCTGAAAGTAGTCCGTTTGTTTCCGTGCTTCTGGACAGCTAGGATCCCGATACGCTCGAGTTCGTCGATTGCTCTCTCGATCGGCTCACTGTCTTGATAACCGGCCATCTCCGCCAATTCTCTTTGTGAGAACTTGACGACAGGGTCCGGTACTCCCCTTCGGAAGTGATCTCAACGGAGGTACTCCCAATCATCGGACACCCCGACCCGAACAAGATTTGCGCTTCTCATGTATAGCGTCAAAACCTCAGCATGAGAATGCAGATTCGCCGATTCGCGCGCCTCACAAACGCCTTCTCGAAGAAGTGGGAAAACCACTATGCAGCTCTCTCCCTGTACTTCGCCTATTACAACTCCGTTCGCCTCCACAGTTCAATCCGAGTGGCCCCCGCCATGGAAGCAAGGCTGACCGATCACGTGTGGACACTGAAGGAATTGCTGAGTAAGATTGGGCAGGAATAGAAAAGGCCCGACCGTGAATCGGGACTCTCCCAGAATCCTTGATTTCGGGCGGAACATGAGGCATTAACTGTGGAAGCAATAATTCTGATTCTTGTAGCGATTGTGATTGTGGTATTTCTGATCGTTCGATTCCCAAAGCGTCGGAGATGGCCAAAGCAATCTCGCTTTCAGAAAGTTCGTCCAAGTATCGCTCCACCATCGGTGCCTGTGAGACTGGCTCCGTCCAAATTGAATGCAGGAGAAATGCTTTCCCGCGTTCAGGCTCTTCGTGCCAAAGACGCTCAGTGGGATCTAATTCTTCCAGACCTAAACCCAACCAATGACCCAGAGGTCCAGCGGCTTCTAAATAGTATTCGTGGACCGCATATGTTTGCCCCGCAAGTCGGGCTTAATGTGATAGAGGAGGGATGCAAACGGGCGCTCTCTGTATCTCCCAACGCCGACGCTTTGCAAGCTCTCTATGAGGCCATTCGGAGCCAAGAAACTATCACCGGGCAGTATTAGGTGTCAACGCAGTCTTCGACACTACGCAAGCGATTAGGCGAGATCCTACCTCATGTTGAGATCCCGCTAGTAGCGAATGCGCATCCACTCCAGGTCAACCCTGAGCTCGGCCTCGGCTTTTATTCCAGCAGCCGGACGGCGGCAAACCCATAGCCACGCAGATCGAGTTTGAATTCCCTATTCTCCATGCGGAGATCTTTGAGGTTTCGTTCCAGTAAGTCGGTCTGAACTGCTCGCCGAAAACCTCGAGCGCTAAGAGCCACTGGCCCAGACTTCCCGCCGACTTCCCAAACCCGCAAAATAGTGCCTCCAAGGGACGGGTCGTCTGCCGGCTTCAGGCAGGTTGCGACAACATGCGATGGGTCAACAGCAACGCGTTTCCCGGAATCTGGTTGCGGCAATTTCCCCAGGACTGCCAGGAGCGGCGAACGGACGCTGCGGCTCCATTCGAATGACCATGGCCCGCTGAAAGCTCCGGCGTGTGCCCTGAGCGAGTAACGGAAACGGAAGTCTGTGGCCCCGTCTTGGTTTTTGGTAACCTCTTTATAGTTCTGATCATTACCCAGAGCTTCGAAAGTGATCGGGTCCAAGTCACTGCGCAGTGCAAAGGCCTCGAGGGGAGCAATGGTTACACCCGGACCGGCAGGGAGTGAGACATCAACGAAGTCTTGGAGAGCTGACCTCCGTGTATCTGCACCCGGCAGCAGATCCCCCTCTGGCTGAGAATGGAAACGGATGACCGCCCCGGCGTCCTCGATTCGCTCAATCGAACCTGCGCGCATCACGGGGAACACTTGGGTCAAACGTTGTTCCTGGGTCGTGACCGGCTTCTTGATGCGGTAATCAAAGTCCACGCGATCTAGGTCGGCATACAGCGTGATGAACGTGGTAATTTCGATTCCTTCCGTACTGCCCGCGATCTTGATTCTTGCCAGCACAGGTCCCACCGCAACCACTTCCGACCTCACAGCGGTGAGTATGTGCTCTCTTCCATCGAAGAAGACCGTTTGGCCGAGGGTACGTCCCCCACTGCCCACCACCAATTCCGTCCCCGAAGGCTTGAAAACAAGACTCGCCACGCCTCCCGTCACGCGGTGTACTTTGACTCGATAATAGGGACTCTCCAGTTCAGTATCCGTTGCCCGAAGCTTATTGGTTTTCGCCTCTGTTTCCGGGGTTGACCGCAGCTCAAGCGTATTCAGGCTAAACCCGGCCAGCTCGGGTGAGACGAAGTAGAGCACAAAGATTCCATCTTCTTCGACCAATTGTGATGGAAACGCTGCACCATCCAAGAGAACGGCATTCATTCCGGCCGGGACTTCAAGACGAACAAGGTCAGTTCGTGGAAAACTCAGGCTGTTGAACAGGGTGACCGCATGATCGTTCGGGTGAAATCCAAGAGCCGTCCAAGCCTGTCGGGAGACACTCTCAGCCAGCCGGCCAAATTCACCACTCCATTGCCGCCGCAGGTCCGCATTGACGATGCGGTTGCCGTCGTTCGAGCCATTCCAGGCATGATCGCCCAGCATCGCCCAGTCCCACTCAGCCTGGAGGCGATCGGCGCGGGAGGCCGGTAAGACCTCAGGATGGCGCATCGCGGCAAGTGCCAGCAGGGTCTCAGCGGCTAAGTATCTTTGCTCGGTCACGCGCAATCCGGCGACATACTTCGCCAGCGTCACAGGCCAAAGCTCCCAGGAGTGGCCGAAAGAGCCGCGCACGGTTGGCATGAAGGGATGGGTGTCCGCGGCTTTTTCCACGACCCGGCAGAACTGCGGAAGCGTTGCATTGACGAGGGCCGGGTGAGCACCAGGTTGGCTATTGTATTCGATAATATCATCGGCAAATCCCTTGGTCTGGGAAGAGCTTGTTAGGGAGAGGTCGCTGTGAGTTCCGCTGGCCAATATCGCCCTTAAGGGATAAGCCTCACCAAGCTGTTCGTAGTGCGGCAGCCATTCATCCAGGATCTGCTTAGGCTGCTTCAGTATTGCGCCTCCCTGCTGGTAACCCGCTTTCAGAGATGCCCAGGTATCCATCACCACGCGAATCCGGCTTCCGTCAGGCCCTTCAAAGTTGAACAGAGGCGGGTTCCTCAGCCCGGAAAAGGTTGAGTCGTAATTTAGGAAGGGAACCAAAAGCCACCGGACTCCACAGCCCGAGAGAATGGAAGCGACACCCCAAGGAAGAGAAGGCAGCTCGATATGTTCGGCAAAGTCCAAGGGGATCCCCCACTCTCTTTCCAATCTGCGGGCCGGATAAAAAGCGCGGATCGCACCTTCCACACTCTGGAATCCCCAAAGGGTGTTGTTAAGGAATGGACTGACGTACACCCGGCCCTCTCTGATGCGGCGGAGAAGTTCCGCCTTCCGGTCCGGATAGCGCTCGATAAAGCAAAGCGCCTGTTGCGTAACAGGCATGTTAAAGCGGTCGCGGTTTTCCGGCTTCTCGTCATCAGTTTTAGTCATTTGTTCGAGGTGGGAAAGCACGAGGTCGGCTGAACTCTGACGACTTTCTTCCTCGTTTAGAGCCCAGGTGTAATCGAAGCAGGTGTCGTTCGTGATATAAATCGTCCACTTGGAGCCGTCCGCAGTTTCCTGACCTGGAGCTGCTGCTGCACACGCAATCGATAAACACGTGAGAAAAGAGATAAGACGAGGTTTCATTCTGTAAAGGTAACCCACACCGAACGGCTGTGGCGAGGAAATTAAAGTCCCACAACATACGAAGAATTCCAGCCATTGCGATGACCACCCCTGACACGCCTTGGGTGTATGCTCTTGGCATGCGCTCTCCGCTTTCGGGTGGGGATCTCCAGCGGTTGTGCTCCTGTTAGGTCGGAGGATCCATGTGGCTTTCAAAATCAAGATTCATAGCCGGATGGCAGTGCCTCAAGCGTTTGTATTTTGAGGTTTACCAGCCGGAATTGGCAGCAGAACCCGATGAACAATCCATGGCGGTCTTCGAGCAGGGTCACGAAGTAGGCCGATGGGCTCAGAAGATGTTTCCCGGCGGTGTGCTCATCGAAGCGACGCCTGAGGAGATGAACAAAGCCCTACGGCAAACTGAGCAGGCGGTGGCAGACAAGCAACATCCCGCCAGGATCATTGGCAGTCGCCGAATCATGCTCTCCTCAAGGCGGCACGAGGGACGACATGTGTTGCGCTTCTGCGTCTTGAATCATCGCAGTCGAAAGGAAGATATTCGCGCCGCCCGCGACATCATTCTGGAATTAGGAGAAGAGGTGGAGCAAAGCATGTCTGCGCACGGTGCGGGCCCTGAATAAGATTCTCCAACGCAGCGGCAAATGTCGGTTCACCTTCGGTTTGTTAGCGTAAGGCGCTGAGGTGGAATCATTTCAGGATTGTCACTTGGCCCGTAGCAAACGCCAGCGTTAGTTCATTCGAGAACTGCTCCTTTTCCCTGACGGTGATGACGCCGTCTTCTTCTTCCTCTGTTTTGTCCACTACCTTTACGGCCTGCCAGCAGGCAATGTGGCGGTCGTCCGCTGATCCAAAGATGCCGTTCAACAGGCCTGAGCAAGCAAGTAGGCCTACGTGGCCGGCATGCAGGGGCGTGAGGGGTCTCCCGGTTGCCGATACAGGCTCAGCAAAGAGAATGCGTGCTGCCTGCTGGTGCGCCGAAGATTGCGGCAGATGGTCTTCGATCTCATCAAGTGGCAGCCCGCGGTGGACCAGATGTGCAGGTCCGCTTTCAGGAACGGTATATCGCAGCTCGGGCTCGGAAGGCAGAACCGGGATTTGGGATTGGTTTCTGGTCAAGCCGGCGTAATAAAGCCGTGCTCGGGTGATATCGTTGTCGGTGAGGCGTTCTCGCTCGCGCCGGCTGCGTCGAACTCCGAAGAGAACTACCTGCTTGTAGCGCACGCACTCCGGTGCTTCAAGGCGATAGATCCGCAAATCACGGAACTGCGTCGCCAGAATCTGACTGCATTCGGCCAGTCGGTCACCAGGGATGACGAATACTAGGACTCCGCCAGTCTTCAGCCACCGATACGTATGGCTCAGAAATGCCTGCTCGGTGCGGCGACTGTCAGCCGGCCCCAGTGCCCAATCGTAAGGTGGATTCAAATACAGGAGGCCGAAGCACTCGACCGGGCACTGCACTTCCAGCGTATTTCCCTGGACGATGTTGGGAATCCGCTGCCTGGCCTGCTCGGCACGGTAGGCATCAAGCTCAATACCGTAGCGAAGCACCTCGGCATCGCTGGTGATTGGCTCGAAAGCCACGCCATCGCCGACACACGGGTCGATCGCGGAGGAGGGCTGGTCTGGGAACAGGAGAAGCCTGCGAATCCGCTGGGCTTCGGATAAGGGCAGGGGGTAGAAGCCGAGACGACTTTTGCCGACAAAGCACAAAGTGGACCTCCTTTTCGGCTGGCGAGTCTGGACAGCCTCCTCCACGCTCTGGCCGTTTCTCGCCCGAGTGACCTCTGCGGCAGGATCTTCGGCGGTTACTAAACGGTACCGGGGCTGCGGCCAACTTGCGTTTAGAGGACGCAAGTACTGGGTTGGTTTTGTTTGAAGGATTATAAGTGGAAGCCTGGTCGGAGCGCCATGGAGTTGGGTGTCTTGTCCGGAGCGAAGCCCTGCGAAGGCTTGACCGCCTCCTTGGGGGTTAATCACTTTGAACCCCCACCCTATGTTAAGGCTTCTTAATTGTTTCTAATGGCCATGCTATACTCGCAATATTCCGCTTTCGACAGGAACTCTGATGGTTGGGCCATGAGCACCGGGGAGAAACCCGCTGTCGAGGAGGAATCCACGATCAGCAGGAAGCGCTGAAGCGCAGGCGCAGGTTGTTCAATCCTGAGTTGTAGTTGTTTTTGCTCTGACCGCCAGAACCGCAGAGGAAGCCAAACCGCGGCTGCCTCTGCGCTACGACGACCTGCATAGGCGCCTGGCAGGAGATGATTGCAAACAGGTGAGCGCGTCCCCCGTTTCGAAGACGATCATCGGGAAGTGTGCGAGCCTCACCGGATTCCTCACCCCAATCTCCGAAGCGCAGGGACATGCGCAACTCGCATGGGAGGTTATGCAACGTGTCCGTTAAGCCTACTGGTTTGCCACCGGCGGCAAAGATGCGCCATGACGCTCACTATGTGGAGGAAATCACTTCTCGAGGCGGTATCGCCATTGGCCGCATGATTCCTATTGAGGAAATCGAGCCCAATGCCGGCAAGCCACGGAGGGATGCAGGCGATTTACAAAGGCTTACCGAGTCCGTGCGCGAAATGGGCGTACTGAACCCGCTGCTGGTGCGATTTCTGCCAGACTCTGGGAAATACGGGATCATCTCCGGGCAGCGCCGCTATCAGGCCGCGAGCGCCGCGGGATTG
>Ga0209517_10006310_pt1 | contig 14696 bp, 6 predicted proteins | sample PeaSoiMetSII2010_FD_187695 | JGI IMG/M metagenome (GOLD analysis project Ga0209517, IMG submission 187695) | Peat soil microbial communities from Weissenstadt, Germany - SII-2010 (SPAdes) (version 2) | ecosystem: Environmental > Terrestrial > Soil > Wetlands > Peat | place: Germany: Weissenstadt... | reverse complement strand
TGCACCTCCTCCTCAGCCACATCAATATTCAGACTGAGGTTGAACTGCAGCACGATGACGGATGTGCCTCCGGAGCTGGTCGAGGTCATCTGACTCAAACCCTGCAGTTGTCCAAATTGACGCTCGAGTGGCGCGGTCACCGTGGTCGCCATGACCGTAGGGCTTGCTCCGGGATAAAACGTGAGCACCTGAATGGTCGGATAGTCGACTTCCGGCAATGCGGAGACCGGCAGTTGGGTATAGCCAACAATACCGACCAAGAGGATGGCAGCCATCAGCAAAGAGGTGGCCACCGGCCGCAGGATAAACGGACGAGATGGACTCACGGGGCGCTGCTCCCGTTTGTGCCGGCTGCGGCGGGCTTGGTCGAACCAAGCTTGGTCGAACCAGGCTTGGTCGAACCAGGGTTCGGAATGACGACTGCGACATTGTCCTGCAACTTGTCGAAACTGCTGTTGGCGACAACGTCCCCAGGGTTGATGCCGTCCACCTGCGTTACACCGCCGTCGGTAGCCCCCAGCTTTATGCTGCGCATGTGCACGATATTGTCTTGAATCACATAGACGAACGATGCCTGGCCATTTTGCTGAATGGCGGACGCTGGAACGAGTGTCACCCCCTGCAACGTATTCACCAGCAGCCGCGTGTTCACAAACTGGTTGGGAAAGAGTGCGTCATTCTTGTTGTCGAAGAGCGCCCGCCCTTTTACTGTGCCAGTCGTAGTGTCAATCTGGTTGTCAAGCGTGAGCAGCTTCCCGCTGGCAATCTTGGTCTGCGCGGTGCGATCAAAGGCATCGACGGGGAGCTTGGCCTTCTTGCGTAGCCGAGCTTCAACTGGACCAAGACTGTCTTCCGGTATAGTGAAAATTACGGTGACGGGATCCAACTGCGTAATGACTGCGAGGGTTGCAGTTCCCGAAGACTGCACCACGTTGCCCGGATCTACCAGCCGTAAACCGACCCGGCCAGCGATGGGCGCAGTGATATGGCAGTATTCGACCTGAATCTGCTCAAACTGCACGGTCCCCTGGTCGTTCTTGACTGCGCCCTCGTCCTGCAGCACCAGCTTCTCCTGGTCATCGAGGATTTGTTTCGCAATGGCGTTTCGCGCCCATGCGCTACGGTAGCGTTCCAGGTCCATCTGTGCCTGAGCGAGCAGGTTCTGGTCGCGCTCCAGTGAGCCTTGCGCTTGTAAGAGCATCGCCTGGTACGGCCGCGGGTCGATGTCAACCAGAGGATCACCCTTCCTTACCAGCTGACCCTCCGTATAATGCACGGCGACAACGATCCCATTCACCTGGCTGGAAATCGAAGCGGTGTAGACCGGAGTGACCGTACCGATTGAGTCCAGATAAACGCCGATGTCACCTTTCTTGGCCGTCACGGTTGTAACCGTGATCTTGGGCGGCGGGGGGACGACTTTTTTCGCGGCATCGTGATGGCGCCATAAGACTACAACCACAACCGCCAGCAACAACACGATTCCGAGGATGATCCACAGTACTTTATGCCCGTGAGAATCCGCGCCATGAGCCGCGAGTTGATGGCCACGTTCGATGTGGGCCGGTTCGTTCGTGTCGACGGTCAAAAGGGATCTCCTTCTTCGGCTCTGAAATTTCTCAGAATTATAGCCGCGGAAAAGGCATTCCAACTCGTAATCGTGATGCCCAATGCGCTGGCCCCAGCCAGAGTCCGAAGTGAGCAATTCTGCACAGTATCTCGAAAGGGAATGCGCTAGCCTCGGCGGATTGCAACCGACCGGGCTTAGGGTTTTCACACGCTCAAAACCGGAATCGGCACCGCGCAAATGATTGCGTAACCGTGGATCCGGAGGTTACCGCCATAGGGGTAGCACGCCGTAACCAGCAAATCCGCTTTCGTCTGCTTCGCTGCCTGGCTCAGCACCTTCGGCACGTCACCACTGCCGATTAATACGTCCGCGCTGACGCCCATCTCTTGCTGCAGCTTTGCGATGCGCTGGGAAGCGTCGCCAACCAGCGCTTCTTTCCATTTTTGATCGACGTAGCTGCCGCCAGGTCCCCAACGCTCCACCGAGGCGGTCACGTGGGCGAGCGTAAGACGGGCACCAAATTCAGCGGCCATTTGCGCGGCCCACGAGACAGCATCTTCGCTGCGGGAACCCAGATCGACCGCGCACAGGACGTTATGGATCGCGAACTCCTGCCCTGGTTGCCGCTGCAGTTCCAGTCCGTTGGCCTGGGGCGGCTGCTTGTCGCGTATGCCCGCTCCGCCAAACATGAAGTCGTTGGGCGTTGGTGGCGCTTCCGATTCTTCCAAGTGGGCGCCGGTCCAGACCGGGCACTCACTCCCGTGCAGTACTTTCGCTGTTACCGAGCCCAGCAGAAACTGATTGAAGGTGTGGCCATGGGACGGCATCATGACCAGATCGGCTTTTTCCGCCTGAGCCGCCTGCACAATGGCTCGGGCGGGGTCGCCTTTCAGCAAGATGGGTTTGATGGCCAGGCCTTGAAGCTCCTGCCCGAGTGACTGGTCCTGGTTTTCCCGGGCCTCTCTGAGCATTTCAGCGAGCATATCCCGACTAGCAAACTCGGGGGAATCCTCCGGCACACCTACAGTAAGGCGCTGCGCTGTCACGACATGCAGCATCACGATCTCCGACTGGAAATGGTGAGCCAAGGTAGCGGCCTGATGAACCACCCGCAGCGAGGCATTCGGGAAATCAACTGGCAGAAGAATCTTCTTAATACTCAGCATCGCGCACCAGCCGGAGGTGAAAATGTTCTGACCATCTCTCCGAGTACGTTCGCCGCCCAGTTCGGAGTGTAACGCGGTCTTTCTCGAATCTGTTTACATCCGCGCGGGCCGTTAAGACGCGCCGCTCACGCAGACATGGGCTCTACGTTGAATCCGCCCACTACCATCCGTGGCTTCTCGCCTCGCGTGTCGGCATGCTTCACCTCCGTCCGGACGGTGCGGTGCTCGCCGGGCATGAGCGTGAAGTAGTTGTCGCTGTAAATCGCTGGAAGAATCCGGTCTGCGCTCTCTTCCCGTACGACTTTTAATCTCACCATGAGCGCAGGGTGGGCGGAACTGTTGTGCAGTTGAGTTGTCAACTCCCATTGATCACCATGCCGTTGATCACCATGCCGTCTGATATCGCTGGCGGTTTTTACGAGCGCCTTGGGTAGCTGGCGAATCGCCCGATAGTTGCCCTCCTGCGCACCACGCAAGTAGAGATTCGTGGAAGCCGGACTGCCCGAGCGAGACAGAGTAAGCCGGACAAAGTGCACCGCCGTCAACCCCGTTGGATATTCGATCTGCATGCAGGTTGTGACGCTGTCTTCCGCGCTGTCGAGCGTCGCGGATTTCGTCCACTGGATTGAACCATCGATATTCAGGACTTCTGCCAAGGCAGTCAGCCCGCGAGCGTCGCCAGCACTGTAATTCACCACCTCGACGGACTCCGTTACACGATTCCATTGAATGTGCAGCGGCTCGCAAGCGTTCTTGCAAGCGAAGTACGCGGCCGTCGGCTCCAGGTAGTAGTCATAGGTCTGCCACAACAATGAGGGCCAGGAACAGTGACTCATCCAAAGCAGCAATCCCATGCGGTTCTTGCTTTGCGCTTCGAACTCGGCGCGGAATCCTTCGTAGTCCGCGAATTGCGCGAGTGAAACCCATTCCTCAATGCGATCGGCGCCGCCGTAAGACTCCTCGATGATGTCGAGAAAGCTGGCGCCACGACGGAATCCGGCGCCCTCCGCAAGATCGTGCAATCCCCATTCCAGCCCCGGGGGCCAGAGAGCACTCTTGGAGATGAACAACCGCAGGCTCTCGATCGACGGGATGTTGGGAGTGCCGATCTCGCTGTGCAGTTTGGGAAAGGCGGCGTTGGCAGGGTAATAAGTGAGCGGCATGAGCGCGTAGGGGCCACCTCCACCGACAACATTGTCGGCCGAGCTTGGAATGTAGTGCAGGCCCGGATGCAACTCCGCCAACAAACTCTGGATGCCATCGTCGAGCGCTTTCGGCGGAAAGCCTTCGTTGCGCCCGCAGTAAAGGCCGATCGACGGAGAATTGCGAATGCGGAGCACTGTGTCCTTCGTGTTGCTCAGGAACAGATTGTTGTCATCAGGGTTCGGACCGTCCCAGGGATTCGCAAGCCAGAAATCCTGCCATACGACGACGCCGTGCCGGTCGCAGGCTTCATAAAAAGCGGTGTCCCCGATCTGCCCCACCCAGTTGCGGATCATATTGAAGTTCATTTCGCGGTGGTAGCGCAGGGCAGCGTCATATTCGCGCGCGCGGTAGCGCAGCATCGATTCGCTGAATCCCCAGTTGCCTCCCCGCGCTATTAAACGTCGACCGTTGATGAAGATTTTTAACGCGCCATCGTCTTCGCTGTAGGACATCTGGCGGATTCCCGTTCTCAGCGTCTTCGTGTCAGACTTCAGTCCGCTGTCGAGTTCAAACGTTAGTTCCACGTCATACAGATTCGGATCGCCGTAGCCAACCGGCCACCACAGTTTTGGGGTTTGCAAACGCAGTGTCGGGTGGGTCGAGGGATCGAGCTTGATTCGCGTTGGCGCGTCCGCGGGGCCAACCGAGTCGACTCGTATTTCGAAGTGCGCCTCGCCAAAGCGACCGCGAAGAGTTCCGGCGGCCGGCTCGGGCCGATGGTTCACCAAGTCGAGTTCGATACTGACATCGGCGTGCGAGACATCCGGCAGCGGCAGGGAGGCGCTGACAAACGGGTGTTCCAGCGTTACAGCTCCGGTCGTTGCAATATAAACATTCCCAATCAAGCCCGTATTTCTACCGCGAATGGTGGGAATCCAATCCCAGCCGACCGATGCGTGATAGGTCGGATTGTCGGCTCCCAGCGCGCCGCCATTCAGTCCCCCGTTTTCGAAAGTCTTCTGTTTACAGCTTCCGGGAGTGGCGTTCTTCTCTATCCTTACGGCGAGTGCGTTCTTACCTGGGCGCAGCTTGCTGGTTATGTCGAAGCGTCCGCGCATGAATCCGCCTTCGATGCGGCCGAGTTCCTCTCCGTTCACAAAGACATCCGCCTTCCAGTTGATGCCGTCGAAGTGCAGCCAAGCCATCTTTCCCGCAGCGAGCGCGGGCGCCGTGAACTCGGTCCGATACCAAAAGTCGGAGTAGAAGAATGAGTCCGACACATACAACTGGTTCTTACCGAAATTCGGATCAGGGATTGCCTGCACATTCAGGTAGGACGTAAGCACGGTGCCAGGCACGGTCGCGACCACCCACGCGGCGTCGTGAAAGCCCGGCGTCGAGAACTCCCGTCCATCGCCCTCTACGAGCGAGATGCGCTGCAAACGCCACGCGCCTCCTGCAAGATCGAGCTGGCCATCAAGCGGGCGACCGGCGCGAACTGCCGGCGAAAGCTTGGGGCGCGCGACTGGACCGCCCCGGCCATAAACCTCGATTTCGCTGAGCATGTAACCGTCGGGCGAGGTTGGCCGCTTCATCAGCACTCGCACGTATCGACCGCGGGACGAGGACGAGAGTTTGACATCGTCAACGAGACTCGCCTGCTCCGAGAGAGCATGCAGATCGCGCCAAGTTTCAGCGTCGTCCGAAACCTGAATGGAACCCTGGACCGCACGCGCAATCCAGTAAAGCTTGACGCGATCGAACTCGCAGATTGCCCCGAGATCGACGTAAACCCATTCTTCGCCAAGCCCGGCGCTCATCCATGCGCTGGTGAAACTGTAAGGGCCGCCGATTTGTACTCTCTGATTGTGGCTGTAGAATTCGATCTCACCGACCCTCCACTGCATGTAAGAGGCTTGAGGCATGGGAGTGGAAACGGCGAACTCCACCTGATAAAAACGGCTGCGGCAAACCCGGCTGAGAGCAATCGACGGAATGAATAACTGGTCTGGCCGGGCAAAATCTTTGGGGTAGCCTTCCACCGACACTGGCTGAGGACCGGCGACTGTGCCGACCTTCTCCCAGTTGCGACCGTCGTCCGAAACTGAAACGGTGAAACTCAAATTAGGCGCAGTCGTGCCGAACGGTGGAACCACCACCACATCAATCCGGTCAACTTCGGGAACGCTCCCACCACCACCGAGTTGAACCTGCAGGGTTGCACGCGGCCCGAAGATTTCCACGGAATTGGTGCGAGAGTGATCGAGCACAAGTTCACGCTCGGTCTTGGGCAGCGCGCCCCGCGAGTTAGTGGAGGTTGCCACCCACTCCGGCAGGTGCGTGTCTCTAACGCCGTCGGTGACCAGTTGCGCGGTAAGATTGCAGTCGTAGCTACTGGAATGGTAGGCCGGACGCAGCAAGGCGAGATTGCGGTAAGACGACTTATCGACCACGAGTTCCGGACTGAAATCCTCCCTGGGATCGCCGGGATACACCCCGACTCCACGGGTGAACTCGTTTGTGGCCGATGCCGTCGAGGCAGAGACCTGCGGTTGCCCGCCCGGCATTGCCGTGGGGTTCGGAGCGGTACCGTCAGCATCATTAAAAGGAGCAGCCAGCGCGGGGAATGCTTCGAGGGCAACACCGGCGCTCACCATCGCACCGTTCTTCAGGAAACCACGCCGTGAGGTTGGCAGTTTAGTCTCCCCTTTCAACTTCTCTTCGATCAGGAGAAGGTTCAGAAGGAGTTTAGCTGAATTGCGACAAATGTCGGCGGGCAATGAGCCGTCATCGACGGGAGACCGCTATACTTCAGCGAAGCAGGTCTCGCTTCGGCATGTGACCGGGGGTTAGCTACGCATTTGGATATCCAATTTCTACGAGACAGCGAGTAAACTGGGCGACACTTGGACCCGCGCAATGGGGATCGACGGGTCAACTGTGTTCTCAAGAGTTGTAGGGCATTGTCGCATGATGCACGGGCCAGAGATCCGAATAGAACTTCTGAATCCACACTCAACTCGGAGGCAAACGATGAAACCGCTGTCGACTGGGCTATATACAGTGGTCGCTCTTTTACTCATCTCTTCCCTGCGTCCAATTCAGGCGCAAACAACGGCCGACTCGGCCGAGCCTCTGAGCTACGACGTCACCGAGGAAGTCACGGTCACAGGTACGGTGTCGAGCGTACTCATGAAAGCCGCTCCGGGAATGATTGTGGGTTCGCACTTACTGCTCGCAACTCCCAACGGTCCGGTGGATGCAAGCTTGGGAAGGTTCGGTTTGCAGGGGGACCGCGCGGTCTCGGTCGCCACCGGGCAGCAAATTGAGGCGACCGGTGTCATGAAGAGGATCAAAGGCAAGTCCGTCTTCCTGGTCCGCAGCGTGAAAGTGGATGGTGAAGTTTATACCGTCCGAAACAAACACGGATTCCCCGTGTCGCCGCAGGCACGTAAGCGGGCCAGCGAGAAGACGGGCGGAAATAAGGAGTCGCTATGAACCGCCAATCTCACGCTAGCATCCTCGCCTTACTTTTCCTGTCTGTTGGTTTCTTGACGAGCTGTAATAGCTCTAACTTCAAGACTCCGACTGAAACAATCGCGGCGACAAGTGGAACGCCGCAAAGTACGGCGCTCAACACGGCGTTTGCCGCGCCACTGGTGGCGACCGTGACGATGGGCGGATCGCCGGTGAGCGGCGCGTTCGTGACCTTCACGGCTCCGACGGCGGGAGCAAGCGGCACATTTGCCTCGAGCGCCTCATACACGGAGACGGATACGACCAACGCGAGTGGCGTGGCGACATCGTCGGTGTTCACTGCCAATGGAACCATCGGAGCCGACGTGGTGACTGCCACCGTTGCGGGAGTGACGGCAACAACCAGCTTCAATCTGACGAACACTTCAGGTCCACCGGCCTCGATCGCAGCGACCAGCGGATCCCTGCAAGACGCGCTGGTCAGCACGGCGTTTGGGGCGCCGCTGGTGGCGACCGTGGTGGACGCTAACCAGAACCCGGTGAGCGGAGCGTCGGTGACTTTCACGGCTCCGGCGACGGGAGCCGGCGGCGCATTCGCGTCGAACTCCTCTAATACGGAAACGGATACCACCAACGCCAGTGGCCAGGTCACCTCGTCAGCGTTCACGGCGGATGCAACGGCCGGTGTCTATACGGTCACGGCCACGGTCACGGGAGTAACAACGGCGGCCAATTTCCAATTGACGAACGTAACCGGGGCGCTCATATCGATCGCGGCGACAAGCGGAACGCCACAAAGCGGGCCGGTCCTGGCCAGTTTTTCAGCGCCGCTAGTGGCGACCGTGGTGGACGGCAACCAGAGCCCAGTGAGTGGAGCGCTGGTCACGTTCGAGGTTCCGGCAACCGGACCGGGCGGCACATTTGCCGGCGGAGTGAACACGGCCAAGACCAACGCCAGTGGCGTGGCCACTTCGGCCGCGTTCACAGCCAATGGATCGGTCGGAACATATACCGTAACGGCTACGGTTGCGTCGGGAGCGGAGCCGGCAAATTTCATTCTGACCAACACGCCGCTCAACTTTTCGTTCTATCTGAGCGGGCTGGAGTCGGTCAACGGCCCGGGGTATTACGCTCTGGCAGGGGCCGTGACTTTGGATGGAAACGGTAATGTTCTGGGCGGTGAACAGGACTATAACGACGGCAATGGACTCACCTCGCCGGAACCTACTCCTGACACCATTTTGCCGGGAACGGCCGCGCTGACCGTGAATCCTGCAACAGGTCAAGGGACCCTCACGCTTACCACCAACAACAGTAGTTTGGGCGCGAGTGGGGTCGAAACCTTCGGCGTCCAGTTTGTAAACACGAACCACGCGCTCATCGTGCAGTTTGATGGATCCGCTACATCCAGCGGAAGCATGGACTTGCAGACGCTGTCGAGTGCTCTCAACGACGGCAACTATGCCTTCACGCTTTCCGGAACCGACTCCGCTCTGGAGTCGACTGTTTTCGGAGGCGTATTCTCAATCTCGAATGGCGGCACAGCCTTGGCTGGTACGTTCGACGTCGATGATGCTGGGGCTACGGCGACTCCGACATTGGGAATCGCTCTCAGCGGAACCATCACCGCCCCCGATGCTTTCGGGCGGGGCACAATCAGCAGCGCGGCCTTGGCGATTTCACTCAATTACTACATGGTTGGTCCTGAGGCCATTCGGATCATCGATGTGGACACCAGCGATTCGGGCGTAGGCTCGATCTTTGGACAGGGATCGAGCACCTTCAGCAACTCATCGCTGGGAAGTTCGGTATTCGGTGTCGCAAGCAACGCGTCGGGAAATCTCTTTGCTGCGGCAGGCATGTTTACCACGAACTCCGACAGCGGCACATTCACTGGTATCGCGGATGACGATGAGTTCGACAATGACACGATCGTTCCCGCGGCCTCTATCTCGGGCAACTATTCCGTTGCCGCCAACGGATACGGCAGCCTGACCATCACGCCCGGAGACCTAGGAGACGTCAGCGTCCTGGGCATCTACATGACGGACCCACTTCTCAACCTGAGTGATCCGAACAACACTGCCAGCGGATTGGGCGGCGCTTTGATTGCGGACCTGGATGGGGCGAACGCCAGCGCCGCGCTCAACGGCACAGGAGTCCTCATTCCGCAAACGGACACTTCATCCGCCAGCTTTGCCGGCCGCTATGCCTTTGGAGCACAGGCTGACTACGCCCCCCACCGCCCGAACGAGATTGGTTGGGAATTCGACTTTGTTGGGCGGGCATCGGTTGAGGGTGGCGCTCTGAGCAACGCCCCCGGGCTGGTCAGCGATCCTTTTGCGTTCTTCGACTCTACCCAATCAGACGGGACGGATACCGCCAGGTTCTCGGGAACGGCAGTACCTGATCCGGTCAACGCCGGGCGCTACACAATCAGCACCTTCGGCATAGCCGTTGCTGCCGACCCGGTGAATTTCAACACAATTATCTATCAAGCTAGTGGCGGCCAGTTGTTCTGGCTAGACGAAGATGAAAGTGACGAGAGTGTATTTCTTGGAGCGCTCGAGCAGCAAGGGTCGCTCAACGCACTGCCCGCGGCGCAAAGAACTGCGGCGAAAGCCAGATCGAAGCAGTAGCGGAAGACCGGGAAACGGGGCATGGCTGAGATCGCCATGCCCAGCCGTCATTTTCAGTGGCGTTCCGATTTGAAATTTTGATCTGCAGAATTCTGACTGGGCAGGGTTGTAGACCACGGAGAATCGCAATGAAACTTTACCGGATGGTTTCGCTGTCGTCAGTTGTGATGGCGGTGGTGATGCTGGCGCTGGTCGCATCTTCGGCTCAGGACGCGACTGGAAGAATCTACGGAACGGTCTATGACCAGCAGGGTGCGGTCATCCCCCAGGCAGAGATTACCGTAACCAACACCGCCACGCAGAACGTACGCAATGCAATCACCGACAACCAGGGATCCTTTCAGTTGCTGGCGCTGCCCATCGGCAATTACAAGGTCACCGCAAAGCACGCCGGTTTCCGTATGGTGACCAGCACGGAGCAAAAGCTTCTGATCAACCAGGCATTGCGCATCGACTTCAAGATGGAAGTGGGTACGGAAAATCAGACGATCGACGTTGGGGCCGAGGCAGCACCCGTGGAAACCGTTAACCCAACCCTGGGGCAGTCGATCACAGGACGAACTCTCACGAACATGCCCCTGAACGGACGGGACATGCTGGACCTGGCTTTGCTTCAACCCGGAGTCACGGAAAGCAACGACGACAATGCGGGAGCGGGCAACTACAGCATCGCCGGTGGACGCAGCGATTCGGTGACGTTTCTGCTCGATGGTGGAAACAACAACGACCTGCTCAGTAACGGGAACGTGCTCGATCCTAATCCCGACGCCATCGCCGAGTTTCGGCTTCTGACCAGCGATTACACGGCGGAGTACGGACGCAACGGCGGGGGGATCATCAGCATCGTCACCAAATCCGGGAGCAATCAGCTCCATGGCGGCCTGTTCGAATACATCAGGAACCGGGACTTCGACGCCAACGACTACTTCAACAACCGCTTGGGACTTCCACGGCTCGACCTTAAGCGCAACCAGTTCGGAGCGACGCTGGGAGGCCCCATCCGCAAAGACAAGGCTTTCTTCTTTGTTGCCTACCAGGGACAACGCCAGGTTCAGGCGATACCGGACGTCGACGTCCCGGTCTACACGCCGCAGGAGTTGAACGGAGACTTTTCCAATGGCGGCTCTCCCGACCCGGGCGTCGTGGCCTTCCTGAACGCCAATCCGTACTTCGCGGCGTCGACCAATGGGGGTGCGCGTAATGCCCAAATTAATCCTGCGAACTTCGATCCTGTAGCCAAGAATTACATCGCTGCCGGCTTGATCCCAACCTCTTCCAGCGGTCTGTATTCCGCGTCGCTCCCTGCCGTGGACAATCGGAATGAGCTGACGATGAGATTCGATCTGAACCTCAACCCGAAAGACAAGCTTTCCGCCACTCTTGGCTTCAACCGCACCAACAGCATCTCTCCTCTCGCTTTCGCCACCGTGGCCGGTTATGGCAGTCGCAGCACAGCCAATTACTACTTTCTAAACCTTGGCTACACCCGGATTTTTTCGCCGACCATGGTCAATGAATTTCACTTCGTGACCCATCGCAGCAATTTCCTATCGGATGTCACGCAGGGCCATCTGCCCACTGGACAGGAACTGGGCGTCACCGGCGTCACCCCCGACCTTGTCACAGGGCCGACAAATATTTATATGGACAACGGCTTCGATATTGGCCCCAGCGAAAACGGTCCGACACGCTACATCGAAAATACTTTCTCCTGGACCGAGGCGCTCACTTGGACGCGCGGAAAACACAACTGGAAGTTCGGGGCTGGATTCTCACCCTACCAGGAGAATCTGGTCTACGGTTATTACTTGAACGGGGAATTGGATTTCTACACGGGCACGAACACGGCCTCGGGAAATGATTTTGCGGATTTCCTGCTCGGCGTTCCTGATGCATTCTTCCAGAACGCGCTGGCGCCTTCCAATATTCGAAGCAAGAGCACAGATGTGTTTGGCCAGGACGAGTGGCATATAAACAAGAGCCTGGTACTAACCATGGGGCTGCGCTACGAATACAACTCGCCCAAGTACGACACTCAGGGGCGGTCGTTCTCGGTGATTCCCGGGCTTCAGTCGCAACGATTTCCCAACGCTCCGCCGGGCTTGGTGTTTCCGGGCGATCCCGGAGCGCCCACGGGCGTCAACTTCCCCGACAAGAAAAACTTCGCTCCCCGCTTCGGCTTCGCCTGGGATCCAACTGGAAGCGGCAAAACCAGCGTGCGCGGCGGTGGCGGCATTTTCTATGACATCCTGAAAGGCGAAGATAATCTTCAGTTCAACGGCCAGCCCCCGTTCGTGGGCTCCGCGGGACTCTACTTCAACTCGCCGGATTTCCTGCCAAGTTGCAATGTCCCCACCGGTTGTCCTGTGACCGCGCCGCTGACGTATATGAGTCAGCCTTTCCAGAACGCCTGCAATTATGACGCGCAGGGCAACTGCGCCAGTTTGGGAGTGCCCAACAGTTTTCCCTCGAAGCCGCCTGCCTCAAACATTGATTTCACGCCGTTTCTGCCAGTCAACACCTCGGGCGCCATTTTCCTGGTCAACCCGCACCTGCACACCCCGTACGTCTACCAATACAACCTGAGCGTGCAACGTAATCTTTTTGCCGATATGGTTCTGGAAGCCAATTATGTAGGAAGCACGGGGCGTGGATTGACGTCGCTGTCAGACATCAACCCCATGGTGCCAGGCAGCACGAATCGAGCGTTAAATAGCAGCACTGGCACCTGCGGAAACTTGAATGTCGTCTGCTACGGCGCGCTTCCCGAATTCCAGAACGTCTCCCAGGCGAACTACAACGCGCTCGAGGCGAGCCTGACGCGGCAGCCGCAAAACTCGCGCTTGGGCACAATTTATTACACCGTCGCCTACACCTACGGCCATAACATCGACAATGCCTCCGGTTTCGAGCAACGCAATTACGCTGTGCCCACCTACAGCCCGCATCTTTTCTATGCTTCCGGCGACAGCGACGTCCGCCATCGCATCAGCCTCAGTGGGGGATGGGACGTACCTTTCGATCGCGTGTGGGCCAGGGGGCCGAAACACCTGACCAAAGGTTGGAGCCTCTATCCCATCTTTACCTATCGAACCGGCTTCCCATTCGACATTCCTGCCCAGTTGCCCGATTACACTGACCCTGGCAACCCCGGTTCTTCGGGCGCGGGCGATCCTGCAATTTCGCGCGCCGCGGTCGTCGCCCCCATCAGAACGTTTGATTACCGCAAGGCGCGAACCATCACACCTGTGATTTACAATTCCGCCTACAATCCCAACACCAACTCATACTACTGCTCGGTCACAAACGGCCAAGCGGTCACCGGCAACTTTATCTTTGATCCCAATAGCTTTTCCAATATTCCCCTGGAGAATAATGATTACTACGATGGCGGTAGCCCGAATGCTTGCTTCCCGCAACTTGATCCCGTGCAAAACCCGGCCGACCGCACCTACGGCGTAGTCCGCAATCTGCTGCGCGGCCCAACCCAGACCAATCTCGACATCGCGCTGGCCAAAACCACCTCGATCACGGAACGGTACAAACTCGAGTTTCGCGCCGAGTTCTTCAATGCCTTAAATCATCCCCAGTTCGCACAACCGACGCTCGGCAACAACGCGACAAATCTCTTAGGCCCCACGTTCGGACAGATCACCACAACCGGCAGCTTTCGCGGGCCAACTCCCCGCATCGGACAGTTTGCCTTGCGGCTAACCTTCTAGTCCACGCTGCTCAGGGGAAGTCCGGCACCTTCGGCGTAACGCGAGGATGGATTGAGGCCGCCTCACCCGCCTCGACGTGCTCGATCCCGACGACCACGCGCGGGACAAAGACGTCACTGAGTGCAGTCGCGTCGGACGGCGATGAGGGAAACCTGCTCCAGGTCGGGGTAATGCCCATCTTTGTCGGGGCTGCGATTCGCAGGCATGATCTGCTGGACGGTGGTTCGCGCAGGCAACTCAGCCCGGAAATATTTCCCATAGACTTCATCAAATGGCTTCGTGTCTGCCAAGTCATCGAGGTAAACGGTTGTTGATACAACTTGGCAGAACTTCATTTCGGCTTCCTCGAGATTATCCAGCTGGTTGCGCATCGTCTGAACTAGTTGGAGAGCTGTAGTCGAGAAATAAACTCCACTGTTCGGTCCGGGAATGAACCCACTCTTCGCGGAACAATACAACGTATCGCCGGCAAAGACGCACGGACTCGCCGTGGGGCTGGGCGGCATGTTCTTAGGACGCACCGCCCGTCGCTTCGCGAGGTCGCGGACCGCGACACCTGTGTATTCGATTTGCGCGCCGCCGGGCAGGCTTGTGACCTCGATCGTTGCCCGCGCCGGAGTATTGCCGAACTCGAACCGGCGTGCATAATGCTCGTTCATGATCCGCATAGGGATTTGCGCGGTCAGGAAGGGATTCACGAAGACCACATGGCCGAGGTTCAGTCCGGCGGCCTCGACGACGGCTTTCATTCGGTCGAGCGCAAGGTCGACCTGCGCCGCCGGGTCTTCCAGCTGTTTGTCGGCAGAAGATCCGGTACCAGGCATAGCAGAAACGGGCATCGCAGAAATGAACAAGCGATCGTGAGTGAGAATTCCCGGCGAAAAAGGTTCGTCCGATTTGTAGTTTGGCGGATAGACGGGCCGCTTGTCCGCGAGACTGCGCACTGCGACGGCATTGATCTCAATTGGGGGATCAG
>Ga0209517_10006309_pt1 | contig 14697 bp, 15 predicted proteins | sample PeaSoiMetSII2010_FD_187695 | JGI IMG/M metagenome (GOLD analysis project Ga0209517, IMG submission 187695) | Peat soil microbial communities from Weissenstadt, Germany - SII-2010 (SPAdes) (version 2) | ecosystem: Environmental > Terrestrial > Soil > Wetlands > Peat | place: Germany... | reverse complement strand
CATGAAAGCTGTAGCTTCATCGGCTGCCATGTACCGTCTATAGCATAACAGCGACTAACGGTATATTAATGTTCGCATTACCAAACATCAGAGTTTCATCCATATCGATAAGTTAGTGTCAATTATCCATCTCCGCATGCCCGACAACCAGCTTTCGGAGCTCTCTGGGAAGATCCTGCTGTCCTTATGGAGGTTGAATGGGATAGGCCCCAGAGCGATACAAGAACAGATACTGAAAGCAGACCTGAAAGTGGAATCGGACCAATTTTCCCAAGAGACGGAGGCCCTCACCCTGCAAGGATTTCTGGATAAATCGGCTCTTGAAGGCAAGACATCATTTTCGTTGACGTCTCTTGGATTGGCCATACTCCGACAGTTGGAGGAAGACAAGCTTCAGGAACTAGGATGACACCCATCAACTGTGAATCTTTTAATGTTCGAGTCATAAATCAATCGAACTGGATGATGAATCCTTTAAGTGCAGAGCGCTCTCAGCCAGCGCTGTGATGTCATTCGACGGGCAGACTGAACAATTCTCTCCCGTCGATATCCGCGTCACAGCGTTGTTCGTGAGTTCGTTAAAGCTTAAATTCACTTTGACTTTCCCATGCGTGGGATACTTCGTGGCTTGCACAGTAATCGTTGGTGGATTTTTCGGTGATGAGGGAAAAGGCAAGATAGTATCGCATCTTGCGCTAAAGGACAAGCCGTCGATCATTGCACGTGCGGGAGTCGGACCAAATGCAGGACACACTGTGGAATACCACGGGAAGCGTTATTCATTGAGGCTTCTGCCGAGCGGATTTGTCTACGACAAAGCTAGGTTACTGATCGGTTCCGGTGTCGCAGTTAACCCGAAAGTCATACTTCAGGAGATTGAATTAACAGAATCCAAATCACGATTTGGACTTGACTATCAGTGCGCCATCATCGAGCAGAAACATATTGATCAGGAATCTCAATCTGAGCATTTGAGCAAGACCGTGGGCTCTACCATGAGCGGTGTCGGGGCGTGCAACGCAGCAAGGGTTATGCGGACAGCAAAACTCGCCAGAGATGTTCCGGAACTTTCACCGTACCTACGTGAAGTTGATGTTGAGGTGCATACTGCGCTGGAGAAGGGTGAAAACGTCATAATCGAAGGAACTCAGGGGACGTTCCTCTCACTTTATCATGGAACCTATCCGTATTCCACTTCGAAAGATACAACTGCATCTGCAGCCTGCGCTGATGTGGGGATTGGCCCAACAGCTGTCACAGATGTAGTTGTTATTTTCAAGGCTTACGTTACTCGAGTTGGATCTGGTCCGTTAGTCGGTGAGTTATCGTCTGAGGAGACGCGTAAGAGAGGATGGCAAGAGTTTGGAACAGTCACAGGACGAGAGAGAAGGGCAGCCCCTTTCAACTTCGACCTGGCGAGGCGAGCGGTGCATCTTAATGGTGCCACCCAGATAGCAATCACGAAACTCGATGTTGTGTTCCCTGCATCGAAGTCTACAAAGGAGTTCGGAAGCTTATCTGAACCGGCCAAGGAATTCATTGCCAATATTGAAAGGGAAGTTGGAATTCCTGTAACGCTGCTTGGAACCGGACCTGCGGCGGATGACATAATCGACCGAAGAATAGGTGCGTAATTGTTCGAGCGACATTAACGATTATTCGTCGATAGTTTCAGGGGCGTCCTCTTTCTTGCCTTTCTCTTCGGCTCCATAGAGTTTGCGCAGGATGGTGACAGTTTTCCTTACAGAATCATATGATTGCTTTGGCTGTTGTACGAGTAGTTTCTGAGCTTCCTTGAGTAACTGTTCAGCGATTTCTAATTGATCGCCCCCCTGGTTTTCATCCATATTTGTAGCAGAATAATCTTCAAATCCCAATGTAGAGGCGATTCGAAACGCAATGTATTCAGTCTCTGCAGCTGCCTTCCACAACGTGAGCATGAAGACGAGTTTATCCGAGCGAGTACTCTGTGCTTCCTTAAGTAAGGCCTGCGCTTTCGCCATACTCTTTAACAGCACTTGGTCTTGTTTGCCGGATTGATTCATCTTTTCACACTATCGATTCTCTTACTGGACTGTCACCGATTTCGCCAGGTTTCTCGGGAAGTCTGGGTTATTTCCCTTCTTGACTGACATGTAGTAAGCGAATAGTTGGAGCGGGATTACGTACACGATGGGCGATAGAACAGAAGGAATCCCAGAGGGCAATCTGACTATTTCATCGGACAGATTTACAACGTCCTTGTCCTGTTCGTCCACGAGAGTGATAATACGTGCACCTCTCGCCTTCATCTCCATGATGTTTCCGATGATTTTCGTGTAGGTTTCGTCTCTTGGCGCGATAAAGATTACTGGATAATCTTGTTCAACAACTGAAATGAACCCATGTTTGGATTCTCCAGCAGGATAGGCGATGGCAGGCAAATAGGAAAGTTCAAGCAGCTTCAGTCGTCCTTCGAGTGCGGTTGCCACGTTAACGCCTCTTGCTAGAAAACAGAAACTATTCTTATCGATGAATCTGTCCGCTATCTGGCTGATCCGGGTTTCCTGCCGCAGCGCTAATGAAATTAAGTCGGGTAGTTGCGAAATTGCGGACTCAAGTCGTTCAACTTCTTTCTGTGTAATTACCTGTCGTTTTCGGGCCGATGCTATTGCTATCTGTATGAGTATCGTATATTGCGCGGTAAACGTTTTGGTTGCAGCTACTCCCATCTCCGGTCCTGAATTTTGACCTATGTAGACGTTCGCCAATCGGGTAAGGCTAGAGCCCATGGTGTTGGTAATACCAAGGATTATTGCCCCTCTGTCCTTGGCACCTCTTACAGCGTTAAGAGTGTCAGCAGTTTCGCCTGATTGGCTAACCGCTAGAACCACTGTCTCGGAATCAATGAGTCCACCGTACATGTCTATGAATTCTGACGCAACTACAGGCGTTACCGCGAGTGCTGCTAACCTTGAGAAAGCAAAAGCTGCTCCCATGCAAGCATGATACGATGTTCCACATGCAACCAAGAAGATCTTCTTTGCACGGATGAGTTCTCCGGCCATTAGATCGAGGAACATCGGATGGGTTCGGGAAACATTTCTTATGCTTAACGGTTGTTCATGGATTTCCTTTAACATGAAATGCGCGTATCCGGTTTTGGCTGCACGATCCACATTCCAGTCTACGGTAAACGGTTCGCGGATTATTTCGTCGCCGTTCTCAATCTTAAGTATGCGGATTTGATTTGACGTAAGGACTGCCATCTCGTCATCTTCCAGCAAGATGGCTTTGTTGGTTTTGGAGAGAAAGGCAGGTATGTCTGATGCGCAGTAGTTTCCATCTTGTCCATTTCCTAAGACAAGCGGGCTCTCTCTTCTCACACAAACAATTTTGTCGGGTTCAACGGTTGAAATAATAGCAAGCGCGTATGCTCCTTGAAGCTTCTTCACCGCCGACCGAACGGATTCAACAAATCCGTTTCCTGAACTAAGATTAGCTTCGATTAAGTGTGCGACGACTTCAGTGTCAGTCTTTGATCGCAACTGATGACCTGCCGCTTCGAGTTCTTCTCGTAGAGTGAGGAAATTTTCAATTATGCCGTTGTGAACTACTGCTACGGTATTGTTGCAGTCAGTGTGCGGGTGCGCGTTCTCTTTGGAGGGTGCACCGTGAGTTGCCCACCTTGTGTGTCCTATCCCGATGAGCCCGGGGAGCGTGGATAGGTGAAGCTTCTCTTCTACTTCTGCTATTTTGCCCTTATCCTTCTTGATCTTCAGTTCATCATTGAATATTGACGCTTCACCGACTGAGTCGTAGCCGCGGTACTCGAGTTTGGTGAGACAATCATAGATTGCCGGCCCAACCGTTCCTTTCTTGAGTGCGACAGCAGATATTCCGCACATTACGAATACTATCCTTGAAATTATTGCGTGTCCTTTGTGAGTCGTGCTTTGACTAATTCCGTTACTAGTTTGGGATCGGTCAAGCCACGTACTTCTGCCATCACAGATCCCATTATAGAAGCGAATGCAGCAGTTCCCTTTTCTTCTACCAGCTTCTGGTTCTTAGATATATGTCGCTCTATTATGCTGTCCAGTTCAGTCTTACTCAACATACGGAGACCGAGCGATTTTATTGCTTCCGTCATTGTTCCTTCTGGGTTTTTTGCTTGCCATTTCAATAATTCCGGCATCGTTTCTTTGGCAATTTCGCCGTCATTTACGAGTCTAAACATATTCTGGATCTTTTCATCGGGTACAGTTCCGACCGGTACTCCCTCTCTTTCTAGGCTTTTGGAAGTTTCAGTGAGAAATGTGGCTATGAATGACGGTTGGACGTTTGCTGAGCTCGCGACAATCGTTTCGAAAAGTTGAAGGTAATCTGAGTCAAGGAGCTGCTTTGCGAGTTTCTGATTTAGCGAATATTTCGTTAGGAGGCGTGCAATTGTGATTTCAGGCTTCTCCGGAAGGTTAGAGGTTAAGTTGATCATTAGTTCGTCAGTTATGGTGGTTGGTGGTACATCCGTCTCAGGATACATTCGCGCGGCGCTTGGTCTTGGCCGTATGAATTTGCTTGTGCCGTCAGGCGTTGCGTTACGGGTTTCTTCGGGAATTTTTGAGATCGCGTCAATGGCCCGATCTATGACCGCACCCAAAGCTTCCTTGGCTCGGACATACTCGTCGGCGACCAAGACAAAAGCATCGGTGGGTTCGAGACTGAGACGGATCTTTGTTTTTTCAACCTCGTCATGGCTTATCCCGTATGCGGGGAGCTCGTCTGAGTGAAATATACCACCTACACCTCCTGCAAAGATAGCGTAACTGGACATCTCAGTACCCAGCCTTAGTCCGGGGGCCAGTTCCTTACCTATGATACCGCCGAACTTTGGAAGTTTTACAGCAAGTACTACGCCATTGTGAGAGATAGCTTCCTTGAATACGCGTGCTTTTGTTTCTTTAAAGAGGCAGGTTACGTCTACATAGTTTCGTAAAAGGTCCTCAGCATGCACGTTTCTCTTTCTCAGCTCTTCCTTTATCTCGAGTAATGCCTTCTGTCGATCCGCTTCTAGCTTCACGGCTTTGCCTAATAATTCGAGTTCCTGAACTCCTTTAATTTCGACGATGGCTCCATTCGGTATTGAGATGTTCAAGTCCTGTCTGACGCTACCTAATCCTCGCTTAACCTTGCGGGTTATTCGCAAAATGTTGCCGATTGCTAGAGCAACTTTTTCTACTTCAGTTGGAGTTTGAAGCACGGGTGCAGTGGTGACTTCAATTAGAGGAATTCCTAGCCGATCGATGCGATAACCGGTTGTGTCTCGTGTCTGCGTTGTTTTCCTCGCTGCGTCTTCTTCTAAAGAAATTTGATCAATAGGGATTGTTTTTCCGTCGACTTCCATTTTTCCGTTCATTGCTATGACGCAGGTTCGTTGAAAACCCGTAGTGTTTGACCCATCTATCACTATTTTACGCATGACATGAATTTCATCTACAGGCCTAGCGTTGAAGAGTAAAGCAGCAGTCAAGCAGATTTCTATCGCCTCCTTTTCGAGCGTCCCTGGTGGTTCTTCGTCGCACTCTACTAGGCACGCCGTTTGGTGATCGTATTCGTAATTGATCCCTTTCCCTCGATTGAATTCGAAGAGTGCTGCTCGATCAACTTGTCCAAGTTCACTTTGCGTCGGTCGGAACCTACGTAAGAATTTCTGTTCAGGTTCTAACTCACCTAGAAATGTGGGGCAGGCGCAGAAGAGTTTGTGTTTCGTATCTAGCTGTCGGTGGACCTCGAGTCCGGCTTTGATTGATTCTTCAACCATCGTGGTTCTCCTCGATTACTCGTCGTTCCGAAAATTCTTGTGCGAGATTGGTGCACATGATCTGTTTCACGTTCTCAGGCTCACGCTCATTGCCGAAGGCCCACATCATTTTGACAAGCGCGGTTTCGCTGAGCATGTCATAGAGTGGAATTACTCCCATTCGCAGCAGATCTCTTCCTGTTGAGTAGACGTTCAATTGTACTCTCCCCCAGATACATTGGGAGCACATTGCTACAACTAGCCCGCTCTTTATGGCTCTCTCTAAGGAACTGAAGAGACTTTCGCTAATGTGTCCTAGTCCGCTACCTTCCAATATGATTCCTTTGTATCCGGTCGCTGTCGCCCAGTCGATTATTCCTGCTGAGAGTCCTGGGTGGAATTTGACAAGTAAGACGTTTGGATCGAATTTCGGTTTGATAGACCAATCGTTCGTTTTTCGCCTTCGATCGTAGTCATCGGTGTTCATCTTTAGTGTACGGTGGATCAGGTCGTAGTATGCCAAGGGTGAGGTGTTGACACTTCGGAACGCGTCGCGCCTACTCGTGTGGCATTTACGCACCTTGGTACCTCGGTGAACGGCTATAGTTTCATCGGATATCCAATTGTGCATAGCGATCACAACCCCAGCGAATGGAGCTTGTCCGGCAATTGCTGACGAGGCGAGAAGGTTTGTGGCAGCATCGGAGCTTGGGCGGTCGGAAGATCGTTGGGCGCCAACTAGAACTATCGGAATGGGTGGTTTGTTTAGTGCGAAACTTAACGCGGAAGAGGTGTAGGCTAAGGTATCGGTTCCATGAGCTACGACTATTCCGTCCGTGCCTTTTCGTATCTCTTTTTCGATGGACTCAGCGATTTTTGACCAGAATGGCGGCCCTATGTTTTCGCTGAATATGTTGGAGATAATGCTTGCGTCTACGTTTGCGATCTGCGCAAGTTCAGGTACGACACTGTGAAGGTCGTCTGCATCCAAAGCCGGTTTCACTGCGCCTGTTCGGTAGTCTACGCGACTGGCTATTGTTCCACCTGTGCTCATTATGCAGACTTTAGGTAGGCCTTGCTGTCGTCGCGGTAGTTCTGGACGGCTGAAGTGTGGTTCTGTTCCCTTTCCTATGATTTCGATTTTAGTGCCTGAATCAATTCTTACCCCGACATTGTATCCCGTTTTAAGTTTCACCACGACACAGTCTTCGTCGTCTCTGGTTGCAAATCGTGGCATGAGAAGACCTTCAACAACCTCCTGAGAATTGCCTCGCTTTATGATCAACCGTATTTTGTCACCTACGCGGGCATCCGCCGTTTCTAAAATCTCTCTACACTGGCCTGTGTACCGAAAATCGTCCGCCAACATCATACCTCATTTGGAGCTTGAATCTGATATGGACAGTCTCCGAAGTGTCATGAGAGAATCTTGCTCATGTACGAACCGTCGTATCCGTATCCAAAGCGTTTGTAGTACGCTTTAGTTCCAAGCGCGCTTATGATGACCATCTTTTTTGCGCCTTCGGATTTGGCACAAAGTTCCGCTTCACTCAAGAGCATGCGGCCAAACCCTTTATGTTGCCATGCGCTATCGGACCTTTGTCCGACCGGCACTTCAGGCCCGTAAACATGTAATTCCCTGACTATTGCTGCTGAGCATTCATCAATTTCATGTCGGTGAGCTCCCGTCGAAGGAAAGCGAACTCGAAGATAACCAATCAAAGTGTCTGACTCCGGATCTTCAATTGATATGAAAACTTCCGATCCAGATGACGCACGATAGATTCGTTTCACAGTACGGAAACGTGCGATGTCTACAGATGCTTTCTCCTTCAGCATCCGATGCCCTACTTCACGGCATCGTATGCATCTGCATCTCTTTCCTTCCAGCTTGAGCTTGTTAATGGCTAGTTCTCTTAAGTTTCCGCTCTTTGGGCCTCCGGCTATTCTCTGCACCGGAAATTCTCGTTGCACACGCATTATTCGGACCCAGGGAGGCACGATCGTTTTGACTCTGGCGATCAAGTCTACGGCTTCGTCAGTGTTGTAAGGTGTGTATTTGCCCTCTTGCCACCATTCATAGAGGGTTGTGCCTTCTACAACGAGGCAGGGATATATCTTCACCATGTCGGGTCGAAATCGTTCGTCTTCGAAGAGCGTCCGAAATGATTCAAAGTCCTTTTCAGGGGTCGAGCCTGGCAGACCTGGCATCATATGGGCTACAATTTTTAGGCCAGCGTCTTTCGCTATCTGGAATGACTCGACAACATCTTGTAACGTATGTCCACGGTTCGTCAATTCGTAAATGTGATCATCCAGTATTTGTACACCGATCTCTACTCTTGTCGCACCGAATCGTAGCAGCTGATCAACATGAGGCTTCTTACACCAATCTGGTTTTGTCTCAACTGTTAATCCCACGTTCCGCATCGTAGCGGTCTCCGCTAGGGACTTTGCTTCATCCAATGATCGTGAATCCACGCCATTGACCGCGTCTAGTGACCGTTTAACAAAGTATTCTTGGTAATCCAAGGGCGCCGCTAGGAAGGTCCCTCCTTGAATTACAAGCTCGATCTTCGAAGGGGTATGACCAATAGCTTTGAGTTGGTTCAAGCGAGAGGTAATCTGTATGAATGGGTCATATCCAGACTGAAAGCCTCTCATGACTGCGGGTTCTCCGGATACGTAACTCATCGGATACCCATTTTCCATGGGACAGAAAACGCAACGACCATGCGGACATCCGCGAGGCGAACTCATGACCCCGATAACGTTTACGCCAGATACACTTCTTACCTTCTTTAGTTGTAGACTGACAATTAGTCGTTCTTTATCAGCCGTCGGAAGAGCATTAAGTATGTCAGAGTTACGCGGCATTCGATCAAGGTCATGTTCTTTACAGAAATCTAATTTCATCTTGTTCAGTATGGATGGATCGTATATTCCAAGGTCATGAATCCTCGAGGCAAGTTCCACTAGAAGGTCCGCTTGCGACGCGGTGTGTTGATCACTCAACTGTGGTGTCACTGCTGGCGTAAGTGCTAGACCTGCTTGCCAGCGTCCACACAAATGTACAGTATGTTGCTACCTCGAAGAATCACATTACCATAGTTTGCCGTCAGCGAATTTCCACGGTACTCGCTTGCGCCTTCCAAAATAATATTCATGTGGCTGTCGGCGTCGATCATGCGGCCGCGATATTCAACGTCATTCTTGAGCCTAATGCTTACTTCACCGTTCAATTTCTTCACGAGGAGATTGAGAGGTTTTCTGGAAGGCTCCAATAGGAATCACTGAGATGTTGCCAGTTTCCTTTTGGCGCTAAATAACCTTGCTGCCAATCGCAATTTCCCTAAACAAGCTGAATCCTAGCCCATGAACTGGCTGAGTTTCATATCCTTCATTGTCTTAAGCACAGCAAAGCATCTTTCCGGAGAGAGTTGAACGAATTCAAAGTTAGCGTCTTCCAGAGTTGATTGCGCGCTCTTACGGAGATCGGGTGCAGCGATAATTCCACGCAAAGGCTTGTCGACTCTGCCGCGCAGCGTCTCAAGATATCGTTTGAGCTGAAGCACGGCATCCTTAGACGCTGCGCTCCTCTTAATTTCAACTACTACGATCCTTCCATTCGCGTCTTCCGCATAGATGTCGGTAAATCCAGCTTCACCAAGGTTTTTCTCTGCTTCAAGCGGTTTCAAGCCCTTCTCAACTAATTCTGGGGAAATCAGAATCGCCTGTTTCATTTGCTCTTCGGTCACGTGTAGAAAAAACTGGGCTACATCTCTGAGATCGGTAGTTAGGGTAAACTCAATACTCCGGTACTCGATCGAAACGGTCTCTCTTGGTTGGGAACGTGACGCGATTAGCATGAGACTTCCGGTATCGAGAAGCATGACACGAACTAGGCACTTAGGGGGTTGCCAATTAATCGGTTCATAACCGGTGGGCCGATGAACAAGCACTGATCCGTCCTGTTTTATGATAGTCAGTCTTTCACCCCAGTCGAGAGTTGATGACGCTCTTCCGTCGTAGTCAACTCTGCATTCACCAATTAGAAGGACAAGCTTCCGTGCTCGAAGTGCTCCGTCGAGAGAGTCGACCGCTTCACGCATAGTAGGTTTGATTTTCATAGTCAACAATGGCCACCAAGTGTGGGATTTACTCCGATCGCCTCATAAAACCACTTTCAGCCAGCTCTCTCCATTATTATTGCGAATTGAATAGAGATCAGTCAATGTTGAAATAAGTAGCGTGCGATTGTTGGCAATAGAACAGGTCTTGGAAGAATCATCCGGTTCACGTGCCGTAGAGAATAACGAACCGACGAGCGAAAAACGAAGAAAATATGAAATAATAGAGGATATTCCAGGCGTGGGTCCCGCAACTGCTGAGAAACTCAAAGAGATGGGGTTCCATACCGTCGAATCATTGGCCACGGCTACAATCAAAGAACTTTCTCAAGTTGGTGTTAGCGAAAAACAGGCTGCGAAGGTAATCGCTGAAGCGCGAGAGAGCCTAGCGCTCAGCTTCATACGCGCTGATGAACTCATTAAAATGAGACAAAACGTTAGGCGTCTTTCAACTGGCAGTAAACAAATTGATGAATTGCTTGGCGGGGGCTTAGAGACTCAGACGATCACAGAGTTTTACGGAGAATACGGAGTCGGTAAGAGCATACTCTGTCATCAACTCGCCGTCAATGTCCAACTACCCGAAGAGAAAGGCGGGTTAAATGGGTCAGCTCTCTACATTGACACTGAAAATACATTTCGACCTGAATGGATCGTTAGGATCGCTACTACCTTAAAGATAGACCCTGTTCAAGCAGCCAGGAGCATCATCTATTCTGAGGCGTTCAACTCCGACCATCAAACTTTGCTGCTGGAGAAAGCGGATAAAGTGATTCAGGACAATAAAATTAAACTCATAATAATCGACTCTTTGACTTCGCACTTCAGGAGTGAGTATTTAGGGCGTGAAATGCTGGCAGAACGGCAACAGAAATTAAACAGTCACATGCATCGCCTAGTTAGATTGGCCCGCGCATTCAACGCGTGCGCGGTGGTCACGAATCAAGTCATGTCGAAACCGGATCAATTCTTTGCAACGGCCATTGAGCCCGTTGGAGGGCACATAGTTTCACATACTAGCCACACAAGAGTCTTCCTTAGACGAACTGCGAGCGGACCGGTTAGGATATGTAGGCTCATCTCAAGTCCATATTTGCCAGAGGGGGAACGAATATTCAAGATAACTGAAGAGGGGATCAAAGATATCACTGAAGAAGACGAAATCAAACGTAGGTTCTAAACGAAAGAAAAAAAATGCTACTCCGGAGGCTGACAAGGGATTAGATAGATTTTATCAGGCAGTGATTGAGAGAAGAATTGCTGATGCGGAAAAGGAGCTTGATCTGATTCGGGCTAGCGTCCAGCCTACAGAGAGCGCCAAGGGCTACCTGAAAGCATGCGAGGGGCTCATCTTAACAGCAAAAGCGACCAACGATAAGTATCTTTACTTGTCGAAAATTGAAAAAACACCAAAACAGTTGGATGAATTACGCAAAGGGTTCGCTAGGCAAGCAGCAAATCCGCTCCATGCTGACTATGACCGAGCGTACTTTAAGGTTCTCGAAGGCTATACAATTCATCTAGAGCGAGAAGAGAAAACTCAACCTAAATCTGCGGCCCGGACGACGAAAACGGATTAACCCCCTCCAGTAAGAGTGTGGAGAGCTACCGATACCATCACCCACACAACTATGAATGTGCCGCCGCCGATCGTCACGTATTTGTTCTTACCGCGCAATTGCGTTTCATCGTATTTCAAACCATAACGAACTATCATGACCGATAACGCGTAGAAGATGACCCCCAAGCCTATCCCTACAAATAGCGCTAAATCACCGAATGTCGCCGTACTGATGTTAAGATAATTGTTCGCAACACCGGCCCCGACAGCTAAGAAGAAGCGTAACCAGTAAACTACGGAAGTCGGTTTGATTTTGACCTTGGTAGGTCCTTTATCCGTGATCGAAACTTTACTCGAATCTGCTTGCTCACTCAATCTGAACCACACATCAGGCATCGGCTAGGCACGATTACGCAACTCTCTAGATAACCCTTCCCCGCGCTCGGCCCGTATCAACCGCGGCTCCCGTAAAGTCCATAAGGCGTGAGTTGGAAGATCTCGATGGGAATAATGTCAGCTCGCAACGCGGTTCCGGACGTAATAGTTGAAGATGTAATGTCCAGCCCAGTCATAACTATCAAGGATACTGACACCGTCCTCACCGCAGCTAAGCTAATGAAGAAACACAAGATCGGTTGCGTCGTTGTCGTAGACAAATCTGGAAAACCTCATGGGTTAATCACCGAACGTGACATCGTAAGGCGGGTAACCGCACTTGACTTGGATGCACGTAAAATACAGGCAAGCAAGTCTATGACAAAGCCTCCAGTGACCGTAGATGCATCAGCCAGTATCACAGAAGCGGCAAAGAAGATGCGTGAACTCAAGGTTCGTAGGCTAGTCGTACTCGCGAACAACAAGGTGAAAGGGATTGTTACCAGTAACGACGTTGTAGATATAACGCCCGCACTCATTGATGTTATCGCCGAAAAATCACAAATATCTCCAGTTGAAAAAATTAAGGAATCAGAGCCACAATCCGGCTACTGTGATCGGTGCGGATCCTGGGCCGACGAATTGAAGGCACGTAATGGCCAATTTGTGTGCGATGAGTGCGCATCCGATACAGAAACGAGTGCGGAAGAAGAAAGTTAACGCTCACGACTCAATTGTCCAAACCATGGGAAATCGACGCTGTCAACGCTTATCGAATCAGCGCAAATGCTTATCGGCGAACAATTGGACACAGTATACATTCTGCTTGAAGCTGGCAAAATCAAGAAGATCAGTAAATCCCGAACAATTCAAGCGGATAATAAAATCAACGCAAAAGGCCTGATCGTCATCCCTGGCCTGATTGACGCACATGTCCATCTTCGCGATATGGAATTGAGTTACAAGGAAACATTTGCGACAGGAACGCAAGCTGCAGCGGCAGGAGGGTTCACAACCGTCATCGACATGCCAAACACCAAGCCACCAACTGTCAGTAGCATTAGATTGGAAGAAAAAAAGTCGAAAGCAAAGGGTAGATTATTCGCCAATATTGCCTTCCAGGGAGCATTGATTCAGGATCCAAGAGAGCTCCGGCGGATGAAGGAACATGGCGCAATCGCGTTTAAATTGTATCTAAATAAGACGCTTGAAACTTTTGATTCCGCAGATGATGCGCAGCTCAAGAACGCGTTTTTGTCAGCCAAAAAGGCGAACGCTCTCGTGACGGTCCATGCAGAAGACGGGGACGCCATAAGAGATCATCAGCAAGCAAGCATTCAAGCGGGCAGAACATCAATCACCGACTTTCTCAAGGCGCACTCTCCAAAATTCGAGGTTAAGGAAGTACGCAGAATTCTGAAACTTAGTAATGATGTAGCGGTACGAGTTCACATATGTCACACGAGTGTTCCCAAAGCAGTTCAGTACATTCGTCGGGCAAACGACGCGACATGCGAAGCCACGCCCCACCATTTGTTCGTAAACCACTCCATTTTCAAGAAGCAAGGCTCATTCGCAATATGTGTACCTCCCATAAGAAGCGAACAGAACCGCTCGGAGCTCTGGCGTTGTTTCAAGAAAGGACACATCGATATTCTTGCGAGCGATCATGCTCCACACACTATACAAGAGAAGGCGCAAAGCGTGTGGGAAGCTGCCTCAGGTGTTCCTGGTTTAGAAACCTCCTTGCCCTTGCTACTCACTCAATTCTCAAGAGGGACACTGAGCCTGCGTAGATTAATCGACGCGACCTCCACTCTTCCAGCGAAGATATTTCACATCCCGAATAAGGGCCGGTTAGAGGAGGGGTTTGACGCGGACGTTGTACTTGTAGATCCCAAGGCAGAGACAACTATCAACGCGGCAAACTTTCTTAGCAAAGCCAAGTACAGCCCGTTTGACGGAATGAGATGTAAAGGTGCCGTCGCATACACGATTCTGAACGGCGAAGTGGTTGCACAGAATGGCAAGATAGTAGGTCCGTCAAATGGCAGGATCGTCAGCGGCTAATGCGTTTCCTAATAGACGGCATGTTAGGCAAACTGAACCGTTGGATACGAATTTTGGGATATGAAACAGAGTACGCAAAGGATAAGGAAGATGACGAGTTAGTTAATTCAGCTAAACGCTCCTCATCCATATTGCTGACTTCGGATGAAGAGCTCTACAGAACTGCGGTAACTCGCGGAGTGGATTCATTCTTGATCAGAGGCAAAAACGAAGCCGAGAGACTGGCCGCTCTCGCATATCGATACAGCATTCCATTGACGGTTGATCCTGATCGGTCTAGATGCCCACTTTGCGGTTCCGCAATAAAACAAGTCTCAAAGGAAAATATCGAAGCGTTTGTTCCGCCAACAACCTTTAAAGTCCATCAAAGTTTTTGGAAGTGCACCAATCCTATTTGTGCCAAGATATACTGGCATGGAAGTCACTGGAAGAGAATCGAACAAACACTTGAAACCGCGAGGAAGCTACATGACTCCGAAAAGAAGCGAACAGAAATCTCAAACTCAGAATTTGACACTTCGAGAAGGCACCGTCCTAGTGAGACTGGCAAGAGAAGCAATTGCACGCTATGTTGAGAATAAGACTACAATAAAGCCTCCTTCGTCCGACGGAAGCTTAGTGAGAAAATCAGGGGTATTTGTCACACTGAATACATTCAAGACTCATGCATTGCGTGGCTGCATAGGGTTTCCTTATCCTGAGCAACCGTTAATCGAAGCAACCGTGAGGGCTGCAATTTACGCCGCGACCGAAGACCCTCGATTCGAACCAGTATCATTGAA
>Ga0209517_10006308_pt1 | contig 14698 bp, 7 predicted proteins | sample PeaSoiMetSII2010_FD_187695 | JGI IMG/M metagenome (GOLD analysis project Ga0209517, IMG submission 187695) | Peat soil microbial communities from Weissenstadt, Germany - SII-2010 (SPAdes) (version 2) | ecosystem: Environmental > Terrestrial > Soil > Wetlands > Peat | place: Germany: Weissenstadt... | reverse complement strand
CCCGCCGCACCTGCCAACCGCACGAACAGCACTTCGTCCGCCTACTATGCCTTCGATCAATATTTGTGGCAGCCCGCGGGCGATCCAAAGCACGGAATTGGCGTGTTCTTTTCCTATGGCACCTCGGCCGGTAACCCGAACCCTATCAAGTACGCCTGGATCGCGGGGATTGGCGGCAAGGGAGTGGTGCCGGGCCGCCCCGACGACAGCTTCGGCCTGGGGTTTGCACAAACCCATTTCAGCGACGATTTTCTTCCCTTCCTGCGCCAGAAACTCAACCTGGGCCTGGACAACGAGAACGCGTTCGAGATGTACTACAACGCCTCGATCACGAAATGGCTGACCGCATCAGCCGACCTCCAGGTCATCGATCCGGCGCTCAAAAAGACACTGAACTCGACCGGACTTGGCCTCACGAATGTCGACACGATCACTGTGGCCGGAATCCGGCTTCGTGCCCGTTTTTAGATGTGGTGAACTGCGCCTCCAATGAACCGTCATAAGGGGCTTTGCGTTATGACGACATCGGTGGGCCGTTTATAAGCAAACGCGCAAGTAGCAACGGAAGATGTTCCCAGCAAGACGCCCGTGCTCGCAAATAATCGAAAACAAAGAGGTCGCATCCATGAACGCCAGACACTTTCAAAGCTTTACGCCCACTGCACTGATTCGCGCAATCCTGGCGATTGCTCTAATCGGTGGAGTTGCCCCGATTCAGGCAGCCGACAAAAAACCCAACATCGTCTTCATCCTCACCGACAATCTCGGCTACGGCGAGTTGGGCGTATACGGCGGCGGTATCTTGCGTGGCGCACCTACGCCGCGCATCGACAAGCTCGCCAGCGAGGGTATGCGCCTGCTCAACTTCAATGTCGAGGCGCAGTGCACACCGTCGCGCTCGGCGCTCATGACGGGCCGCTTCTCGATCCGCTCCGGCACTTACGAAGTCCCGATCGGTGGTGTCCCGGACGGGCTGACGCAGTGGGAGGTCACCATCGCGAAGTTGCTATCGGAGCAGGGCTACGCCACCGGCATGTGGGGCAAATGGCACCTCGGCAGCGCAGAGGACCGGTTCCCGACGCATATGGGATTCGATGAGTGGTATGGGATCCCTCGCACCTACGACGAGGCGATGTGGCCGTCGTTGAACCAGGCGAAAGGCATGTGGCCGTCAGTCGGCGACAAGCAGGGTTGGAACGCGAAGCTCGTTCACCCCGAGCACATCTATGAAGCACGCAAGGGGGAAAAGCCCCGGCAGATCGGAGAACTGGACCTGGACACCCGCCGAACCATGGAAGCTGAGATCACGAGGCGCGCGGTGGAGTTCATCAAGCGCAACGCGAAAGCGGGCAAGCCATTCTATGCATATGTATCGTCCTCGATGGTTCACATGCCGACGCTGCCAGGTCCGGACTTCGCCGGAAAGACTGGAAATGGCGATTGGGCCGATTGCCTGGCCGAGATGGACTTCCGCACGGGCCAGATCCTGGACGCCATCAAGGAAGCGGGTATCGAAGACAACACCGTGGTGATTTTCACGAGCGACAACGGCCCGGAGGCGACTGACCCCTGGCAAGGGGATAGCGGGCCTTGGCGGGGCACTTATTTCACGGCGATGGAGGCCTCCTTGCGCGCGCCATTCATCATTCGCTGGCCGGGCAAGGTGCCAGCGGGCCGCGTCAACAACGAGATTGTCCACATTGTGGATATGTTCACGACTCTTGCGCGTGTGGGTGGAGCGGAAGTCCCGAAGGATCGGCCGATTGACGGCGTGGACCAGTTGGATTTCTTTCTAGGAAAACAGGAGACGTCCAACCGCGAAGGATTCCCCGCTTTTGTCGCAGACAGGTTGTCCGCGGTCAAGTGGCGTAATTGGAAGATGCACCTAATCTGGCAAGAAAACATGTACGACCCGCCGTTGAGACTCCCATTGCCGAAGGTCATCAACCTGCTCACCGATCTGAAGGAGGAGCGCGACGTGGGCGCCAAGAATTCCTGGGTCGCCGAACCCATGATCAAGATCATCTATGAGTTCGAGGCGAGCCTGAAGAAATACCCGCCGATCAAGGTGGGCACGCCCGATCCGTACGTGCCGCCAAAATAGGTGCGCTCAACGCGTCGCCTATGTGGTCACAGGAAATTCTCTCGAAGTTGTTCTCAGGAGATCCAGTCGTGAAATTGCATACAGATCCGCTCACCTGGTTCGCCGCCGCGCTAATCGGCGCGCTCCTGGCAATTGCTCTGCCTGACGTTGTGGCTCCGGCACGAGCGCAAGGCGTCGAGAGTTTTCCCACTCGATCCATCAGGATCGCAACCAAGGAGGTCACCGATCCGGACGTCGCAGTGTCGGCAGATGGAAGTTGGTTGGTATTCACCGCGCTCGGCCATCTTTTTCAGCTGCCAGCAGCAGGCGGCGCGACGAAGCAACTGACCTCGGGGCCGTTCTACGATGCCGCGCCGGCGATTTCGCCCGACGGAACCAAAGTGGCGTTCATCTCCGACCGCAAGCTCAGCAGCCAGGGCAATGTCTTTGTCCTCGATATCGCAAGCGGCCAAATCCGCCGGCTCACGGACGAGTTCTGGGCGGACCGGCCGGTCTGGTCGCCGGACGGCAAGAGCCTTGCCTTTCTGAGCTATCAGCGAGTCGGCCCGGTGAGCAATTACTGGTTTGTCGGCCCAGGATTACTCACGAGCCAGGTTCGCCGGGTCGGGCTCGCGAACGGCACGGTGGAGACATTGACGCAGCCTGGCTTTGTGCATGCGGTCGCGCTTCTCGCGGATGGACGTCCGGTATGGTCTGTCGTGGAGCCCGAGACCAAGGGGAAGCCGGCTATGAGCCGCCTCGAGGTGTTGAGCCAGACGGGCGAGGTGACGACCGCATTGACGGTCGAAGGCGTGGTGGACCGGATCGCGGTTGACTCCGGCGATGCTCGCGGCCTCTTTCTGCGGATTTATCAGACGGCGGCTGTAAGTGCTATTGCCCCGCAGCCAGAGCACCTCGCTTACGTGGCACTGTCCGATGGCGCCCCGCGCACAGTCACGGGACTATTGAGCCGGCCAGCAGACGCGACGCACGCCGTTGAGGAGCGCGGAGCGGGTGCGCGTGTATATGTCGCGCAGCTTTCGAATCCGCTGCCGCGCCCGGCGTTTAGCGCCGCCAAGGGGGCGATCTATCTGGGCGAGAAAGGCAAGCTCTGGCGCATCGATGCTACGACTGGAAAGCGCGACGAGGTCGTGTTCACCGCAGACATCGCTTTCGAGTTCTATCCGGGTTCACCGCCGCCCGTCTATCTGGAAAAGCGCGCCGCTTCGCCCACGAGCATCCTGACTCCACGTCTTGCTCCCGATGGCGCGAGCGTGATCTTCAGCGCGGCGGGCTATCTCTGGCGACAGCCGATCGCCGGAGGCGTGGCCCGGCGCCTGCTCGACACCAGCGGCTTTGAATGGGGCCCGGCGGCGCTCTCGCCCGACGGCAAGAAGCTCGCCTATCAACTCAGTGATGGTGATGCGCAGCAGCTTCGGATCGTGGACCTCGCGACCGGCCAAAGCTCTACCTTGGTGTCACAGGGCCGAACCGGGCGCTACGAACCCGCCTGGAGCCCGGATGGCACGAAGGTCGTTTACACGTACTTCGAGCCCGGTCCGCCTAGCTACGCACAGAAGGTGCCCAGCGTCTACATGGCCGATCTCGTGAGCGGCAAGCAGCAGAAGCTTGTTGACGGTTCCCCCCGCTGGCAGCCGGCCGCCCGGTTCTCGGGCGACGGGAAGTGGGTGTATTTCACCGCCAACGGACAGATCCATCGCCACTCGACCGATACACCTGGTCCCGGCGAGGCAATCACCGCGCTGACGGCTTTCGCGGCGAACGGGCAGGTGTCGCCGGACGGCAAGTGGTTGGCCTTCCGCCGCAACGACGAGATCTGGATGGCGCCGCGCGGCACGCAGCCGGTGAAGGAAGAGGCTGCGTTCCGCTTCTCCTCTTCGGGCGGACAACAATTTAGCTTCACACCCGACGGGACCTCGCTCGTCTACTCGACGGGGGCCGAGGTGTGGCTCCATCCCCTTAAGGATGGCCGACGCAGACAAGTCGACATCCACATCAAACTATCAACCGAACCGCCACCGCCGGTGCTGCTGCGCAATGTGCGCGTCCTCGATTTCGAGGCGGGTGGATTCACCGGAGCGACTTCGCTCTTCGTCGCGGACGGCCGGATCAAGTGGATTGGAGCCGAGGCGGGTCACACACTTCCACCAGACCTGACCGTGGTGGACGGCAGCGGGCGGTTCGCCATCCCGGGACTGTTCGACATGCATGCGCACACGGCGACACCCATCCACCTTCAGCCGGCGCGTGATGTCAGCCGGATGGAAGCCTGGATCGCCCACGGCGTGACCTCGGTGCGAGACATGGGCAGCGACATCGAGACACTCAAGGCCTGGTCGGATCGCCGCACGGCCTTTGGCGCTCCGGTGCCGCGAGTCTTCTCCTACGGCAGCATGATCGAGGAGGCGCCTTTCATCTGGGGTGGCTCGATCTTCGCCGCCTCCGCGGAGCAAGCCCGCGACCTTGTTCGTCTTGAGAAGCAAGCGGGCGTGGTGGGCGTAAAGTCCTACTTTACCTTGTCGTGGCCGCTTCACCGTGCCGTCGCTGCCGAGGCGCTCAAACAGGGGTTGCCCGTGTCGGCCCACGGCATTATTCGAGAGGAGATTGTGAGGGGCGTTCTCATCGGTCATGCCGACGAGGAACACATGGTCCCAGTCGACGTCTACTACGACGATCTTCTGCAGCTTCTCAAAGCCACCGGTACCCATTGGACCCCGACCCTGGCGCTCGCGTTTTCGGTCATTCCGGAAGGTTCGCCACTCCGTGCCGGCATGCTGGCCGAGTTGAAGCGCGCCTATCAAGCGGGCGTTGCCCTCCATGCGGGCACCGATGCATTCAATCCCCGCGACAACTATGGCCAAGCGCTCCAGGCCGAACTCCAGAACTTCGCGCGGGCGGGCATCCCACCCATTGAAGTCTTGCGCATCGCGACTCAGCGCGGCGCCGAGTGGGTGGGAGCGGGGGAGCTTCTGGGCAGCCTGGCGCCAGGCAAGCTGGCGGATGTCGTGCTGCTCGATGCGAACCCGCTGGATGACATTGCCAACACCCAGACCATCTGGCGGGTCGTCGCGGGCGGGCGAGTGTTCGCTGAACCGCAACCGCTGACCAATCCGGACGAAAGCGAACCGGACGAGGACTCTGACGCACGGGCCAAAAACTGAAGTGCCTTCCGTTCTGCCGCCCCGTTGAAAAGGTCGGATATAAGACTGCAGCCATTACCTCGTTGAGGCATCACATCACGATCACCTTGCAAACCGGGAGGTGTCCATATAGGACTTTGAAGGGATTCGTACTGTCATGCACAGTCCTGTACAAAACGGAACAGTGGACGGTCGGGTCGGAACAAATATTAATGAAATCAACGCGTCAGGCAGGAGGACTTGTCTACGAATCAAGAACTCCAAACTCTTATCGGACCGATTTTGTAACAGCACTCCTCAAAAATTCCGCTTTACGAAATATTTGTTACTGAATCAGCGCGACCACCCAAAAAAGGGTGGCAAATTCGCTAAGCCATTGATTTTTCTGTCGTGTCAGCGGACTGCAAATCCGTGTACGCCGGTTCGATTCCGACCCCCGCCTCCGTCGAGCCCGGGCAACAGCGCCAGGGTCTTGGTGGTGTCACCCGATTCCCGTTGGGTAGTCGGCGTGGCCATGCTACTGCACCGTCGCAATGCGAAGATTCCAGATTTCCTCGGCGTATTCGCGGATCGTGCGGTCACTGGAAAAGCGGCCCGAGCAGGCGACGTTGATGATCGCCTTTCGCGACCAGGCTTCCGGGTCGGAATAAAGCGCCGCAACCTCGCTCTGTGCGCGGGCATAGTCGCTCAGGTCCGCGAGATTCCGGTAATGATCCCCCTGTTCGAGCAGGGCGTCGCGGAGGGGCGCGAATATTCCCGGCTCGCGCGGGCTGAAGTGATCAGAGAAGATCAAGTCCAACGCCGCGCGGGTCTCGGGTTCGTTCTCATAGTGCCAACGCGGATTGTAGCTGCCCGCGCTTTCGGCCACCTGCTGTGCAGTCAGACCGAAGAGGAATAAGTTCTCCTCGCCTGCCGCCTGCGCCATCTCGATCGTGGCGCCGTCACGCGTGCCGACGGTCAGCGCGCCGTTCATCATGAACTTCATGTTTCCGGTGCCGCTCGCCTCGTAACCCGCAGTCGAGATCTGTTCGGAGACGTCGCTGGCAGGAATGAGCCGCTCGGCGAGGCTTACGTTATATTCTGGCAAGAACAGCACCTGCAGGCGGCCGCGCGCAATCGGGTCGCCACCGATGGTCGCCGCAATGCTGTTGATCAGTTTGATGACTAGCTTGGCCAACCGGTAGGCGGGCGCCGCCTTGCCGGCGAAGAAGAAAGTGCTGGGCACAAAGCTACGGCCCGGATCGCTGCGCAGCCGGTTGTAAAGCACCACGATGTGCAGAGCATTCAGCAATTGGCGCTTGTACTCGTGGACGCGCTTGATCTGGCTGTCGAAAATGGATTCCGGATCGAGCGTCACGCCGTGCGCGGATTTCAGCCAGTCCGCAAAGGCGAGCTTCGCTTCGCGCTTGACCGCACGGAACTGCGCGCGAAAGCCGACGTCGTCGGCCAACGGCAGCAGCTCGCGCAGCCGTTCAAGGTTCGTGACCCAATCGCCGCCGATGGTCCGGTCGATCAGGCTGGAGAGCGCTGGATTCGCCTGTTGCAGCCAGCGCCGCGGCGTGACGCCATTGGTTTTGTTGTTGAACCGCTCGGGGTACAGATCTGCGAAGTCGCCGAGCACGCGGGTGCGCAGGAGCTCCGAGTGGATGGCGGCCACCCCGTTGGTGCTGTGAGCGCCCACCACTGCGAGATGGGCCATGCGCACGCGCCGCCCCGGAACTTCCTCTATGAGGCTCATGCGCTGCACGCGCGCCTCGTCGCCGGGGTAGCGGCGGCGCACGTCCTTGAGGAAACGATGATTGATTTCGTAGACGATCTCCAGGTGCCGCGGGATCAGCACTTCGAACAGTTCCACGGGCCACTTCTCCAGCGCCTCGGGCAGCAGCGTGTGATTCGTGTAGGCGAGAGTGCGCACCGTAATTTCCCACGCCTCATCCCAGGACAGCTGGGCATGGTCGAGCAGGATGCGCATCAGCTCCGCGACCGACAGCGCTGGGTGCGTGTCGTTCATCTGGATCGCCACCCGCTCAGGCAACTGCGACCAGTCCTTCTCGCCGTTTCTCAGGTAACGACCGACGATATCCTGCAGCGAACAACTCACCAAGAAATACTGCTGCAGGAAGCGCAGCGCGCGGCCCGCCTCGGTGGAATCGTCCGGGTAGAGCACGCGGGTCAGCGACTCGGCTGCGACGTTTTGGATGACCGCGCCCGCGAAGTCACCCTGGGAGAACTCGCCAAAGTCGAAGGTATTCGGCGCCGCCGCGGCCCACAGGCGCAGAGTGTTGATGCAATGCCCACCGTAGCCCACGACCGGCCGGTCGTACGCGATGCCGAGCAGATGCGAAGGGTGGTCGGGACTGAGTTTCAAGGCGGAGCCGTGCAGCTCGAAGGTGGCGTTCAGCGGCACCTGGTAGACCCTGCCCGGGCGCACTATCTCCCAGGGATCGACATTGTGCAGCCAGTTGTCCGGGTGCTCCATCTGGTAGCCGTCCTCGATCGACTGCTTGAAAATGCCGTACTCGTAGCGTAGGCCGTAGCCGATGGCCGGATATTGCAGCGTGGCGAGCGAGTCGATGAAGCAAGCCGCGAGGCGTCCAAGTCCGCCGTTGCCCAGCCCTGCATCCGGTTCTTCCTCGATCAGCTCGTCCAGGTTCCAGCCCGCTTCTTGCAGGGTCCGGCGCATCAGCGGCTCGACGGCGAGATTCATCATGTTGTTTCGCAGGGTGCGCCCGAGCAGGAACTCCATCGACAGGTAGTGGATGCGCTTGGACGCGGCGACTTCGCGCGCCTGCCGAGTCTTCACCCAGCGGTGCGCCACCAAGTCACGCAGGAAGCGGCTCGCGGCTTCGAATTTCTGCCGCGACTCCGCGGTCAGCGGTTCGACCAGGTGGTTGCAAAGCAGGTAACGGCCGGTCCAGTAGTCTTCCTGACCGGCCAGGCCGAGACGTTCCAGACGGCGCTCGAGTGCCGGATCGTTGATGGTCAATGGACCTCCACTAACGTGTGTTACGGTTCAGGCCGATCCGACGGGCGCAATTGACATACCATTCGCGCTAGCATGTTTCCTCGATACGGATCGAGCTGGGATCTACCATGGCTGCGTACCTGATGCATGTTTCACGCCGATGACAGCGGCGAAAAACCATCTCGAAGTCGGTCCCAAGCTGCCTCAGGTGATAGTGCTGGTAGGCGCCACCGGCGATCTGGCGCGCCGCAAGCTTCTGCCCGGACTGTATCACCTGGCGAGCACGGGATTCCTGCCGAGCTGCCGCATCGTTGGCGTATCGCTCGAGGACATGGACGCCGCGGGCTTTCGCCGGCACGCGCGCGGCGCGCTCGATGAATCCGCCACGCGCAAGGTCAACGAGCCGGACTGGGCCGACTTTGCCGCAGCGCTGGACTACGTGCCGTTGGCGGCAGGTCCTGCGGGCCTGGCGGCGGCCGTGCGCAGGGCGCAGCAGGCCTTCAATGGCGAGTGCAACCTGCTGCACTACCTGAGCGTGCCGCCCGGCGCGGCGCTGGCGGCCGTGAAGCTGCTGGGCGAGGCCGACCTGGTGAAAAACTCACGCGTCATCATGGAGAAGCCCTTCGGCACCGATCTGGCGAGCGCGCGCATGCTCAACGCCAGGCTGCACGAAGTCTTCGCCGAAGATCAGATCTTCCGCATCGACCATTTCCTGGGCAAGGAACCGGCGCAGAACATACTTGCGTTCCGATTCGCCAACGGCCTGTTCGAACCGATCTGGAACCGCAACTTCATCGATCACGTGCAAATCGACGTGCCCGAGAAACTCGGCCTTGGCAAGCGCTCGGGCTTCTACGAGGCCACCGGCGCGTATCGCGATATGGTGGTCACGCACCTGTTCCAGATTCTCGCCTTTACGGCCATGGAGCCGCCGACCGCGCTCGAGCCGCAGTCCATCAGCGAGGAGAAGAACAAGGTCTTCCGGAGCATGCTGCCGGTAAAGCCGGGCGAGGTCGTGCGCGGGCAGTACACCGGCTACCTCTCGGAGGCGAACGTGCATCCCGAGTCCGATACCGAGACCTTCATCGCGCTCAAGTGCTGGATCGACAACTGGCGCTGGGCGGGCGTGCCGTTCTACTTGCGCACCGGTAAGCGCATGGCGGAGGGCCGACGCATCATCTCGATCGCTTTCCGCGAGGCGCCGAAGAGCATGTTCCCGCCCGGGTCGGGCGTGGGGTCGCAGGGCCCGGATCACCTCACTTTCGACCTCGCCGACGCCTCGAAGCTGTCCCTGTCCTTCTATGGAAAGCGGCCGGGCCCCGGCATGCGCCTGGACAAACTGAGCCTGCAGTTCGCCATGCACGACACGGCGCGGGTTGGCGACGTGCTCGAGGCCTACGAGCGGCTGATTCTCGACGCCATGCGCGGCGATCACACGCTGTTCACGACGTCAGATGGCATCGAGCGGCTGTGGGAGGTCTCGATTCCGCTGCTGGAGTCGCCGCCTCCGGTGCACGTCTATGGCCCGGATACGTGGGGTCCGAACGCCGTCCATCAGCTGATCGCCCCGCACGCCTGGCGGCTGCCTTTCGAGAGAGGCTGGCGCGATCCCAATCCCCTAGGTGCCTGAGCAGGCGGCCATTCTTACGCCGGGCCCGCCGCATGGAAGCAGTTCCGGACAGGCGACCGGCCGGTTACACATCGAGCCCAATCGGACGAAGTGTGCATTCAAATGAAGGAATATGTCATGCAAATCGGAATGATCGGACTGGGCCGCATGGGCTCGAACATGGTTCGGCGCCTTATCAAAGGCGGCCACGATTGCGTTGTTTTCGACGTGTCTTCCAAGGCTGTGGATGACCTGATAAAGGAAAAGGCCGTCGGGGCCGCGTCCCTCGGGGATCTCGTAGAAAGACTAGCGAGACCCAGGGCGATCTGGCTGATGGTACCGGCTGCCGCCGTCGACAACGCCATCGAGGCCCTTCTGCCGAACCTCAATTCAGGTGACATCCTGATTGACGGTGGGAATTCGTACTACGTCGACGACATTCGCCGTGCGAAGCAGTTGGCGGCAAAAGGCATTCACTATGTTGATGTCGGAACTAGTGGCGGTGTCTGGGGACTAGAGCGCGGATATTGCATGATGATAGGTGGCGAAGATGCGACGGTGAAATATCTCGAACCGATCTTCGTGCGGCTCGCTCCCGGCGTGGGCGACATCACGCGTACGCGCGGACGGGAGACGGCCGGCGGCACGACTGAGCAGGGCTACCTTCACTGCGGACCGAACGGTGCTGGCCATTTCGTCAAGATGGTCCACAACGGCATCGAGTACGGCATCATGGCTGCGTACGCCGAAGGACTCAACGTGTTGCGCGCTGCCAATGTTGGCAAAACCGCCCACGCGGTCGATGCGGAAACGACCCCGTTGCGCGATCCCGAGCACTACCAGTATGACCTCGATCTGCCTGATATCGCCGAGGTATGGCGCGGTGGCAGCGTAATTGCGTCGTGGTTGCTCGACCTGACGGCGAGCGCGCTCACCCGGGATCCAACGCTTTCGGGATTCGAGGGACGGGTCTCCGATTCGGGCGAAGGCCGCTGGACAATCAAGGCCGGAATTGACGAGGGCGTTCCTACGCCGGTGCTGGCCACGGCTCTCTACGAACGATTCAGTTCACGTGGCCAGGCGCAATTTCAGGACAAGCTGTTATCGGCCATGCGCTTCGGCTTTGGCGGGCACGATGAAAAGCCCGGCGGCAGGTAAGTTGACGAGCACAAGAACGCGATGGGTGTTCGGCGCTCTTGGAAACATCCTGTCCGTTAATTCGGGAGGCACTTCCCACCAAATTGCCGAAGAGGGGCTTTGAAGGGATTCGTACTGTCATGCACAGTCTTGTACAGAGTGACGATCCCATCCACGATTTGAGCGTCCCGAAGACGTGCTCCCGTGTGCTCGGTTGTTCGACGTCAACGGCTTGGGCACGAGCGGCATGAAGCCAGCTCGGTCGCAGGCGAGGATCTCTTGCCCGTTGAAGTAACCTCGGTCCGCCAGGACGGTCAGGCCGGTTTGGTGGACAGTTGCAAATCAGACTCCTTTGCTAGCGCCCCGGCGCGTTGCAACGGGGCACGCTGCGCCCTGCGACCTGCATGTCGCCCGTGGCGATTCTTCGCGCAAACTGTAGCCCGTCAACTCGGACCGTCGGGCGCACCAAGGTAGCCCATTCGAACATTTTCAAAGGACGATGGGTCGGGCAAATGGCTTCACAATCTGCCCAGGACGTCGACTGCCCTCGTCACATCGTCGGGCGAATCGAAGCCCATGAAGGCGATGAACTGGCTGCCGATCACAGAGGCAGATACGCCGCGCAGATTGATACCGCCTTCGGCGAGCGCCTGCGCCAGGTCAGCAACAATTCCCGCTTGATCCTGCCCCCTGACCCTAATCGACTGCAGGGACTGGGTCACATTGAAGCCCAAACGGGAGGCGGCGATCTTTTCCTGCTCGCCCAGAAGCGGACTGACGAACACGACCCCTTTCCCCGGCCGATCCGGGGATCGTCGCGCGATGACGAACTGAAGGTCGGCGCCCGCTTTTTGCAGCCCCTTGAGCAGTGACGCGAGGGCGCCTGTCTCGTCCTGAATCGTCGCGGCCCAGACATCGACTTGTTCCACTTCGAGATACATGACCCATTCTCCTTCACGTTCGGATGCGTCTTGTGGCGCGCCGATTTCGGTTCCCATGGGCGCGAGACGCAATTTGGACAGATGCTTATATCTGTGATCCGCAATTATTCGATCGGGCGAGATCGCACCCGTTTCGCACAAGACCGAATAACCGCGATGCGAAGCGAATACTCCGTGACCTATTGATAATTTTTCGATTACAGGGATGCGGCAACGTAGCGACGTTAAACGAGTCTGTGAAATGACTTGCGCGTCCGTGCAACTCTAACGCCGTTTAACGTCCAGCGTGCAAAAGCGGTTGGGCCGGGCGCTGACCAGCAGGGTTGGCCGCCTTGACCGTGAGCGTCACAAATTTTCGCTGTCTGCTGCGGCGCACTATTGCGACAAAAATTCAAATGAAAGAATTCAAAAAACTCGACTTGAATTATTCGCCCGGATGGCGCCACATCAATAATGGGTATTCCGAATTTACTTCGAGACGAGGGCCAAGTCGACCTACCGCCCATCGGGACGGCGCGATTGAACCCGGCGCTTGGGGCGGCGCAGTGATTGCTCCATACTGGGCACGGCATGTGGCGAGCAGCGATTAGGTGAGTTCACGCGACGGCGCGCATCCATGCATCAGGCGCACGCAATCCGTTCTCATTTGCCGCTTGAGCCACGGCCCCTAACCGCGTCCAATGGTCGCCATGTCGGGCGGCCCCGTCGCCGCTCGCCGCGTGCGACTTCGGCGATCCGGGCGAAGTGGAGCGCCGCTATTACCCGCAGGTTGCGGAGTTCGCCTGCGCCGCGACCGGTGCGGAAAGCCCGCTTTCGGAAACTCCGGATGTCGGCTCAGGGTCGTGTGGCCGCCATGGAGCGTCGTTTTTGGCTGTGGCTGCTTTCTGGCCGTCTGCGGTCGTTGCCGCCGCTACGGACCGGAGTGTGATTTTTGACTTGGGTGTCACCGAGCAGCTGGTCCTCGATCGGGTACAGCGCAGTGTGTACTCGACGGTTGCGAATTCTCGTCATGTCGATGCGCATGTTTACGCGTTGATAAAGTCGAGGCCAAGTTGACATTCGGGGCTAACGAAGGCGGGTCGTTGGCTGTGGTGCGCGTGGCGAACGAGGAAGGAAGTGCGCGCGCATATACCTCCTCAGCGTCTTACGGTACCGATTTTTTGCTTGGGGCCGACGGCCGTCGCAGCGTAGTTCGGCCTTTCGTATCGCCCGACGCTCCCGAGGCAAAGTATTCCGGCTATGCGCTTTGGCGCGGCATTATCGAGGAGGCAACACTTCCGCCGGCCCTGTTTCCTGCGAAGGCACCCCCTGTAGATGTCATCTGGTCTGGACCTTATCGGCGGGTCGCACGCTGTTCCAGAAGTTGTAGTCCGTTTAAGACTGGAGCTAAGGTCGCCCTCGTAGGATCGGCGTCGGTCGCTATCGAACTAAGCATTCAGACCCTAATCCCCGGTCTTTACTGCAGCTACAGCTGTAACGATACCGATCCAGTTTGAAATCGTCGTGGCATGGACCGATTTCAAAATCCATTCAAATGTTTACCCTTGCCCGCTTCCGCCTTGGCCGCATCCTCTTTCACGTGCTGGCGCTGGTGGTCGATCGATACATTCGTTTTCACGTAGAGGGCATCGTACGGGAATTACCCTGGGTTTCAGCAGCACTGCATCTGCTATCGACGCAGGTCGGCAAGATCATGGAGAGCGGGAAATGAGCACATCGAACAAATTTCCAACGACGCTATCTTCTGCCATCGACGCGGTAGTTGCCGAAATGTCGCAAGCAGACAAGGCGCGAATCGCGGCCATGAGCGAGGACGATTTGGTCAATACGTTTGATGGTCTCGGGACATGGATTCGAGCAAGTCTTGGCCTCACAGAGGGCAATCCGGCGCTTGTCGAAGCAACCGGCGCTTCCGACCCGGACGGCGCATCCATGGTGATCATCGATGCCCTTTGGCGTCGCTTTTGGGGATATCCCGAGAACACTACCCGGCCATGGTCCGCTCCCGGTGGTCGAACAGGGGAAGCGAGATGACACGTTCGATCGTTAAACTGCTTTTGTCGCTGCTGGCCGCGTTCGCGGCAGGCTGCGCTAGCATGGGAACAGGGTTCGGCTCGACGGGATCGTCCGCAACCCCTGTGAATTTCAGCTTTCAAAGCTTGGACGCGGTCTCGGGAAGCACAAACGCAACGGTACCCGACGACGAGCCACCGAGCGGAAAATTCTTTTAGAGCACGAGCGATCCGACGGTCAATGACCTTGGTCGTGTGATTTAACGTCGGGCTGCAGATCGTCCGCACTCTCGCAAGCTCGAAAGTTTGAACATGACCCTACTCACGTGGGATTCGGACGACCAAGCCCAGTCCAACGCCGGTGTTCTGCGCTTTCGGAAGCATCCTGTTCGTTGAATCGAGGAGGCACCTCCCACCAAATTGCCGAAGGGGCTTTGGAGGGATTCGTACTGTCATGCACAGTCCTGTACAGAGTGGGATGGTGGATGGATCGATCGGCAACAATGTTAATAAATTCAATTTGTTAGGCGGGATAACTTGGCTACGAATCAAGACCTCCAACCTCTTATCACACCGATTTTGTAACAGCGCTGCTCAAAGATTCCGTCTTACGAAATTCTACGAAATATTTGTTACTGAATAAGCGCGACCACACAAAAAAAGGGTGGCAAATTCGCTAAGGCATTGATTTTCTTGTCGTGTCAGCGGACTGCAAATCCGTGTAGGCCGGTTCGATTCCGACCCCCGCCTCCAGTCCTCAGCGTTGCGCGCCCCAAGTAATTCAGGGGCA
>Ga0209517_10006307_pt1 | contig 14700 bp, 14 predicted proteins | sample PeaSoiMetSII2010_FD_187695 | JGI IMG/M metagenome (GOLD analysis project Ga0209517, IMG submission 187695) | Peat soil microbial communities from Weissenstadt, Germany - SII-2010 (SPAdes) (version 2) | ecosystem: Environmental > Terrestrial > Soil > Wetlands > Peat | place: Germany... | reverse complement strand
CCGCGCCACCATTCCCGCGGCGGAATTGACGCAAGCCGGAGACATCGGCATCGAGGTAAGGTCGCAAGATGGCTTGAACAGTAGCGGGACTCAGACGCTGCACGTAGATCCCGTGCGGCCGGCGCTGATTGCCTCGACACCGGATAGTGTGCCGCTATCCAACACCGGCGTGAGCGTAAGCGTAAGTCTGACGGGCGGCTATTTTGTCCCCGGCAACAAGACGACAGCAACATTCGACGGAATCGGGTGCGGCGGAGGGGGCCAGGTCTGCACGACATTCGTGGACAGCCGGCATTTGACGGTTTCCGTTCAGGACCCGACCCTGCTTGTGCCCGGGCTCTATCCGCTCATCGTCCAGAACAGCGACGCTTCTACGCCTGGCGCACCCTCGATTACTGGGATTAATCTGGCGGTCGTACCGGAAGCCAGCTCGATTTCAGGCGCGCCAAATCCGTTAATCGCCGTGGGTTCGAGTCCATCCGCCGTGGCCATTGACTATGCCGACGGGTATGCGGTAGTCGCGAACCAGTCCACGAATAACGTCTCGATCATTTCGCTCGTGGCTCCGACCGCAAACACGGTCATCGCCACGATCAATGTCGGTTCGCAGCCCACCGGAGTCGGAGTGGACGATTTGTTGTCGGACCACCAAGCATTCGTCGTGAACAGCGGCGAAAATAGTATCTCCGTGATCGACCTGAGCGCGAAACCGCCTGCGTTCCTGAAAACGGTTTCACTGAACAGCTATGAGCCCGGGATCATTCCGCTTGGCACGGTGCCATTCTCGATCGGCGTCAATTCGCTGACCCATCGAGCCTTCGTGGCGAATCAATCCACCAACGTCGGAACGATTCTGAATTTGGCCGATGCAAACGTCGCGGCCGGCTGCGCGGCTCCGCCTTGCCCGGTCTCCACCGTTACCGGAGGCATCACGCCTTACGGAACCGGAGTTAACCCCGCCGTGGCGATCGATCCGCGGTTGAATTGGGCGATGGTCACGCCCGGAGGCACGGGAACGATCGCGCTGGTGGATCTCGGCCGGGCCGCGATCCCGGGTGATGTCGGGCGGTTATCGGAACTCATCGGGAGCTTGTCTATCTCTTCGACCATGCAGGGCGTCGGCATCAACTCGGAAACCCATCAAGCGTTGTTGACCGATCCGTCAGCTCAGACGATGACGGAGTTCAGCCTTCTGAACGATGGCGTCACTCCTGTCACTTTTACCTCTGGTGGGTCGATTCTGCCGACCGCAAAACTAGTAGCCTCGGCGGTGAATCCGCTCGAGAACGTCGGGATTGCGGTGCAGCAATCCGCGATGGGTGGCGCGGAGGCCTTTGTCGCCGATCTGCAAAGCGGCGTGATACTCACTTCGGTAGGTGTGGGCGGCACGCCGATCGCGGTCGCGGTGGATCCCGCCAGCAATGAAGCCGTCATCGTGAACCAGTCGGCCAACAATGTCGGCATTGTTTCGCTCGGTCCCGCGCCTACCTCGCCGCAGATTCTGGAGGCCAGCCCAGCGGTCGCGTTCGGGGGGTCCGGAACAGCCGACCTGCCGCTGACGATCACGGGCGCTGGCTTTAACGGCGGCTCGGAGGTATTGCTCGACGGATCGCCGCTTGCGACCGTGACGGTTGTGAGCAGCCGCCAAATCGTGGCGACGGTGCCGGGCTCAATGCTGAGCGCCGCCCATCGCTATATCGTACAAGTCGAGAATCTGCCGAGTACTGTTTCCAACATCACCGATCTCACCGTCATCCAGGCGGTTCCAGTCGGAAATTCTCCGGTCGGCGTGGCAGTGGATACAGACCGCGATCTAGCGGTCGTCACGAATTCCCTGGACGACACCGCCTCGCTGGTTTCGCTCACACCGGTAATTCCGGATTTCTCGCCTGAATCGCTGGGGGACACCGGAATTGTGGGGCAGCCGATTCCCGTCGGGACGACGCCGGAAGGAGTCGCCGTGATTCCGCGGCTGGGTGTGGCGATGGTGACCGACAATGGCAGTAACAAGGTAACCGCCATTGACCTGACCTCAACTCCGGCTACGCCGATACCGGACGTGGCTCTCTGCGCGACGTGCTCGGGACCGGCCGGTGTGGCTTTCAACCAGGATACGGCGACCGCGGCGGTGGCCACCACGAACGCGGGCACTGTTTTCAGCACGGGCAATCTCGATTTCCTGTCCGTGACACGTTCGACGACGACAACGCCGCAGGTCGCGGTAGCCCTCGGGGCTTCTCCCTCTGTGGATCAGGGGCCCGTCGCGGTCGCAGTGGACCCAACGCTGAACTTCGCGGCCGTTGCAACGGCTTCCTCGACGAGCAGCCTGGATATTGTCTCCATGGCAACGGATGGGATTGTCGGGCGAGTCAGTTCGCTTCAGAATCCAAGCGGCGTTGTGTTCGACCCCGTCAACCAGGTGTTTCTGACAGTGAATAGCCTGGTGAACAACATCGTCATCACCAATCCGGCGACGTTGACGTCGTCGAATGTCAGCGTGGGCATTGCCCCGACGTCCGTCGACTACGATTTCCAGACGAGCTCTCTCGTCACGGTCAATGCCGGAAGCCACGTCATGTCCGTGCTCGACTACGCCTGCCCGCCGACCGTGCCCGCTCCCGCGTGTTCGGTGCCTCAGGTCCGCGCGGTGCTCGGATTGGGAGGAGCGCAGACGTCATCGCTCGTGCTCGGCCCGAACGCCGTCGCCATTGATCCGAAGCTGGGTCTGGCAGTCCTTGTGGACCCGGACAATAATCGCGTGCTTCTTGTTCCGCTGCCGCACTGAGGTGGCCCGGTCGACATGCGGCCAACCGAGCTTGGGAGCAGCGCATCGGAATGTATTGGCGAGCGGGGAAGAGAGTTCTGCTGGTCGCGGCCGCGAAGTATTCAGCGCGGGGCTTCGCGAAACGTCACTGACCGAATCCGATTGACCATGCTCGCAGATCGAAGTTATAATCCGCGATTCGCGCTTATCACAATACTCTGACTACGTTTCAACGAGGAGTGAGAATGAAGATTCGAGCGGTAGTCCCGGTTTTAGCAGCCCTTTTGATGACGCCCGCGGTCTGGGCGCAGGCCAGCAGCGCAGGCGCGCCGGCGTCGGCAAAGGTAGGGGTTCTCAGCGTTCAGGCAGCCATTGCCAGCACGGCGGAGGGCAAACAGGCCGCGGCTGAATTGCAGTCGCAGTTTGCACCGAGGACGACCGAGCTTCAAAACCTGCAAAAGCAGATCGAAGAGCTTCGGAACAGGCTGCAGACCGGCCAGTCAACCTTGAGCGATGAAGAAAAGGCCCGGCTGGCGCGTGAAGGCGACCAGTTGAGTCGCGCGTTCCAGCGGAAACAACAGGAATTTCAAGATGACACCAACGATGCTCAGCAAGACGTCGTGAACCGAATCGGGCGGAAGCTTGTTGACGTATTGAATAAATATTCGAAGGAAAACGGGTACTCGATCATCTTGGACACTTCCTCGCAGCAGAGTCCGGTTCTGTACGCGGCGAACCAGATCGACGTCACGCAGGATATTATCCGCCTCTACGACCAGAGCTATCCGGTGAAGGCTGCCACCACCGCGACGCCCGGCAGACCCGCGCCGAAACCCGCCACTCCTGCTACCCCGAAACCGTAGCGAGTTGCGCAGTCGTGAATTTCAAAAAGCCTTTCCGGCTGAAACCGGGAAGGCTTTTTCTTTTTGGTCGGCAAGATCCCCTTTGATTCATTGACGCGTAATTTGTCGGCCGGGCCGGGTTCGGCTATCATGATTGCCCGAAGCGAACCGATCGAATTGATCTGAAAAACCACTCGCGATAGCGAACCAGGAGGATGGACATGGCACTTTCCGTTGGGGCTGCGGCTCCGGATTTTTCGTTGAAGGATCAGAATCAGAAGGACGTGAAGCTCTCGGATTTCCAGGGCAAAAAGAACGTCGTGATCGTGTTCTACCCGCTCGATTGGAGCCCCATCTGCACGAATGAACACGCTTGCTTCGTGAACGATATGAAGCGATTCGAGCAGCTCGATGCAATTGTGCTCGGCCTCAGCGTGGACAGCGTCTGGTCGCACAAAGCCTTTGCAGAGAAAATGGGCATCCACTATTCGCTGCTCGCCGATTTTCAACCCCGCGGAGCTGTCGCCGATAAATTCGGCGTCTATCTCGCCGACAAGGGGATCACCGGGCGCGCGATCGCCATCGTGGACCGCGCCGGAAAGATCGCCTGGTTCAAAAACTACGACATCCCGACGGTGCCGGACATGAAGGAAGTTTCCGAGGCGCTTGCAGCAGTGAAGTAAGCGGAGCGGCGGACGAAGTGCCGGACGGCTTGTCGGCAAAGGCGCGTATGTAGTCGACCACCTGCCAGCGCTCTTGGTCGCTCAGTTTGTCCGCGAAGGCCGGCATGGGAAGCCGCCCCCGGGTGATTTGCCAGAAGAGTTCGCCATCGGTTCGGCGGCGCATGGCCGGCGCGTCGGTGAAATCACCGGGCGCGACGGAAAGCTCGGCGGCTTTTTGGCCTCTTCCGTCGCCCTTCTCTCCGTGGCAGCTCCGGCAGTGTTCTCCGTATACCTGCCGGCCGGCGGCGATGGCATCGTCCGTCGGCGGCACCGGGTTCTTGAGTCTCCGCGCGGCCGCCGTTGCGTTCCAATTCTTGGCCGTATTGATCGCGGTCGCCAAGCCCGCCCCCAGGACCACAAGCAAAGCCAATATTCCAAGCGGTCGAATTCTTGATTTGTGTTGGCTGGGTTGCACAAGTTCTTCCGGTACCCCGCGTGTCGCCGATGGGAGGTGTGGCTACGAAGGGAATTTTCCCACAGCCGATCAGGATTTCCCAGAAAAGATCCTGTCCTCGAAGCGATAAATCGCGGATGTCTTCACGAGGCGCACGATTCAGTGCATTGGATGGAGGGCGCGAAATACCGAAATCACGACGAGCACCAACATGACCACGACATAGATACGCATTCCCCAGAGCAGCACCCGCACGCCAAGCGAAAGTTCTTTTCGGCCAAACCGAGTTTTCTGTTTGGCGGCGACGACCTGGTCCGTTTCCAGCAGCGACAGAACCACGCGCGGATCTTCAAGATCCGGCTTCACCGTGGCGCCCGCGACGGGATCCACACCTTGCGAGGCTTCTACGAAATCGCCGCTGCCAGATTTCATATCAGCGACCTCCGACCAGCCGCAGCAATTGAAACTCCAGAAGATCGTCTTGAACTTTTCGCAAATCTAGCCACCCAGTAAACGCGGAAAAACAGTCGCGAGACCAAATCCAATGCCGACGCAAATCAAGAGAACGGTAACCGTAATCCCCGCGGCATTTCCCCAGAAACCGTTCACATATTCTCCCATGATGTCTCGATCATTGACCAAAAGCATCAGGAAAGCGAGCGCCGGAGGCATGGCGAGTACGGCTATCACATTCACAGTGAGCACGACAAACTCGAGCGGAGCGCGGGGAATCAGCACGAGACCCGCCGCGGCGCATGCGGAGCCAAGCAACGTCGAGTAGAATGGCCAGGCGTCGCGCACAGGCCGGTTGAGGCTGTGACCCGTTTGCATGACTTCGCCGAATGCGTAAGCCGAGGACGTCGAAATCGCGATGGCAGCCACGATTCCGGCCTCGAAAATACCGAGTGCGAAAAGTGCGGCGCCCGTATGCCCAATCCACGGATCGATCGCCTCGGCGAACTGGGCTGCCTGGAATTGAGAAGCGTCAATACCGTGATGAAAAAGCGGAACCGTGGCGAGAATGGCGGCGATCGCGAACACAGCGGCCAGCACGCTGCCGAGAAGCGTATCAAACCGCCCGGCATTAATGTCGCGCGGCTGCATGCCTTTATCCACAACCGCACTCTGCTGGAAAAAAATCATCCAGGGCGTAACCGTCGCGCCGATATCCGCAAGAATCAGCAGCAGAATCTCCGATCCGCTTCCTTTCGGTAGCGGCGTCCAGGTCAGCATGGCGTGACCTACGGCGGACCAATCCGGATGCGCCAGGATGGCGGCCGGAATGAAGAGACCGTTGAAGATCGCCAGGCCCAGCGTGATTCGTTCCCAGGTCCAATATCGTCCGGTGGTAATCGCGGCCATCACGACAACCAACCCCACGCCCACTGCAATCACCGGTCGAACGCCGAAAAAACCCAGGCCGGCGCGAATGCCGATGAATTCCGTGATGAGCGTCAGAAAATTCCCCAGGACCAAATCGCCCATCGAGAAGAATCCCCAGAATCTTCCGAAACGGTCGAAGATCAGTTCGGCGTGCCCCCGATGCGTGACGGCGCCCAGCCGGACAGTCATCTCTTGCACGACAAGGCCCATCAAGAACGTGAGCACGACAAACGGGATAAAAAATCCGACGCCGAATCGGGCCCCTGTCGCCGAGTAAGAAAGCATGCTCGGGGCGTCGTTCTCGCCAAGAAAAACCAGCACGCCGGGCCCGACCAGCAGCCAGAGCACCCGAAGCCCTCCAAATCTCTTCGCTCCGCGTCCTTTCCATCGAGCCCGCCTGACTCGCCAGCGGTCCCGGGCGCGATCCACATCCTCATGTGTCAAAAGGCCGGCTAAGTCGCGGGCAACGGGGGACGCGGAGGCAATTTCCGTCGTCGGATGCGCCGAACCGAAAGAGGGTGCTTCCGAATCCTTTTTCCGGATGGACATAGGTTAACTGCGCTAAACTTCGTATATAAACTACGCTTAACATTGGCGAACGTCAACCACGCATCGCAGCCGTGATGCATAAAAAGCACCGTGAGGTCATTTATGTCTCTGCTATAGTGAACGGCACGTTACCGGAAAACGAAGTGGCAGCGGTTCGCAGCGGGAGGAGAGGCCGATGGCTGAAGCGCCGAAGCAGCAGCAAGCGCAGATCAAGGCCGATGAGAAGGAATTGCTCGGCCAGTACTCGAACCTCGTGGTCGTTCACCACAACGCCGAGGAGTTCACGCTGAACTTTGTTTATATGTTTCCCACCGTCGCGCAGGGGAAGTTGGTGGCGAGCTTGATATTGAATCCGCGCCACGCCAAGCGGCTGTTGCGCGCGTTGCAGGAGAACGTGGCCCGATACGAGGCTCAATTCGGGACGTTGCCGGAAGGTCCGGGTCCGGACGCTGAGCCCAAAGTCGGGTTTGTGCAGTAAGCGGTCGCCACGAAGCCATCGCGGTTCGCAAACCCGCCCATTTCCACGACGATTAGCGCGGGAACCCGCTGCCCACGATCCAGCCTCCGCTGGGCTCGACGAACTCCAAACCTACGGCGAAACCAGCTTGCGGCACGGTGTGGCAATACGCGACGCGGGCGACGCACTGAAAAGAACCCGCGAACGCTGTCACCATCATCCGGTCATTGATCTTCCAACGGCGAGTGCTCAGCACGCGCGCCCCGCGCGAACTTATATTTTCCGTGAAGGTGGTTTCCGTGCCCGGAAGCGCGCCGTGACCGCTGATGTGCACTCCGACTTCCATGGGAACCCGCGTTTCGCAACGCACGGCGTCAAACGTCTTGGGGCCCCCTATCCCAAGCCGCATGTCTTATGTCCCCCTTTTTTCGTCATAAGCAGGCTGCTAAATGCCGCAGGTGCGATTTAACGGTGCCGCGCCTCTTCATCTTGTAGAGCGCCAAATCAGCCGCGCCAAGCAGTTGTTCGATGGAGGTTCCGTCCGTCGGATATACGGCCTGACCGACACTGACCGAAACGAACGGCTCCTGGCCATCCTGTGCGAGCTGTTCGCAGATGCGCCCGGCGGCTTGCTCGCCTTCGCGGGCGCCGGCTTCGGGCAGCACAAGGGCAAACTCATCGCCGCCGTAGCGCGCCGGCGTGTCAATTGTTCGGCTGCTGTTCCGCAGCACGGTCCCCAGGCGCTTGATGGCTCGGCTTCCCGTCAGGTGGCCATACTTGTCGTTGATCTTTTTCAGGCCATCGAGATCGAAGAGCAACACCGCGAATTGTCGCCCCGTACGGCGGGATCGCTGGATCTCGTTGTCCAGGGCTTCGAGCAGGCGGCGATGATTCGCAAGGCCGGTAAGCGAATCGGAAGCCGCCAGCCGGCTTACCTGGTCGAAGAGCTGGGCGTTGTCGAGCAGCGTTCCGCACAGGACAACCACATAACTCAAGACCATCAGCGCGTGCGCCAGCGTGTAGGGTGCGTCGAGTACCCGCTGCGACTGGCTCATCGTGACGTGGCAGATCACGTTCAGGGCGGCGGCGATGAACAGCGCCCGGTCCAGCGCGGCGCTCGCGCGCCTCAGCCGCCAGCCGTATCCCACCGCCGCGACGATGTAGATTACGGCAGGAAGCAGGTCCCATCCGCGCGGCACCAAAGCGCCGGGATGAATCTTGGGCGCGCGCGGCAGCATAAAATAGAAGACGCTCGTCAGATACGCCACAGCACCGACGATCAGCGTCACGCCCGCGATTTCTTTTCCGGGATCGCGCGATACCGGGATTCGCCGTTCGACGATCAGCGCGGCCAGCAGCAACACTCCTAGCAGCGTCCTCCCCGCCAGCCACCCGAGTGATATCTCGGTCCCAAAGGTGGGAGTCACAAGTACGCCGCGATAGAACGCCATGCTGCTACCCGCTTCGATGAGTCCCGCGAGCACAAACCCGAAGGCCAGAATCAGCGAAATTCGATCATGCGTACCTCGAAATCGCACCATGGCATTGGCGGCAAACGTGAAGGCAATCAGGCTGCCCGCCATTTCGAGGTAGGCGTCGAAGAGTGGGTCGCATACGTACGTAGAATTACGGAGAGCCCACAAAAGCGCGCAGAACCCCACCACGGCAATTGTCCCGAGCAGGACAAAGCCAATGCGGTAGCGTCCCCAAGATTTGCCCAGATGCCCCACACTACCCCCAGAAAACAAACGAATCCCCACAGTTAAATAGCAACTACTGTACCGTTTTGCAGCTGTGAGAGGTGCCCTCTAACTATACTATTTCCCATGGAGTTTGCCGGGCGAGCAACAAGCGAGTCGCAAAAGGATACACAGCCCGTCTCACGCGGGGTGGAAAAGTTACCGACACGAGAGAATCTTACCTAGAGGCAGAGCTAGGCCTTGGGGGGCGGCGGGGGTGGGATAGCCGGCAGATCAAAGGCCTGGATGACGCTCTGGAAGTTCACTTTCTTGTGGGCGCCATCGCAGAATGGCTTGTTCTCGGAGTGTCCGCAGCGGCAAAGACCGATCTTGGTACGACCAGCCAGGCCGAATACCTTGCCGTCCTGATCCACCACTTCGAAGTCTCCTTCGACTCGAATCGAACCATCGGTACGGACCGTAATCGTAGTCGCAGCCATTCATTCCTCCGATAAGGTGGAAGCGTGGGGTTTCAACCCCACGAAATGTCGGCGCCCCTTCCCGGGCGTTAGCCCTGGAGGGTCGGCGTCCATCCAAGCCTAATACTTCGGCACGTTCGGATCCACCTCGTCCGACCAAGCCACAATACCACCTTTTAAGTTCGAGATCTTTTTGAAGCCCGCGCCACGCAGGAATTCGACCGCCTGGGCCGAGCGTTTTCCCGATTTGCAGTGCGCCACGATTTCGCGCGAGCTATCGAGCTCGTGCACCCGCCGCGAGAGTTCGCCGAGCGGGATCAGATGCCCGTTCAGGTTGCAGATCTGGTACTCGTGGACCTCGCGCACGTCGAGAATGTAAATGTCGTCACCGCGGTCGAGCCGCGTCTTCAACTCGCGCGAAGTGATTTCCGGAACATTCGTCACGGTAGTGGGACCCTCCTCGCCGCGTATGCCGCAGAATTCGGCGTAGTCGATCAGTTTAGTCAAGGTCGGATGTTCGCTGCAGACGGAGCATTCCGGATTCTTCCGCAGCTTCAACTCGCGGAATTTCATCGCTAACGCGTCGAACAGCAGCAGGCGGCCAATTAAGGGTTCGCCCTTCCCGATGATAAGCTTGAGTGTCTCGGCTGCCTGAATCGTGCCGACGATTCCCGGCAGCACGCCGAGCACGCCGCCTTCAGCGCACGAAGGCACCAGGCCCGGCGGAGGCGGTTCGGGATAGAGGCAGCGGTAGCAAGGGCCACCCGGATAGCCGAATACAGTGATCTGTCCCTCGAAGCGGAAGATCGAGCCATACACATTGGGCTTGCCGGTTATCACGCACGCGTCGTTCACCAGGTAGCGCGTCGGAAAGTTGTCCGTTCCGTCCACGATGATGTCGTAGTCGTTGAATAACTCGAGCGCGTTTGCGCTGCTCAGGTGCGTATCGAAAGTGTCGATCTGGATTTCCGGATTCAGGTTCCGCAGGCGATCGGCTGCGGCCTCTGTCTTTGGACGTCCAACGTCGCTGGTGCCAAACAGAACTTGGCGCTGCAGATTGGTCGAATCGACCACGTCAAAATCCACCAGGCCGATCCGGCCCACGCCGGCCGCGGCCAGGTAGAGTCCCAACGGCGCGCCCAATCCGCCCGTGCCGATGCACAGCACTTTCGCCTGCTTGATCTTGAGCTGACCTTCCATGCCCACCTCAGGCATGATCAGGTGGCGGCTGTAGCGCATCACTTCTTGTTTTGAAAGCGTCGCGGCGGTTTTGGTTGTCGCCGACCCCGTTGGAATTCCCGTCTTCGTCGCCATCGAAAAATCTCCCGTTGCTGCTGTTACCGCGATCGTCGCGTCAGTCGCGCGCGCCGCCGGCGATTGAGGGCACGATGCTGATCGTGTCTCCCGCCTTAACGGCCGTCTGGTCCTTCTGGAGGTAGCGAATGTCTTCGTCGTTCACGTAGACGTTCACAAAGCTGCGCAGCCGCCCGTCGTCGGCATAGAGGTGCTTCTTGAGCTCCGCGAACTTGCCCGTCAGCGCGGCCAGCGCCTCACCCACCGTAGCCGCCTGCACCTCGACGCTTTCCTGCTTGCCCGCGTACGCCCGCAGCGGCGTCGGAATAATCACCTTAACTGCCATTCGCTTTCCTCCCTAACGTGAACTTGGCGCTCGCTATTAGATGCCCGCCGTCCTTGAATTGACTTAAGCGAATTACCTAGGAATGCCCCACGGTTTCGATCTCTTCGGCGTCGTACGCGGCCCGGTCGTCGTGCAGGCGCCACGACGTGGTATCGCGCGGCTCGCCCTTCTGAACGCTCACGATGATGTAGCTATACCACGGCCAGGCGTGATCGCGGTCGTATTCGCTCGGCCGCGCCGGCGCATCCGGATGCGAATGGTACCACCCGATCAGCTCAAGCTTCTTCTCCCGCGCCGTCTTCTCCGCCAGCCGTACATCGTCGGGCGTCACCTCGAAGCGGTTTCGCGGCGAATCGTCCCGGCGATTCGCGAGAGGCAGCAGGTCAATCACCTCCCGCGAGCCTTCGCCATCGTGCCCCAGGAGCGCGCCGCAGCATTCGTGCGGATACGTCTCCACGCCGTGCGCGTGGATGCGGCGGACCATCTCTTCTCGCACTTTCAAGGGTGGCACGCTCACTCTTCGCTCCAAAATCGTTCGCTCAGATACTTTTCGCCGGAATCGGGAAACACGGTCACGATCACGGCCCGCTCATCCCGCTTCAGCCGCCGCGCGATTTCCAGGCACGCCCACAGAGCGCCGCCCGCGCTGACGCCCACCAGCAAGCCTTCTTCGCGGGCGAGACGCTTCGCCAACTGCTGCGCGTTTTCCGTCTGCACCTCGATATTTTCGTCCGCCAGGCTGGCATCGTAAATCGGCGGAACGATCGCCGTGGCCATATGCTTGAGCCCCTCGAGCCCGTGGAAGCTGGAGTCCGGCTGAAAGCTGATGCACCGAATCTTGGGATTCAGCTCCTTCAGCCGCCGCGTGGTGCCGACGAAAGTTCCGCTCGTGCCTAGCCCGGCGACAAAATGCGTGATCTGACCGTGCGTCTGTTCCCAAATTTCAGGAGCGGTCGTCGAATAGTGCGCCGCGGGGTTCGCCGGATTGCCGTATTGATCGGGATAGAAATATTTGTCGCGGTCCGCTTCGTAAATCTCGCGAACTCGCCGGATCGCGCCATCGGTGCCTTCACCACCTGGCGTCGAGACGATCTCGACGCCGTACGCCGCAAGAATCTGTTTGCGCTCCGGCGACGCACTCGAAGGCAGGCACAGTTTCACGCGATAGCCCAGCGCCGCGCCGATCATCGCGTAGGCGATGCCCGTGTTTCCGCTCGTGGCGTCGAGGATCACTTTGCCCGGTCGCAGGTCGCCGCGCCGCTCGCCTTCGCGGATCATCGAGTAGGCCGCGCGATCCTTCACCGAACCGCCCGGATTGAACCATTCCGCCTTCGCGCAAATCTCAGCGTTCGGGAATTCCGCGGCGGTCCTCTCGATCTTGATCAGCGGCGTGTTGCCGATGCACTCCAGCAGACGTTGGCCTACACGTCCACCTGTGCCCGGCTGGGCAGCCGTTTCCGTTGCCGACACAAGCGGCTTGTTCGCTGCCGTCATCTTCGTCGCCTGATGCTGGAATGTATGCCGTACCCCGCTAATTCAATTCAGTTTAGCAGATTTTCCGGGCCTTCTCTGCGCCCTCTGCGTCTCTGCGGTGAGGCCTCGTTTTCTCCGTGAACTCTGTGCCTGCTCTGTGTCCTCTGTGGTTAAGGACTTAGGGTCTAGGCCACCATTGGATGCGAGCAGGCACCGTGTGGAAGCACGCTCGACTAGTGAGGCGGAAGCTCGAAGGCAAGCACCACATTTCCCGGCATCCCGGCAGTCACAGTGAAGCCGGACGCCACAAACACCATCCGGTCCGAGACGGTCGCCCCGCCGCCGCTCATTGATCCGCCGTGCGCCGCGACTCCATTCACCGTCTTGAAATCTGGCTGGGTGTCAAAGTCCCAGAGGATCTTGCCGTCGGCAGCCGCGTACGCGCGCAGGTGCCCGTCCATCGCGCCCGAAAAGATCACGTCGTTCGCCGCCGTCACTGCCGCAAGCTGTCCTCCACTGCATCCCGGCTTGCCCTCGCACGGCGTCTTGGGCGGCATCGTCTTCCACAGCAATTTTCCCGTGCGCATATCAATCGCCGCAAGACCTCCGGGCGGCGGGGGAGTCGCTCCCGGCGAAGTCAGCGTCGAAATATCCGAATTCGCGGCGTAAACATTCCTGCCGTCCGTCACCGAGCCCCACTCGATGCCTCCGAGTCCGCTGCCTTTGCCCACGCGCGCCTGCCACAGCTCTTTCCCGCCGTCATCCGGATCGAGTCCGTACATCACGCCGGTCTTCTGCCCGGCGAGCAGCACGCGATATCCGCCGCCCAGATCCACCAGGATCGGCGACGATCCGAAATCCACGTCCGGGCCGATCTGCGGCGGGCAATTGAGGTGGCGCGGATCGAGGCACCCGAAGTTGAACACATCGTTCGGCGTTTTCTGCTGCACCCAAAGCCGTTTCCCGGTCGCCAAATCGAAAGCGACAACCGCGTCCGTCCCGTCCGCCGCCGGATCGACGTACGCGTCGCCCGTTCCCACGTAGAGCCTACCGAGTTTCACGTCGATGGTAGGTGTGTCCCAGATCGCTGCGCCCGCCGGATGGAATTTCGCGTGGCTCTCGCCATTCGCCGTCGCATGCGGCACTTCGGTGATCGCATACCCGCGCCAGATCAGCTCGCCGGTCAGGCCGTTCACCGCCACCACGTTCCCGCGAAACGTACAGCAGGGATAATCGGGGTCGCCGCCGCTCAGCTCCTCGTTTGACGCGACGGGGACGTACAAAATCCCGCCGTAAAACTGCGGCGCTCCGGTAATCCGCGCCGAGCGATGCCCGCCGACATTCACCCTCCACGCCAGTTTCCCGGTGTCCGCATCGAGCGCGTAGAGATTCGCTTCGCCATCCCCAAAATAAGCGAGCGCGCGATTCGCTCCGGCTGCGGCCACCGTGATCGCGGTTCGTACGGTTGTCTCCGCCCGGTAGGTCCAGATCGTGCATCCGCTCTCGGCGCTCAGCGCATACACCGTACCGTCACCCGAGCCGAAAAACACGCGCCCGCCAACCACGGTGGGTTGTCCGTAAGCCGTGCTCGCATCGGGTATTCCGAACGCCCATTTCAGTTTCAGGCCCGCCACATTATCTGCGCTGATGGACGTGTGCGCCTGATAGCGGGAGTTCACGGCGTCGACGCCCCAGCCGTTCCAATTCTCTGGGTCTTGCAGGCCACTGGATGTAATCGGTTTCTTTGTGGCGCAAAGGTTTGCCATCGCCAAAGCCGCGCTGTTCGAGGTATTGGACGAAAGAAACGCCGCCACCGCCCGTCGCTCCGCCTCGGCCATCCGGTTGCCGTAAATCACCATCGCGCCCGATTCCAGCGCGCGCAGGATTTCTTCCTGCGTCTTCTGCCCCAGCACCTCGATAGCCGGAGCCGCGTTGCCCTTCGCCCCGCCGCTGATGTGGCACATCGAACAGTGCTCCTTGAACAGCGCCCCACCATCCGGCTTCGCTTGCTTGTCCTGAGCGGAGCTGAAGGGCGCCGCCAGCGCCGCCGCTCCTGTTTGCGCCATCGCGCCGCCGGCGCAGACTCCGGCAGCCCCAATCAGCCCAATCACGAACGCAGTTACGCGCGCCAATCTCATCCCGCCTCCGTTCTTGCGTAGCGCCGGCGTCTCGTCGGCGAATTTCGGTTTGCCATTCCTCGTAGGGGCGTAGCACCGCTACGCCCGGCAAAGTTCCTTGCCTCGGATAATACGATCCGCCTCAACTTCGATTGCACGATGGTTTTGTAGGGGCATGGCATGCCATGCCCGGCGCAAGAAC
>Ga0209517_10006306_pt1 | contig 14700 bp, 12 predicted proteins | sample PeaSoiMetSII2010_FD_187695 | JGI IMG/M metagenome (GOLD analysis project Ga0209517, IMG submission 187695) | Peat soil microbial communities from Weissenstadt, Germany - SII-2010 (SPAdes) (version 2) | ecosystem: Environmental > Terrestrial > Soil > Wetlands > Peat | place: Germany... | reverse complement strand
CGAACTGTCGGCGCGGGAATTTGCCGACAACCCGGAAGACCGGGCGGCCGTGCTCAATACGGTTGGCAGCTTTGAGCTGGAATTCGGAGGGATTGAAAAGGCACTGTCGGATTTTGACCAGGCGCAACCGATGTTGGCGAATTCCCAGGACGCAGGGCTACGCGCGAGCGTTACCTGCAGCCGGGCCTTGCTGCGGGGTGTGCTGGGACACGCCGCGGAGGCGGAGCGCACTCTGCGCGAGATCGTCGACGATCCGCAGACGCCGCGGTTTTACGCGAGCGAATGCCTTGGCGACCTCGCCCAGCTCGCGCTACGTCGCCTAGACGGACCGGCCGCGGCGGAGGCTGCCGCGCAAGCGCTTGCGCAGTGGGAGGCCTCGACCCGGCGTTCGCCATTTGCGCGCCTGCAGCTGCTTACCTTTCAAGCCCAGGCCCAGACCCTCAATGGACAGCCTGGCAGGGCCGATGCCAGCTACGCGCAGATTATGAGCGAGCTGCAGCGGCTGGGCCGGGATCGTGGCAATTGGGCCAACTACGTGCGCAGCAATCGAGTCGATGCGGCGGTCTCCAGCGGTGATCTGCACCTTGCACTCTCGTTGATCGATGAAGCGATCGCAACCCGGGCACAAGATGTGCCGGACCGCCCGCCGCCGGCCCTGTCGCTGTATGCGCGCAGCGGAGTAGCGGCCGACCTAGGGCGATATTCCGAGGCCCTGGCCGGTTTCGAGAAGGCCGCCGCATTGGCAGCGTCGCAGGATCGTACTATTGAGCAGCGGGCGCTGCTGGACGCCGCGGTCGTGCTGTCAAAATTGGGCCGATCCGAAGAGGCGGAACAGCACTACCGCAGGGGTGTCGATATCGCCGGGCCCGAGCTGGCCGGCCAGGGACCCTCCGGCGATATTGCCCGACTTCTGACGCGCGCCAAGCTGGACCTGGATCGCCATTATTTCCACTCCGCCCGCGAGAATCTGTCCCAGGCGCTGCAGCTGGCGGGGGCCGGGGCCCCCATGGTTGCTACTTCGATTCAACGGTATCGGGCACTAGCCGATTTGGGCGATGGAGAAGTGGATGATGCGCTGCGCGACGCACGTGTCGCGCTGGAATCGAGCGAAGCGCTCAGGGGGGACAAACCCTTTTCTGTCTGGGTCGGGCAGACCGAACTCGCGCTGGGGCAAGCGTTGCAGGCGCGCGGTGATGTGCCCGGTGCCCGGCAGGCTTATGCCGCAGCCATGGAGCAACTGAGCCACAGCGTGGAGGCGGCCCACCCGGCCTTGCAGCAGACGCAGACCCTGCTGCGCGAAACGTCAGGAGCTGTCCCATAGGAACCGTTCGCGTGGCGCCGCCGGTCGGAAGTGGAAGTGCGGCGTCGAAAATTTTCATGTTACTTTTGTGCACCTGAAAAAGGGCAATTGTCTGGATGAACTCCAAATTCCGTTCCGAGGTCGTCATCGTCCATCGGCAGCTGGCCCCCTACCGGGTGCGGCTCTTCGAGGCCTTGCGCACGCTCCTGCGTGCCGACGACATTAATCTTCGCCTCATCCATGGGGTACCGACGGCCGCGGACGTGACCAGGTACCACGACGGGCGCCTGGATTGGGCCGAGCGGCTTCCAACCCGGTACCTGTTAGGGGGGCGGGTTTGTTGGCAACCCTTCGGCGCGCTGACCCGCAATGCCGACCTCGTCATCGTTACCCAGGAAAACTGGCTGCTTTACAACCTTTGGGCGCTTACGCTTGGCCGGCCGCGCCGGATCGCGTTCTGGGGCCACGGCGCCAACCTGCAGGCCGACAATCCGGATGGCTGGGGTGCGCGCTTTAAGCGTGCCTTGGTCTGTCGTGTGGACTGGTGGTTTGCATACACTCAGCTGAGCGTGGACATCGTGTGTCGCGAGGGTTTTCCGAGGGATCGGGTCACGAATCTCGAAAACGCGATCGACACGCGCGAGTTGGCGGCGCAATGCGGCGCTCTCACGAGCGCGGATCTCGAGGCGGCACGGCTGCGGCTCGGACTGCAGGGCGCGCGCGTTGGTTTGTACCTGGGCTCGCTATACGAGGAGAAGCGGATTCCCTTGCTGCTTGAGGCCGGCGCGCGGGTGGCGCAGCGCATGCCGTCCTTCCGGCTGCTCGTATTGGGCGATGGCCCGCAGCGGCATCTGGTCGAGCAGGCAGCGCAATCGCGGCCATGGTTGCGATATGTCGGTTTGCAGGTAGGACGCGACAAGGCCATCGCCCTGCGCCTCGCCGAGGTGATGCTGAATCCCGGCTTGGTCGGGCTGGGAATCCTGGACGCCTTTACGGCTGGCCTTCCCTTGGTCACAACCGACTGCCGGATCCACTCGCCGGAGATTGCCTACCTGCGGTCCGGCGAGAACGGCCTGATGACCGCAAATTCGGTCGAGGTCTTTGCCCAGACGGTCGTCGGATTGCTGGAAAACGAACCCGAGCGCCGGCGTCTGGGCGCCAATGCCCAGTCCGCGTCTTCGCAGTACACGATCGAAAACATGGCGCAGCGATTTCGCGCGGGAATCCACGGCGCCCTACAAATCCCCGTCTGATTCGCTTGTTTGCGCTCCGTTACCTTTACTCGCGCTGCTCTGATGGCCGCTACCCGGATCGCAAGCGCTGCCAGGCGCGGTCCAGCAGCTGGCGACCGCCGCGCAACAGGAACATCGTGTTCGTCACGAGGTAACGCGGCCACAGCCGGCGCGGTTCGGCACACAGGCGATGCAACTACTCCAGACCGGACGCGCACATCCATCGGGGCGCCTGGCGCACCGTGCCGGCGTGAAAATCAAACGCCGCGCCGGCACTGAGCATCACCGCACGTATGGCGCCATGGTGCGCCGCCATCCCGATCTCCTGGTTCGGGCAACCCAGGCTGCACCACGCCGTGCCCGCGCCAGAAGCGTTGATCGCTTCGACGATCGCCCGACCCTCCTCCTCGGTCATGCCGCGAAGCGATGTTCGGCGATGCGCGCCATGAACGTGATCTGCTCGATCGAAAATCGGCGCTTCCGCACGACAACGCCCCCTCGTTCCAAAGGACAGCTTGCCGAAAACCCAATCTGCGCCGGTCCGAGATTCCTACTCCAGATCAAACGCCCAGCTTACGGGATGGTGGTGCACTGATCCGGCCCACGCAGTGGGAAGACCGGGAGAAAGCGACGGCCCGCAAGCTTCACATTCTTACTGGTCGAAGGGCCCAGTGCGGTCAAAGCCGTGCATCGGAAATCGGGAGGGCTGGAGCGTCTGCTGCAACATACCGAGGATGAAGCGGGGGTTGTTCCGCAGGTACCGCTTCCACAGCCGCTTGGGTTCCTTGACGAGTCGGTAGAGCCATCCGAAGCCGGTCCCACGAAGCCACCGCGGTGGTTCCTTGACCAAGCCGGCCTCGACGTCGAACGCTGCGCCGACGCCGAGCATGATGAACCCCTGGCCGTCCAGCTGCAGCGAGTCGCCTTGGCGCTCGAGAAACCCGGCCATGAACCTCTCCTGCTTCGGTGTGCTCAGCCCCACCCAGAAGAAATGCGGCCGCGCGCGATTGATACGGTCCACCAACTCGATCTCTTCGTCGTGCGTCAGGGGGCGGAACGGGGGAGTCTCGACACCGACAATGACCACCCCCGGGTTGCGCGTGATGAGCTTCTGCTTGAGGATGTTGACCACACCATCGCCGCCACCCCAAAGAAAATGGCGCTCACTCGATCCGGCAGAGCGGGCGAAGACGGCGCGCATGAAGTCGGGCCCGTAGACCTGGCTCATCGTGGCGTGGCCCCGGGATCTCCCGACCCATACCATCGGGACCCCATCCGGCAGCGAAAGCATAGACCGGTTGTGAATCGCCTTAAGATAGGGATCGGACTGCGACTCCATCACGCCATGCACGCCGGTCACTGTGACATACCCGCGCACGCCCGCCGCATGGGCGGCCCAGAAGGTAGCAATCAACGCCGAGTCAAGATTGACGGTGTGGATACCCACACCCATGACGTTCACACGCGGGATTGCAATGGGCGACGCGACGCTCCTGCTCGCCTCACCCGCGTTCCATACCGATGCCTGCAATGATGTATCCATCTGCGGGAGGGCGGCCGATCCGCGTTGCCAGCCTATTCGACAGTGCGCTCGCCGCGCTGACGCCGCTCGTACTGCTCCTTGATCCACCAGTAGGTCTTCTCCAGCCCGGTGCGCAGTTTGATCTCCGGCTCCCATCCTAGGATTTGCTTAATCAAGGTGTTGTCGGAGTTACGGCCGCGCACTCCCTGAGGTGCGCTGAGGTTGTAGCGCCGGCGGACTTCGACCCCCGCGATCGCCTGGACGATGTCGACGAGCTGGTTGATAGTGACGAGTTCATTGCGTCCGAGGTTGAGCGGATCGCTGTAGCTCGACCGCATGAGCTTCTCGATTCCCGTGATACAGTCGTCGATGTACATGAACGAGCGGGTTTGCTCGCCGTCGCCCCAGATCTCGATCTCGCTGCTGCCCTTGGCCTGCGCCTCAATGATCTTCCGACAGACGGCGGCGGGCGCCTTCTCACGTCCACCATCCCAGGTGCCGTGCGGCCCGTACACATTGTGGAACCGGAAGACCCGTATGTTCATACCGAAGTCCTCCTCGTAGTGCTTGCATAGGCGCTCGGAGAACAGCTTTTCCCAGCCGTACCCGCTCTCGGGCATTGCCGGGTACGCATCGGATTCCTTGAGGGCCGTGACGTTGGTTTGTTCCTGGCGGTAGTCGGGGTAGACGCAGGCGCTGGAGGAGTAGAAGTACTCGCGGACGCCATGCTCCTTGGCCGCCATCAGCAGATGCGTGTTGATTAGCACGCTCAGCATGCATAGGGCCTTGTTGTTGGTGATGAAGCCCATACCACCCATGTTGCAGGCGAGGTTGTAGATGGTGTCGCAGCCATCCACGGCTTTGAAGCAGGCATCCTTGCCTTCCAGGTTCACGGTCAGATTTTCGGCGGATTCGTGAAGCTGGTACCAGGAACGGAGGGGCTTCATGTCGGCGACGACCACCGCATGTCCCTGCTTGAGGAGATGGCCGGCCAGGTGGCCCCCAATGAAACCGCCACCTCCGGCGACGAGAATTCGTCGTTTGCTGTTGGTCATGTGCTTACCTTGTCTCGAGAGTTTGTTGTGTTCGCCTGAGGGACTTGTCAATCAGCAGTGACTCAGAGCATCCGCAGGGCCAGATGGTGACAGAATAACGTGCACGCCCGGGAAATTGAATCGCGGCGGGTCATTTAGTATTGCAGCAAGATTATACGGCGTCGCCCCTGTCCAAAATAGCCGAAGCCCGATGGGCGTCCCCGTGATCGGACGCGGGTTTCCGACGGGTAATGGGGGATCTGCAAGATCGTGGCCGCCTCTCTTGCGCTGTCCAAGTTCAAGCGAAGGTGAAGGTGACCTGCAGAATTGATTTCCACTTAAAACTGAACCACACGCGCATCCATCGGGACGCCTAGTCACCGTGCCGGCGTAGAAATCGAACCCCGCGGCTGGTGGCACGGACGGCCTGGGTACGACGTCAGTGGGGGGCGGCAATGGCATCCCGGTACACACCGATCAATTGTCGATAGTTCTCTTGCCCGCTGTAGCGGCTTTTATGCACGGCCAGGGCGGCATCCCCCATGCGCCGCATCTGCGTCGGATGTTCGCGTGCCCAGCGCATCTTCTGCGTCAGGTCGCGCGCATTGCCCGGCTCGAACAACAGCCCTGTCTGTCCATCGGTGATGATCTCGGGCAGCGATCCGATGCGACTGGCGATTGCGGGTAGACCGTGGGCAAAGGCCTCAATTGTCACCAGCGCAAACGGCTCGAACCAGACACTCGGCACCACCAGCGCGAGCGCCTTGTACATGTGCTCAGACACGGCCGGCGATTCGAGCCAGCCGGTTGTGCGGATGCCGCCCACGCTTGCGAGTTCCGCCTTTGCCGGCCCGTCACCGATCGCAATGCACGACAGCGTTTCATCGCTTTGCATTGCCTGCGCGAGCACAGAGAGCCCCTTCTCCGGTGACATGCGCCCGACGAAAAGAAACTTCGCCTCTGCACCACGCTCGCGGTCGTCAGGGATCGGTTTCGCCGAAACCGGCGGCGGCGCGAAATTGGGCTTGATGCAGATCTTTTCCGCGGGCAAGCCCGCAGCGATGAATTGCTCGCGGCAAAACGCGCTCAGCGCGATGTATCGGCTAACTTTGCTGGACCATGTCCCGAGGGCGCGGTGGGTGGTGAGCATTACGGCAATTGCCAGCGTCTGGGCACGCGATTTGTGATAGCAGCTGTGTACCACCCCGGGAAGTGGTACGCGGCCCAGACAGTCCTGGCAGATTCGCCCCTCACGCATGAAAAACGTCTGGGGGCAGGCCAGACGGTAGTTGTGCAGCGTCTGCACCACGGGCACGCGACACGCCGATGCCGCCCAGTAGATGGAAGGCGAGAGCACGGCAAAAGTGTTATGCACATGCAGCACATCGGGTTGAAAGCGTCGGATCGCCGCGCGCATGGCCTGGGCACTCCTGGCCGACCAGATGCAATCTCGGGCGGCGCGCGCGCGATCCGCCATGCCACGCACCGCGAGTTCGTCATTGTGCCGCAGCAGCGGTTCGACCTCGTGCCCGCGCGATCGCAGCAACGCAATTTCGGCCATGACAACGCCGTCCTCGCCACCGGGCATCTGGTACGAATTGTGCGCAACGAGGATGCGCAGCACGTTCAATACTCGTTCAGAACCACTCCGAGCACGTTGGACTTATCGGCAGCCAGCGACTGGATGAAGCGCGCGCCACTGGGCGCCCGCGTGTGCCCCGACCGCGCGATGAGTACGTTGGCGCCAGAGCGGCCACTGACCCGTCGCGCGTCGGCGGCAAGTATTCCGGCAGGCGTGTCGATGATCACGGCCCGAAAGTTGGTATCCGCGCTGGCTAACAGCTGTCCGAAGACTGGCCTCTCCAGCAGCTCGAGCGGATTGGGAGGCGTCGGTCCTGCGGTTAGCACGAAGATGCCGGGAAATGCGCTGACCCGGTGCAGGCACTCTACCCCGCAGCGGCCTGCCAGTAGGCTGGAGAGACCGACCCGGTTGTCGCAGCGGAAATACCGGTGTTGAGACGGATTGCGCATGTCGGCGTCGATCACCAGGGTGCGCACGCCTAGCTGAGCAAATACCACCGCCAGGTTGGCCGCGACGAAGCTGCGGCCGTCGCTGCGGTCCGGGCTGACGATTGCGACCATGGGATGCAGGCGCGGCGCTGTGACCGAGCGAGCGGCGATCTGCGCGCGCAGTTCGCGCAGACGCTCGACCACCGGGTGATGCGGCTGGTAGGCCGCGATAAGGTCTTGCGACAGGGATGGATCATTCCGCTCCAAGTGCGGAAAGGAGAACTGGCGCCCCAGCGCGAAGGCGACGTCGCTGCGCTTGACGAGATCCATCTCCACGGCGGCGTCGCCAAAGCGCATCTTGAACTCGGCTGCAACCTGCGCGACCCGCTGCGCATCCGTGGCACTCAAGCGCCCCGCCTCGACCAAGATGCGGCCGATCGGTTGATCGCTGATCTTCTTGCTTGCCGCCTTTACATTGTCCGGAAACGGAGCGGTCGGCGGATCCGAATTCGAATACGTAAGGGACTCCGCCAGGACGTCGTCGGGCAATTCCCCCGGAACGGCCGCATCCTCACCGCCGTCGTTGCCCGGCTTGGTATCACTTGCGTCCTGCACGCGTTGCGGCTTTGCCATCTGAGCTTCCATCTCGCCGGTCAGGTGCTCGGGCCAAGCGCACGGCGCCGGAATTTCAGGCGCAGACGCGAGCCCAGAGGGGAGCGCTCCGGTGCAACCGGTATCCGCGTGCGGCCCGACGGCAGTGTCACAAGAAGCGGCAGGCCGAACACCTGCAGGGCGTCTTCCATGCTGCGCACGCGCCGATCGCGCAATTCCATCCCCAGCGCCGTGGCGATACCGAGCAGCGTGCCGATAAAGACGCCCGCCAGAAGGTTCAAGCGCACGCGCGGCCGCGATGCCTCGGTCGGCGGCAGCGCTTCGCTCAGGACTGCCACGTTTGCCTGCTGGTTGAGGCTCTCCAGATTGGTTTGCGAGCGGCGCTGCGCCACAAGGTCATAGGCCTTTTGCGCCGCCTCCAAGTCCTTCTCCAGGACGGCAGCTTGGTCGCGCTGCGATCGCATTTCGAGCACGCGCCGCTTCTGCTCTTCTAGTGCCGCCTTGATCTCGGCCTCGCGGTGAACGTTGACGGTATTGGCCGTGCCGACGCTGCCGGCAACCTCGTGCATCTGGTTTAGCAGCCGGGATTTGAGCGATTCGAGTTCGGCCTGCGCCGACTGCAATTGCGGGTGGCTGCTCCCGAGCTGGTTCTGCAGTTCATGGACCTTCGCCTCGGACTTGGCGACCTCGGCTTGCAGCTGCTGGATCATCGGGTTCAGCATGACATCCGGGGACGTGGCGGCTGCGTCGAGCGCCTGGGTCTGGCGCGACTGCGATTCGGCGCGCACCGCCTGGATCGCGGTGAGTTGCGTACTGAGCTCGCTAAGACGGGCATTTTCCACGTCGAGCTTCTCGTCGCTCACCGTGATGCCGTGACCGCGCTGGAAGTCCGAGAGGCGTGTCTGCGCTTTTTCCAGGTCGGTGCGCAACTGGCGTGTACGCGCATCGAAGAACTCGGTCGAGGCGCGCGCCGGATCGGTGCGCATTTCAAGACAGACTTCGACATATGCCTTGGCGTAGGCGTTGACCACGTCAGCGGCAAACGTTGGATCCGGCGCGGTGTACTGGATGCTGATTACGTCGCTTTCACGCGAAGGCTTGACGTCCAGCGCATGCGCGAGCAGGCCGGCAAAATACTGTTCAATCGTCCCCTTGCCCTCGCCGTCGACCTGCCACTGGGCGCGTGCGTCCGCGTCCTTGTCCAGGCCCAGCAGGCGCACAACCCGCAGACCGACGCGATCGCTGGTGATGATGTCGACCTGGGTCGCGGTCGTCGTCTCCCCTCCATAGTTGGGCAGGACGTACCCATACACCGGGTCCGGCAACCTGGGGTCGGAAAGGACGGTCGCAACCGCGCTGTACTTCTTTGGCAGCAACAAGGTGATGGCTAGGTCGGCGCCGAAAACCAGCAGCAGCACCAGCAGCACCAGCCGCTTGCGCGCGATCACGATGCGGAGAAACTGGGAAATGGTCATGAAAAGTAATGGCGGATGCGTATGCACGCGCTCTTGAGGATGGTAATCACGGCACAGTCTACTGCCTGGGATTGGCGGTAGCCTGGCTCGGGGCCTCGCCGCTCTGGGCAAAATTGCCTATGACTTCGATCTGCGCTACTTTTCTCAACCGCGCGAGTGCGTCCTGCGCGGTCTGCCGGCGTCTCTGTTCCAGCAGGTAGGCTTCGATCATCGGGCCGGCGTGGGCTTCGCTCATGGGATCACGAACGATCTTGACCACCTGTTGCACTACGACCGTGTTCGTCTGCCGGGAAAATCGAACCGCACCCACGGCGAGCCGCTGGAAGTCTTTCACTTGGTCCAGCGGCAATTGCTCGGCGGCGAGCGTCTTTGTGGCCGTGGTAGACCCAGGTCCGGCGGACCGCGCCGCGGCGAAAAGGGCGTCCCAGCTATGGGAGTGCGCCCAGAGGGACCGCAGCTGTGTCTCCCGCCCGCGATCGGCATCAACGCGGAACTCGCGCAGGGTATAGACGCGGCGCTGTGCAAACAGGGCCGGGTTGTCCACGAAGTACGCATGAATTTCCGTCTCCGTTGGCTTGGCGGTGGCCGTGCGAACCTGATCGATATACGCTTGGGCAAGCAAGCGGCGGCGCGCCGATTCCATTGCCGCCAGCACGTCCGGGTTCCGATCAAGCTTTTGCGCGACGGCAGCCTGCACCAGGATTTCCTCCTCGATGAGCTGGTCGAGTGCCGCCTGTGTCTCCTTGCCTGGGTTAGCTGGCCCCTGAGCTGCTGCGAGGTCCGGGGAATTTTCCAGGAGATAGTTCACCTGGTGGACCGTGATCTCGCCGCCGTTGACGCGCGCCACGACCTGCGTGATTTGGCCCGTCCCTTCATGCGCTGTACATGCGGAGACGCAGAGAAGAATCGCGATCTCCGGGAACGGCGCCGGAAACGCACGCAGCCTGCCCCGCAGGCCCGGCCTTCGGTGCACGGTCGACAGTTCGGCGCAGTGGAGCATTTTCATGCGGAAGGGATCTTCGCGGGAAGCCTCGGGGCGAACACGCTACGAGAAAACGCCGCGCGGCGCGCGGCGTCGGATGCGCAGGAATGTGCCCTCACAAGCGGGGCGCTGCCATCGGTTACCCGCGGCAGCCGCCCGCGCCGGACACTTACTTACTGAGGAGTTTTGCCTTGCGCCGATAGGCAACCGCACCGACCAGCACCAGGCCGATGCCCATAAATAGCCACTCGGAAGGTTCGGGAACGCCCGCTACAAACTTCCGGCCATGAACACCATCCCATTTGCCGCCCTCATCACGGTCTCCGTGCCAGCCCTCTGCCCGTGCGTGGTAATACGAATCGAACGAAGCCTGTTCCGTCGGCCGTCCGCCATCCGCAGACGCCACCATGGCGCCCAGTAACCCCGCCAAAAGGATGGCATACCTCGCTGTCTTGAAACCCATTTCACACCCCCGTAAATACTTGAAATGAAGCGGGCCCCCCGGCCCCTACTAACCTACCGCGCTTTCATGGTAGCCCCCGCCTTGCGCAAACGCAAGAGGAACTGTTCGCTTCGATACAAATTAGATGCGTCTTCTGGCTCTTACGCAACACCGGATTGTGCCTAGTCCGAACGGCCTAGCCCGCTCGGGGCCTACCGGAGTCCGGAGGTGAGGAGGCGTGCCAGAGCCGCAGACCCAAGCAACTGCGAATCAGGATGTTGCAGCGCGCCGCTCGGTGGTGCGTCGCGGAACCGACATGATGCATCGCGGGACTGCGGGACTTGGGTAACGATCGAAAGAGCTGCCCGCTAAAAGCTGCTCTGCAGGCTCAGGGTCGCGACGTTATCGCCATAGTTATATGCGGCGATGGTCGAATCCCGGTCCTCCCGATGGATATCGAGCGCGACTTTGAGCCAGCGACGGGGATTCCAGATCATGCTCAGTCCGCCATAACGCGAATAATCGACGCGGGTGGTTCCCGGCGGTTGGCTGTTCACCACGTCGTATACGTCGGTGAAATAATTACGCTTCGTCCACTGATAGTATGCGTCCACTTCGATTTTCGCGCTCAACTGGTACGCGGGCGTGAGTCTGAAGGTTTCGGTAGTGGACGGCACGTAGACGTTATCGCCGGAGGGCCCGTTACTGCGCAGGCCGTATACCGTGAGCCTACTCGCGGCGGTGGCTTGCCAGAGGTAGGTCAGGTCATACGCGGGCCCGGAAAAATTGCGGTCCAGCAGCTGCGTCTGGCCGGTCGTCGTATTCAGGTAGAGCAGCTCGTCATTACTGCGCCGGACGAACCCGGCGCTGCCCTGCAGGTGACTGGCGCCGCTGAAGGTCCAGTCGGCGCGCAGACCTGCCCCTAGATCGTGGTAGCCCGGGGGTATGAAGCTAGCCGGGCTGTTGTTGGGATACGTGCCTTCCACGCTGCGCACCAACAGGTCTACATGGTTGCCAGTGGACGGCTGGAACCGGATCCCGCCATCGAGCTCGGCGGTATTGAGATCCTGGGTTTGAAAGGCAGTCGCCGAGTTCGTCAACTGGCTGACGTTGCCGCCCAGCACGCCGCGCCAGTCCACTTCGAGCGGGAAATCAACGAGCGCGTTCGCCGCGTTGAAAGTGATGATGTCCTTGGTGGTGCCGCCGACATCGGCAAAATGCGCGAGTTGCGCCGTTCGAGCGATGCCGATCGATACGTCCACGTTGTATGGCAGGTTGGACTTCAGGGCGGCGCGGATGTCCTGCCGGGTAAAGTCGTATTCACCCAGCTGTGGATAGAGCACGCGTCCTATTGTTGCCGAGGCGGAGACTTGTTCGCGTCCGTAGGTCTGTTGGAACGCGCCCATCAGGTCCGTCTCGTAAGAGGTTGCAGATTCGATGGGGACGCCAAACGCGCCGGAAGATCTAAAGAAATTGGTTTCATGCTGGACGATTTCGCCTGGGCCGAAGGTAAACCCCGGTGCAGGCACCTCCTGCGCCCGCACCTGCCCAGCCGCAGCAAACGCGACCACGCAGGCAAGGCCGGCGCAACGCACCGCGCATCCCATGGCAGACGGACTTGCTCCCAGGGTCGGATGCGCGGGCTCGTATGCCCTTGTGATAACGCAGGGCGCAGGCTGCACCCCGTCCTGATGCATGCCTCCTTTCTTTCGATACATTTTCCCCTGGTACATCAATGGGATGACGCCGCCTACTGATGTTCCGGGCGCGCGACTTTCAAATGTCGATACGGCTAGTGGTTGCTCACCGGTTGTTAATTTCATCAATTGGAATTTTTCTGTGGAGGGCAAAAATGGTGGATGCCAAAGGGACGATTGACTGATAATGAACTACGCGCCATTGTCTGCGCAAGGGGTGTTCTGCCGTTTTTTTCGTGCAAGGATCGAAGTCAGGTGACTGAGCATGAATACCGGACCCATCGTCGGGAGCAGTGTGGATGATAGTGCGCTCGGTCGCCGTGCGGTTGATTCCGCGGCGCGCGGCGCCTTGCTCGTTGTATCCGACGAAGGCGTACGCACGGCAGACATTCTAGGTGCAAATAGCCGTGCGGCGGCTCCTCGCCTGCGGCGCGCACTGACCCTGCCCGGCGCCATCGAGGCCGTGCTCGATCCGCTGCTGGTCTTGTTTTGGCTCCTGGCCTTGGCGCATTACCTCGGACAGACATTGGATGCACGCGTTCTGGTCGCGGGCGTGTTGGTCTTCACCCTTACCTTCCCCGGCAATGTCGCTTTGACGGACACCCTATCCGTAGTTGTGCGCAAGTCGGCGATGACGGCGCTCACGGTGCTGGCCGCGCTGGCGCTCTTCGACTATGCCAGCGCCTGGCTCAAGTTCGTGCCGCGCCACCTGTTCTTGCCATGGTTCATAGCCCTGCCCGTCCTGCTGATCGTCGCCAACCTGCTGGTCCGGTCGGTGCTGCGCCGCGTGTTGGTGCAATCGGCGGTGCAGGAGACCGTCGTCGTGTGTGGAATCAACGACATCGGCATTGGTTTGGTGTCGCGCCTTCGTTCCAATCCTTTTTTCGGTGTGCGCGTGCTGGGCTTTTTCGACGACCGCAAGCACGAGTGGCCCGCGCCGATCGCCGAGGGCGAATACCTCGGTGCTTTCGATCAGCTCAGCGATTTCGTGCGTGTCCACGGTGTCGACCGGATCTACCTGGCGCTGCCCATGGCAACGCAGCCGCGCATCATCAAGTTGCTCGAAGAACTCAAGGATACGACGGCATCGATCTACTTTGCGCCGGATATTTTCGTGACCGATCTCATGAACGGGCGCATCGAGTCCGTGGAGGGCATGCCGGTGGTGGCGGTGCGCGATACGCCGTTCCTCGGGGTCACGGGCCTGGTCAAGCGCGCCGAGGACATCGTTTTGTCGCTCGTTGCACTGCTGCTGTGCGCGCCGCTGCTGATCGGCATTTTCGTGGCGGTGCGTCTGAGCTCTCCCGGCCCGGCGTTCTTTCGTCAGCGCCGCTATGGGCTGGACGGGCACGAGATCAGGATCTACAAGTTCCGCACCATGACCGTGGTGGAAGACGGCGCAAGTCAGTATACGGCGGCGCGACCCCACGACCAGCGCATCACGCGCGTGGGCCATTTCCTGCGCCGGTATTCGCTCGACGAGCTGCCGCAATTGTTCAACGTGCTGCGGGGGCACATGAGCATCGTTGGCCCGCGTCCGCATCCGGTGGCGATGAACGAACAGTTTCGCAAGCTGATTCCCGGCTACATGCTGCGCCACAAGGTCAAGCCGGGCATCACCGGCCTGGCGCAGGTGCGCGGCCAGCGCGGGGGCGACGACTTCGACGCCATGCGCGAGCGCATTACCAGCGACCTGGAGTACCTGCGCAACTGGACGTTGATGATGGACCTGCTGATCCTGCTGCGCACGGTGCCGCTGGTGACGATGGGCGATAAGCGCGCCTACTGAAAAATTCCGCGTGCGCCGTCGCCGGGTCGCACCGGCCCGGATTCTTTCCAAGCGCTATGCTCCGGCCATGAGTACGCAGACCCATGGACTGAGCCCGAATTCACCGCTGCCGACCGAGATCACGGTGCACTCGGCCTCGCGGGTGCTCGAGATCGCGTTCAATGACGGCAAGCGGTTTCGTTTCCCCTTTGAATTCCTGCGGGTGTTCTCCCCTTCGGCCGAGGTCCGTGGCCATGGCCCAGGGCAGGAGCGACTGCAGGTGGGCAAGCGCGATGTCACGATCCAATCGGTCGACACCGTGGGCCACTATGCCGTGCAACCGATTTTCTCGGACGGGCATGACACTGGCCTGTACTCCTGGGACTATCTCTACGAGCTGGGCATCCACCAGGACGCGATGTGGCAGGATTACCTGCAGCGCCTGGCCGCAGCCGGCGCCTCGCGCGAAAGTGCCGAGCCCGCTGCCGGCGCTAGCGTCGCCAAGCCGGCTGCTACGGCGGGGGTCCCGGGCACCGTCGAACTGCAGCGCCCCCGCAACAAGTGAATGCGCCCAAATAGGTGAGAAGTCATGGATGAACCCGGCACGACCGACTTCGGTTTTACCA
>Ga0209517_10006305_pt1 | contig 14702 bp, 16 predicted proteins | sample PeaSoiMetSII2010_FD_187695 | JGI IMG/M metagenome (GOLD analysis project Ga0209517, IMG submission 187695) | Peat soil microbial communities from Weissenstadt, Germany - SII-2010 (SPAdes) (version 2) | ecosystem: Environmental > Terrestrial > Soil > Wetlands > Peat | place: Germany... | reverse complement strand
GCGCCAGACCCACCCGAAGATAGCTCACGAGATAGCGATGCGCCTTGGAGGCGGACATGCCGGCGGCACTCGCCAGATCGCGTAGTGACATGGGACCGGAGGACTCTGACAGCGCCAATAGCAGTCGGTTGCCCACCTCGATGGATTGGATGCCTTGCTGAAGTGATTTGGTAGGCACCGCTAATTCCTTATTGAGCAATGTATTGTGTAATAGTAAACTTCTGAACAGGTCATTTTCAACCTCCGTCGGGAATGGAACATATGCCGCAAAACCCTCTTGCAACCGCCTCCCCGCATGTTATTGGCACTGATACTGGCACGGGCGCGCGGCGCGGCGCGCAGGTGCTGCAGCGCCTGCGCGAGAATCCCCCCAACATTTGGTATGGGGGGGAACAGGTGAGCGATGTCACCGTTCACCCAGCGCTGCGCGGCGGAGTCGAGACTCTGGCGAGCCTCTATGACCTGCAGTGGCGCCAGGCGGATAAGACCCTCTTCGATTCGCCTTCCAGCGGCCGTAAAGTAGCGCGATCCTTCATGTTGCCGAAGACTCATGAGGAGTTGCACAGCATTTCGGTGGCGATGAAAGTGTGGGAGGACCACACTCGCGGCATGATGGGCCGGGTGCCTGACTACATCAATCGCGCGATCTCAGGCTACGCGGCCGGTGCGCCGTTCCTCGGTGAGGCGGATCCGCAATTCGGCGCCAACGCCGTCCGCTATCATGCATATCTGCGCGAGAACGACTTGTGTCTGACCCACTCGCTCATTCCGCCTCAGGCCAATCGCGCGGTCGGTTCTGCACACCAAGCCGATCCTTATCTGGCGGCCCGCGTGAAGGAGGAAACCGACGCGGGCATCGTGATCCGCGGTTGCCGCATGCTGGCGACACTGCCGATTTCGGATGAAATCATGGTATTCCCCTCCACGGTGCTCAAGAGTCCCGAGGAAGACGCGCCCTATGCGTTCGGCTTTTCGATTCCCAATCATACGCCCGGTCTACGATTCATCTGCCGGGAAAGCGTCGACTATGGGCGATCCCATTTCGATCACCCCTTAGGCTCGCGCTTCGAGGAAATGGACGCCGTGGTCATCTTTGACGACGTCTTCATCGGTTGGGAAAACGTTCTGCTGTACCGCGACGTCAACCGTTGCAACCAAGCGTACTCGCGCACGGGCGCGGTAGTACACATGACCCATCAAGTGGTGGTCAAAAACATCGCGAAGGCCGAGTTCATGCTGGGACTCGCGCATTTGCTGATCGACTCGATCGGCGCCGAAGGTTTTCAACACATTCATGAGAAACTCTCGGAACTCTGGGTGAACATGGAGACCATGAAGGCCTTTTTGCGCGCGGCGGAGGCCGATGCCGCACTCGACGAGTGGGGCGTCATGCGCCCGGCGTGGAACCCGCTCGATGCCGCCCGCAATCTGTTTCCACGCATCTATCCGAGAATGGTAGAGATCATCCAGCAGATTGGTGCGTCGGGATTGGTGGCCATGCCGGTCGAAGCCGATCTCAAGGGTCCGCTCGTGGAGGACATCAAGCGCTATTACCAGGCTGCTCGCGCGGAGGCATTCGACCGCATTCCGCTGTTTCGGATGGCGTGGGATGCCTCCATGTCGGCCTTCGCATCGCGGCAGGTGCTCTACGAGCGCTTCTTCTTCGGCGATCCGGTTCGCATGGCCGGAGCACTGGTCGCGAGCCACAAGTCCGAGATTCAAGAACAGGCAGAACGGGTGCGTGCGTTCGTGCGCGAAGGTCGCGACGAAGCGTTCGCCGCCCCGGCCGCCTAGCGCTGGCTCCTTCGCGGCGCCAATTGCTCTTGAACAACACGCTCGATCCGAAGGCCTTTCGCGATACGCTCGGTTTGTTCGCCACGGGCGTCGCCGTGATTGCCACCACCGTGGAGAATCAGCTACACGCGATGACCGCCAACGCGCTATCGTCGCTGTCGCTCGATCCGATGTTGGTGTTGTTCTGTCCCGCGAAGCGCGCTCGCTTCTCACACGTGCTGCAGCGGGCGGAGGGATTTTCCATCAGCTTCCTGCGCGACGAACAGGAGGCGTTATCGACTTATTTCGCCGGTGGCTGGAAAGAGGCGGTGGCGCCGCACTTTCGCTTCGTGATTACCGACGGGTTCCCACGCCTGGAAGGGTCTCTTGCGTCGCTCATTTGCACCAAGCGCGACATTCACGATGGCGGTGATCATTGGATGGTGGTCCTGGAGGTGCGCCAGTTGCATCGTGGGATCGAACCGCTGCGTCCGTTACTGTTCTTCCGGGGCAAGTATCGCCGGCTCGACGACCGTCAGGGCACGGCCGCTCCGGATCTCGTCGATGCCGCCGACGAGCCTGCCCAGATCTACCATCACGATTGAGGATGGTCCAGACCAGTCGCGTGCCTTGAGACCCGCCGGAAATCCGTGCGGGCGCAAAAGCTAAGGCCCAGGACAACTTCCCCGCCGCTGCCCCGATCATTTGACGGAGGCCTGCCAGAACTGCCATGCGAAGTATCGGCCCGAAGCTCGAGCGAAGCGATGTTGATGCAAATTTCGGCGGATGCCGCCCCCGATCCCTAATCAATAGACCGATTTCGACTCGGATGCGGCGGCAGCCCGCGGGCCTTTGAACACCGCGGCGAGATCGGACGCCGCTTTCACGACCAGCGACGTGTCCACGCCGACCGCGACGAACGTCGCTCCCTGCGCCAAGTAATCGAGGGCAACCTGGTTGTTACTGGTGAGGCAGCCGGCGGCTTTTCCCGCCTTGGTTGCCGTAGCAATACCGTGCGCTATCGCTGCCTGCACTGCCGGATCCATCGGCCGGCCGATCAGTCCCATGGACGCAGACAGATCCGCCGGACCGAAGAACACCCCGTCCACTCCGGGAACGGCAGCGATGGAGCCGATATTCTCGAGTGCGGTGACGGACTCTATTTGAACCAGGACACACATCTCATCATCGCTTCGATGCAGGTACCCCTCGATCTGATTCCAGCGTGATGCGCGGGCAATGGCGCTGCCGACGCCACGAATGCCGCGTGTTGGATAGCGGGTGGCGGCGACCATGAGCGCGGCTTGTTCTGCAGTTTCCACCATCGGGATCAGGAGAGATTGCACGCCTAGATCGAGGTACTGCTTGATGAGTTCCACGCTGCCATGAACGGGCCTTACGATGGGATGTACCGGATACGGCGCAACCGCCTGGAGTTGCCGGAGCACGCTGCGCGGGTCGTTGGGCGCGTGCTCGGCGTCGATCAACAGCCAGTCGAATCCGGCGCTCGCCAAGAGTTCCGCGACGTAGGAGTCCGACAACCCTACCCACAGCCCGATTTGCTGCTGCCTTTTTTGAATTGCTTGCTTGAATCCATTGACTGGCATTTGCATCGAAGGTCTCCGGCGTCAAACGAAGCGAAAGGATATGCTGCCGAGCGGACCGTAGTCGGCCTGCAGCACGTCGCCGCGCGCCGCCGTCGTGGGTCGGGTGAACGACCCCCCCAGCACGATATCCCCTGCGTTGAGCTGTTCTCCGTACGGCGCAATCTTATTGGCAAGCCAGGCTATGCCCGTGGCGGGATGGTTGAGGACGGCAGCGGCCAGGCCGGTCTCTTCGATCACCGCGTTCTTGTAGAGGAGCGCACCAACCCAGCGCAAATCGACGGCATCGGGTTTCACCGGTCGGCCGCCGAGAACGATTCCCGCATTTGCCGCGAAGTCCGCAATCGTGTCGAATACCTTGCGCGGCAACCGGGTCTCGCGATCGAACTGCTCGATGCGCGCATCGATGATCTCGAGCGCGGGAGTCACGTATTCAGTCGCTTGTAAGACCTGGAATAGGGTCACGCCGGGCCCCTTGAGCGGCCTACCCAAAACAAACGCGAGCTCGACTTCGACTCGTGGCGCGATGAAACGCTCAATCGGGATATCGCTGCCGGTTTCGAAAAACATGTCGTCCATCAGGGGCGCATAGTCCGGTTCCTCGATTTGCGAGGACAACTGCATCGCGCGCGACGTCAATCCAATCTTCCGGCCGCAGATCCGATGGCCGTCGGCAAGTTCCATTTTCACCCATTCACGTTGAATGGCATAACCATCCTGCACCGTCATGCCGGGCTGTTCCTTCGAGAAATGACGCAATTGCGTCCGATTCTTACGCGCCTCGTACAGCCGTTGGGCGAGCGCAGCGATGGCTTCTTTGGACAACATGCGATTGTCTCTCAAGGTTTTGGGAAACGTGCGTGCAGGTTATTATGCTTCAGCGTCCCGGACTCGCTGAACTCGTTGATTTCCAGCGACAGCGCCAACCCACGCTCCGCGTACGCTTGTGCGAAATGCGCCTTCATGATGTCGAACAAACCGGTGGTCGTCGCCTGTTTGGCAGCATCGCTACGGCCGGCGCCGATCTTCAAGACCGCGTGAACGAACGCCGCGTCGCTCAACGTGCCGTCGGCGATGCAATACTCATCGCAAGGGATGGCGCGTACCCGCACACCGCCCGGAGGAAACACCGGTAATTCGCCGATCTTGAGCGTTGCCATGAATTGCGCGAGCTTGCGGCACAAATCGCTGAACTCACCGCTGGCGCGCAGGTTCCCGCTGTATTCGAGCGTCATGTGCGACATGCATCGATATCCATGCTCGCGACGGTGCAGCCGACTGAAAAAATGGGGATGGGACGATAATGCTGAACCATCCCGCGACCTCGCGCAGCGGCGGCGATCGCTATGAACGCACGGATTTCGAATCCTCCTTGTCCGGCATCTCGATAGGTTGCCTCGTCGGAGTAGGACAACAGGGCCTCTCTGTCGTTGCTCGTCCAGGCCCGGAGGAATTCGCGATCCCAGGCCTCGTTGATTTTTCCCGAATCAGGCGTCGCCGGCCAATGCGAGATTCCACCCGCTCCCACCAAGGCGATACGTTGTGGAACCGCATCCGCCGCGCGGCGGATAGCCTCGCCGAAAGCCCATGCGCGATGCAGTGGAGTCAACGGCGGTCCCTGGCAGTTGATGTTCATCGGAATCACCGGCAGATCGTATTGCGGCGTCAAAAAGTGCAGAGGCACCATGATTCCATGGTCGAATTTCCATTCCTCGCAATACGCCACATCGACCGTCTGCATCATTTCACGGATCAGCCGCCTGGAAAGCTCGGCATCGCCGGGAACCTTGCGCCGGGCGATCCCCAGCCATTCGGGGTCTTCGATCGGTCCTTCATAGTCGTTCGCCATGCCCACGGCGAAAGCCGGCATGTTGTTCATGAAGAAATTGGCGAAATGTTCCGCCGATACGATCATCAAGGCATCCGGACGAGCCGCCGCCAAGCGCTCGCCCATCCGGCGATACGCGCCGTGAAACTCTTGCACGACCGCCGCATCGGCCATGTGCGCACGGCCGGTGATGCCGGGGGCATGACTCGCGATTCCGGCGAAGACCAAGCTCATACGTTGGCCACTTTTTCATCCAACCGCGTGGTCATGGCATAGAGGCCCGCGCGTACCGGGCCGTATCTGCGGACCCCCTCGCGCATGGCGCCGATGTAAGCGCTCCACTCCATACCGAGCAAGGCAGCGTAGTGCATCAGCAATTGACCGTTCGCCCCCAACACGTAGATCAACCCGATGTCGCCGGCGACGATCGCGTCCCGTTCCTCGGCAGTGAGCTGATAGCCGGCGAGGACGGCGGCGCGATCGGCCAGAAATCGCCGCTGTAAGTTTGGATCACGATTGATATCGAACAGAAATTTCTGCAGTTGATACAGGCTCATGGTCAGGCTCCCCAGTGCGGAATGTGATGCGATCCCAAGCTGACACAGACGTTTTTGGGTTCGAGAAAGACTTCGTAGCTCCAGGTACCGCCCTCGCGCCCGGTGCCCGATGCCTTGGTACCCCCGAACGGCTGGCGCAGATCTCGCACGTTCTGGCTGTTGACGAAACACATCCCCGCCTCGATCGCCGCGGCCACCCGATGCGCACGTCCTAGATTCTCGGTCCACACGTAACTACTCAAGCCATACGATATGTCATTCGCCTGACGAATTGCGTCAGCCTCGTCCTCGAAGGGAATGAGACAGGCAACCGGCCCAAATATCTCCTCTTGAGCGATCCGCATGCGGTTATCCACGTCGGCGAACACCGTCGGCTTCACGAAGTTTCCGTGCTTGAGGGCGCCCCGGAGATCCGGCGGATCGAGTCCGCCGCATAACAGGGTGGCGCCCTCCGTGGACCCAAGTTCGATGTACCGACGCACCTTGGCCAGATGCTCAGGGCTTATCATCGGACCGACATCGATCTTGTCGTCGAGCGGATCGCCGACGCTGATCCGTTTCGCCCGCGCCGCGAATTTTTCGATGAAATCCGCGTAAATGGATTGCTGTATCAGGATGCGCGAGCCTGCAGTACAACGCTCTCCATTGTTCGAGAAAATCATGAATACTGCCGCATCCAGCGCGCGGTTCAAATCCGCGTCGTCGAAAATCACAAACGGGCTCTTGCCGCCGAGTTCCATCGAGAATTTCTTCAAGCCGGCAGCCTTGACGATGCGATTCCCCGTCGCAGTTGAGCCGGTGAACGAAATCGCGCGAACGTCGGGATGCCGGCACAGCGCCTCACCGGCCTCCGCGCCGTAGCCGTGGACGACGTTGAGCACACCCGCGGGGATTCCCGCCTCCATCGCCAAATCTCCGAGTCGCGAGGCGGTCAACGGCGAGAGCTCGCTCATTTTCAATACCGCGGTGTTGCCAAACGCCAGCGCCGGCGCCACTTTCCACGTCGACGTCATGAACGGGACGTTCCACGGCGACACCAGAGCGCACACGCCGACGGGGTGAAACAACGTATAATTCAGATGCGTCGGCGTCGGATAGGTGTGGCCGTCGACCCGCACGCACATCTCGGCGAAGTAATAAAAATTGTCCGCGGACCGCGGCACGAGTTGTTTTGCCGTTTGGGCGATCGGCTGACCGGTGTCCCGTGTTTCGGTCTGCGCGATGTCAGGAACGTGCCTCGCGATCAAATCACCGAGCTTGCGCAGAAGGGCCGCGCGCTTAGGTGAGGGTGTGGTTGCCCATCGCGGGAAAGCCGACTTCGCGGCAGCGACGGCGGCCTCGATCTCTTTCGCACCCCCGCGCGCAACCTCCGCCAAGATCTCTTGGGTCGCCGGGTTGATGGTTTCGAAGTAGTCCGCACTTTTCACGGACGCGCCGTTTATCAAATGTTGAATTTGCATGCCGTTCCTTGTCAGCGACCGAACACGGCGTCGGCCGCGATGGTATTGACGAGCCGGCCGAGGCCGTCGATTTCACAAGCGACTTCGTCGCCGGGCATCACATTGGCCACGCCTTCCGGCGTACCCGTCAGAATCACGTCGCCCGGCGTCAGCGTCATGAACGAACTCAAGTATTCGATCAAGTACGGAATATCAAAGATGAGGTCCCGGGTATTGCCCTGCTGCGTCAGTTTACCGTTGACGAACGTCCGCAATGCCAAGTTCGAGGGATCCGCGACATCCGATGCGTCCACGAACCACGGTCCCAGCACTGTTCCCCCGTCGCGGTTCTTGACGCGCAGATTGGGCCGATACCAATTCTCGAGGTAATCGCGAACGGCGTAGTCGTTGGCGATGCAGTATCCCGCCACGTGCTGCATGGCGGTGGCACGGGCGACATTCTTGGCGTGACGGCCGATGATCACCGCCAGCTCGCATTCGTAGTGCATGAACTTGACGCCGGACGGTCGGCGGGTCGCCCCGCGATGACCGATCAGCGAACCCGGACCCTTGAGAAAGACAAGGGGCTCCTCTTGCGCATTGAAGGCCAGTTCTTTCGCGTGGTTGGCATAATTCAGGCCGAGCGCAATGATCGTTCCGGCCTCGAACGGGGGCAGCCAAACCACGTCGGTTTCGGATACGAGACGCCCGTCCTCGAGACGCAAACCTGCCGTGCCGGCACGCGGAGTCGCGCTATGGATGGCGCCTGAAAAGGCAACGCGTGCCCGCATCACGGGGCCGCCACGAAGCGATTGGACAGCGTACCTAAGCCATCGACCACAATGCTGACGCTCTGCCCGGCGCGAACTCGCGGACAAGGACGGGCCACGCCCATCGCCAGTACGTCGCCGGGCGCAAGGGTCATGAATTCCGTGACATCGGCCAGCAGACTTGCCGTGGAGCGTACCAACTCTGCCGTCCTCGCTGCCTGAACCAGCACGCCGTCCACGTAGGTACGAATAGTCATCGCATCGGGGTCTGCGACCACGCCGCGCGCAACTACGGCGGGTCCCAGCGGACAGAACCCGTCGCGTGCCTTGAGCCGAATGGACGGGCGATAGAAAGTGTCGTGCGGAACGCTCACGTCATTGACGATGAGATAACCGGCGACGTAATCGAGCGCCTCCATGGTTGAAACGTTGCACGCCGGCCGGCCAATGACGAGACCGAGGCATGCGCCTACTTCCAGTTCCGTCACCCCCGCTGGAATTTCGACCGCGCTTCCGGATACGGTCAGGGTATTGCGCGGCTTGATGTAAAGCACTGGCGCTCGCGGCGCCGCGTTGTACGGCGGCTGCACGGCTTTCGGTCCCAGTTCGGCAAGCGCACTCGAATGGTTGAGCAACACGCCGTAAACGGCGCCGCTCAAGCGAAAAGGTGCAATCTCGAACGGAATCGTGCATGGCGCCGACAAGTATCTTCCCCTCCTCACGAATAGTCACTAATATATTAGTAATCGTTCCACTTATCGCACAGTGTGTCAAGAATGCTCCGCAAACCCTGCACCGCGGCGCCGCTGAAGCGCCGGAATCTGCCTCTCCTGATTCTGCAGGCACGTGAGCAAGTGATTGCGCATTTCCGGCCGCTGCTCAATGCCAACGGCATCACGGAGCAGCAATGGCGCATCGTGCGGCTGCTGCTCGAGACAGGCCCGCTGGAGCCGAACCAGATCGGTGAGCGGTGCCGCCTGTCGAGCCCCAGTCTCGCGGGAGTGTTGGCGAGAATGGAACAAATGGGCTTCGTGCGACGCAAGCGCCTGCCTAATGACCAGCGCCGCGTTCGCATTTCCCTGACACCCCGAAGCCGCGCACTCGCGGCCCGCATGGCGCCGAGTATCGAGGCCGTCTATGCTCACATCGAGGAATTGCTCGGCCAGGCCTTTTCGCGAGAGTTCTATCGGATGTTGGATGATTTCATCAGCAAGCTGCAACCGCAGGATCAGCGGAGCGCACTCACAAGTGTCTGAGTCGAGGTGCCTGATTCTCATTCCACGGGCGGCGCGATGATGCGATCGCAGGACACCGCGAACTCGCACGCCGAATGCGCTTACTCGGCGTCGACACGATGGTCGTATTCGATACCCATTGGTTGGTCAACACCGGGTATCACGGTGCATCACGCACAGAAGGGCCACATGCGTTGGAGCGTCTGATCACGAAGCCGGAAGAAATGCCAAAGCGCCGTTGCGTGCAAAGAAGCGATGCACTTCATACGCGCTAAGGTCGCGCGGGAATCGACGCCAGCCCAAGTAACTGAATAAGAGGTTGCTCATTGCGGCCCCCACGGAGATTACGCAATTGAGCCTACCGACCGGGGCAGCATGCCGGCCGTCGATCCGCCATTGAGGTCAGGCGCGTGGGATGTCGCGTTGTGGCGCAATCCACATAGGCGATCGATGTTGAGTAGCATCACCGTCTTGCCGTCTAAAGTGACCAAACCGCTCACGCAGTTCGCATCGGGGGATCCTCCCACGTCGGGTGTCGCCATGATGGCGTCCGCCGCGACATTGTGGACATCTGATACACCATCTACGCAAATGCCGACGATCTTCTCGCCGAGTTCGTTCTGCACCTTTAACACGATGACCACCGTGGAAGCGTCAACGAGCCTGGCTTCGAGGCCGAAGCGCGCCCGAAGATCCACCACGGGGATGATCGCCCCCCGGAGGTTCATCACGCCCTTCACGTCGGGTGGTGATTCGGGCATTTGAGTAACGGCGGACCATCCTCGAATTTCCTGGACGCGCAGAATTTCGACGCCGTACTCCTCATTGGCGCAGATGAACGTCAGGTACTGTGTGCTCAAGGTCTCTAAGGGTCCCTTGGACACAGGCGCGATGGGCTTAGCAGTTATTGGCATCATGTATGACCGTGTTTGCGAAGATGAATGACCGTACTCACGGCCGGTACTCAGAAGTGTTTCCACTCGGAAACACCAGACGCATCGCCGTTCGCGGCCTTGCGCACGGCAGGTTTTCCGGCAGCGACACGGGGGGTTGACGTAGCCGCGGACTTAACCCTGCCAGGCTTCGCCCACGGACGCTTCTCCGATCGACGTTCCGCCGGCGCCGCCGCAGTTGTCCTTGTTTGCATCGCGCCCGCTGTCACGGCGCCTGACCCCTCGCCGACACGGTAGTGTTTGATTAGATCATTCAATGCCTGTGCCTGATCGACAATCGATTGGCTAGCCGCTGCGGCCTGCTCGACAAGCGCGGCATTTTGCTGCGTAACCTCATCCATCTGCATCACGGCTTTGCCGACCTGCTCTATCCCTGAGGACTGCTCGTCACTGGCCGCCGCAATTTCCGACACGATATCGGTGACTTTCTTCACGGAAGCGACAATATCCTCCAGTGCTTTGCCCGACTCATCCACCAGCTTGCTGCCCTCCTCGACCTTGGCGACACTGTCCTGGATCAAGCCTTTGATCTCTTTGGCCGCCGTTGCACTGCGTCCGGCGAGGTTGCGCACTTCGCTCGCGACCACCGCAAAGCCGCGGCCTTGTTCGCCGGCCCGAGCCGCTTCGACCGCCGCATTCAAGGCAAGCAGGTTCGTCTGGAAGGCGATTTCGTCGATGACACCAATGATATCGGCGATCTTTTTCGATGACGTATTGATCTGGCGCATCGCGGTGACGGCCGATCCGACAATGCCTCCACCCTTTTCGGCCTGGTGCCGCGCGGCGACCGCGAGTTGCTTGGCTTGACCGGCATTGTCGGCCGTCTGTTTGACGGAGGAGGTCATCTCCTCCATCGAGGAGGCTGTCTCCTCCAAGCTCGACGCCTGCTGTTCGGTGCGCTGCGAGAGGTCCGTATTGCCGCGGGAAATTTCCTCCGCACCGGATTGAACCTGGAGCGTGGCGGTTTTGACGCTCTTGATCAACGTCATCGTCGCCTCGAGTAGTGTATTGATACCCTGGCACAGCGCTTGTATCTCGCCCGTCTTACCGTGCGTCGGTATGCGTGCCAGCAGATCGCCCTCGGTCGCCGATTTCACGACCCCTTGAGTTTCCTGGACGGCCGCTTGGAGCTGTTGTGACATCAATACTTGCTGAGTCACATCGGTTGCAAATTTGACGACCTTTAGTGGCTTTCCCTTCGGATCTAAGATCGGATTGTAGGAGGCTTGAATCCAGACCTCCTTCCCGCCCTTGCCGATGCGTAAGTATTGCGCGGTGTCGTACTCGCCGCGGCCGAGTTTGGCCCAGAAAGCACGGTAGTCGGGGGACTCGCGAAGCGCGGGCGGCACGAACATACTGTGGTGTTTGCCTTTGACCTCCTCCAAAGTGTAGCCGAGCGCTTGAAGGAAATTGGCGTTAGCCGTGAGGATGGTGCCATCGAGACCGAATTCGATCGTCGCCTGTGACTTGCCGATGGCGGCTATCGTCGCCAATTGCTCGCGATGGGCCGTCACATCGCCCCACTCGAGCATGGTCCCTACGTAACGTCCTTCCGAGTCCATATTGGCGTGAATATTGAGTTCGAACGTCAAGGGCCCGACTTGGATTTGGGCACGATGCGGCAATCGCGAGGCATCCGCGAGCATGCGTCGCTGGTGCGACGGATCCTTGTGAAACACATCGATACAGACGCCCATCATATTGTTCGGGTCAAATCCCGGCCAGAGATTGCGAAAATGCTCAGCATTCTTTGCGAGTAGCTTTCGAGTCGTCTCATTGGTATACGTCACCTTGAGGTCACGATCGACGAACATCACGGCGCCCGAGACCCGCTCTAGGGCCGATACCTGTAACGACGTTAGTGCTGATTGGGGTGCGGCAGGAGGCGGGTTCTTTTTATCAAAAAACATGAGTGTTACCTTGGTTTCGGAGACGGAGTTGAGGGATAAGAGCTATTCGACGCGCGCAGATCGAGAATCCGCCAGTCAGTGGCTGCTGATGGGGGATGTACACAATTGAACATCGCGCGGGACAGGATGGCCGCGGCACTATGTCCTCACAGGTTGCCCAACGATGTACTGGCCCGGACGCTCTGGTCGCTCTCCGCAGACGTCCGGAATGACTCACCAGCAATGTCCATATCAGGGCTTTCTCTAATCGCCTAACTGTGCGAATCCCTAGATCGGCCATTAGATCAAATGCTTGAGGCGCCCAATGTGAACGGCGTCGCTTTCCTAAGTCGGCGTCGCCATAGGTCGAGTAGCCCGCTACTTTGCACGCGTTCGGACGTGGCTGCCCGAACCCCCGAGTGCTTCATCCCTATCCCGACGCGCGCTTTCGCGCCACCTACTCAAGGCAGGAGCCTGCCCCGAACCGATATCTCCAGGAAAGTGACCGTGCCCCCATGGATGCTCAAGGTGATAGAGTGGATCACTGTTGCCCGTTTCATGGCCGACCCACCGGTCATTTTCAGCGCGCACGTCCGGCACGGCCGGATAACCGGCTTCAGGCCTGAAGGCGGACGGTGCACGCGAGGGCGGCACTGCCGAAGGGCCATGCGCCGGTATGTAATCCCCCGCCGACGCCGTGTCCTGCACCGTGCCCGCCGCCGGAGGGATGCTGTGCCAATGTGCTGGCAGACAGCACCGCGCCGCTGCAAAGAGTCCGCTGAGTATCACGGCGCTCATTTAGAATCGCCGTTGCCCCGTTAGCGAATTACTTGGCGGACGCTTTGCCGGCCGCGGCGACTAACTCATGCACCTTGACCATCGCCTTGTCTGCCGCCGCCTTGGCGCAGATATCATCGCTCGGCGTCGAATCCGGATATTGACGACTGATTTCCTTGCACGCGGCCATGGCGGCGTCACGGACGCGCTTCTCGAGTTGGATAGGGCCGTAGTGAGAGGCGAGATCCAAGTCATCGATTTTAACACCATAACTGACCGATACATCGAGAATCGGAGCGCCGCTGGTTTCGCTGCGACCAACAATTTTTGTATTGAGGATTCGCGTCGCTTGAACGGTGATCTCTTGAAGGCTCTGAGCAACGGCAATGCTACTCACGAATGCGATCGCTGCGACTGTAAGTCCCTTAAGATTGAAAGTCATTGCGCTGCTCCTGTGCATATGCGATTACGGGCCTGTTTACCTCGCGCATGACAATAGATCTTCGTTACGCATAGCGCTATTCGGAATTTGCGTTGCAGCCGACGGAAAACGCTTAGGAATCGCAGGGCAGGACCGTCAATCGCCTGAATCGCCGGGCGGGCTGCGACGCCAAGCAGCCACACTGTGCCCTGCGACCGATGCTCGATTATTTGGGCGAGACTGCGCTGATTCATCGCTATCAGCATCGGGGGCTAGTAGCCAAACCGCGCCTGGGGCGCCACCAGCCATTTTCAGGACACGACGGTCTTTGCGGGCCACGACCGCAATTTCGCCATGGCAGGCCTGTATGCCTTCATCGGGTTGCTTCACGTGCTGGGTTGGGGCCTGGAAAAGCAGTTGAACGCGTGGAAGGCGCAGACCGAAAGCTTCAAAGCTACGGCCGAGCAGATCGAGGGGCACGCCAAGGCCCAGTATGAAAAGAATCTCGAAATACTGCGCGCCAAACAAACGGAAGCATGGGAATACTTCCACAAGCTGAAAGGCGCTAATGAGAGCGCATGGGCGCAGTTCAAGGCTCACATGGATAAAGCCGGGGGAGAGGTTAAGGACGCCGTCAGAATAGGCAAGAGTTCAGGTTCGCGATGTTCCGGCCTATTCCGGCAGTAGTGGCAGTTCAATGTTCACACGTAAACCACCGCCGGGCACATTCGACGCCACGATCGAGCCACCATGGCTCTCGACCACGCGCTTGGCAATCGCCAACCCTAAGCCGCTGCCCTCCTTGCGCGCATGCGTTGAACTGCGGAAAAACGGATCGAAGATATTTTCGATATCGGATTCTGGAACGCCCGTTCCGAAGTCCCGTACGGATATGACGGCGACGCGGGCTCCGGAACCCAGCGCCGTCCCCACTTCCACGGTGCCGCCGCGATGGCTGTACTTGATGGCATTACGAACCACATTTTCGACAGCGCGCCGCAGCAGCGCAACATTTCCACGGACGACGCCATCGATCTCGGATTCCACGTGAATAAACCGTCCGTTTGCGTTGGCCTCGAAACGCGCATCATCAACGATGTCGGATAGCAATTCGCGCAGTTCAATCTCCTCGTTCAACTGGTTGTCGACATCCGCCTGTAGGCGCGAGAGAGCCAACAGTTCGCCAATCAACTTATCAATGCGAACTGATTCCCGTTGAATACGTTCCATTAGAGCCTGCGCCTGATCGGGCTGCTGGTTAGCCAAGCCGATGGCCGCCTGAATCCGGGCCATCGGGGACCGCATTTCGTGTGAAACATCTTTAAACAGCTGGCGCTGCGCGACTATGAGCGTACGCAAGCGCGAAATCATGCGATCGAACTCAACACCCAGATCCTTTAGTTCATCATTCCCCGGCCCCATCCTGTCGGCAATGCGAACGTCGAGGTTTCCATTT
>Ga0209517_10006302_pt1 | contig 14707 bp, 14 predicted proteins | sample PeaSoiMetSII2010_FD_187695 | JGI IMG/M metagenome (GOLD analysis project Ga0209517, IMG submission 187695) | Peat soil microbial communities from Weissenstadt, Germany - SII-2010 (SPAdes) (version 2) | ecosystem: Environmental > Terrestrial > Soil > Wetlands > Peat | place: Germany... | reverse complement strand
GGAGGCGGCGGGGCCGGGTCTGCCCGCGGCGAGCCGCCCCACCTTGGTGATCCGGGCCCAGCCCTATGAACCGCCGCCGCCGGTGGAGTACGCCGCCGGCTGGGCGGTGGTCACCTTTCCGGAGCGGCGCACCACCTTCCTCGGCCGCCACAAGAGCCTCAATTACCTATTTTACCTGACGGCCCGGCAGTACGCCCTGGAACGGGGGGCCAGGGAGGCCCTCATCCTGGAGGCCGACGGCCTGCTCTCCGAAGGCGCCGCCACCAGCCTGCTCTATCTCAGGCGAGGGGTCTATTACACCCCGGCCGCGGCCAGCGCCTTGCCCGGGGTCACCCTGGCTGTTTTAACCCTGGCCCTGGCCCGACTGGGTCTGTTACTGGAAGTGGTCCCCACCGATCCTACCCGGTTGCGCCAGGCCGAGGGCGTCTGGCTGGCCAACGCCCTCCTGGGCCTGATGCCGGTGGCCTCCATCGACGGGCAAGAGATTGCCATCTCCGAAAAGACCGATTTTCTGCAGGAACTCCTCTGGGCCGAAGCCCGACGGTGAAGCTGCTTCGGCGCTCCTGAACGCCTAACCTAAAAAAGAAGCCGAGGGGAACTACGCCGGATGCGCTTAATTCCCCCTCACCCTAACCCTCTCCCCCATCGGGGGAGAGGGGATAAAGATACAATCTGATCGACGCTCGCAGTAAACCTGGGGGAACCGGCTTTTTGCTCCCTCAACCCCGCGCTTGCGGGGGGAGAGGGCTGGGGTGAGGGGTGGCTTTTGAAAACGTTCCTATAGAGAGTCTAACAAAAGTCAGGTTAAACCGGTTAAGTCATCTCTTTCCCCTCCCCACGGGGGGAGGGGGCGTCAGTCGTTGGTAACTATTGGATAATGCTTAACTACTTTTACCACCCCCTCCCGGTGTCGCCCCCTCAAGGGGGAGGGAACAAGTCAATGACGTTGATTTAGCTATTGAATATGAATTTTGCAAGAGGCTCTATAATTATGAAATCATGTAATTACTGCCGCGTGGTTAACCAAACCGTGTCTTTACCCTATTGCCAATGCCTGGCGCAACTGGGCTTGAACTTTGAACTTTGAACCTTGAATTTGAGACCTCTGCGAAAACCAACTTTGTCATCCTGAGCGAAGCGAAGGATCTAGTATTTCCTTAATATTTATAAGATTCTTCGGTCGCTTCGCTCCCTCAGAATGACAAAAATGTGGACTTTCGCAGAGGTCTCAACCTTGAACTCCTCTCAACCTCCCGTCAGGACCTGGCGCAACCGGGCCGCGGTCTTTTCCAGATTCCCGGGCCGGTAGCTCTTTTGGGGAAAGAGGTGCAGGCCGTCCTGGAAATAGCGCGGGATGACGTGGAGGTGGGCGTGCGGCACCGCCTGGCCGGCGGCTTCGAAATTATTCATGCCGATATTGAAGCCCTGGGCCTCAAGGGTGGTCCTTAGGGCCTGGGCCACCCGGCGGCTCACCATCCCCATCTCCCGCCAGAGGTCGTCGGGCAGCTCCAGCAGCGTGGGATAATGCTCCTTGGGAATGACCAGGGTGTGGCCATAGTGCACCGGGGCGATATCGAGGAAGGCCAGGACCCCGGGGGTCTCCAGGACCGCCGCCGCCGGGGCCTGGCCGGAGGCGATCCGGCAGAAGATGCAGTTTATCATGAGTTCCTCTGTGTTTTGAGTTGTAGGGGCGACCCGCTGGGTCGCCCGGTTTCGAGTTTTTATTTTAGTTTTAACTCAAGTTTCGCACCAAGTATTAATGGGAGTGGAAAGAGATTAAATTTCCCCTCACCCTAGCCCTCTCCCCCTCGAGTGGGAGAGGAGATAAGAATGGAACCTTTTCATGCCTCCGTTAATAACTGACTACACAGGCCAGAGGCCTATGCTACCAAATCCAGGTAGCATAGGCGTCCCGCCTGTGAAAATGTAGGGTGGGCACTGCCCACCAATTCCTCAGAAAAGAACCGCCTAAGTGAATAGTATTGGCGCGAATCCCTAATCCCTAATCCCTAATCCCTTCCCTCACCTTTTTTTGGCTTTCCCGGCGCAGTTCCAGACCAAGGCGCACCAGGGCGGCTTCCAGGTCGGCGAAGTCATGGCCGGGCAGCGCCTGGGCCTGCCAGTGGCGCTCCAGCTTCTCCAGGGCCTCGCCGGGGCTGAGCCCCCGGGGCGTCAGCCCCGATGCGGCGGCGGCGGCCTGGGCCAAAGGGCTCAGGGGCGGCGCCGCCTTGACCCAGACCCCCCGCAATTCCCGGAGAAAGATGTTGACCGTGGCAGGGCCGATCCCCGGGGCCAGTTCCATGATCCGCTGCTCCAGGTCCGCAGGGTCCGCCGCCACCTCGTGCAGGCGCTCCAGGGACCCTTGATAGCGCTCTTGCAAAGCCCCCATCACCTGGAGCAGCTTGGTGGCCGTCTTGAAGTCATAGCGGGCATAGCCGCCCTGGTCCAGGAGGGCCACCAGTCCGTCCCAGCCCCGGGCCAGAATGGCCTGGGGTGAGGTGACCCCGGCCGCCGCGAAGACCCGGAAGGTACGGGCGGCCAGGAGGCCGGAGATGCGGGCGCCGTAGAAGATGGCCGCCAGAAACCACTGCTGCCGCGCCTCGGCGCCGGAGGAAACCTCCAGGCCCAATTCCCCGGCGAAGCGGCCTTTGAACCTGGTTAGTAAGGCCGCCATGACTTCCATGAGCCACGCCCCCGCACTTTTAAGGTATTGTCATTATAGCCGAAACATAGTAACTTGAACCGACCCTGGCAATGGCTGTGCTCAAGTCCTTGAAAGCCCCAGGAATCGCCCGGGCGGCTGGCTTCCAGCCGCGGGTTGGCGCCGGGTCCAGGCCGCCCGCAGCGAGAAGATTCTCCTAAAACCAAGCATGGGAAGATGACTCTCCGAGACATCAAAGCAGCCAGAGAGCGGATTAAAGGGGTGGTGCTGCACACCCCGCTGATTTATTCCCACACCTTGAGCCGGGGAAGCGGCCGGGAGGTCTATCTCAAGCTGGAGAATCTCCAGACCACCGGCTCCTTCAAGCTGCGGGGGGCGATGAACCGCCTCTCCCTCCTGAAGGAACGGGGCGAAGGAGCTGGGAGGGTGGTGGCCGCCTCCGCGGGCAACCATGGCCAGGGGGTGGCCTTCGCCGCGGCCCAGCTGGGAATCCCAGCCACCATCATCATGCCCCAGGGGGCCTCCATTTCCAAACAGATGGCCACCCAGGGATACGGGGCCCAGGTCATCCTGTCCGGCCAGGACGTCTCAGAGTCCCTGGAGAAGGCCAGGGCCATGGAGGCCGCGGGTTATAGCCTCATCCATCCCTATGATGACCCGGAAGTGATGGCCGGCCAGGGGACCCTGGGGCTGGAGATCCTGGAGGACCTGCCGGAGGTGGACACCGTGGTGCTGCCGGTGGGGGGCGGCGGTCTGGCGGCGGGCGTCGCCCTGGCCTTGAGCGAATCTCGGCCAGGGGTCCGGATCATCGGGGCGCAGACCGCGCAGGTGCCTTCCCTGGCGGCGGCCTTCCTGCACGGGGCCCCGGCGGCGGTGCCGGCCCTGCCCACCCTGGCCGATGGCATCCGGGTGCCCCTCACCGGCAGCCAGCCCTATCCCTTCCTCTTCAAGTACCTGAAAGACCTGGTATTGGTAGAAGAGCAGGAAATCGCCCAGGCCTTGCTGCTGCTCTTGGAAAGCAAAAAGGTGCTGGCCGAAGGGGCCGGGGCCGTGGCCACCGCGGCCTTCCTGGGACAACTGGCCTCCCGCCCCCTGGGCCGGCGGGTGGTCCTGCTGGTGAGCGGCGGCAATATTGACATCCCCCTGCTGGAGCGGGTGCTGACCCGGGCCCTTCTGGAGAACCGCCGCCTCCTGACCTTGCGGGTGGCATTGGAAGATTATCCCGGGTCTCTGGGGCGCCTCACCACCCTCCTGGGGCAAACCGGGGCCAATATCCTCCACCTGTTCCATGACCGCCTGGCCCGGGAATTGCCCCTGGACCATACCCGGGTGCAGCTGAATTTGGAGACCCGGAACCCGGAACATGGCCAGGCAGTGCTTCAGGCCCTCCAGGAAGCGGGCTACCAGGTGGAAGAACAGGCTTAACCGGCGGTTTTACAGCCGAAAACGGAAAACGGGCCCTTTATGAGCATTGCCTTGCGCATCAAGTCGGCGATGGAGAGCTCCTCCTGGATCCGGAGGATGTTCGAAGAGGGCGGGGAGCTTAAGGCGCGGCTGGGCGCGGATCAGGTCTTCGATTTCACCCTGGGCAATCCAGACCTGGAGCCGCCCCGCCGGTTCAAAGAGGAACTGGTGGCCGCGGCGCAAGACCCCCGCCCCGGTCTCCACGGCTATATGCCCAACGCCGGGTCGCCGGAGACCCGCCAGGCCCTGGCCGCCCACCTGGGCAGGGTCCATCAACTAGAATTCCGGGCCGACGACCTGATCCTCACCTGCGGTGCCGCCGGGGCCCTCAACGTCATCTTCAAGGCCATCCTGGACCCCGGGGATGAGGTGATCGTGTTTGCCCCCTATTTCGTGGAATATCTGGCCTACGCCGACAACCACGGGGGCGTGGCCCGGGTGGCGGAAACCACGGCGAACTTCCAACTTGACCTGAAGCGCCTGGCCGCGGTCTTGAGCCCCAGGACCCGGGCGGTGATGATCAATTCCCCCAACAATCCCAGCGGCCAGGTCTATGAGGCCGCGGCCCTGCTGGATCTGGGCCAACTGCTGGGGCGGCACGCGGCAGCCTGCGGCCGGCCGGTCTATCTGGTGGCGGATGAGCCTTACCGCCGCATCGTTTACGATGGACTTGAGGTCCCCAGCGTCTTCGCGGCCTACCCCGACACCCTGCTGGCCACCTCCTTTTCCAAGGATCTCTCCATCCCCGGGGAGCGCCTGGGCTATGTGGCGGTGAGCCCCCGGACCGCGGGGCGCCTGGAGTTGGCGGGCGGCCTGGTGCTGGCCAACCGCATCCTGGGATTTGTCAACGCCCCGGCCCTGATACAACGAGTGGTGGCCCCCTTGACGGAAGTTTGGGTGGATATTGCCCCTTATGCCCGGCGCCGGGAGATTTTTTGCCGGGTGCTGGAGCAGGCCGGCTATGAATTTTTCAGACCCAAAGGGGCCTTCTATCTCTTCCCCAAGGCCCCGGGAGGCGACGACCTGGCCTTCGTGGCCCTCCTGAAGGAGGAGAACATCCTGGCGGTGCCGGGCCGGGGCTTCGGCCGGCCCGGCCATTTCCGCCTCGCCTTTTGCGCCCCGGAAACGGTGATCGAAAAGGCCGCCCCCGGCTTCGCCCGCGCCCGAGAGCGGGCAGGTTAGAAATTAGGGATTAGGGGTTAGAAACGGAATCTTTCCTTTGAACTGATCCCTTCGATAACTGGCATATGGCAAAACGCCCTCCATTGTCCCGGCCGCTGGCCGTCCAGAAGGTGCTCCAGGACTTGCTTTCGCCCGGGGACCGGGATGGCCTGGAGTTGCGCCAGCGCATCCGCCAGGTCTGGGAGAGGGCGGCGCCCGCTCCCCTCAGGGAAAACGCCCGCCTGGTGGACCTCCGGCGGCGGGAGCTCTGGGTGGAAGTGCCGGACGGCGTTTGGGGCCAGGAACTGCAATTTCTGAAACCCAGAATCCTCGAGGAACTGGCCAGGGTCCTGGGGCCCGGCCGGGTCCGGGACCTGCGTATCCGGGTGGGAGACTTTAAAGACGGAGATTAGCGATTAAGGGCCATGGCCCGCAGACTGGCCTGGCGCGACAGGCCCTGGCGCCGCCCGGCGGTGATTAGCCGCGATCCTGGTTTCAGTGGCGCCCTGGAAGCAAAAGAGCACCGCTCCTTCGTCCCGGTAACAGGCGCTTTCCAGCCATGCCGGCCCCAGCAGTTTGGCGGCGAATTCCCGCATATCCTGGAGGTTGATAATGTGGGAGGCGATGAGCCAGAGCCGCTTCGGCGGCCGCCCCTGGGACTCCGGTTGCAGCCCGGTCTCGGCGCATGACTTGCCGATGCAGAGGCGCGCCGGGCGGTCGCGGTAATAATAGGCAAAGGGCCATTGGGCAAAGTAATAGACGTAGACCTCGTCCCGGGGCTGAAGTTTCTGCTGCAGGCAGGCTACCAGGGGGCTGATCTCCTCCCGGTTCATCATCGGGTGGAGATTTTCCTGGAAGTTTTTCCAGGGGTTGAGTGAGAGGATCAGGGCCGCGGTCAACCCCGCGGCCAGCCAGCGGCGCCGCCCTTGCCCCAGGTGGGAGAGCGCCAGGCAGGCCCCGGCGGCCAGCACCAGATAGAGCAGGGGCGCGGTGAACAGCATCAGCCGGTTGCCGCCGTAGTCACCCATAAAGGGGTAGCGGTGCAGCGCCGCGGCCCCCAGACACAGCAGGATGGGAAGGCCCCAGTAGGCCAGCGCCCGGCCGCCGCCGGCGCGCCACAGGGCGTAGGCCCCGGCCGCCAGCAGGGGCGGGCCCCAGAACATCCCCCACTCTCCCAGGAAATAGCAGAAGTAGCGGTGCAGGGCGGCCCCCAGCCAGAGGAAAAACTGACCTGGCCCAGAGAAATCGGGATAGTCCTTGGCCCAATAGGACACCAACTCCGGGTCCACGTCGTGGCGGAAGAATAGAAAATAATAGGCCCCGAAGACCAGGAGCCAGAGGCCGCCCAGGAGGGCCAGGCGGGTCCGGGCCGCGGGCAGCTCGCGCCAAAGGATGAGCCCCGCCACCGGCAGGCTGAAGACCAGGGGATGGGAAAAGCCCATTCCCAGCACCCCGGTGAGGGCCAGGGCGGCCCAGCCGCGACGGCCCTCGCTGGCGCGGAGACGTTCCGCCAGATAAAACACCAGCACCGCAAAGAAGGCGTCGCCGCTATACTGCTTCAACTCCTTGGAGTAGTAAACCATTACCGGGGAGACGGCCACCATGGCCAGGGCCAGCAAGGAGGCGGGCCGGGAGGTAAGTCTGCGGGCCAACAGCCAGATAATCAGGAGGGTGCCGACCCCGAAGGCGAAGGACAGAAACCGCAGGCCCCATTCCTGGCCTCCCAGGAGCCTGGCCGCGGCCCAGACGCCCAGGAGGTAGCAGGGCGGGGTGGAATGGCCCGCGGCCAGGGCCGCGGCCGCGGAGGATTTCAAGGCCGCCAGGGCAACCCAGGCCTCGTCGGTCCACAAGTCCCGGGCCGCCAGGTCGCTGAGGCGAAAGACCAACGCCAGGACCCAAATCAGGGCCAGGACCAATGGCGCCGCGACCGCCGGGGACCGGAGGCGCCGCCCCAGGTTAGCTAAAATGCTGGCGATACTCATCTTATTACGGTTATTATAATAAAAAAAATCGGAAAAGACATTAAGGATATTTGCGAGGTGGATGGGGGGGGGCGCTACCCACCCATACCTTCTTGGCCTGTAGCGGCGGCGCGGCCTTTTCATGATTTACGGGTGAGCCAGCAACTCATGAGCAACTGTTGGGAACCTATGGTAAGGAAAGCGAATGGGGCCCGATTTTCAGAATAGGGGAGGAGGTAAAGGGGGAGGCCCCCGGCCCCCGGCCAGCTTTAATTGGCCGCCGCCGCTTTCGCCCGGGGAGGCCATCGCTCTGGCGGCCCCGGCCAGTTGCGTGGCCCGGGAGCCCTGGGAGGCCGGGGTGCGGGTGCTGCGGGATTGGGGCTTTCGGGTGAAGTGCGGCCCGGAGGTCTTCTCCAGCCGGGCTCCGGGAAGGGAGACCGACCGGCTGTTGGCCCGGCGCTTCCAGGAGCTTTGGTGTGACCCGGAAATCAAGGCGGTCATGGGGGTGCGGGGCGGCTACGGCTCCTTGAAGCTCCTGCCCTACCTGGACCCGGCTTCCCTGGGGGCGGTCCCCAAGCGCCTGGTGGGCTTCAGCGACCTTACCAATCTCCTCTGGCACCTGCACCACTGCCTGGGCCTGGTGACCTTCCACGGCCCCACCGTGGCCCAACTGGGGGAGATGACGGAGGGCGCCCGGCAAAGCCTGTTCGACTGGCTGACGGCCCCGGGACCCCGGGCGGCCACCTTTGGGGATCTGACCGTCCTTTGCCCCGGAGTGGCCGAAGGCCCGCTGGCGGGCGGCAACCTCACCACCCTGTGCCATCTGCTGGGAACCCCGTTTGCCCCGCAACTGCGGGGCTACCTCCTCTTCCTGGAAGATCACCGCGAGGCCCTTTACCGCCTGGACCGCATGATCCACCACCTGCTGCTGGCCGGGGCCCTGGACGGGGTCAAGGGCGTGGTTCTGGGGGGCTTCAGCGACTGCGGTAGCCACGAGGGCCTGCTGGAGGTCTTCGCGACAGCCCTGGAGCCCCTGAAGGTGCCGGTATTGGCCGGCCTTCCCCTGGGCCACCAGCCGGACAACCACACCCTGCCCCTGGGAGCCCGGGCCCGCCTCGATTCCCGCACGGCCAGCCTCTCACTTGCGGCCTGAGCGCCGGCGCCCCTAAATTCCCGGGCAATCCCATGAGCCCGCCACCCTGACGCCTCCGGGGGAATTTATTTGGACCGGCGCATTGACATCGCCTTTTTGAACCTTACTTTTTTGCCATAAGACTAGATCGTCGGGAGGCAACATGGCAAAAAAAGTCTATACCTGTCAGAGTTGCGGCGCCCTGGCCGAGGAGCCGGGACACCTGTGCAACCCCAACATGGACCCCATGACCTGCGCCTTTTGCGGTGACAAGGCCCCTCACACCAAGCATTATTGCAAGGGCAAGCTGGAACAGATCAAGTATGTCTGCAGTAAATGCGGACGGCTGGCTACTTCCGAGGATTTGCTCTGCGAACCCACCACTGTGCCGTCAAAGTGACCCCGCTTTTCCTCGGTAAGTAAATGCTCTGGGGGGCGAATCGCGGCCGGATCGCCCGAAGCATCGCTACAGCCTTTGGACTCCCTGTCGCCGGATGGGTTTGACTCAGGACGATTAAGGGGCGCGGTTGGCCGTGCCCCTTTTTTAATCCTGAGAAGGAACCTCAGGTCAGGTCATGTAGGCGTGCATGCTTTGCAGGTAGTTGACGCCGAAGTAGGTGAAGATCACCGCCAGGAAGCCGAGGACCGCCAGCCAGGCGATGCGGCGGCCCTGCCAGCCCTTCAGCAGGCGGGCGTGCAGCAGGGCGGCGTAGATGAGCCAGGTGACCAAAGAGGCGTCCTCCTTGGGGTCCCAACTCCAGTACTTGCCCCAGGCGGTTTCGGCCCACACCGCTCCCGTCAGGATGCCGAAGGTGAGCAGGAAAAACCCCAAGATCGCCGCCCGGTAGATGAGCCGGTCCAACAACGGCAGGGCCGGCAGGGCCTCCCGGGGACTATAATCCTGGATCAGGTAAAGGAGGGCGGCGCCGAAGGCCACCGTCAAGGCGGCATAACCCAGAAAGCAAACAACCACGTGGATGAGGAGCCAGTTGCTCTTCAGGGCCGGCATCAGGGGCTGGATGTCGGCAGCCACCCCGCCGAAAGAGGCCTTGGCCAGGAGCAGACAGGCCGCCATGGCGACGATCGCCCCCAGCCAACCCTGCAACTGGCGGCGGAATGCCAGCAGACCCATGGCCGGCAGGCACCAGGAGAAAAATACCAGGGAATCGTAATAATTTGACAACGGCGCCTGGAAGATAACCAGGCGGAGCTTTTCCAGGAGGACCGGCGGCGGGGTAGGCCCGGCGGCCATCTGGTAAGAGGCGTACCAGCGGCCGATGAGGGCCCCGCTTTGCAGCGCCAGGCCGGCCCACAGCAACCCCCGCCCCGCCCGCTGCATCCAGGGGGAGGACCACAACTCGGCCATGACCAGGATGATGGCCACCCCCAAATAGATCAACATCGCCACGCCCAGTAACTGACTCATGATGGCGTTCCCCTCTTGAGTTCCTCCAGAAGGCGGGCCTGGCGGAGGTCAAAGTCCTCCCGGGCCCGGGGACTCGACCCCAGGAGGCGTCCCTGCCAGTCCCCCTGAGGAGATTTTTCCAGGACCAGCGCCCAACACTGGTGGGGCCGGAAGAAGGCCAGGTAAAATCCCGGCAAAAACAGAATAAAGCCCAGATAAACCCAGGGTACCCCTGGATCCCGATTCACCTCTAATCCTGAGTACATTTCGAAATTTGCCGATTCCAGGGCAAACTGGTAAGGCCCGATGGGCTCCGCCACTTCCGGATGATCTTTCAGGACCCAGAAGAATAAGGGATGCTCCGGGCCGTTTTTATAGGCTATCTGCACCGCCGGACCAAAACCTTGGAGATTGGCTTCCCCTTCGATGACCATGATTTGTCCCTGGCCGCCGGGCAGGGTCAGCCACTGGCGCAGGGGGGCCTGGAGGCTCTCCCGCCGCGGCCCCTGGAGGACCTGCAAGCGCACCTGGCCCTTAAGTTGGGTGCCGTAGTCGGCCTGGTAAAAGGTGAAACCGCCAAAGCTTACCGGTTCGTTGACCCGGCAGGTGGCCTTAAGCTCCCGGCCCCCCTGGGTAAAAGTGAGGTCGGAGCGGAATTCCTTGGGTATGCCGCCTTCCTCATAGAACTGGACCTGAAAGCGGTCCAGGCGCACCTGAAAGCCCAAGGGCTTCTCCGTTTCCCCCACCACAAAGCTCTGGGCCGCCTCCCCCTGCATCAGGCGCAGATGGCCTTCGATGCCCCAGAATTTGCCAATCAGGCCGCCGGCCAGGATAAACAGCAGGGCGGCATGCACCAGGTACGGCCCCAGGGGCCGGAAACGGCCGGTTTCATGAAAGAAGACCTCTTTTCCCGGCAGGATCTGGCGCCGGCTGCGGCCCAATTCCCGGCGCCAAATACCGGCCACCGCCTCCCGCGGGTCCGTTTCCCGGGGCCATTGGAGGCTGGCCCGCGGCGGCAGGGAGAGGATAGCCTCGCCGCTGAGGGGCGTAAATGCCCGGCGCCAGGCCCGGGGCAGGCCGCGGATCAGGCAAGCCAGGATATTCATGGCCAGGAGGGTAACGGGGCCCAGGAACCAGGGAGGGAAGATACTGAAGTAAATATAGGCCAGGCCGCTCCGCCAGATAACTGCGCCCCAGATCTCCCCGAAGCGGCTGGCATAAAACTCCGCTGGCTGATCCTGGGGCAGCACGGCGCCGAGGATGGCCACAGCCGCCAGGATCAGCAGCAGGAAGACGGTGAGGCGAATGGAGGTCAGCCAGCCCCATAGCCGGGATTTCGGCTTGGCTTGCATTTTGGTGGTGGACATGGGTTTAGGTGCAGACCTCGGAATTTCCGGCCAAGGCGGCTGGGGGATCGGGCTTCAGGGAAGATCCAGGGGAATGGAGGAAGAAACCGCTGAGGTGGTTATTATTTCAGTCTTCTTCCAGGTCCTCTTCTTCTTCGCTCAAGTAGTCTTTGTATTCCTCTTCGGTGAGGAGTTCGTCAAACTCCTGGCTGGAAGTCAACTCCACCTTGACCAGCCAGCCTTCCGACAAGGGGTCCTCATTGATGATCTCCGGCTCTTCCACCACTTCGTAATTGACTTCGAGGACCTCACCGGAGACCGGCGCCTTTACGTCACGACGGCCGTTTTTGGCCTCGACCTTGGTAAAGGACTCATCTTTGAGGAACTCCTCACCTTCTTCGGGGAGCCGGATGCCGTAAATCTCTCCCAGCTTCTCCTGGAGATAATCCGTCAGGCCGATGGTGGCCTGGGTTTCATCATCCATCCGCACCCATACATGATCCCGACCGAAGCGCAGTTCGCCGATGGCGCTCACCTCAATCCCTGATGATCTCAGCCTCCCCCGCTTTTTTGGCTTTTTTGATAGGGAGACGCTGGGAAATATAATAACCTAAAATCAATTTGGCAAGGATTTTTTGTCTGGTTGGTCACTTTGGCAGAGGCCGGGATTGTTCCTCCTCCCGGATAGCCCTGGTTTCCGTCACCGCTCCCCGCCAATATCTGCCGCGGCCGGTTTTTAACTTGACAATATCAGGGCCAGCCATTAGTTTACCCTATATTTCACAATCACAAGGGAAGGTAGCCGAAGGGAGCATGACTAATGAAGACAATAGCAAAAATCCTTTTCCCCATCGATTTTGCCGAGAACTACGATACCATTTTGCCCTGGGTCTCCACCTTCGTGGGCAAGTTCGACGCCACCCTCTATGTCCTGTTCGTCACCCAGGACCTGTCGAGCTATTCCAGCTTTTACGTGCCCCACGAAAACATCCAGAGTTTCCAGGAGGAGGCGGGGGCGGCCGCCAACAAGAAGATGGCCGCGGCGGTCAAGGATCATTTCCGGAAATTCTCCAAACTGAAGTCCATGGTTCTGATGGGTAAACCGGCCGTCAAGATCCTGGAGCTGGCCCAAAAAGAGAAAATTGATCTGATTATCATGGGCGCCCACGGCCGCAAAGGCCTGGAACGGGTCGTCTTCGGCAGCGTAGCCGACGAGGTGGTAACCGGCGCCCCCTGTCCGGTGCTCACCATTCATCCTTAGGCTCGCCAGGGCCGCAGAACCTGGTGAGGTCTGCTTCGCTGGAGTGCTTTTTAGAATAATTTAGAGACACCCCAATAGTCTGCGATGGGAAGAACCCTTACCAGACCTTCCCCGGATGGAGAGCTCTCTCCAAACAAAACCCCTGCGGCCCGGCTGGAGGGGTTTTGTTGCCCTGGCAACCCCAGATAAATCTACGGCCGAGAGCCGGCGGCGCCCCCCCCTGGCGCCTGCAGGAGGAGTGGGAAGATGGGCGAATTTTCCCAGGAATGGCTAGGCGCCCGCCTGGTGGCCGACAGTCGGGATGCCATCATCTTTGCTGATCCGGAAGGGGTTATCCGCCTCTGGAACACCGGGGCCGCGGAGTTGTTCGGCTATCAACCCTTAGAGGCCCTGGGCCGCCCCCTGGACCTGATCATCCCTGAGAACCTGAGGGAACGGCACAACCAGGGCTATCGGCAGGTTATGGCCAGCGGCGCCAGCAAATATGCCAAGGAACTCCTGGCGGTCCCGGGCCTGGCCAAGGACGGCCGCCGCCTCTCCCTGGAATTTACCATTACCTTGATACACAACGAGGAGGGCCGGATCTTGGGCGCCGCGGCCATCATTCGGGACGTCACCGTCCGCTGGCAGCGGGAACAGGAGCTGAAAAGACGGCTGGCAGCCCTGGAGGCCGGCCAGGTTTCTTTTTAAGGGGCGCCGGGCTGAACTATTCAGAGAGGGGCTGGGGGCCACGGCCCTCACCCTCCCTGCAGCACCCATCCTGCCGGCCTAATCGCGAAAATATTTCCAGCCGTTAGCATCCGCATCTTCCCTTCCCTCTTGCCTCAGGTGAGGACCGTGCCTATCTTCCACTGTAAAGTGGCGCGGTTTAGACGGCTTACCTGGGGTCAGGTTTCAGATTTTCCTTTAATAAACCGGTCCATAATCTCCGATGCCCTCACGGAGCCCCCGGAGCGGCGCTGCCAGGGACCTCCAATGGGTGCGGCCCCGGTTGCGCTGCCGGGTGAGTTTTCAGGAGATGACCCGCCGGGGCCATTTCCGGGCCCCGGCCTTCGAGAGGCTGTTGCCTTGAAGAAGCTCTTTGATCAGCGGGAAATCGCCAAACTCCTGGGTATCTCCGAAAGCCGCGTCCGTCGCTGGGAGCGCCAGGGCTTGGTGCCAGGCCTGAAAAAGACCGGGGGCACCTTATGGTTCGATTTTCAGGCCCTGGTGGCCTTCCGCACCGTGCGGCAACTGCGGGGTCAAGGGCTCTCCCTGGGTAAGATCGGCAAATGCGTGGCCAAAATGCGGCGCCTGATGCCCGGACTGAAACAGCCCCTGTCGGAGGTGCGCATCTCCCTTCACCGGCATCAGGTCGTTCTGGCAAGAGACCGCCTGAAGTTTACCCCCGAGGGGCAGCGCCTCATCGATTTCGGCGGCTCGGAGAACCCCGCCATTCCCCTGGCGCGGCGGGACTATGATGATTTGTTCGCCCTGGCCCTGGAGGATGAAGAGGCAGGCCGGCTGGACGAGGCCCGGGAGAAATATGAGACCCTCCTGGCAGGTAGGCCGGATCACGCCGACGCCATGGTGAACCTGGGCAACCTCCTGTACCTGGCGGGTGCCGAAACCGCGGCGGCGGCCCGCTACCTTCAGGCCCTGGGCCTTAATCCCCATCACGTGGAGGGCAACTACAACCTGGCCAACCTCCTGGAGGGCCGGGGGGAACTGGCCAGAGCCGCCATCTTTTACCGCAAGGCCCTACACGGCGACCCCGAGTTCGCCGACGGCCATTTCAACCTGGCCATGGTGCTGGAGGGGATCGGGGATCTCTCCGGGGCCAGGAGCCACTGGCAGCGCTTTCTTTCATTGAACCCCACCAGCCAATGGGCCGGTTTCGTCAGAAATCGGCTGAAAGAGGGGTGAAAGGCCGTTCCCCCCCGCCGCGGCGGCGCCCCCGGCCCCTGGCGGCTATTTCCGTGGGGGCGCACCCCCACCCGGGGCCAGCGAGGTGAATCATGATCAAGTCGAAAAGGGCTTATCTGCACGCTACGGCGGATGACGGCTTCCGGGTTCTGGTGGAGCGTCTCTGGCCCCGGGGTCTGAGCAAGGCGGAGGTGGCGGCGGACCTCTGGCTTAAGGAGGTGGCGCCCAGCCCGGAGTTGCGCAAATGGTTCGGCCACGATCCCAGGAAATGGGAGAAGTTTTGCCAGCGTTATTGGGCCGAATTGGCTGACAAAGGCCGGGAAATCGGGCTGCTCCGGGAAAGGGGCCGGGAAGGAAACCTCACCCTGGTGTACGGCTCCCGGGATGAGATCCACAACGCCGCGGCAGCC